>Ga0070698_100000159_pt1 | contig 61650 bp, 61 predicted proteins | sample KBSK1502metaG_FD_65477 | JGI IMG/M metagenome (GOLD analysis project Ga0070698, IMG submission 65477) | Corn, switchgrass and miscanthus rhizosphere microbial communities from Kellogg Biological Station, Michigan, USA - KBS K1-50-2 metaG | ecosystem: Host-associated > Plants > Roots >...
GGTGAGCACGAACTCCCGGACCTGATTCGAATGGGCCGTGCCCCGCGACTTCAGCACGAACAGCAGCCGGTTGCGTTCACCGTCGGTCTCGACGTTGCGCAGCAGCAGCCAGGTGTCCACCATCGACGACACGTTCTCTGTGCTCGTTTCGCCCCCATGACCAAGCACCGTGATCAGGGTCGTGATCTGCCGCGCCTTAAGCAGGTCGATCTTGCGGGCCACCATCGAGGTCGCCTCCGTGGCCGAGATTCCGTGGCCGATGCTGCTGATCCCGTCGAGCACCGCCACCGACGGTGTCTCAGCCTCGAGCAGCCGGGCCAGGGCCGCCAGATGCGTCTCCATCCCGAACGCGGACGGCCGCGCCGCCCAGATGCGCAACAAGCCCGCGTCGACCCACGGCCGCAGGTCGAGCCCGATCGACCGCATATTACGCAGGTACTGGTCGGGTGACTCCTCGAACAAGACCAGCAACGCCCCCTCACCGCGCGCGCAGGCCGAATTCACCATGTGCGCGCCGACCGAGGTCTTTCCCGTGCCCGCCGTCCCGCTCACCAGGAGGGTCGAACCTCGGAACAGGCCGCCGCTCAGCATGTGGTCGAGCCGGGCGATCCCCGTTGAGATCCGCTCATCGGAGGCCCCGTAGTCGAGCGCGATCGACGTGATCGGCAGCACGACAAAACCACGGGCGGAGATCAAGAACGGGTACTCGTTGGTGCCGTGCGCCGACCCGCGGTACTTGACCACCCTCAGACGACGGGTGGAGATCTCCTCGGTCACTCGATGGTCGAGCACGATCACGCAGTCGGTGACGTACTCCTCGATCCCGCTACGGGTGAGACTCTTGTCACCCCGCTCCCCGGTCACGATGACGGTGACGCCCCGGTCCTCGAGCCAGCGCGCCAGCCGGCTCAGCTCCGACCGCACGATCGAGTCGTCGCCGAACGCGCCGAACAGCACTTCGATGGTGTCCAGCACGACCCGCTTCGCACCAACACGCACGATCGCGTCGTCGAGGATCGCAAAGAGCGGTTCGAAGTCGAACTCCCCCGCAGCGACGATCTCTGAGGGCTCCACCCGGAACGAGAGCACCGCTAGCAGACCTTCCCGCTGGAGTTCGTCCAGGTTGAATCCGAGCGAGCGCACGTTGAGGGTGACCTTGGCCTCCGACTCCTCGAAACTCACCAGCACGCCGGGCTCGCCGTACTCGCGGGCGCCGGCGACAAGGAACTCCAAGCCCAGCAGCGTCTTTCCCGCTCCTGCGCTGCCCGCCACCAGCGTCACCCGGTCCCTGGGCAGCCCGCCCCCGGTGATCTGGTCCAGCCCACGGATCCCGGTAGGCGCCTTATCCAGCTCCGGACCTATCGGACCGTCCGTCGTCAAGCTTTTCAGCACCGTCTTGTCCATGTGCTTACCTTCCCCCGAGTCGGGCGTCACCGACAAATTTCCACCGTACAGATACAACATACAGTTACTACTGAAAGATTGCGGCACGCGAACCCGATTCCGAAAGTGCCAAAGATCCCAAAGCTATCGCGTAATCATCCGCAATAAGGCATTCGTTCCGAAATCAAACAGGGCGCGGAAGAATCACCTGCACAAATTCACCCGAGCGGGCTGTAAAGGGATGGCCCTCCCGCGCCTGGCGCATGCGTCTCGGCGAGGGCGTCGGCCAGGCGAGATGAGGTGACATTAAGTAACTGATATATTACAAGACGTGAGTGATGTGAGTGTGCGGCCGATCGTGGAGCGCCACGGGGGTTTCATGCGTAAGGCCAACGGCGCCGGCGGCGAAGGCGCGACCTGTTGTTTCACCCTCGGCGCGAAGGAAATCGCATGACGAACCGACCCATTCTGCTCGTAGAGGACAATCCCGACGACGAGCTGCTCACGCTGCGGGCCCTGCGGAAAAATAACATTGTCAATAATGTCACCGTGGCACGCGACGGGGCCGAGGCCCTCGAGCATCTCTTCTCCGACGGCAGCTCCGACGTGACGCTTCCCGGCCTCATCCTGCTCGACTTGAAGCTGCCCAAGGTCGACGGGCTAGAGGTGCTGCGCAAAATTCGGGCCGACGAGCGGACCCAGATCATCCCCGTTGTCGTCCTCACCAGCTCGAAGCTAGACGAAGACGTCATCGCCAGCTATCGCAACGGCGCCAACGGCTATGTGCGAAAGCCAGTGAAGTTCTCCGAATTCGTCGAGGCGATTAGCACCCTAGGCTTGTTCTGGCTGCTCCTGAACGAGGCCGTGCCTGACTTCGTACCGTCATCGGATTGAGGGCGACAGCCATGAGCGGTCAGCATCAGCGCAACGAACCGGAGATTAGTCAGCCGGAGGCAACCACCGGTCCCGGGCAGGCGAACATCCTGCCCGGGGACAGTGCGGACTCAGCGGGACGCAAGGCACGCATCCTCATCGTGGAGGACGAAGCTTGGGATGCTGAACTTGCGCAGCGCCTCCTGACCAGTGCAGGGCTCGGCTTCACCGCCGTCGTCGTGGCCACCAGGGCGTCGTTCGTCGAGCAGCTGGCTGCCTTCCGCCCAGACGTAGTCTTGTCCGATTTCCACCTGCCCGGCTTCTCCGGCGAGACTGCCCTCGAGATCGTGCAGGAGCAGTGTCCGCACATACCGTTCATCTTCTGGTCCGGTGTGCTCGGAGACGAGGCAGCAGTCGAACTCATCAAGAAAGGGGCCACGGACTACGTCCTGAAGGACCGGCCAGCGCGCCTGCCATCAGTCATCCACCGCGCCCTCGCCGAGGCCGAGCAGCGGGCGCAGCTAGCTCAACTCGAAGATCAGCTGCGCGAGGCACAGCGGCTGGCCAGCCTCGGCCAACTGTCCGCTGCCGAACGGGCGGTGGGCCTCACCCGCCAGCTGCTGGCCGTCGCACGCCGCGAGGTGACGGCCGCAGATCCTCAGCCCTGACCAGGCCATCGAGGCACCCTATCTGAGGTCCCTGGCCGGCTATCTGAGGTCCCTGGCCGGCTATCTGAGGTCCCTGGCCAGTCGCCTGTCGGTCATCAGATCATCGCCAGGTCATAGTCTCCGCAGCGGGAGCCCGAGGGCGCGGAGATCCTGCCTGAGCCGTTCCGCCGAGATGTACTGCAGGGCAACGATGCCGAGCTCGCTGGCCACCTCGACGTTGGCGGCCGAATCGTCTGCGAACACCGTCGCCGGCGGCTCCAGGCAATGCCGCCGGAGCAGGATCTCGAAGATGCGCCGGTCCGGCTTGGCCACGCCCTCGATGCCCGAGATGACATGGCCGTCGAACCACTCCATGAAGGCAAAGCGGGCTCGCCGGACGGCGAACAGGTCCGGTTCCATATTGCTCAGCGCATAACAGCGGACGCCGGCCGCCTTCAGGTCGCTCAGCACCGTGACAGCCGCGTCGAACTGTCCGGCCACCATTTCCTCGCTGCGCTCGGCCCAGGCCATGATCTCCGCCGCGTAGCCGGGGTGCAGCGCGGCGAGGCGGCGGCAGGACTCGGTGATATCGGCACCGAGGTCATGCGCGCGGTGCCAGTCGCTGGTGCAGATCCGGGCGAGGAAGGTCTCCATCTCAGCGGGATCGGCGAACAGCTTCCGGTACAGGTAGCGCGGATCCCAGTCGATCAGCACCCCGCCGAGATCGAAGACGACGGCGTCAGCGAGCTGGCCCGGCATGCCCCGACGCTAACACCAGCCGAACAGCGAGGTGCTAGATGGCGCCGAACAGCCGGTCCCCGGCGTCGCCCAGGCCCGGCACGATGTAGCCGCGGTCGTCAAGCCCCTTGTCCATGCCAGCCGTGACCACCCGGACTGGCACCGGCAGGTCATCAGGGAACGCCTCGGCAAGCCGGGCGACGCCTTCCGGCGCAGCCAGCAGGCAGATGGCCGTCACCGCCGCAGCCCCCCGCGCGACCAGCATGCCGATCACCGTCTCCAGCGTCCCGCCGGTCGCCAGCATGGGGTCGAGCACGAACGCCTCGCGCCCGGTCAGGTCGGCGGGCAGCCGGGCCGCATAGGTCGACGCCACCAGGGTCTCCTCGTCGCGGGCCAGCCCGACGAAGCCGACGTCGGCCTTGGGCAGCAGCCGGGCCATCCCGTCCAGCATCCCGATACCCGCCCGCAGCACCGGCACCACGAGCGGCACCGGCCTGGCCAGCTTGACCCCGTCCGCCAGTCCGATGGGCGTGTGCACCTGCACTTGCTCCACGCGGATCTGCCTGGTGGCCTCGTACGCGAGCAAGGTCACCAGCTCGTCGCTGAGCAGGCGGAACGTCGGCGACTCGGTCCGGATGTCGCGCAGCGCCGTGAGCTTGTGTGCGACCAGCGGGTGATCAAGTACGAGCGTCTGCATGCTCGGTAGTGTGACAGCCCGCCCGGGGCCGCGCGGCTAAGGCCCGCCACTGTCAGTCAGCCAGTGCAAGGTCGGCCGCGGCAAGGTCGGCCGCGGCAAGGTCGCCCATGGCAAGGTCGGCCATGGCAAGGTCGGCCATGGCAAGGTCGGCCATGGCAAGGTCGGCCAGTCGAGGTCGGCCAGTCGAGGTCGGCCAGTCGAGGTCAGCCGCGACCTGCTGAGGTATCGGGTGCAGGCGGCGGCTTGCTGCCGGGCGTGCGCGGCTGGCTGCAGCCCCCCGGCGCTGGGAGATCAGCTGCGAAGCAGCAGGCAGCTGTCCCCGAACTCATGCCACTGGTAGCGGTGCCGGATCGCCTCCGCGTACGCGTCGCTGACCAGCGCCGGACCGGCCACGGCGACCAGCAGGTCCAGGTGCGAAACGCCCGGCGCGTGCCAGCCGGTGATGATGCCGTCGACCGCCCTGGCCGGCCGGTCCGGGCCGAGCACCAGGTCGGTCCAGCCTTCGGCGGCGGTCACCACGCCATCCGGAGCTGCGCCGCTCTCCAGTGCCCGGGTCACGGTGGTACCGACGGCGATGACCCGCCGGCCGGCCGCGCGGGATTGGGTCACCAGGTCGGCCGTCGGCCCGGGAATCCGGAACCACTCGGGCAGTGGCGGCTCGCCCGCCTCCAGCGAGGACACCCCGCAATGCAGCGTGATCGGTGCGATCAGCACGCCGCTCGCGACCAGGGCGGTGACGAGCTCAGTGCTGAACGGGCGCCCCGCGCTTGGCATCTCCGCGCTGCCGGGGTCGCGGGCGAACACGGTCTGGTACGCCGCCAGCGGCCATGATCCCGCCAGGTAGGCATACGTGATCGGCCGTCCGTGCGCGGCCAGGTAAGCGCGCACGTCACCCTCGACGGCGACCTGCGCGCGCCACAGCCGCGAGCTCGCGGCCTGGCGCAGGATCAGCTTGGCGCCTGCCGCCAGCCCGATCCGCTGGCCGGCCCTGGCGTCGGTGACCGGGCCAGTTGCCCGGCCCGGCGGTCGCAGCTCGACGAGCCAGCTGCCGTCATCAAGCCGGGTGGAGAAATGCACGACCACCAGCGAGCCGTCCGGCCGCCTGCCGTCGATGGCGGCGGCGAGCGTCGCCGAGGTGTTGACCACGAGCACGTCCCCTGGGCACAGGAACCGCCCCAGCGCGGAGAACCGCGCGTGCCGCAGGCCGGAGCTGTCCGCGACGAGCAGCCTGACCTCGTCGCGGGCCAGGCCGCGGGCCTCGGGTGGCTGGCTGGCCTCAAGTCCCGGCGGTAGCTCGAAGTCGGTCACGACCATCGCACTGCCTCCGCCGTAATCGGCCCGCCCGGCGGCCCAGTGTCCGGTGACCCGGCCGTCGGCGGCCCGGCGGCCAGCAGGTCGGCGGCGCGGTAGCGTCCGCTGGGCGGCCGGTCCTGCAGCAGCCGCAGCACGGCGGGCACCACCGTGGCCGGTTCCGGGCGGTCGGAGATGTCCTCGCCGGGGAATGCCTGCTGATGCATGTCGGTGCGCATGTCGCCAGGATCAAGTGCGTACACGCGGAGCGCCGGGTGCTCGACGCCGAGGATCGCGGAAACCTGGTCGAGCGCGGCCTTCGATGAGCCATAACCGCCCCAGCCGCCGTACGCCTCGACAGCGGCATCGGAGCTGACGTTGATGACCGTTCCCCCGGCGCCGAGCAACTCGCTGATGACCAGCCGGGTCAGCGCGACCGGTGCCAGCACGTTCACGCCGTAGACCGCCGCCAGGTCGGGCTCCGGATAATCGGCGAGACCCGGCTGCGGGCTGGGGCCCAGGTGGCTTGCGTTGTTCATCAGCAGGGCGATCGGGCCGAGTGCCCGGGCGGCGGCCACGAGCGCGGCGCGGTGCCCCGCGTCCGTGACGTCACCTGGGACGGCGACGACCCGGCTGGCAGGCAGCCCGCGCAGCGCGTCCCGCAGCTGCGCGCCATGCCGGGCGTCGGCCGCGACCGACCAGTCCTGCCCGGCGAGTGCCCGGGCCGTGGCGAGGCCGAGGCCGCGGGATGCGCCCGTGACGATAGCTACCGGCATGACGTCCTCCTTGCCGTCTGCGACTGTTGACCCCATACTTAAGGTTGAAGTCAACTTGAAGTCAAGGGATCGTGGGTGCATGTTGGCACAGGCGCCTCCCGTGGCGCAGGCGGCATGGGCGCAGGAGCCCTTCCGTGGCGCAGGCGGCATGGCCGCAGGCAGCCTCCCGGGGCGCAGCCAGCCCTGGCGCAGGGGCCCCCGTGGCGCAGGCAGCAGCATCCCGTGGAGCAGGGCAGCCTCCCGTGCCACAGGCGGCCTGCCGGGACGCGGGCAGTCTCGTGTCGCGTGGCCCGCGCGGGGCTCCATGATCACGGAAGGTTTGCGGGGTCCTGGCACCCAAAACTTCCGTGATCATGGAGCGGGCTGTGGTGATGGAGCAGGCCGTGGAGATGGAGCGGGCTGTGGTGATGGAGCGGACCCGTGGTGGCTGGTGCGCGGGCGGGGAGTGTCGCCTGGCAGACGGTACAGAGCGGCACAAGTGGTAACGAACTACGCAGGACGGAGCGTGACGATGAAGCCGACGGATGCGCTGACGGTGAGCGAGGTCGCGAGGCGAAGCGGATTCGCGCCTTCGGCCTTGCGATTCTACGAGTCGCAGGGCCTCGTGTCGGCCACCAGGACATCGGGTGGCCAGCGCCGTTACCAGCGCAGCGTGCTGCGCCGGCTGGCGTTCATCCGGGCCGCTCGCAACATCGGGCTGTCGCTCGACGAGATCGCCGCCGCGCTGGCCAGCCTGCCGGAAACCCGGACGCCGACGCGGGCCGACTGGGCGCGGCTCTCCAGGGGCTGGCGCGGGCGGCTCGACGACCAGATACGCGCCCTGACGGCGCTGCGTGACGGCCTGGATTCGTGCATCGGCTGCGGCTGCCTCTCGCTGCGCCGTTGTGCGCTGTCCAACCCGGCCGACGTTGCTGCCAATGCCGGTCCCGGTGCCTCGTACCTGCCGTGGCGGCTGCGCCGTCCTGAGGCCGCGCCGCACCGCTAGCCAGCGGAGGCCGCGCCGCAAGCCAGCGGAGGCCGCGCCGCTCTGTACCATCTACCAGGCGACACTCCCCGGCCAGCGCGCCAGCCACCACGGGCCCGCTCCATCACCACGGCCCGCTCCATCACCACCGTCCGCTCCATCACCACGGCCCGCTCTATCACCACGGCCCGCTCTATCACCACGGGCCGGTTCCATGATCACGGAAGTTTTGGGTGCCAGGATCCCGCAAACCTTCCGTGATCATGGAACCCGCAGGGGCCAGGCGCCGCACGCTAGCCAGCAGAGGCCGCGCCGCTAGCCACGCGCCGCACGTTAGTGTGGAGGCCGTGCCGCTAGCCGCGGAGTCCGTGCCGCTAGCCGGGCGCCGCACGCTAGCCAGCAGAGGCCGCGCCGCAAGCTAGCGGAGGCCGTGCCGCTAGCCACGTGCCGTGCCGCTGGCCAGCGCGCGCTGGCGGTCCGGGATGGCGGATACGGCCAGGCGCGAGCGGCGCGCTCGCCCGATGGTGTTAAATGAGTAGTGGTTGTAGTCGAAGTTCGTGTCGTGTAACAGCGCCTGCGGAATTCTGACAGCGGGCGTTTGGATACTTCAGAGCCCAGCCTTCGAAGGCAGGCGGTCGCAGCAACCCGGGACACACATCCGTGGATCCCGAGGATCGTTTCTGTAGGAGAAGTAGATGGCTCAGGGCACCGTGAAGTGGTTCAACGCCGACAAGGGCTATGGTTTCATCGCCCCCGACGATGGCACTGCGGACGTCTTCGTTCACCACTCCGCTATCCAGGCTGACGGTTTCCGCAGCCTGCAGGAGAACCAGCGGGTTGACTTCACCGCCGGCCAGGGCCCCAAGGGGCCGCAGGCCGAGCAGGTCCGTCCGCTCTAACCAGGCCGCAAAGCCAGCCCGGGCGGGGCCGCCGATCTCAGGCGGCCCCGCCCGGCCCGGCTAGGCGGGCTAGCCAGCTGCCGGACGGGGTCGCCGATTATGGCAGCAGAGGGTGCCGCTAGCCGGATGGTCGCCATCTGGGACCTGGTGGCACAGCAGGCCGCAGGCCGCCAGGCACGTGTGTCGGTGCAGGACGTCTGCGCTGCGGCGGTGGCCGCGATCCAGGTCAGCGGCGCGGGGGTGCTGGCTGTATCCCGGGTCGGGGCGGTCCATGTCATCTGGGCTACCGATCAGGTCAGCAAGCAGCTCGCCGATATCGAGCTGACCGTCGGAGAAGGCCCGCGCGCGGATGCGTCCGCGTTCGGCGGGCCGGTACTGGTGTCAGATCTCGGCCACGATGACATTATTGGCCGCTGGCCTGCCTTCGCGCCTGCCGCGCAGGCGGCAGGCGCAGCGGCCATTTTTGCCTTCCCGCTGCAGATAGGGGCGATCCGGGTCGGCGTGCTTGAGATGCACCGGCGGCTGCCGAGTCCGCTGAGCACGCTCGCGCTTGGCGACGCGCTGCTGTTCGCTGACACCGCCACGCTGCTGCTGCTCGAGGGCCGGCAGGCCGGTGGCATGGACGACGACGGCCGGGCCCGCGACCTGGGCGGCGGTGGCATGGACGACGACGGCCGGGCCCGCGACCTGGACGGCGGTGGCATGGACGACGACGGCCGGGACGGCGCGGGCCAGGGCGGGACCGGGAATCCGGCGGGCGGGACCGGCCGTGGACCGGCCGGGCAGCCCATGGAGCTCGGGCGGTGCCGGGCTGAGATCGACCAGGCCACCGGGATGCTCACGGAGCAGCTGGGCACGGGCATCGCCGAGGCGTTCGTCCGGCTGCGGGCTTACGCCTACGCGCAGGACCGGCAACTCGGCGACGTCGCACGCGACATCGTGACGCGCCGGCTGCGGCTGGACGCTGGCGACGGGCCCGGCACCGGAACCGGGCCGGCCGGCGCCGATGGGTCTGGTGCCGGAGGGTCTGGTGCTGGCGGGCCAAGCATCGGAACCGGGCTGGCCGGCGTGGACGGGCCTGGTGCCGGTGGGTCCGGCATAGGAACCTGGCCGGCCGGCGCCGGCGACGAGGAACCCTGACCAGGGCGGTGCCGGGTGAGTCGGCTCGGCCGCCCGCAGCGGCGTGACTACGTACCCTTGTTCCTTAGCTGCGCTTATTCATGAGAAGGTGAGCGGGATGGATGGGCGACTGCTGTCCGAGACATTCGTTGAGCTGGCCGACACCATGGTCGCCGGGTTCGATGTCATCGAATTCATGCATGTCCTCACCGATCGCAGCGTCGATCTGCTCGGTGCGTCGGCCGCCGGGCTGCTGCTTGTTGACCCGCGCGGCGAGCTGCGGGTTGTTGCCGCCTCCAGCGAGCAGGTCAGGCTGCTTGAGCTCTTCCAAGTCCAGCACGACCAGGGCCCGTGCCTGGACTGCTTCCACCGCGGCGAGCCGGTTTCTGCGACCGACCTGACCGCCGCCGCCGGGCGCTGGCCGCGATTCGCTCCGGCCGCACGGCAGGCAGGCTTCGCCGCCGTGCAAGCGCTGCCAATGCGGCTGCGCACGCAGATCATCGGCGCGCTCAACCTATTCCGGGTGGCTGCGGGACCGTTCGGCGAGGCCGAGACCCGGGTCGGCCAGGCACTCGCCGACGTGGCCACCATCAGCCTGCTGCACGAGCGCAGCCTGCGCCGCAGCGAGACGCTCAACGAGCAGTTGCAAGCCGCCCTGAACAGCCGGGTCACCATCGAGCAGGCCAAGGGGAAGCTCGCCGAGCGCGCGGGCATCGACATGGACCAGGCTTTCGAGATCCTGCGGAGCTACGCCAGGGCCCGTAACCGCCGCCTGTCGGAGCTGGCCATGGCCTTCGTGACCGGCTCGGAGGACCTGCCTGCCCTCAGCGCGGGACGGTCGTCACTACCGGGACCTGGGCAGCCGCCCCGCCCACCGCGTTGAGGTGCCGCAGCGCCTGCACGTACGAGCCGATCAGGCTGGTCTGGCAGTAAGGCACATCGCGCTGCCGGCAGAACGCCGCGATCAGCGCCTGTGACCGCCGCAGGTTCGGCCGGGGCATGGACGGGAACAAGTGGTGCTCGATCTGGTAATTCAGGCCGCCGAGCGCGAAGTCGGTCAGCCAGCCGCCGCGGACATTGCGGGACGTGAGCACCTGGCGGCGCAGGAAGTCGGTCTGGTCGCCCGCGGGGAGCATGGCCATGCCCTTGTGGTTGGGGGCGAACGAACTGCCCAGGTACACGCCGAACAGGCCCTGCTGCACAAGGACAAAGACCAGGGCTTTAACGGGACTTAGCACCAGCATCACGATGGCGAGGTAGCCGACCACGTGGGCGGCAAGCAGGACCGTCTCGGCCGGCCGGTGCCGCGAGCCCCGGCTGGTCAGCGCACGGATGCTGGCGACGTGCAGGCTGACGCCCTCAAGCAGCAGCATCGGGAAGAACAGGTACGCCTGGTACCGGAACATCAGCCGGGCCACCCGCCCGCCGGACTGCGCCTGGGCGCCGGTGAACGCAATCACGGCGATGTCGATGTCCGGGTCGGCGCCGTCGGTGTTGGGGTGCGCGTGGTGGCGGTTGTGCTTGTCCACCCACCAGCCGTAGCTGAGGCCGATGCCGAGATTGCCGTGCAGGATGCCCAGGATGTAGTTGGCCCGCCGGGATCCGGAGATCTGCCGGTGCCCGGCATCGTGGCCGAGGAAGCCGACCTGGGTGAACATCACGCCCAGGAACGCGGCAACGGCGACCTGCCACCACGAGTCGCCAACCAGCACGAACGTGATCCAGCCGGCCGCCAGCAGGGCGGCCGTGACCGCGATCTTCCAGACGTAGTAGCGTGGCCGGCGCTCCAGCAGCCCCGCCTGCTTGATCTGCCGGGACAGCTGGGCGTACTCGCTGCCGCGCCGGGGACCTGGCATCGTCGGCTGGCCGGCCGCGGCTGACGTGCCCGAAGGCCCAGGCGTGTAGGGCAGAGCTGGCATCGCAGGCGTGCCGGACGGAGTCGGCATCGCGTGCGCAGCGGACAGCGCTGGCACACGTTCGTCGTCCGGCCGGGCCAGGGCAGGATCGGTTCGCGGATATCGCACCGTAGGACTCCTAGGCTGCACATCGTGGCCGGAATGGGATGCACCGCCGGGGTCCAGGGCGGGAAGATCAGCCGCGGCGAGATCCTGGCCTTGCCGTCGGCCGAATGGGGCGTATCTACCCATGACGCTACCTGGCCGGCCGCCCGCCGGCGACCCCGCTGGTCGGTCACCCGGCCACCTGCACGGAGCCAGCGGCGGCCCCGCTGGCCACCCGGCCAGAGCGGCGGCGGCCCCGCTGGCGACCCGGCCGACACCCGGGCAGAGCGGCGGCGGCCCCGCTGGCGACCCGGCCAGCCACCCGGCCAGAGCGGCGGCGGCCCCGCTGGCGACCCGGCCGACACCCGGCCAGAGCGGCGGCGGCCCCGCTGGCCACCCCACCGGCCACCGGGCGGCGATATCCTCGGCGAGGCCGGCTGGGCTAGCCCCCGGGGCGACGGGCCGAGGAGAACCGATGACTTGCGATCGCAGCGCCGCCGCCCATTCCTGCATTTCGCTGGTCTGGTTCCATGATCGCGGAGACTTTCGGGGCTCGCAGCACCTGGAACCCTCCATGATCATGGAATGGAGGGCTGATGGCTAGCCCGGCGGGGCTGGCCGGCCTGCGCGTCGTCGAGGTAGGCAGCTTTATCGCCGTGCCGTCGGCCGGCCTGGCCCTGCGCCAGCTTGGCGCCCGCGTCATCCGGGTCGACCCGGTCGGCGGGGCGCCCGACATCGCGCGCTGGCCGCTCGGCCGGGACGGGCGCAGCCTCTACTGGGCCGGCCTTAACCGGGGCAAGGAGTCGGTGGTGCTCGACCTGGCCGGGCCGGCCGGCCAGCAGACGTTGCGGCGGCTGGTATGTGCGGGCGGCGCGGCGGGCGGGATCCTGCTCACGAACGTGGCCGGGCAGCCGTGGCTGTCCGACGACCTGCTGCGCCAGTACCGGCCCGACCTGATCTACGTGCAGGTGGCCGGGACCTCCGACGGCGGCTCAGCCGTCGACTACACCGTCAACGCGGCTTCCGGGCTGGCGTACGCGACCGGGCCCGAGGACGGGGAGGGCCCGCTCAACCAGGCGCTTCCCGCGTGGGATCTGCTCGCAGGATGCCATACGGCACTCGCCGTGCTTGCCGCTGTGCGCCGGCGGGAATCGGATGGCGAGGGCGCTTGCCTTCGGGTGGCCCTCGAAGACGTCGCTGCGTCCACCCTGACGACACTCGGTTTCCTGCCCGATGCACACCTGCGGCTGCGTAACCGCCCGGCACACGGTAACTACCTCTACGGCACGTTCGGGGTGGACATGCCGCTCGCGGACGGCGGCCGGATCATGATCGTGGCGCTCACGTCGCGGCAGTGGGATTCGCTCCTTGAGGTAACCGGGACGGCGCGCGCGGTGGCCGCGCTCGCCGGGGCGCTCGGCGCCGATTTCCGCTCCGACGGCGACCGCTACCTGCACCGGCACGTGCTGTCCGCGCTGATGCGGCCGTGGTTCGAGGCGCGGAGCCTGGCCGAGGCGTCCGCCGCGCTCGGCAGGTCGCGGGTGCTGTGGGCCCCGTTCCGCCGGTTCACCGACGTTGTGCGCGACCTGCGCGGCGGGGGCGGCTCGCCGGTGGTCGCGGAGGTGGCTGAGGAGGGATTCGGCGAGATCCTCGCCACCACCGGCCCGGTGCGGCAGGACGGCGACGCCCGCGCGCCCGCCCGTGCGCCGCGGCTCGGCGAGCACACCGAGTCCGTCCTCGGCGAGCTGGCGGGAAACGACCATGGGTGAGCTCATCCGCCGGATCGGCCATGACATACGGCATCAGCGCAACCTCGACGCGTATGCCGCCGCGGTCCTGGTCTTTGCCGTCGCGTGCTTTCTGTGGTCGCCGACTCGCTGGCCGCCCACTTCCGGTGGGCCGTGCTGCTGGTCGGCGTCGGCGTGCTTGTGTTCCGGATTACCCTGCCGGACCGCCGTCGATCCCGGCACCAGCCGGGGAGTGGTGATCGTCGAGTTCCACGGCTTCCACAACCAGGTCACGAACACCCGGATGCATATCGAGCTCACCCGCGCCGAGAGCGAGCAGTGGTACGGGTACTGGATCGAGCAGTTCGAGCGCATCTGGCAGGCGGCCAGGCCGAGCCGAGAACCGGGCGAGCATGCCGACAGTGTGTGACACTATGGCTACGTCCCAATCCCGGGGGGGATCTGGATAATGAGCGTGCCTATACGCCCTGCTGCCTACATTCGCATCGACCCGCACCCCGGCGCCCCGCCGGCTCCCCGGCAGCGCGAGGCGATCATCGAGGTTGCCAGGCAGCGGGGCTGGCCGGAGCCGGCCGTCTATGCCGACGAGGGCTCGGCGCTGGCTGACGGCGACGGACCGGGCCTGGCCACGCTGAGTGCGGCCGTCAGCGCGGGCCGCCACGATGCCGTGCTCATGTCGGGTCCCGGTGTGATCAGCCGCAATCAGGCCCGCCTGATGGCGTTCTTATTCCGCTGCACCGACAATGGCGTGGCCGTCGAGTTCGTCGGCCCGTCCGCAGTGTCGGACTTCCTGATGCAGCCGCCGCCGGCTGCCCGGCTCTCGCCCGCACTTTCGCTGCCCGCGGCGGCCAGGTACGCGCGGCTGTGCCGGCTGCCGCGTGCGGCGCCCACCGCGGATATCCTGACGCTGGCCGGCGTCGAGGCACTGTCTGGCTCGTTCCCGGACTGGCGGATCTGGGCCGATGATCACGGGTGGCACGCCCGCCGGCGCGGCAGCGTCTACGTGCAGGCCTACCGGCGCGGCGCGCCGGCGTTCTGCGTGCACGCGGTCAGCGCGGTGGACCTGGCGGCCCAGCTGCGCTGGCAGCAGGCGGCGGACCTGCATGCGCCGGCCGGCTGTTCCCGCGGGTGACGTGGCCGGGGACCGTGCCGCCTCGTGGGACGAGGTCAGCACCGGATTTTGCGACGGCGCGATCGAGGCGAAGGAGAAAACTCCCTCTTCCTAGGTGCTGCATCCGCCAGCCCAGCGGGCGGCGGTGGCGCCGGTCCGCATCGCGCGGGCGGCGTAGTCGTTCTGCATAGCCGTGCGCAACTCCATCCCGGTCGCGGCGGTTAACACCGTCTCCGGGGCGGCGGCGGGAATGGCCGTCCAGCCCGTGCCGTCGCAGTTGACCGCGTACGCCTTATCCCAGTGCCAGCGGAGGCTGTTCAGCGTGGCCTGTTCGTCTTTGTCCGGCAATGCTACCTCCAGGTCTATCCCAGTAGAGATTAGCACAGTACAGTCCAGCACATATCCGCTGGTCACAGCCTTGCCGTAGTGTCGATCTTGTGACCCGGACGCCGGACTTCCCCTACCTGCGGGTGGCGGCTGACCTGCGGGAGAAGATCGAGTCGGGGGAGATGCTGCCGGGCGAGCAGGTGCCGTCGCTGGACAAGATCAGCGCGACCTACAACGTGTCCCGGGTGACCGCGCGTCGGGCGCTAAAGGCGCTGGCCGATGAGGGCCTGGTGGAGATCAAGCCCAGGTGGGGCACCTTCGTTCGTTAGCTCAGAAAGTCGTCCGCTAGGTCACCAGAAAGCCACCAGGCGACTGAGTTGGATCACGTAGAAACGGGTACAAACGGACACTTGATCTTGCCATCAGCCTGCCAGATGCATAGCTGCACGTCAGAGCGTTATCGGGCTCCAGATGGCTCACTGAATGTGCACCTTGCCAGGCACCCGCGCCTGGCAAGGTGCACATTCATCGGCATCTGAGCAGTCGGGTGACACTGGAGTGGTGACCGGCTGGGTGCTGCATGTCGACCTCGATCAGTTCATCGCGGCCGTCGAGTTGCTCCGGCGGCCCGAGCTGCGCGGGCGCCCGGTCGTGGTCGGCGGCGATGGCGACCCGTCCAAGCGGGGAGTCGTGGCAACCGCTTCCTACGAAGCCCGTGAACACGGGGTTCATTCCGGTGTGCCCCTACGGACGGCGGTCCGCCGGATTCCCGATGCCATATTCCTGCCGGTTGACCGAGCGGCATACGAGGCGGCGTCGGAGGCGGTGATGGCCGCGCTTCGGGACCTGGGCCACGTCGTGGAGGTCATGGGCTGGGACGAGGCGTTCGTCGCCGTGGACAGCAAAGATCCGGAGGCGGTCGCCGGCGAGATGCAGGAGACGATCAGGGCGGCGACCCAGCTCAGCTGCTCGGTCGGCATCGGACGCAACCGGCTGCAGGCCAAGCTGGCCACCGACTTCGGCAAGCCCGCCGGAATCTTCCGGCTGACCTACGAGAACTGGTTCGAGGTGCTTGGCAGCCGCCCGGCCGACGCGCTGTGGGGCATCGGGCGCAAGACGGCCCAGAAGCTGGCCGGGCTGGGCATCGAGACCGTGACCGCCCTGGCGGCCGCCGATCCGCAGGCGCTGGCGGCCAGCTTCGGCCCGGCGACCGGCCCGTGGCTCGTGCAGACCGCCCGCGGCCTGGCTTCCGCGGAGGTCACCGACGAGCCCTACCTGGCCCGCGGGCACGGGCGGGAGACTACCTACCAGGAAAACATCGATAACTGGGAACGGGTCAGCTCCGAGATCAGCCGCCTCGCCCAGCTAGTCGCCCTCGACGTGGCCGCAGAACAGCGGCCGGTCGCCCGCGTCGTGGTGAAGGTGCGGTACGCGCCGTTCCTGACCTACACCCGCGGCCGGGCGCTAGCCGAGCCGACCATGGACCCGGCCGCCATCGAGGCGGGCGCGCTCGCCGCGCTCGGCCGCTTCACCAGCCGCCGCCCGGTCCGGCTCCTCGGCGTCCGCGCCGAATTTGCGCCCGAGTAGGAGTGCCCGCAGTCAGGAAGCTGTCCGAGCGGCGCGGCCTCCTGAACCACTCGCCGAAGGCGATTGTGGCGGCCGCCGAGCTGGAGCTGGTGTCGGCCGCCAGCTGATCCCCTCAAGACACGCGGGCGCCCCTGCATGTACCGGAGCTGTTTTGACCTACTATTACGTAGTAGATCTACTACGTAATAGGAAGACGTGACATGAGGCTCAATAGCAAAGGCCAGGTCACGATACCGGCGGCGCTGCGCGCGAAGTTTGGCCTGCATGAGGGTGACGAGGTTGACGTCATCGAGGAGAGCGGCGTACTGCGGATCGTCCGAGCGGCAGAAGCCGAGACGCACGGGGGGCGGCTTGTCCGGCGGCTGCGCGGAAGCGCCACGTCCAGAGACGTAGCGGGGATGACGACCGACCAGCTGATGGAGCTGCTGCATGGCGAATGACCGTCTCCGGCTGGTGGGCGAGGCCGGGCGGCCGGTGACACTCGTCGATTCGTGCGTCCTCCTGGATGTGGCGCTGGCGGACCCAACGTGGCTCAACTGGTCAGTCGGCGCGTTGGCGGCGGCCGCCGATGAGGGGCCGCTGGCTATCAATCCGGTGATCTATGCCGAGTTCTCGGTTGGCTACGAGTCCATCGAGGAGATCGATGGGCTACTGGCTGCTGGTGACTACGAGCGCCAGCCGCTGCCGTACGAGGCTGGTTTCCTCGCCGGGAAGGCATTCGTGAGATACCGGCGAGCGGGTGGAACGAGAAGATCACCGTTGCGGGATTTCTACATTGGCGCGCATGCTGCAGTGGCCGGGTATCGACTGCTGACGCGCGACAAGGCCCGTTATGCCACGTACTTCCCGACGGTGACGCTGATAGCGCCGTAAGCCCGCGAGCACCTCCCATCTGATCCGTCGAGGGTGACCGCTCCGGCAGCACGCGGGTCAGCGTCCAGGGCGACGGGGCAGCCGGTCGGCGAGCAGCCGCACGTGGTCGGGTCCGACGCCGCAGCAGCCGCCGATGATCTGCGCCCCGTGGCTGACCCAGCCGGCCGCCTCGGCCAGGTACTCCGCCGGGCTCAGGCCGTTGAAGACCCAGTTCGGCGCCTGCCGGGGCGGCACTGTCCGCCCGGGACGACATCGTCGCAGAAATGATCTACGCGGTCGCCGCCGGGCCAGCGGGCATGCTCTGCCGACGGCACGCCGACCCGGCGGGCACCGAGTGGGTGATGGTGGCGGTATAGGTACCGGTCACATTGTCGGCCGGGACGGTTAGCGGTCAGCGCACCTTGCGTAGCCAGATGGAGCCAGGCTCCGCGCGGGCCAGCCGCGGCGGGACGAGTTCGGGATGGCATCGCCAGAACCAGGACGAGAAGAACAGGATCTCCCAGCTGGCGTTCCCGGCCAGGAACGCGTGCACCAGGTAGGCCTCCGTCCAGTCGCGGCGCTGCTCCAGCCAGTGCGCTGGGTACTCGAACGGCCAGAACACGTCGTGCACGTGGACTACCACCCCGGGGGCGAGGCGGGGCAGCACATGCAGGAAGATCCAGACGACGTCCGAGCCCGCCTTCACCACATGCGTCGAGTCGACGAAGAGCACGTCGCCGGCCCTGAGCCGGTCGTAGGTCGCCGGGTCGACATCCTGTACCGGCTTGCGGAGCAGCGTGAGCCGCCTGCAGTCGGACTCGCTCAGGATCCCGAGCAGCCGGTCAGCGAACGGCTCGATGCAGGTGATCTCCAGCGCGGCAACCTCACGGTTGGCCTCCGCCTCGTCGAGGGCGAGTGCCGTGGAGTAGCCCGAGCCCACCTCTATCAGCCGGGCAGGCCGCAGGTGCGCCAGCATCGCCCGGTAGACGGCGGCATCGGCGGGGCCGTACATGTTGTTCGCCGCGACGTAGCGCGGGCCCGGGGGAGGCTCGGCCAGCTTCGGTGCCAGCTCTGCGGCGAGGGCTAGCTGGCCATCCTCCGCCATGTCCACGCCGGGCGCCGCCGTCCAGCCCAGGGCGCGGCTGCGGTCCGCGTCAGCCGTGAGCGGCGAGTAGAAATGGCCAGGCGGGACGTACGGCGGCCTGGCGACCACCGCCCGGACCGTGCGGGCCGTGCTGACGGCCCGGCGGATTAGTGAGCTGGGCAAGGTGCCCTCCTCCTGTGGTGGAGCCCGGCGGGCGAATGGTGGAGCCCCGGTGCGCAAAGTTAGTAGGCCCCGGCCCCGCGGATGACCGCAGACCCCGTTTTCCAGAGAATCTGCAGGTCGAGAGCGAGCGACCAATTCTCCACGTAGCTGAGATCGAGCCTGACCGCATCGTCCCAGGACAGGTCCGAACGCCCGCTGACCTGCCACAGGCCGGTCAGGCCCGGCGTTACCGCGAGCCTGCGCCGCATCAGGTCGCCGTATCGCGCGGCCTCCTGCGGCAGCGCCGGCCTGGGCCCGACCAGGGACATGTCCCCGAGCAGCACGTTGAACAGCTGCGGAAGCTCGTCAAGCGACCAGCGGCGCAGCCATCTGCCCGGGCGGGTGATGCGCGGATCCCGGCGGATCTTGAACAGCACGTTATCCGCCTCGTTGCGTCCGGCCAGCAGCGGCATCCACCGTTCCGCGTCCACCACCATCGTCCGGAACTTATGCAGCGTGAAGGCAGCGCCGTCCTTGCCGACCCTGGTCTGCCGGAAGAACACCGGGCCGCGATCAGCTAGCCAGATCGCCAGCGCGATGGCGACGAACAGCGGCGCCAGGCTGATCAGTGCCGTCGCGGCGACGGCCTTGTCGAACACGCTCTTCACGATCTGCTTCCCGCCCGCCAGTTCCGGGTGGTCCAGGTGCAGCAGGGGCAGCCCGGCGACCGGGCGGATGGTTGTCCGCGGGCCGGCCACGTCCAGCAGCGCCGCCGCGACGCACAGGTCGGTGTCGGTCTTCTCCAGTTCCCAGGCCAGCTCGCGCAGACATGCGCCGTCCATCTCCGGGCAGGCGAGCACGGCCACCGTGTCCGCGCCGAAGCGGCCGACCGCCGCGGTGACGTCGGCCAGGCCGCCGGCCACCGGGACGGCGGCCACCTCGTCATCCGGATCACCGCCTCCGGCCAGGCAGGCGGCGACGACCGAGAGGCCGTGATAGCTGTCCCTGCGCAGTCTGGTCGCCAGGTCGGCGACGGCGGCCGCGTGGCCGACCGCGATCACGCGCCTGGTGCAGCAGCCATGGCGGCGCAGCCTGTGCAGCCGCTTGCGGAGGCAGTACCTGCCCGCCAGGTCAAGAACTCCCGCGGACGGCAGCGCGATGGCCATGTAGCCGCGGGCCAGGTCGAGCTTGGCCGAGTAGGCAAGGATCGCCACCCCGGCCATGAGGGTGACCGCCGCGTTGATTACCCGGCGGAACTCATCAGAGCCGAGCCCGATGAACCGCGAGTCGTATCCGCCGGCCAGCAGTACCGCCGCACACCACAAGGCCGGCAGCGCGCCGGTGATAGCCAGGTAGGCGGCGGGCACGTCGCCATGGCTGCCGAACCGGAGCTGGGCTGCCAGCAGGCCGGCCGCGAGCGCGCACCCGCCGTCGACCGCGGCGGCTTTGCGCAGGTAGCTGGCCGTCCAGGTCTTCGTGCCCGGAGCGGCCGACCTGCCGCAGGCATCGAGCCGGGGATCTGCGTCGATAATGCCGCGATCTGTATCGATTATGTTGCCGGTAACGCTCATACCGACCCGACAGCCCCTTTCGCCAGACCCGCCGCACCGGTTAATTAAGCGCGCGGCTAGAACGGCTTGCAGATATCCGGTGCAGCAGACACTAACAATTCTCGGGTACCAGGCCAGTCTTTTTCGCAAGACTCCGGCGGCCGTGTCCGGGCATAAAGCTGCCCGGATACGCGCGGGCAAGGAATGCAGGGTAAATGCCAGTATCCGGGCGCAAGGGCGGCAATCTTCGCCGCTGTCGCGGTGCGCGGCGAAAGTCGCGCGGTGAATCAAGCGCTGGCACGGTGAAGCCGGATCTGGCGGTGAATCAAGCGCTGACGCGCGCCGAAAGCCGGGTCTGGCGCGCGCTGAATCAAGCGCTGGCGGGCCGGAAAGCCGGGTCTGGCGCGGTGAATCAGGCGCTGGCGCGCGCAGGAAAGCCGGGTCTGGCGCGTGGCGAATCCGGTGCCTGGCCGTCAGCCGGGTCAGCCGGGGTCAGCCGGGGTCGGCCGGGGTCGGCCGGGGTCAGCCGGTCCGCTGCCCCTGGCCCGAGCTGTGGCCCACGATCACGCCGCCCACCGCCGGGCTGCGGCGGCTGCTCTCGTCCCGCAGCCAGGTGGAGTAGTCGCCGCGGGCCACCGCGCGCCGCGCTCTCAGCCGGGCGATGACAGCCACGGACAGGAAGAACGCCACCCGCAGCGCCAGCCGCGGCTCGCGGCGGATCAGCGCGGCCAGGTCGGGCATTCGCGTCCGCGCGGTTGACTGCGGCGCGTGCTCCGCCCGCTCGAGCTGGGCTAGCCCGGTTGCGGCACGGACCCGGCGGCGCAGCAGGTCGGCATAGGTCCGCGGCGTGTGCACGAGGACCCGGGCGGCGGGCACGATGGTCCGCTCATGCGGCCCGAACAACAGGGCTGCGGCGAGGTCGTCGCCGAGCAACGGCGGCAGGCCTGCCACTAGCTGCTGGCCCGCCTCGGTCACGGCGATGACGCCCCGGCCCCACAGCCCGCACCGTACCTCGGGCAGCCGGGACCACACGTCGTAGTACCAGCGCACTGGCCAGGGCCGGCCGGCCAGGTCGAGCACCCGCTCCGGCGCCGCGGCGAGCATCCCGGGCTGGCGGAGCGCCGCAACCAGGGCCCGGATGTCGCCGGCCCGCAGTTCGACATCCGCATCCACATAAATCAGCGGGAAATCCGTTACGACCCGATCTGCCGCGGCAAGCGCCGCATATTTAGATGCGACCGGAATGGTAATCACCTGGACGCCGGGCCCAAAAGAGGCGGCGATGTCAGCCGTGTCATCGGTGCAGCCGTTGGCAACCACGAGGATATCCAGGTCGCCGGGCGGCGCGACCGGCACGAGCTGGCCGAGCAGGCGCCCGATGACTTGGCTTTCATTATGCGCGGGAATCACGACGGTTGGCATGCCGGAAGAGTATCGTGCGCGCTACAATTCTGCCCCCGGGACGCATCGGTGTTTGCTGCAGCTGGCCAATGCGTCCCGATTTCGCCCAGCGGATTCAGCGTGACCGCATTGCGCGGGTAAGTGTGATGCGCACCGCTACCGGACCATAGGAGGCAGTAATCAGCGCGCGCATGGAGCGGTCACCGACCGGATTAGCCGTGATTGGCGCGGGCTACTGGGGGCCGAATCTCGTCAGGGCCGCCCTCGCCGTGCCGGGCCTCCGGCTGAAGTGGCTGTGCGACCTGGATGCGGAGCGTGCCAGGGCCGTGCTCGGGTACCACACGACCCTGCGGGCGACGTCGTGCTACGACCACGTGCTTGACGATCCGGGAGTGGCCGCGGTCGCGATCGCGACACCCGCCGCGACGCATTTCGAGCTTGTCAGCGCGGCCCTGGCGGCCGGCAAGCACGTGCTGGTGGAGAAGCCGCTGACCGCGTCGGCCGCAGAGGCGGGCAAGCTGATCGAGCTGGCGCGCGAGTCGCAGCTCGTGCTGATGTGCGATCACACTTACTGCTACACGCCTGCCGTGCGGCTGCTCAGGGACATCGTCCGGCGCGGAGACATCGGCGATGTCCAGTTCGTCGACTCCGTCCGGATAAACCTCGGGCTGGTGCAGCCCGACGTGGACGTGCTGTGGGACCTGGCGCCGCACGACCTGTCGATCCTGGACTTCGTGCTGCCGGAGCAGGTGGAACCGGTCGCGGTCGCCGCGCATACCGCCGACCCGATCGGGACCGGCCGCGCCTGCCTGGCGTACCTGTCGGTCTGGCTATCCACCGGAGCCCTTGCGCATGTGCACGTGAACTGGCTGAGTCCGACGAAGATCCGGACAACGGTGTTCGGCGGTTCGAAACAGACGATCGTCTGGGATGACCTGAATCCGGTTGCCCGGCTGATGATTCATGATCGCGGGGTAGAGCGCCTGCCGGCTGGCACCCTGGCCGGTGCCGAGCGGAGGCAGGCGCTGATCTCCTACCGGATCGGCGATACCCGGGTTCCCGCGCTGCCCGAGCGCGAGGCGCTGCTGTCGGTGCTGTCGGAATTCGCCGAGGCGATCACGACCCGGCGGCGGCCGCTCACCGATGGCATGGCCGGCCTGCGCGTCCTCGCGCTGCTTGAGGCGGCATCGCAGAGCGCCGAGCGCGGCGGCATCCGGATCCCAGTCGACCTGAGGGAAAGCAGATGATCGGCGGCCAGCGCTGCCTTGTCACCGGCGGGGCAGGCACCATCGGATCGACGATCGTGGACCAGCTCGTGGCGGCCGGCGCCGCCGAGGTAACCGTGCTCGACAGCCTCGTCAGGGGCCGGCGGGCTAACCTGTCCGGCGCGCTGGCCGCGGGGAACGTCCGGCTCATCGAGGGCGACATCAGGGACAGGCAGCTGGTGACGAGGCTCATGGCCGGTATCGACCTGGTGTTCCACCAGGCTGCGATCAGGATCACCCAGTGCGCCACCGACCCGCGGCTTGCGCTGCAGGTGCTGGTTGACGGCAGCTACGAGATTGTCGAGGCCGCAGCCGACGCGGGCGTCCGCAAGGTGATCGCCGCCTCTTCGGCCTCCGTCTACGGCCTCGCATGCGAATTTCCCACGCCGGAACGGCACCATCCGTACGGCAACGACACCCTCTACGGGGCGGCCAAGACCTTCAACGAGGGCCTGCTGCGCAGCTTTCACCAGATGCGCGGCCTTGACTATGTGGCGCTGCGATACTTCAACGTGTACGGCCCGCGGATGGACATCCACGGCCTGTACACCGAGGTGCTGATCAGGTGGATGGAGCGGATCTCGGCAGGCCAGCCGCCGCTGATCCTCGGGGACGGCAGCCAGACGATGGACTTCGTCTACACCGCTGACATCGCGCACGCCAACCTGCTCGCCGCCGCGAGCGACGCCACCGACGAGGTATTCAACATCGGCAGCGGCACCGAGACCAGCCTGGCCGAGCTGGCCGACGCGATGCTCCGGGCGATGGGCAGCGACCTGTCGCCCGAGTTCGGGCCGCCGCGCGGGGTGAACTCGGTGACCAGGCGGCTGGCCGACGTCTCGGCGGCCGCCAGCCGCATCGGCTGGAAGGCCGAGGTGACACTGGCGGACGGCATGGACCGGCTGGTCTCGTGGTGGCGGGCGCAGCGCCGGGCCGGCGGCCGGCCATGACGATCCCGGTGATGCGGCCCTGGCTCGGCGCGGAGGAGGCGGCGGCCGCCGCGGCGGCAGTCAGTTCCGGCTGGGTGGCGCAGGGCCCGCGGGTCGCCGAATTCGAGGCATCCTTCGCGGCGGCGATCGGCGTCCGGCACGCGGTCGCGCTCTCGTCCTGCACGGCGGGACTGCACCTGGCCCTGGTGGCGATCGGGATCGGGCCCGGCGACGAGGTCGTCGTCCCGTCGCTGTCCTTCATCGCCACGGCCAACGCGGCCAGGTACGTCGGCGCAGAGCCGGTTTTCGCCGACGTCGACGGCGCGACCCAGAACCTCACCCCGGCGACCGTCGAGCCGCACCTGACCAGCCAGACCCGTGCGGTCATCCTGGTAGACCAGGCAGGCGTCCCGGCCGACCTCGATGGCATGCGGGCGCTCTGCGAGCCGCGCGGCATCGCGGTCATCGAGGACGCGGCCTGCGCGGCGGGCTCGGCATACCGCGGCAGGCCGGCCGGCGCGGGCGCCTGGCTCGCGGCCTTCTCCTTCCACCCGCGCAAGCTCCTCACCACGGGCGAGGGCGGAATGCTGGTAACGCAGGACGGCGAGCTGGCCGGCCGGCTGCGCCGCCTGCGGGAGCACGGCATGGACGTCAGCGCGGCGCAACGGCACGCCAGCAGGCAGCCGGTGATCGAGCGCTACCTTGAGGTCGGCTTCAACTACCGGATGACCGACGTGCAGGCCGCGATCGGGCTCGTCCAGCTCGGCAAGCTAGCCCGGCTGGTCGCCGCCAGGCGCGCTATGGCGCAGCGCTACCAGGAGCTGCTGGCCGGCATTCCTGGCCTGACGACGGCCCGGGATCCGGCGCATGGCACGACCAACTACCAGTCGTTCTGGGTGCTGCTGCCCGCCGATTTCCCGGCAGGCCGAGACGACCTGCTCCGGACGCTCGCCGACGAGGGCGTATCCGCCAGGCGCGGCATCATGGCCGCGCACGCCGAGCCGGCCTACGCCGGGCATTCCCGCGCGCCGCTGCCGGTGACTGAGCGGCTTTGCTCGTCGTCGCTGATCCTCCCGCTGTTCCACGAGCTGACCGAATCGGAGCAGCAGCACATCGTGTCCGTGATCCGGGCTGCCGCCAGCCGCCCGGTATGATGCGCTGGCCGGCCGCGAAGAGCTCTCCGGGCAGCAAGGACCAAGCCGCACAGATAAGGACAACAGGTGAGCACGATCCCGCTTGTCGACCTGGCCGCGCAGCACGCCGCCGTGGCCGCCGAGGTGACCGAGGGCTGGCAGGAAGTACTCGCGCGGACCGCTTTCATCAACGGCCCGCAGGTGACGGCATTCGAGCAGGAGTATGCCGCCTTCACGGCGATCAGGCACTGCGTCGGCGTGGCGAACGGCACCGACGCGATCGAGATCGCGCTGCGCGCGCTTGGCGTGGGCCGGGGGGACGAGTGCATCTTGCCGGCCAACACGTTCATCGCCACGGCAGCGGCGGTGTGGCGGGCCGGCGCCACGCCGGTGCTCGTCGACTGCGCCGACGATCAGACGTACCTGATCGACGTCGGCGCGGCGGCGGCTGCGGTGACTCCGCGCACCAGGGCGATCATCCCGGTGCACCTGTACGGCCAGGCGGCGCCGGTCGAGCGGCTGCTGCCGGCGGCCGCCAGGGCCGGCGCCTGGGTGCTGGAGGACGCGGCGCAGTCGCAGGGCGCCCGCCGGAACGGGATCAGCGCCGGGTCACTCGGGCATGCGGCGGCAACCAGCTTCTATCCCGGCAAGAACCTGGGGGCCTACGGCGACGCGGGGGCGATGCTCACCGATTCGGGTGACCTGGCCGCCCGGATGCGGCTGATCCGCGACCACGGCTCGCCGCGGAAGTACGAGCACGAGGTGCCCGGAGTCAACAGTCGGCTCGACACCCTGCAAGCCGTCGTGCTTTCCGCGAAGCTACGCCGCCTGCCCGGCTGGAACGCGGCCAGGCGCCGGGCCGCCGCCCGCTACGACGCCATGCTGGCCGACCTGGCCGGCGTCATCCGGCCGCGAACCCTGGACGGCAACGAGCATGTCTGGCACCTCTACGTGGTCCGGGTGCCGGACCGCGACCGGGTACTGAAGGAACTCCACGCGGCCGGCATCGGGGCCGGCATCCACTACCCGGTGCCCGTCCACCTGACCCCGGCGTTCGCCAGCCTCGGCTACCCGGGCGGCGCCTTCCCGGTCGCCGAGCGTAACGCCGGCCAGCTGCTCAGCCTGCCGCTGTTCGCCGAGATCACTGCCGGGCAGCAAGAACGCGTCGTGTCCGTGCTCGCGGCGGCACTGCGGTAAGCAATGCGACCGATCAGAGGTCGTCGGGATATTCCACACTGTCACCTTAAGTATCCGTATAAATACTTAAGTCATCTTTCCTTTTAAACGGATCGTCCCGGGCCTGTCTGGGTAGCACGATCCGGGCCCGCCAGCGCTGGTCACCGATGTCCGCCTGGGCGGAGGCGCCTAGGGCGGAAGCTAGCTCGTCGAGTGCCGCGCGGGCCGCTGCCTGGTCGCCGGCCGGCCGCTGGCCAGCGCGGGCACAGCTGAGCGTTAGCTCGATTCCGATCTCGGCTGCCCCGGTCCGGACAACGACCTGTGCCTGCATCGGCGGGCTGGCGGGCAGGATCCCGAGGAGCATCAACTCGGCGACGTCGATGACGACTGGTATCTCGGCCGCTGCCAGGCCCGTTGCACGGACCTCGGCATGCACGGCGGCGGGCGTAGCGAGCAGCCATCCGGTCCGCTGCCGGAGTGCATCGGCCAGCCCGGTCTCGGGCAGCACGAACGGCCAGTTCCCGTCGACCAGCAGGCGCAGCGACCCGGCTGCTATGTTCAGTTGCCGCTGCGCCGCCTCGAATCGCGGCGCGGGCGGTGCCGCCCGGGCCAGCAGCTGCAGGCCGAGTGCGACGGCGGTCAGGTCCTGGATGGGCCCGTCGTGCAGGAAATCGACCAGCTCATGGCGCTCCCGGGCGCGCAGCCTGCGGACAAGGCCAAGCAGCTGCCACGCCGGGGGCGCGGCGGCAGCCGGCGGCTGGCGTCCGGCCGCCCGGGCGGGCAACTGCGCAGGAACGGCGTCGGCTAGCGCGAGGCCGGCCGCCGGGCCGGCCCGGGCGGCCTGGCCAGCCGCCGGCCGATGCAGCGCCTGCACAGCGGCGAGCAGGTCGTCCAGCTTGAACGGCTTGGTCAGCCGCGCGACGCCGTCCGGGATGGTGTCGGTGGCCCCGCCAGTCAGCACCAGGCACCGGCTGGCCGCGGCCGGGTCCGCCGCCCGCAGCGCCTCCACCAAGTCGAGGCCCCGTTCTGGGCCGAGGCGGGCATCGACGAGCACGGCATCATACCCGCGGGGATCTTTCCTGCGGGCCTCGGCGAGATTGGCCGCGACGTCGACCTGATATCCATTGGCGCTGAGGGCGCGGTGAATCAGGGTCCGCATCTCGTCCAGGTCATCGATGACCAGCACCCGCTGGCCGCCGGAGCTTCCTGTCACTGCCGCAGCCCTCTCCGTGCGGCCAGCTCGCCGCGACTGAGCCTGTGCCCGGTACCGGATCACAGATGTAACTATCAGTATGTTTTTAACTACGAAGAGTAGCATAGGAACAGGCGGCTAGTTGCGGAGCGCAGGTTTGCTGACCATGAGCCCGCTGGCGGGACTTCCGCCGCCGTCCGTGTGCACGGCCGGGTGGGGGGTCCTCAGATGAGGGAGAACGGCGACCGGAAAGATGACGGCGCGGGGGCAGGCCCGGACGTCGGCGCAGGGCAGCACCGGATCAGCGTGTTCCTGCTTGACGATCATGAGATCGTGCGCCGCGGCGTCCGTGACCTGCTGACCGCCGAACCAGACATAGACGTGGTCGGCGAGGCCGGGACGATGGCATCGGCGCTGGAGCGGATGCCGGCCCTGCGGCCGGATGTCGCCGTGCTCGATGTCCGGCTGCCGGACGGTGACGGCGTGTCAGTATGCCGTGAGATCCGTTCCACGCTGCCGGCGACGGCTTGCCTGATGCTCACCTCGTACGGGGATGACCGGGCGCTGCTCGGCGCGATCATGGCCGGCGCGGCTGGCTACGTGCTGAAGCAGACTTGCGGCTCGGACCTGGTCACCGCGGTGCGAACGGTCGCGGCCGGCCAGTCGACGCTGGACGCGCATGCGGCGCAGCGGGTGATGGAGCGGCTGCGCGAGCGGATCGCCAGCGTCGACCCGCTGTCGGCGCTGACCGACCAGGAGAAGAAGGTCCTGGACCTGGTCGGCGAGGGCCTGACCAACCGGCAGATCGCCGAGCGCATGTTCCTGGCCGAGAAGACCGCCAAGAACTACGTCTCGTCGCTGCTCACGAAGCTGGGCATGCAGCGGCGCGCGCAGGCCGCCGCCTTCGCCGCGCGGCTCGCCGGGAACACCGGCGACTGACCCCCGGCACCGAGCTCCGCACGCACACCCACTGCCCCCGGCGCGCGCCCGGCGGCTACCACGACGGGTGTGCTGCCTTGCCCGGCTGAGCAGCCGCCGGACAGCCCGCCGGGCATCCTGCCGGGCAGCCCGCCGGGCCGGATGGCCCGGGCTAATCGGCCCGGGCCTTATTAACCGGGCCGGAATACCCAGGCCTAAAAGACAGGGATAATGCCCTGTCCAGACGGGCAATTCTCCTCTGAGAATCGCCTGGATAATTAAAGAGAGTGGGACATGGCAACAAATCCAGTCAATGGAAAGCAGGAAATGTCATGCCCGCCAGCGAAATTCATTCCGCAGCCGCAGCCACGACCACCTCCACCACCCGCCGCCGGGCCAGGAAGGCCGCCGCCGCGGCCGTCGCCGGCGTCGGCGCCGCCGCCGTGCTGGCCATGGTCGCCGGCTCCCTCGCCTCGGCCGCCACCCTCCCGACAACGAACTGCTCCGCGACGCCAAGCAAGTGCGGGTTCCCGGACGCCACGAACTCCGGCGTGCCGGCCGGAATGACGCTGAAGTCGGTCCCCGCCGAGGTGTCCTCCGGGCCAGGCTGGACCAGCAGCCCGGACGGATCGGTGGAGGTCAGCGGCAACGGCACGGTCCTGTCCGGCCTGTCGATCACCGGCAACCTGGACATCTCAGCGAGCAACGTCGTCGTCAACGGCGTCAAGGTCGTCACCGGCGGGAACTTCGGCGTCACCCTGCGGCACACCACCGGCGTCACGATCGAGAACTCCACCATAAGCGGCCGTGACGCGGCCTCAGGCCGGGTCAGCTACGCCGTCGACGACATCTACGGTGACTCCACCGGCATGACCGTCAAGAACAACAACATCTCGTACTACCGCACCGCGGTGGCAGTCTCCACCGGCCTGGTCACCGGCAACTACATTCATGACCCCGGCTACGTGGCCGGCGACCACACCAACGGCATCTTCGACGCCGGCACCACCCAGCCGCTGACTATCAGCAACAACACCATCTTCAACAGCATCGGCCAGACCGACGCCATCAGCCTCAACGCATCCTCAACCGGCAGCCCCGTGGCGAACAAGACCGTCACCGGCAACCTGCTGGCCGGCGGCGGCTACGTCATCTACGGCGGCTCCAGCCTCGGCAACACCAGCACCAACATGGTCATCAAGAACAACGACTTCGGCCAGGCCTACTTCTCCAGGAGCGGCTACTACGGCCCAGCCGCCTACTTCAACTCCGCCGGCGCCGGCAACGCCTGGACCGGCAACACCTGGGACACCACCGGGCTGACCGTCCCCGCACCGTAACCACACCGCGCGACCACCGAGGAAAAGGAGCACACGACCACCCAGCACCCAACAAGGAAGCACACCGCGAAGCGAGCGTCACCCGCCCCGCCACGGGGCAGGTGACGCTCGCTGCATCATTGCGTTGCGGTGACTTGCGGTCCGACGGGAACTACACATGGTAGCGTCCTGATTACCTAATGCAGTTACCGCCGACGGTACTTGCCTGCCGCCTGCCCGGCATCACCTCCCAATGCCCGCGGCGGAGTTCGCGGCCCACCGCTGGACAGAAGCGAGGCTCCCTGAATGCGCCTGCTCATCGCCGGACTGACCGTTGCCCTGGTCACCGTGATCGGGTCCTTCCTTGTTTTCCGGCCGCACCCGGCTCCGGCATCGGCATGGCGGCTGGCATCGGCACCCGGGATCACCCGGCCGGCGCACGGCGGGTGCGCGATGGCTCCAAGCAGGTGCGGCTTCCCGGACGCGACCAATACCGGGGTGCCAGCCGGGATGACCCTCAGGGCCGTCCCCGGCCAGCTATCGGGTGGCCCCGGCTGGCACAGCGCCCCGGACGGCTCGGTGCAGGTAACCGGCGATGGCACGGTGCTGTCCGGCCTGTCGATCAGCGGCAACCTGGATATCTCCGCCAGCAACGTGAGGGTCAGCGACGTCCGGGTTGTCACCGGCGGGGCCTTCGCGGTCAGCATGCGGCACACTACCGGCGTCATCATCGAGAACTCCGTCATCAGCGGCCTGAACGCGGCCGCCGGCCGGGTCGGCGTAGCGGTCGACGACGTCTACGGTGACTCAACCGGGATGGTGATCGCGAACGATGACATCAGCAACTTCAAGACCGGCGTGCAGGTATCGACCGGCCTGGTGACCGGGAACTACATCCACGGGTTCGGTTACATCGCCGGGGATCACACGAACGGCATATTCGATGCAGGCACCACACAGCCCCTGATGATCTACCACAACACGATCCTCAACAGCCACGGGCAGACCGACGCGATCAGCCTCGACGCAACGGCGGCCGGCAGTGCCGTGGCGAACAAGACCGTCGAAGACAACCTGCTGGCGGGCGGGGGTTACACCATCTACGGCGGCGCTAGCCGGCATAGCCCGATCTCCGGCATCCTGATCGAGGACAACCTGTTCAGCCAGGCCTTCTACGCCAAGGGCGGACAGTACGGCCCTGCCGCCTACCTGGGCCAGGGCATCGGGGACGGCTGGTCTGGTAACACCTGGGACACCACCGGCCAGGCCATCCCCGCGCCCTAGCCCGGCCATGACGCAGCATCACCGAGGCCCCGCCGCACTGCTGGTCCGCCCGTACCCCGATGTCGCCGCACGGCGCGGCGGCTTCGATGCGGTCACGCTGCTGACCTGCTATCTGGTCCTGTTGATGGCAATCCCCCCGTACCTGGTGGTCGGATCGTTCGGCACCGCGGGCGCACCGGCCGCGCTGTTCGCGGCCGGCCTGCTGTGCTGCTACCTGCCGGCCCGCCAGCATCCGGCTTTCGACCTGAGCCGGGGGCGGCAGCCGGTCCGGGTCGCCGCGATCATCTTCGGTTGCTCGATCGTCGCCGCGTACGTATCGGCCAATCGCGGTGCGCTGCCGGCCCTGCAGCAAAGTGGTGCCGACCGTGGTCTCATCGTGCTGGCCGGATGGCTAGGCGTGCTGCTGCTTGCGGCGGACGGGATAGACCGGCCGGACCGGCTCGCGGCCATGCTCCGCCGGATTGTGCTCGGCGCGACTGCGATGGCCGTGGTGGGCATGACGGAATTCTTCACCGGCCTGGATATATCGAAATACATCTTCGTTCCGGGCCTGAGCGTGCATGCGCAGGTGACGGACCTGGCAAGCCGCGCTGGCCTGACCCGGGTCAGCGCGACGGCCGCGCATCCGCTTGAGTTCGCTGCCGTGCTGGGGATGAGCCTGCCACTGGCCATCCATCGGGCCCGGTTTGCGCCGCGCGAGCTGCGGAAACGTCGCTGGCTGCAGGTCGCAGTCATCGCCGGAGCGATGCCGCTGACGGTGTCGCGCTCGGCCATTCTCGGCCTTGCCGTGGTCGGCCTGGTGCTCATTCCCACCTGGCCGAGGCGTGACCGGCGGCGCGCATACCTTGCCCTGCCCGGCGCGGTGGCTCTGGTGTGGCTGGCCAAGCCGGGCATGCTGAGCGGATTTGGCGCCCTGTTCGGCCAGCTCGGCACGGACCAGAGCAGCCTGTCCCGGACCGGGGCGTTCCTGGCGGCGGCACCGTTTGTCGCGCATCATCCCTGGTTCGGCCAGGGGTTCCGGACCTTCTTCCCGCAGACCTACTTCTTTGTCGACGACCAGTACCTCACTTCCCTCATCGAGACCGGGATCGTGGGGGCCGTTGCGCTGGTCGCGCTCTTCGCCACGGGCTGGTTCACTGCGCGCAGCGCGCGCCTGGCGACCGCCGATGCCGGGGCACGTGACCTCGGGCAGTGCCTGGCCGCCTCGGTGGCGGCCGCCGCGGCGTGCTTCGCGAGTTTCGACGCGCTGTCGTTCTCGATTGCGCCTGGCTTGTGCTTCCTGCTGCTCGGCTGCGTGGGGGCGGCATGGCGGCTGGCGCGCGCGCAGCAGCGTGCAGGCGGCCGGGACCGCCCGGCCGGCTGACCGGCGCATGCGCCGGCTGGACGCCCGGCTGAGCCGGCTTAGCAGGATGAGCGCAGGTCAGCCCGGAATCAGCGGGTCAGCTTCGGAGCGTGTCATAAGCGATCTGGTCGACGGGCTGCGGGTAGCTGTCCTGGTGCCCTGCCGCGGCCCGGATCCTGCGGCGGGCCAGGCGTCCATCCACGATCACCGGGATCCCGAGAACGAGCAGCAGGCCGGTCGCTATCACGAGGACCATCGGCCGTGCGGTCTGACTGACGTTGAGCGCTGCCTTCGGGGTGATGGAGATCGTCGCGGCCCGGATCCGGCTGCGCGGGCGGACCTTGGCCTGAATCTGGCCCAGCTTGAGGCTGATCTCATGTGTCACGGCGTAGAGCTGGCGTTGCACGGCTTCCGGGTCGGCGCCAGTGACCGTAACCTGCAGGACGGATCCGGTTGTCGCCGTGTTGTACGGCGCGAGCGCCACCGTGTACGCAGCGGGAAAGCCGCTGGCGGCCAGCTCCGTGACCGTTCGCGGCGCCATCAGCTCTCCGCTGAGCACGTCGCCGGTCAGTGTCAGGGAGGTACTGAAGCTCATGTACGGGTTGCCGCCGGTCAGCCTGGCGGCGGACCGCGACGCCAGCAAGACAACCGATGAGTCCGACTCGTAAGTCCGCGGCAGCCTCGTTAACGTGGTCACCGTGCCGGCCAATGCCGCGATGAGTAGCACAGTTGTCAGGATTGACCGGCGCCGCCAGATATGGAGCAGCTCGCCCAAATACATTTACCCCCACCTAAATGTTCGCTTGGCCGGCCCTCAGCGCGGCGCTAGACTTCCTGGGAACGGGTTCGTCGGGTTGCTGGAAACGGGGGCCGGTATGCTTGTCGGAGGCTAAGTCTACGATGCTGATTTCCGTCATGCCTGGTGTTGGGAATTATGGTCACGGCATCGCGTCGGACGGATAGCGTTCGTAGTATGACTGCAGTGCGCGCAAGGTCGGCAAGGGCTCAGCGGACGCCGGAGGCCGGCCGGTGAGTCGCGCAGGGAATCCGTGCCGAAGGCGGAGGTGGCCGCGGTCGGCCGCGGCCACCTTGGTGCTGTTCCTTGCTGTTGGCGTGAGCTACCAGATCGCGATCAGTCCGCCGACATACGCCGAAGGGGCAGCCGTGGTGTTTTCCCTGCCCAAATCCCAGACTAGTCCCAACGCATACCTTATGTTCGCGCCGTCCCTCATCGCGAGCAGCGAGGCCATGACCCAGATCCTGCTCAGCCCGCAGGCTCAGCAGCAGATCCGCGAAGCCGGCGGAACCGCGAACGTTAGCCTCGCGCTAGACAATCTCTACGACCTGGAATATCCGAATTACGGCGTGCCCCTCGCGCATCTGACGATCTCGTCAGAAAGCGCGGAAAGTGTCCGCCCGACGTTCGCGATCGCAGTCCGGCTGCTCTACCGTCTCCTTGCCGTCTGGCAGGCCAAAATGGACGTGAAGCCACACAATCGCATTTCGGCCCAGATCGTCGGGGATACCGGGCTGACCGTCCAGGCGGGCTCTAGAAAGAGGGTCATTGCCGGGCTGGCCGTACTGACTCTCGTGGCCTATTCCGCGTGCTGCGGCTGGCTTGACCGGATGGGCGCGAGCAAGCGCCCGTCCCGGCGCGGCAGCGGCTTAGGTGGCCACTCCGCGTCGCGTCCAGCAGGGTTAGCGCCGTTCGCATTCGGTAGGTGAGCAATCCGCGATCGCGGCCGCTGTGATACCGCTCGCAGCCAGCGCAGGGAATCAGCGGCGGACTGTCCGGTGCGCTGCCCGGTGACCTGAGCCTTGCCGCGACGTCACAGACCAAGGACCGAGGACGCCGAGACGGCCACGCCCGGGTCCGCGCCGGTCGCCGTGGCCGTGGGCCGCGGCCGGTCGCGGTCTCGCCCGCCCGCCAGCAGGACCGCCGCTATCCGCTGTCCGGCGCGGCCGTCCCAGAGCGCGGGCCGCCGCGCCGCGGGCGGCGCGGCGAGCACCTGCCGCGCGGCTGCGACTATCCGGCCCCGATCGCGTCCTACCAGCTGGTTCGTGCCCTCGGTGATGGTTACCGGGCGCTCGGTGTTGTCCCGGAGGGTCAGGCAGGGGACGCCAAGGACAGTGGTTTCCTCCTGCACGCCGCCTGAGTCGGTGAGGACCAGCCTGGCTGCCGCTTCCAGCGCGATGAAATCCAGGTAGCCAGCCGGCGCTAGCACGCGCACCCGCCAGGAGAGGCCGGCCTCCCGCAGCCTGGCGGCTGCCCTGGGGTGGGCCGGCAGCACGAGCGGGCACAGCTGTGCTACCTCGTCGAGCGCCGGAAGCAGGGCGGCCAGGACCGCCGCGTCATCCACGTTCGCCGGCCGGTGCAATGTGGCCAGCCCGTATCCGCCGGGCTCAAGCCCGAGCCTGGACAGGGTGTCACCCCCCGCGGCCCGGCCAAGATTCGCTAGCAGGGTGTCCACCATGACGTTGCCTGCCAGGTGGATCTGGTCGTCGCGGTATCCCTCGGCCGCCAGGTTAGCCGCCGCGTCCGCTGAGGGGGCGAACAGATAGTCGCTGACCCGGTCCGTGACCACGCGGTTGACTTCCTCGGGCATCGACCAGTCCCTGCTGCGCAGGCCCGCCTCGACGTGTGCGAGCAGCGCGCCGGACTTGGCGGCGACGAGCGCGCACGCCATGGTGGAATTCACGTCCCCCACCACCACGACCACGTCCGGCCGGACTTGCTCGGCCAGCGGCTCGAACGCTGTCATCACCCGGCAGGTCTGCACGGCATGGCTGCCCGAGCCGGCCCGCAGGAAGTGGTCAGGCGGGCGGATTCCCAGCTCGGCGAAGAAGATGTCGCTCATCGAGGCGTCATAGTGCTGGCCGGTGTGGACCAGGACGATCTCCGCGCCGCCTTGCTCGAGCGCGTCCATGACCGGCTTGATCTTCATGTAGTTGGGCCGCGCGCCAGCCACGCAGATGACCCGCAGCGGCCGGGCTTTCACAAGGTCTCGACATTCTCGCCGGACAGGACCCGGCGGCAGTCAAGGACGTAGCTGGCATGGCTGCTGATGTCCTCGAGGTTGAACGCGTCATGGTCGGTGAGCAGGATGACGGCGTCGGCGCGCGAGATCTCACCGGGCGTCGGCTCGACGCATGCCACCACGTTGTCAACGGCGCCGGTCTCGACCACATGCGGGTCCGCGGCTCGCACGTCCGCTCCCATGCCCTTCAGCAGCTGCGCGACCCGGACCGCGGGCGATTCCCGCGCGTCCCCGGTGTTCTTCTTGTAGGCGAGGCCGAGCAGCAGGATGCGTGCGCCGCTGACCGGGCGGCCGCGCTTGTTGAAGGCGAGCATTAGCCTGCGGGCCACGTAGTCGGGCATGTGGTTGTTGATGTCGTTGGCCAGCTCGACGAACCGGAAGCTCTGGCCGAGGGCTCGCTCCACCCGCCATGACAGGTAGGACGGGTCGATCGGCAGGCAGTGGCCGCCCACCCCGGGCCCGGGCGTGAAGGGCATGTAACCGAACGGCTTGGTTGACGCCGCGTCGATCGCCTCCCATACGTTGATGCCGAGATCGTGGGCGAACATCGCGACCTCGTTCACCAGGGCGATGTTCACGTGCCTGAACGTGTTCTCGATGATCTTGGCCAGCTCGGCCTCCCGGGGGGAGGAGACCGCCACCGTCTGGTCGACGATGCCGCGGTAGAAGGCCTGCACCACGGCGAGCGAACTCGCGTCGATCCCGGAGACGATCTTCGGCGTGGTGGCCAGCGTCCATCTGGGGTTCCCCGGGTCGATCCGCTCCGGGCTGTAGCCGAGGTGGAAGTCGGTGCCCGCGATCAGCCCCGACCCGTCCTCAAGCCAGGGCAGCACCTGCTCCTGCGTCGTCCCCGGATAGGACGTCGACTCCACGATCACGGTCGCGCCAGGCCGCAGGTATCTGGCCAGCGTGCGGGCTGCCGCCTCGATATAGGTGAGATCGGGCAGGCCGTCACGTAACGGCGTGGGGACGGTGATCACGGCGACGTCGAAGCCGGCGCAGGCCCTGGCCTCTGCCGAGGGCCGGAACGTCCCGGCGCTGACCGCCGCCATCAGCTGGCTGTCGGGCACGTCCTCGATGTAGGACTCCCCGGCGCCGAGCAGCTTCACCCGGTCGGGGTCCACGTCATAGCCGATCACGCGGTGACCTGCCTCCGTGGCGCGCATCGCCAGCGGCAGGCCAACGTATCCGAGACCGGCGACGACGACCGTGGTCATACCCGCTCGCCGCGCCGCCGCGACTGGCGCATTCGCTCGCGCGCGACCAGGGCGATGAACGTCATGTTGGTCGTCAGGTACCTGCGGCCGAGCCGGGCGGGTTCCTGCCAGGCCCGGTAGAGCCATTCCAGGCCAACCGCCTGGCACCAGCCAGGAGCCCGCCTGGTGAGCCCGGCCAGCACGTCGAACGACCCGCCTACCCCGTGCACCACCTTCGCCTGCGTGCTCTTTCCCCACTTACTCACGAACATCTCCTTCTTCGGCGATGGCATGCCCACGAACAGCAGGTCCGCCCCCGACCGGCGGATCTCGGCGGCAATAACGGGTTCCTCGCCTGGCCGGAAGTAGCCGTCCCTTGCGCCTGCCACGGCCAGGCCCGGGTACTTGCGGCCGACCTCGGCCAGCATCCGGTCGAGGACGTCCCGCCGGGCGCCGAGGAAATACACCCGGTAGGCGCGGCGGTCAGCTTCGCCGAGCAGTTCAACGAACAGGTCGATGCCCGCCACCCGTTCTGGCACCGGCGAGCCGAGCATCCGGCTTGCCCACACCACCGACTGGCCGTCCGCGAGCACCATGACGGAGCCGGCCACCGCTTGCCGCAGCCGCTCGTCCCGGTGCATCACGGCGACCTTTGCCGCGTTGACCATGCCGACGGACAGGAAGCGCCCGTGTTCGACGGCATCGGTGCAGCGCCCGACGGCCTGCGTCATGGTGAGCGCGTCGACGCCGATCCCGAACAGGTTCCGCCGGGTCAGCCCGGCGGCATCAGGGCTCATCGCAATCCCGCCGCGGCCGGCAGATCCGGCACCGCGCGGGCCGGCACGGCTGGCTGCCCGGTAGCTGCGGGCAGACCCGGCACCGGATATCGCCGCCGCATGGCCCACTGCCCCGCGGCGGCCGGCAGGTCTGGCACGGCCGGCTGTCCGGTGTCGGCCGGCAGGCCTGGCACCGGATATTGCCGCATCGCCCACGGTCCCGCCGCGGCCGGCAGGTCTGGCACCGCGGGTGCTGGCACGGTCGGCCGCGCGGGCAGCGCGGCCAGTTCCGGCAGCCATGCGAACAGCAGCCACCCGAGCTCGCGCGGCCGGCACTCGTGCTCGACGGCGCCCGGCCGGAAGATCCAGTTGAGCGCTCGCGGCCCAGGCCCCGGGCGCAGCCTGGCGGCTGCGCGTCCGGCTCCGCCCGCCTGATTCCCGCGGTCACGCAGTGCCACCTTGCGCCAGGTAACCGGCGGCTCGTCGAGCAGCAGGCTCTCGGTCGTTTCCGGCGGCCTGGCCAGCCACCGCAGCCCGCGGCAGATGGCCTCCAGGTGAAGCTGGCCGCCTGCGTCGGCCAGGTCAAGCAGTGCCATCGGCGCCAGCGCATGCTGGTGGACGCCGTACACCGGGTACCCATCCACGATTCCCCCGGTGCGCGCGTCATGGTGGCACCACCATTGCCCGGCCTTACCCTGCGTGCGGCAGATCGTGGCGGCGACGGATTCCGCGGCGGCCAGCGCCTCGGGGTCGTCGGCGCTGCGGTGCAGCCGGGACAGCGCCTGGACCGAATACGCCTGATCGGCGAAGCTGCCCACGCAGGAGTCACGCGTCGCGGTCGCGGCCCCGATCACCTGCGGATAGAGCGCATCGCGGGCCGCCAGCAGGCGATGCCGCGCGGCCGTCAGGTGCCGTTCCACGTCGGCCAGCGGGCGCGCGGCAACCAGCGCAGTAACGATCCAGGCCGCCGCCGCCACGTCCAGCGGGTCGTCCCGCAGGTCAAGCTCGGCAAGCCGCCCCAGCGCACATGGCAGGTCGCCATGCCCCGCTTCGGCCGCCGCCCAGCACAGCAGCGCGACGTCGCCGCGGCTGGTCATGCGCTCGACGCCGGCGGCCAGGCGCCCGATCAGGTCACCGCAGTCCTCGCCGCCGAGCACGCTGCGCCTGCGCTGCTCGGGCAGCCGCAGCAGGCCGAGCGCGGCGATGGCGCCCTCGTGCGCGCTTGTTCCTAACGGACGCAGCTGCCAGGCCCGGTCAGCCGTGCGCGTCCCGGACAGCGTGCGCGCGAATTTGCCGTCGGTGACCGCCTGCGGCAGGACCCGGACGGCGATGCGCAGCAGGCGCAGCAGCAACGCGGCACTCTGCGGGTCGTGCTCGGCAATCAGGCGGAGCCGGGTCGCATGCGGCGTCATGGCGGTGCCATCAGGCAACGCTGCCGTGCCGCGCAGTACCACGATTCATCAGCGTCCAGAGCCCCGCTCCCCACGTGGCCACACCCCTCCCCGGTCTGCGGCCCGGATACCGGCCCGGATACCGGCCGGATAGCGGCGGCTGCCTGGGTGACATCAGGGAACCTCGCTGCGGGCGCCGCAACCCCGCGGCCGCTACATGATCGGCAACAACTTGTAATCAATCGACTACATCAGGTGAGATCGTAGCGGGCCCCGGTCCGCACCGCTACGGTTTCCGGATGGATGCGCTCGATGTCGAAGGGGCGTGGGTCTTCACTCCCCGTATTCACAGCGACAGGCGGGGGAGCTTACTCGAATGGTTTCGTAACGCAGCCGTCCTGGCTGATGCCGGCCGCAGCCTGGAGGTCGCGCAGGCCAACTGCGCAGTGTCGCTGCGCGGCACGATCCGCGGGATCCATTTCAGTGATGTCCCGCCCGGCCAGGCAAAATACGTCACATGCGTGAGCGGGTCGATCCTGGATCTCGTGGTCGACCTTCGGGTCGGGTCACCAGGCTACGGGCGCTGGGCGGCCGTGCCGCTGAATGCGGAGACTCGGTGCGCCGTCTTCATCGCTGAGGGGCTGGGCCACGCATTCGTTACGCTAAGCGACGAGGCCACGGTGCTCTACCTGTGTTCCACGCCGTATGCCCCGGCCCGCGAGCGCGGCGTGCACCCGCTCGATCCCGGCATTGGCATCGCGTGGCCGGCGGGCCTTCCGGTGATCTTGTCGGACAAGGACGCGGCCGCGCCGTCACTGGCGGAGGCGCGTGCCGCCGGGCTGCTGCCCGCCTACCAGGACTGCCTGGCGCACGCCGCGGCCCTGCGCGGCGCGTGATCGGGCTGGTCATGTGCTCCGCGCCCACCGGGGACTGCCTGGCGCACGCGGCGACCCTGCGCGGCTCCTGACTGGAGACGGGCGTGCTGCTCCGCGCCCACCGGAGACTGCCTGGCGCACGCGGCGACCCTGCGCGGCTCCTGACTGGAGACGGGCGTGCTGCTCCGCACCCACCGGAGACTGCCTGGCGCTCGCGGCGACGCCGTACGGCGCGTGCCGACGGCCGCCGGCGGGCCTCGTTTGCTACCCGCCCGGTGCCTCCGGGCGGGCAGCCTCGCCGCCGCGCATCCGTGCGGGATCGGCTCCGCAGGCCGCGGCGATGGCCGGCCAGGCCCGCCGCAGCGCCTGGTGCCAGTCGCCGATCGGCTGCACTCCCGCTGCCGCGTGGCGGCCGTGGCCGAGCACGCTGTAGGCGGGCCGGGGCGCTGGCCGCGGATAGCTGCCGCTGACCGCCGGGCGCACCCGGTCCGGGGCGGCGCCGAGCAACCGGAAGACCGTTCGAGCCAGCCCGAACCAGGTCGTCTCGCCTGAGCTGGTCGCGTGGTAGATGCCGGCCGGGGCGGGCGACCCGGCGATCGCGATGATCTGGTCAGCCACGTCGACCGTCCAGGTGGGCTGGCCGCGCTGGTCGGTGACCACGTCAATGGTCGGCCGTTCGCCGGCCAGCCTGATCATGGTCGTAACGAAATTCCGCCCGGTCGCCCCGTACAGCCAGGCCGTCCGCACGACCCGGCCGGTGTCCGGGAGCAGCCCGAGCACCGCCTGCTCGCCGGCCAGCTTGGTGCGCCCGTAGGCGGTGCACGGCGCCGGCGGGTCGTCCTCCGCGTACGGCCGCCTGGCATCCCCGCGGAACACGTAGTCGGTGGACACGTGCACTAGCCGGGCGCCGGCCGCGGCGCAGGCGGCCGCGACGTTGGCCGCGCCCCGGCCGTTCACCCGGAGCGCGTCATCCTCGTGCACCTCGGCGTCGTCGACCGCCGTCCAGGCCGCGCAGTTGACCACCGTGGCCGGCCGGTAGCGCCGCAGTGCGGCACGGACCGCGTCCTCGTCGGCGACGTCGAGGTCACCGCGAGCCAGGCCGGTCACGTTCTCGCCGTGACCGCGCAGCACCTGGACCAGGTCCCGGCCGAGCATCCCGCCGGCTCCCGTGACGAGCCAGCTGTTCATCCGGCGGGTCCGGTCCCGATCGCCGTCGCCGCGGCGTCGCCCGCTGCCGGATAGCCCGCGCAGGCCTGCTCGTCCGGTACGGTCGCCCGGGCGGCCTCGAGCCTGCGGCAGGCGCCAGCCAGGACGGCTCGTATAAAAAGCGTGCCGGTAACCCCGGTGAAGCCCGTCACCAGCATCACCGTGCCGGTAACCCCGGTGAAGCCCGTCACCAGGATCTTCATGAGCTGATCTGTACCCTGCTGTGATCGCCGAGCACGAGCCGGTGCGCCTTCGGGACCCGGGGGGCCGGGGTGACCTGCACCTCATGGCCGATCAGTGACGCCTCGATCCGGCCTACCCCGCGGACCGACGCCCCGCGCAGCAGGATCGAGTACTCGATCTCGCTGCCGGCGATGGCGCAGTTCTCTGCGACTGACGTGAACGGGCCGACGTAGGAGCGATCCACGGTCGTGCCTGCGCCGATAATGGCCGGGCCCACGATCCGGGACCGGCTGACTCGGGCGCCGCTGCCGATCGCCACCCTGCCGATGAGCTCGGAGGCGTCGTCGACCATGCCGTGATTGGATGCTTCCAGGCTCTCCAGCACCATCCGGTTGGCCTCGAGCATGTCGGCTACGTTGCCGGTGTCCTTCCAGTATCCGGAGATGATCGTGGACCGCACCTTCCGGCCGTCCTCGATGAGCCATTGCACGGCCTCGGTAATCTCGAGCTCGCCGCGGCCAGACGGCGCAAGCTGGCGCACCGCCTCATGCACGGCCGGGGTGAAGATGTAGACGCCGACTAGCGCGAGGTCGCTCTTCGGGTGCAGCGGCTTTTCCGCCAGCCCGATCACCTCGCCCGCCTCATCGAGCTCGGCCACGCCGAACTGGCGCGGATCCGGCACGGCGGTCAGCAAGATCTGCGCGTCCGGCCGGACCGACCTGAACTCGTCGACCAGCGCGGTAATGCCGCCGACGATGAAATTGTCGCCTAGGTACATGACGAAATCGTCGTCGCCGAGGTAGTCACGCGCGATCAGGACCGCATGCGCCAGGCCGAGCGGTGCCTCCTGCCGGATATAGGTGACATTCAGCCCGAACTGCCTGCCGTCGCCTACCGCCGCCCGGATCGCCGGCGCTGTGTCGCCCACCAACATCCCGACATCGGAGATGTCAGCGTCCCTGATGGCCTCAAGCCCGTAGCACAGGACGGGCTTATTGGCGACCGGCAGCAGCTGTTTCGCCGACGTGTGGGTAATGGGCCGGAGCCGGCTGCCCGATCCGCCGGCCAGCACTAAGGCCTTCATGGCTCAGAAACTAGCGCGCCCGGCGCCTGGCCGGTGCCAGCGGCCGAGAATTTAAGCATTAGCGCAGCGACATCACCAGCAGGTCGCTGATACATAAGGCGGCTATTCCGCAATCTATTCTACTTTGCTCATGAATAGCGCAATTGCCCTTACCTGCCGTCTGAGCTGGGCGACGCCGACCTTGTCGTGCTGCCAGGCTCCCGGGCGTTGGCTCGGCGTGGACGCGGCCGCCGAGTTCGATCCGGCGCAATTCGATCGCGGTGAGACCAACGAGGCCCTGTCCGGGCTGGCGGGTGCTGCGGAAGCGCTGACCCGGCGACGGCCACCCGGCGATGCCGGGCTTAAGTGGGAACGAATGGCGTCACAGCGAGAGTTCGTACTGGTCGTGCGTGACGCCACCGCCACCGAATGAGACCTTGAACTCATACTGCGACTCGTTTAGCTGCTTGCCGCCGCCGAAGGTACTCGTTCCGAAAGTGATGTACCGGCAGCCTCGGTCCTTGGCAAGGGCGATGCTCCAGTCGATAACGAGGTCGGTGCCATGCACGGCCCGACCTTCCGCTGAGGCCGCGGTGTATTGCTGGTGCAAGGCCCGGCCTGCCGAGAAGTACAGGCTCCCGCCAACGAGGGCATCACCGACCTTTGCGGCGACCAGGATGATCTCGCGCGGAAACCGGGCGTGCAGGCACTCGATTTCGGCCAGCGAATGCGTCGGGGACGCGCCATGCCGCTGGGCAAGGTTCATTTCGAGGATTCGCCAGAAGGCCGCCACGTTCTGCCAGCCCTCCTCGACGCGCACTCCGGCTGCGTCGGCTTGCCTGCGCGCCCGGCGTCGGTCCGCCCGTTCGCTGCCCCTGGCGGCGACGTCGATCACTGCCGCAAGGTCACAGCCAGACCGCACTGCGCCGAGCCGGAACAGCGCATACAGCTCATCAGCAGCCGGGGCTGACCAGTAGATATACGGCGTTGCCTTGTAGCGCAGTCGCTTGTAGCCGAGCGCCCGGTACTCATCAGCGATCTCACCGAGTGCCCGGATCGCAGCCGCGCCGCAGAGCGAGCCGTCATGAACCAGGCCGCCGTAGGTGAGCCCCGGATGGCTGGCGACCACCGCACGCTCAGCAGGATCCTCGGCCGCCGGGAACACGCCGACTGCCCTTCCCCGGCTATTGGTCACCAGCAGCGACCGGTCAAGGAATCGGTCACCGTGGTAAGCCAGGAACTTGCGGGTGTGCAAGATGGTTCCGTTGACCGACCGTTCGACCAGATCGTCCCAGGCCGTGGCATCAGCCGGCTCATATGCACGGATCGCACCGCCGATCTTGTCCGGCGTCATGGCCGATCTCCTTCTCGGCACTCAGTCGACATGCCTTTACCCTAGTCCATTGGCAGCATGCGGCGTCTGGCCATTACCGCCGTCCCGGCACGGAGTCGAGGCCGGATCCCAGCGCAATGACTTGACGGTCTGCTGATAGATAGGCGCCGCCGTACTATCTTCTCGATACAACCGCGGGTCACCAGCAGAACAATGACCTGCTGGTATCTGGCCAGTTACGCCTTGACCGGCGCAGCTCGATTGCGCCAGCTCCAGAATCAACGCAAGCGTCCGGGCTTGAGCTGCCGGATCCGGTGCAGAGACATCAATATCGGATGTGCCGGTGTCTGCTCTGCCGCCTTCGCCCGGGGTCGGCCGGAACAAGTCGAGCCCTGCGCGCATTTGATAGATGAGCAGGGCGATTATGAGTACGGTAACGATGCCGCTGGCGGCGAGCGCCGTAAGGTCAGATGGGGCTATGGCCTTCGCGGCCATTGCCGCCAGCCCTGCCATTGCTGCGCCGGCCAGCGGAAGCCAGACGCGAGTGACCAGAGCGCGCAACCGGATGCCTACCCTGCGCAGTTCTATAAGATACCAGGGCAGGACCAAGCCTGCGGCGACCGCCGATCCGGCCATGGCGGTGCCGAAAATGCCATATGCGCGAGTACCCGCGATAAGCGCCGGGATAAGTGCAAGCAGCCAGACTAGCTGAGCCAGAAATACGACGCGAGATCTGGCCAGCACCACGAAAAAGTCGTACACAAGCTCGAAGAAAATGCGTAGAGCGGCCAGCAGGCCCAGCCAGATCAGAGCCTGTGCCGCGGGCAACCAGCGCGCACCATAGACGAATCCGATCAGCGGTACCGCCGATCCGCTGAGGAGCACGCAGACTGGCAAGGCCACGGCACACAGCATGCCTGCCACATTCAGGAAGCCGGCAACCATAGCCTTTCGGTCATGTTGAAGCCGCGAGAACGCAGCTGGTGCGACGGCGCGGACAGGCAGCGAGAAGATATTGCCCGGCCAGCCGGAGAGATTGCAGGCAAGCACATAACAGCCCAGGGCCGTAGCGCCAAGCAGGTGTCCGACGACGAGCTGGTCCACATTAACGACGGCGAGCGCGATGACGCTTGATCCGCCGAGCGGCAGCCCGAATCGGAGCAGGGCCCGTGCCTTGGCCGCGTCGAACCCGAGGCGCGGCGGCTCTGGCGAGAACGCCACGAGCAGGATTCCGCCGCCCAGGCAGCCCGCCAGCCTGCCAATCGCAAGGCTCATGGCTCCGAAGCCGTACCAGGCAAGCGCGATGGTAAGGCCGGCGCCTAGCCAGCAGTTTACCTGGTCGGTGATCGCCTTCTTGTCTTGCAGGAAGTGCCGCTGCAGCAGCGCAGCGGGCGTTGAAGTGACCCCATCGATGACAACACTCAGGGCTAGCACCCGGATGACGCTGGTTGCCGCAGGCGCTCCCATAGCCGCAGCGAACGCTGGCGCGCCGAGAAAGCAGCCTACATAGATGGCAGTGCTGCTGACCATCGAGATGGTCATGATGGTAGGCGCTATTTGGCGCGGTTCACCCTGCCAGCGCACTATGGCGAGGCTGACGCCGAGCTCGTTGAAACTCAGCACGGCGATAAGGGCTACGTAAGCTACCGCATAGGTGCCGAATGAGCGGGGGCCGAGCAGCCGTGCGAGCGCGATCCCTATGCCGACCGTCCCGAACCGGGCCAGCACGTTGCTAGCGAAGCTCCAGCCCATCGCCCGAGACGCTCGGCCCGCCAGCGTGTTCTTGTCGGCCATGGCGAGCGTCTTGCGGCGGCGTGCAGGTTCATGCCGTGGCAGCGCGCCAATTCTATGGGCACCGCGGCCGGCAGCCATCCGGCGCCCGGCGCGCCGAGCCGATTGCCCGGGCCGCTTCACCGGGCTCGGGCTGCTGGCGCGGTCGGTGGATGCGCAGGTGGCAATGCTGTCATGGCAAGGCGGCTTGGCTGTGCTCGCATCACCGGCACCATGGCACCGCAATCGGCCCGGACGCCACCGATATCGCGGGCCGCCGCCGTGTGCATGTCGCGCCCTGCCAGTCCTGCCACGATTCGCTCCGTCTATCAAGGTAGCCAGGCCGATTGATCAGCCGCCTCAATCGCGTCCCCTCGGGTGAAAGAATGAGCGTGCTACCGGACGTAGCCGATCTTTTGCCACTGCCGGAAGTAGTTCCGAGCCGGTCCTGTGAACGGCCACCCTGGCCGCTTCCCGCAGTCTGCTGCCGCGCGGATACTGCTGGGCGCTGGCTGCCGCGTAGACACCGTCGAGCGTGCTGGATGCGGCCTTCAGGCTGAACCGCTCCCAGACGAGCTGGCTACCGAATGCGCCAAGCTCCGCCCGTAGCGCCGGCTGGCCGGCAAGTTCCTTGAGATGGCTCGCGAGCGGGCGCGGGTCGAGATCGCCGGAGCCGATCCCGTAGAATCCGCCGGCCAGGAACTCCTGGGCATCCGGCGGCGCGAACGGCTTGGCGAAGCCCTGTATGCCGAGCACGATCAGCGGTTTGCCGAATGCCATGGCGCGCAATGCCGATCCGCCCATCCCGAGCGCGATATCTGCGGCCGCGTACGCCGGTCGCGGGTCGGTGAGCGATCCTTTCATGACCACGGCCCGGCGGCCGCAAGCAGCGTTGACCCGCTCCGCGGCTTCGTTCAGGGAGCCGAAAGAGGGGCCGTCACCGATGACTAGCAGCTTGATTCCCGGATCATCCAGGATCCGCATGGCAGCTATCGCAAGCCGAATGCCATGGACCTTCACGTCTGGCTCCAGCCGAGACACGACACAGACCACGATGGCCGCATCGAGGCCGTTCGCCTTGCGGAACGCGGCCCCGTCCACGAGCGCGGGGGAGTCGGCGTCGGTGTTCACCGGCGGCTCGATCAGCACCGGCGGCTGCTTCCGCAGCGGCGCGGCCAGGTCGGCAAGCTTGCGAGTGCCGACGATGAGCGGCTGGTACCTCGGCAGCCACGTGGGCACGCATTCCCCGTAGATGGTGGAGACAAGCGGGACGCCGTGCACGAGATGCGGGCCGTAGAACGCGTCCAGGGTCTGCGGGTACTCGTAGGCGTGCACCAACTGAATGCGTTCCTGCGCGACGACCCGCGAGAGTGTCCGGGCCACCGCCCGCCGGACAGGCGGCAGCCCCTGCGTGACCCGGCTATGGCGGACTAGCACCAGCGGCAGCCCGGCAGCGCGAACCTTTTCCGCTACCGGGCCAGGACTGTCCTCGTAGGTGGCGAGGATGGTTACTTCGTTGCCCCGCTCGCGGCTTGCCACGGCGAGGTCAACGGCATTGAGCTGGCTGCCGCCGAGCTCGAGGTGGTGCAGTCCGACAAGCAACCGCATATCAGGACCTTTTCGGCAAATCTAGAGAATGTGCCGTAGCCAACTGAATCCCCCTTCTCGCCGGGATCACTGCATCAATAAATGCCAGGCTCCCAGCCAGCCAGCCAGAATTGCAACCCGGTCTCGGATATAGGCCGATGATCGGCAGTGAGAGAATAGTGAAGATACCGGCAAGACCGGGCTTTTGTGATAGTCAGCAAGAGGCAATTCTGCGGAAATGCGGCCAGGCGGCGCCGGGTCGAGCATCGAGGCTGGGCAGTGGCATGCGGCGCTAGGACCGTGCCCGCCGCGGGTAACGGCCAGCCCGGCGGAACGCCAGTGCCTGGCCTTTTTTACGTCATGGCGCTCCTGTTCGCTTCCGAAGGCATGCACAATCCCCGGTCACGGTTCCCAGGTGCCGCATCGCGTGATAAGCCAGGAGGCACGGGGCAGATCGGAACAGGCGACGGCGTCCGTCGGGGCACGGCCGCCAGGAACACCGCAGGAGGTGCCGTGATGACCCGCCGTTTCGCAAGGCTGACTGTGCCAGCGCTGCTGCTTGCCCTGCCGCTGGCAGTTCCGGCTGCCCTGGCCGCGACTTCCGCCCCGGCGGCGGCGCAGGCCGGTTCCGCCGCCGGGGTTGTACCGCAGGGCACGCAAAACAACGCAAGCTACGCGGCGAGTTTCGCCGCCGCGCAGGTCACGAGCACCGACGCGACCTCGGGCCAGGTCAGCTGCTACCGGCCGGAAGATCCGTATTCCGCCAACGACGGCCCGAACGACGGCTACACGGGCATGTCAGCATGCCCGGGCGCGACCACCGGTGAGGACACTGGCGCCTCCGGGCCGTACCCGACCCAGGCCGGCAGCAATCCCGGCTATCCCGCTGCGGGCCCGATGCTGGTCAAGGACTACTCCGAATCGGACATCCGGGTCGACCCGACCAACCAGGGGCACCTGATCGGATCGTCGAAATGGTTCGTCAGCGCGGAGGGCTACAACCACGTGCTCGGTTTCTACGAGTCCTTTGACGGCGGCGCGACCTGGTCCACCGGGCACATCCCCGGCTACGAGGGGTGGACCGATAACACCGACCCGGTCGGCGCATTCGACGGGTTCGGCAACTACTACGAGTTCATCCTGCCCTACCAGTTCTTCTACAACTCAGACGGAACCCACAACTTCACCGTGGGCACGCCGCTGGAGCCCAACCCCGCCGAGCCGGCCGAAGCGGTCGCGATGGCGGTCCGCCCGCACGGCGCGACAGCACCGGCCGACTGGATCACCACCCACGCCGGCCACCCGGACTTCGTCGCCAGCTATGACAGCGTCGGGAACGAACCGGACAAGCAGTGGATGACGATCGACACCAACCCGGCCAGCCCGCACTACAACCGCGTCTACGCCATGTGGGTGGACTTCCACTTCCTCACCCCGGTGCCCTACGTCTCCTACGCCGACGCCAGGCCGGACGGGACCCACACCGACTGGTCCGCCCCGCAGAAGCTGCCGGTCGGCCCGAACAACCCGACCGGGGTCACCTACCTCCTGCCGCACGTGGACCCCAGCGGCGCCATCTACACGACGCTGACCAACTTCTCGCCCAAGAAAGGCTTCTGCTGCGCGTCGGTGTTCGTAGACAAGTCCACCGACGGCGGGAAGACCTGGTCGGTGGCCGGGACCGCGGTCAGCAGCGTGAAACCGCCGCCGCTGGTCTACCCGAACACCACGTTCCGGGACGGGATCGAGAACACCTTCGCCGTCGGCAACCAGCTCGATGCGCAGGGCCGTTACCCGCTATATGTGGCCTACGAAGACTTCAGCGCCGGCGTGGACAACGTAATGCTCACCGCGTCCTACGACGGCGGCGCCACCTGGACCAGCCCGGTCCAGGTCAACGACAACGCCAGCGCCGCCGACGAGTTCCAGCCCAACCTCACCGTGGCGCCCGACGGCACGGTCAGCGTGAACTTCTACGACCGCCGCCTCGCCTGCCCCGCAGCCGGGACCGCGCAAGCCGCGGCCGCCGGGCTCGCCCTGGACCAGGTCAACCCCAACTACACCGGCAGCCTGCCGCCGTACGCCGCCGCCAACTACTGCGTGAACGCGAGCATCCAGTTCTACACCCCGCAACTGAGCCGGATCGGGCACAACATCCGGATCAGCCAGCACACGTTCGACCCGCAGCTCAACGCCCCGCACACCGCCTGCGCGACCTGCGAGACCACGTTCATCGGGGACTACTTCGGGAACACGGTGGGCGCGAAGCCGGGCGGTGCGGTGGACTACTCGACCTTTGCCTCCACTTACGACGACGGCACCAACCCCGCCCACTACCAGCAGCAGATAGTGGCGAGCGTCCGGGTGCCCTGACCACCACGGGAAATCGGCAGTGCGGCCGTGCTGAGCGCGGCGGCGGCGCAGGGTGTCGCCGCCGCCTCGGCTGGCCACGGCTCTTGGCGCCGCGGACGGTTAGCCGATCACCCGCGCCCCAGGCGGGTCAGTTCCGCGGCGTAAAGACCGCGTAAAGACCAGGGCCGGAAATCTCGCCCGATTCCCCCCGTATCCCCACAGTGGCCGGGACGGTCCGGGTACCGTTACCCCGCGTCGGCAGGCCGCCGCCGGTGCCGGTGGGCATCGCGTGATGCTGCTCGGTGTGTGAGCCGTGCGCCTGTCAGGGTTGGGAGGACAGATGCGGTCTGCGAGCTTATTGCGCTGTGCCCGGATCGCGGCAGCGGCGACTGCCGCGGCGGCGCTCACCCTGCCTGGGTTGCCCGCCCTGGCGTCATCTTCCGCGGCGTCGCCCGGCGGGTGGGCAGCCGCCGTGCAAGGCGCGCAGATCCTGCTGTCCAGGTCGGTGGGGCCACCCACCTCGGTAGTCGGTGTCCGTGGAAGCGGGTTCGGCGCATCAGAGGGTGTGGACATCTTCTTCGACTCCACCTTGATGGCCGCGACACAAACCGCCGGCTCGGGAACATTCGGCCCCGTCAAGATCACGATCCCGGCATCCGCGCTCCCCGGTCGGCACACCATCTCGGCCAAGGGAGGCAGCACCGGACGGGTGGCGACGGCCGTTTTCACGGTCAGGACCAACTGGGCGCAGTTCCGTTACGGGCACCGCCACAGCGGCGTCAACCCGTTCGAGAACGTCCTGGGCGTCAGCAATGTCGCCAGCCTGCAGAACAAGTGGACCCTCGTCACCGGGGCCGGGGTTGACTCGTCACCCACGGTAGCCGGCGGTGCGGTCTACGTCGCGTCGAACGACGGCACCCTGTACGCGGTGCGGGCAACAACCGGGAAGCCGATGTGGACGCTGCACACTCCCCGTCCGATATATTCCTCCCCTGCCGTGGCTCACGGGGTGGTGTACGTGGGCGCCGAAGGAGGCGGCCCGGTTCTTTTCGCGCTGAATGCCAGCACCGGCAAGCAACTGTGGAGCTTTTCGCTCACCAACACCAGCACGGCGGTGCCCGACTCGCCGGCGGTGGCGAACGGCGTGCTCTACGAGGGCTTCGGCGATACGCTCTTCGCGGTGAACGCTGCCACCGGCCAGGAGAAGTGGACTTTCGTGACCCACGGCCACGGCGATGTGGACTCCTCCCCCGCAGTGGCGAACGGGCTCGTGTACTTCGGATCCAACGACAACAGCCTCTACGCGATCCATGCGGTCAACGGAGGGTGGGATTGGGTCCTCTCCGCCGGCAACGCCGTGACCAGTTCGCCAGCGATAGCGAACGGGGTTCTCTACTTCGCCTCCGAGGACGGCAACATCCGCGCGCACGACGCGAACACCGGGTCGTTCCTCTGGGCCTTCACGACCGGAGGGCAGGTGAACTCGTCCCCAGCGGTCGCAAACGGCTTCCTGTTCGTCGGCTCGGACGACCACAACATGTACGCCTTCGCCCTGCCTTAGGCTGCCCGCGGCGCTGCGTTCTGGGCAGCAGGCCAAGCGGTCAGTGGCTGGTCTAGGAGGTCAAGTCGTCTGCAAAGCGGCACCGAAGTGTGGACCGGCACCGCCGGCTCGACGATCCTCGGCCCGGACGAGCGGAACGCCGACGTTCTTATCGGGATGGCGGTCGGGGGGTGGCATGCTCGTGGTCACCGCTGGCAATGCGCTGACCGCTTTCGGTGACTAGGCAGGGCCCGAAGCGACCATGGCGCCCATGCAGGTCCAAGCGGCGCGGTGAAGGAATAAGAACACGTTCTGGCGTCCATCTGCGTCGTGAGCCAGTCGTCATGCTTGCCGCATCGTCTCCATGCCATTCTTTGCAGAACCCGGCTGCGAGTCATTTTGACTATCGGGCATTAGTGACCGATCATGCTCTCATGGCAACGAAAACTTTGATCGTAGATGACCTCGACGGCTCCGAAGGAGCCAGCACCGTATCGTTCTCCCTCGGGAACACCGCTTATGAGATCGACCTGTCCGGCAAGAACAAGGCGGCGATGGCCAAGAAACTGTCCAAGTTCACGGATGCGGCGCGCAAGGTCCGCGGGAGCGCGGCGCCAAGAAGATCGTCCCGCCATCAAACCGGGGCCATCCGTGAGTGGGCGAAGGCCAACGGCCAAAAGGTGTCCGAGCGAGGCCGCATACCCGAGAGCGTCATCGCCGCTTACAACGCTGCGCACAACTAGTCACGACGAGAGCATCGCCGAGCCTGCGGGCGAGCACGGCTTGATGATCAGCCACGCCTTGCGGCTGCTCTACTTGATCTTCAGCCGCAGGGTAGAGTGAATTCCTTGATCGCTCTGGCGTACTCCGCGTATGCATCAAGGCGCGCTCATCCCAGCGAACTGACTGGCTGTGTTTCCAGCGGCCTTGTCGGTCGCGGTCGTCGTCAGCACGGGTTAAAACATCAATCTCGTTTCGGGCTTCCTGTTGTGGCTGGATGTAACCACGGTCAGCGATTCCGGTGCATGCGCGAGACCACTTCGGGCAGGTCGCTGACCGGCAGCCGTACTTTCGCGAGGAACACGACGCTGTGGCCGATGGGGTATCGGGTGGCCACCAGCTCGTACTCCCACTCATCTGGTCTCCTCCGCACCTCACCGGGCGTGATCCGGCTCGTGAGGCTGCCGGGGTCGTCTAGCTCTGCGGGGTCGGAGAGGCCGGCCAGCAGCACGCCGAGCGTCCCGGTGGAGACGGCCATGATCTGGATCACCAGCCGGTCGTCCTGCCGGGCGAGAAGCAGGTTCGCTCCCTCAACCAGGCGCCCGCGGGTCAGCAGCCCGTACAGCTCATCGGTCAGCAGGGGCACCATCGGGTCATCGGAAGGTGCTGCGGTCATTTGCGGGCTCCTTCATCCCTTTCGGCCAGGGTAGACATGGGCGCCGACAACCGGGTTCTCCGTTGCGCGTGGTCAAGCCCGCGGCACGGCTTCTGCTCGGCAGGGTCATGTCGGCCATCTCGCGCATTTCGGCCAGGTACTCGGCGCGGACGCGGGGCATTCGTCTCTGGCGCGGGTTCACCTCGGTCGTAGCTCTTTCAAATTATGCAGGCGGAACTCAGCGGTCCGCTGTTCACAGCGCGGACGCCGGGACAGGAACTGGAACGACAGTAACGACCGATTCGAGCCCGCGGAAATCTGCGGGATTGGTGGTGAACAGAGGAAGCTTGTTCGCTGCCGCGATGCTCGCGATCATCAGGTCAGCCACGCGGCCGCGGGGCCTGCGGCCCATGGCGATCACCTCGGCGGCGATAATCCCGTACTGCCGGGCGGCCTCAACATCGAATGGCAGCGGGCTGAAGGTCGCCTCCACTCGCTGCACACGAAGGACCCGCCGGGCGCGTTCACCGGCATCCATGGCCGAATGTACCCCTGCCGACAGCTCGGCGAGGCTGACCGTGCTGGTGAGGAGCTCGGCGGGCAGCTGATCGACCGCCAGCCGTTCCAGGTAGATCAGGATGTTCGTGTCGCCGAGCCCGCGCAGGTAGCGGGCGGTCACTCGCCGTCCTCAGGCTCGTGGATGCGTTCGTAGGCGTCGAAGTATGCCTCAGCGTCGGCGTAGCGATCCTGATCGGCGCGGAACGCCTCCGCGCTCATCGGAGGCAGGTCCTGGAACACCGTCATGAGCTCAGTGACCGGAACCGACTGGCGGCGCGCGGGGGTTGCCTGGTGAACGTAGGCATCGATGGCGGCCAGCGCGACTTGCTGCATGGAACGATGTTCGGCCTCCGCCTTCCGCCGGAGCGCCTCCGTCTGTTCATCACTGAGCCTGAGCGTCATAGCCATAGCCCATATGATACCGCGTGGTATCAGCAATGCCCGGCGCTGGCCCCGGGCCTTTCCCGCACCGGCCCGGCCGCGGTCTCTGACGCCACCCCGCCGGGGCGATAGCGTTGATCCGGATACCGAACCCGGAGCCGTACGCGCTCTGCCTGTAACCCGGTAACCCCCGCCCGCCGATCAAGCACCGGGATTCCATTCCGCCGCGAGCCACTCCAGATCCGCTTGGTCCCTGGCCCGCGCCTCTTGCTCGCGGGCGAAGAGCGTGTCGGTCTTCTTCAGGATGAGCGTGTAGGGGCGGCCTTGCCGCCTGGTCACGTGGCTGACGGGCAGTTCGGCGGCGTCAATCCGGGAGTGGACGTGCTGCCTGCGCTGCTTCCTCGCGGCGGATTTCTTCCACGCCGACACGGTGTGCCTGCGCCGCCTGTATGTGCTGTTCCCGCAAGGGCGCTGGGCAGCGCCCTCCAGCTCAGGACAGCACGCGGTAGGTCACGTGCGTGACCGAGCTCGCTGCCCGCGACTTCACCTGCTCGAGTTTCAGCGGCGGGACGCCCTCGAACAGCCGCGTGCCGGCGCCGAGCGTGAGCGGCACAATGTGCAGCCGCAGCTCGTCGATCAGGCCGGCGGCGACGTACTGGTTGATGGTGGTCGCGCCGCCATGGATCGAAACGTCGCCGTCCCCGGCCGCTTCGCGCGCGCGTGTCAGTGCCGACTCGATTCCGTCGGTGACGAAGTAGTACGTGGTGCCGCCGTCCATCGGCTGCGGCTTGCGCGCGTGGTGGGTGAGCACGAAGACGGGGGCGTGAAACGGCGGATCGTCGCCCCACCAGCCGTTCCACTGCCGATCCCACTCGCCACGCACCGGGCCGAACATGTTGCGCCCCATGATGAATGCTTTGGCGGCGGTCAGCTGGTCGACCTCGGCCCGGTTCTCCTCGGGAGTTTCGGCCAACCAGGCGTGCAGCTTGTCGCCCCAGCCGTCGCCGCCGTCGTCGCCGAACGGGCGTTCCTCGGTCTGGTTGAGCCCGGCCGAGTACCCGTCGGCCGAGATCGAGAGTTCGCAGATCACCCTGCCCATACGTTTGGTCATTGCTCTCTCCTCCTCGTAGCGACCTCCGTCGCCTTCGCGGTGAGCTGGGATATTCCGTCTCCGCAGCGGACATCAACCGGTATGTCGACACGCCAGAGCATCATCCGCTCCTCGGCAAGCTGCGCATGCATCCACTCGATCATTCCCGGCTGAGCCATGAGGGATAAGGGCAAGCCTCGCTGCTCACGAACGGCGGTGCCAGATGCCGATGTCGTCACTCGGTGATGGCGTTCGGGGGTGGCCAGCCGATGACAAAGGTCACCGCTGGCCTGCCATGCCGATGTCATGACGCTGTCACGTTCGCGGGTCGCCACTGCCCGTTCACCGATCGCGCGCTGGCGCCGACGCTGTCCGAGCCCTGCCAGACCTCTGCCACAACCGCCGTGCGGGGCATTCGGCGGCAGCGCCACCGCCACAGATAACCCAGGCCCGTTTGCCGCCAACCCCTACACGCTGCCGTTGCCTGCCGACGCACGCCTTGCGATTGTCGAGGGCGATCTGCTGTTGTTTCGCCTGGTGGACCTAGCGCCGCTCGGCTGGCACGACGATGTCGGCGGCGGTCACACGAGCGTCGAGATCTTCCGCAAGGACGGCAGGCCCCACTTGCGCGCCCAGCACGCCGGCAGGACGCTGGAGCTGTCTGACAGGTTCATCGATCAGATCCTGCTGGACTTCCGGACAGTCGGGGATACCCGGGCGCAGATCAAGGCAATGCTGTCGGCTACGGCAGAACTCGACACCCTTCCGCTGGCAGAGCGCAAGCAGATGGCATCGCCGGAGATCAAGGCGATGGCAAGCTTCGTCTACCGTAACCCCGACGCTTCCTCAGACCCGGCGGTGGTCAGCGAGCCTCGTGAATTCACCAACCTGGGCATATCACTCCAGGCCGATGGGTCATCAGAGCAGTAGTCCCGACTCGGCCGGGGCCGCAAGCGTTCAGGGCCCGTTCATGATGGCCGCAGGCAGCAGCGTGCGCTTGCTCCTTCGCCCCAGCCTCTTTGTTGGCGACCCTTCACCACTCATCGGCTTCTGGGTCCTCACCACGCGTGGACCTTCCGGGCAGGAGATCGAGCGGCGCAACCGCCCCACGCTGGTGCGCTCAGTCACCCAGGCGTCCTTAGCCCGATGGACCTCGCATGTACCTCCGATGGACCTCGCGTGTACCTGACGGGAGGTCCAGGCGTAACAGCGGCTCCCGCGCACTCCATGGGTGGCATCAGCAGCGAGCCTTCTACCTGCGCCTTTCGCCAGATGTCACGCTGTGTATAACCATCGGTAGGGGCCTCGCTGGGCGTGCTGGCCGACCCGGACGACTAGGTCCGGACTGACGAGCAAACGTGGAGCAAACATAGCCGGGAAACGGCATCCGAGCAGGCTAAAGAGATGGTAAAAACACCAGGTCAGGATGGGTGCGCCGCCAGGGACTTGAACCCCGGACCCGCAGATTAAGAGTCGGCTGTTTCGCGCCCGCCTGCTACCGGATAATGTCCGGCAGTGCCGTTTTGTCCGCGACTCCGCCCATTTCGCTGCCGCTTGGTACCAGGTGCTGATAGGTAATACTGCGACATCCGAGCAAACATGGAGCAAACATGGGTGCGGAGACTGAGCCGGATCGATGGGTGCTGTGCGTAGTCACCGCTGCCGGAGACGGGCGTGTCAGCCGCAGTCGCTAGGGTTGCGGCGTGCTGGAGCCAGGCTGGGCGGGCCCGGGTGAGCTGTCGGCGGAGGTCGTCGTGTGCTGGGCGGGCCGGGGATGAGTGAGTATCAGTATTACGAGTTTCTGGCGGTTGACCGTCCGCTGACCGCTGCCGAGCAGGGGGAGGTCCGCCAGCTGTCGAGCAGGGCCAGGATCACCGCCACCAGTTTCACCAACGAGTACCACTGGGGGGACTTCAGAGGTGATCCCCACCTGATGATGCGGCGTTACTACGACGCGCATCTGTATCTGGCGAACTGGGGCAGTCATCAGATCATGCTGCGGCTGCCGCGCACTCTGCTCAGTCCGAAGATCGCCGAGCAATATAGCGTCGATGGCCATGTAGGCGTTACGGCCACCTCCGAATCGGTGATTGTTGACTTGGCCAGCGAGGACGATTCGGGGGAGTGGGTGGAGGGCGCTGAGGACTCGCTGTCAGCCATCGTCGGCGTCCGGTCCGAGCTCGCCGCCGGTGACCTGCGGGGGCTGTATCTGGCGTGGCTGTCGGCCTACGGCGGGTGGGAAGGCGATGAGGACGCCTTCGGTGACGAGGATGAGGACGCGGTGGAGCCGCCGGTGTCGGCCGGGCTGGGATCGCTGACCGCCCCGCAGCGCGCCCTGGCTGATTTCCTGCGTCTCGATCCCGATCTGCTGGCGGTGGCGGCGCAGGCCAGCCCGGAGCTGCCGGAGGCGAAGGAGGATCCGGGCGCGCTGGCCGCCCACATCGCTGGGCTGCCCGGCGGGGAGAAGGACCGGCTTCTCGTGCTGGTCGCCCGCGACCAGGCGGCTCGTGCCCGGATGGAGCTGCTGCGCGGCTTGCGGGGAGATCCCGATGAGGGGCGGGCCGCCCGGCCCCGGCGGACGGTGGCCGATCTGCTGGATGCGGCCGCGGAGCTCCGCATGGAGCGTCACCGGCAAGCCGAGGCCGAGGCGGCTGCCCGTGAGGCCCTCCGGGAGCGGCAACGCCAAGCGGCCCGGCAGCGGCGCCTGGATGAACTGGCCAAGAACCCCGAGGCCGCCTGGGCCGAGGCTGGGAAGCTGATCGGCACCAAGGTGCCCGCGCGGTACGACGAGGCCGTCGCCCTGCTGGCGGACTTGCGGGAACTGGCCCGGCGCGGTGGCCAGGCCGGTGAGTTCGCAAGGCGCTTCGCGGCCTTGCGCGAGGAACATCAGCGCAAGCCCAGCTTGATCGCCCGCCTCGACCGGGCCGGGCTCACCGCCTGACACGCTTCGCCGGGAACGCGCGGGTCGCGGTAACCAGTGCGCGCGCCGGATGCGCTGCCATTCGCGTACCAGTATGGCGCGCCGGTGCCGGGCTGGCCGGCGGTCAGGCTACCTTCAGCTTCGGTCGCCGATCCGGGCGACCACGTCGATGGTTCCCCCGAGCGCGGCGACGTAGGCCCGGACGACGTCCATACCGGAGATCTCGCCGTGCTCGATCTTCGAGACGCGGGCCTGGGACACGCCAAGCGCGTCGGCCAGCTCCGCCTGGGTCAGCCCGGCCGCAGCGCGCATCTCGGCCAGCTGATGCCCGCGCACATAGGCTTCCCGGCGCTCACGGGCGGCCACCTTGCCCGCGGCCTGCTCTTCGCTGGTCCGCGGGTCAGCCGCGCGGCCCCTGGCCTTGACGTCGCCCCACTTGGCGTAGCCGCTGCTCATCGCTTCTTCGTTTCCTCTTCTTCCAGCTCGGCCAGGTGCTGGGCGAACCTCTCGTCCGCCAGCGGGATGGCCTCGCGGTACCAGTCTTCCCAGTTGCCTGCCTTGTCGCCCGCGACCAGGAAGATCGCCTCGCGCCTGGGATCGAACGCGAACAGTAGCCTGATCTCGCTGGCACCGGACGACGGCGGCCGCAGCTCCTTCATGTTGTGATAGCGGCTGCCCTTGACCCGGTCAGCGAGCGGCCGCCGCAGGGCGGGTGCTGCTGGCGGGGTGGCGGCGGGGATGAGGTCGGCGAGAGCCCGCTGCCATGTGGTGACGCCCTTGCCGGTGAGCACGCCAAGTCCGAGGGGGAACGCCTCGGCGCGTGCGTGCAGGGCGGCATGACGCAGTTGCTCGTAGCGGGCATCCAGCCCGGTACCGGGGGCGGTGACCTGGCCGGCATCCGGGCAGGTGCCCGGTTCAGCAGCCGCGGGCCAGGTGAGGGTGGCGTGGACCGGGACGGGTGCTCCTCCTTCCCCGGTGCGCGGGCGGATAGGTCAGCGGCTTTGGAGTGGTGCTCCCGGTGCCGGGCCAGCGCTCGCTCGATGGACCGGGGGTGCGCGCGCACGCCGAAGTTCGCCTCGATCGGCCCGGCCAGGGCAGCTGGCCGCAGTGCGGGGCCGGCGGCCAGCGCCTGCTCGGCCCGGGCCAAGATCTCCGCGGTGAGCTTGTGCGCCCGGCGCGGCCCGGGCCTGGCGGGCACGAGCCCTTCCAGCCCGGATCCGGTCAGGGCGGCGGCTGCCTGGTAATACGAGGGCCTCGAATACCCGAACGCCGCCGCGGCAGCGGTGACCGGCACCTTGTCCACGGTGACGGCGCGCACCATCTCGTACTTGACCTGCACCACATCGCGGGCGTCGAAGAACTCTTCGGCCAGGAACGCCGCATCGGTCACCTGCTCGGGATGCCGGTTCGGGCATCGTGCCTCCCGCAGCGCCGCTGCCTTCGGGTCCTCGCTGGGTTCTCGCCTGGCCATGCCGCCTCCTGAGATGCCATGTCGTAAGTTTAATTATGCCTGGCAGGTTCAGGAGGCTTACGGCGACACGCCAGTACACGACCGATATCGGCAGCATATACAGCGCAATCAAGTATCGATGGATAAGACGAGCGCGCTGATCCAGTCGAGCATTTGGCATAATTGACTTAACGTTCATGGCATAATCTGCTTTACAGCCGTGCCGCCGCCCGGACCGGACCGTAGCCGGTCGATCAGATCCGCAAGGGCCAGCAGGCCGCCGGCAGTGAAGGCGCACCGGCCGGCCGCGACGACCACGAACGGGTCCGCCGGCGCAACATCGGTCCAGGCTGCCGGAAGCGAGAACAACTCCCCGTCCTGGTCCCTGCAGCAGACCCGGTCCTCACCCCCGTTGCGCCGGCGGACAACGAACTCGAAATCGCGGCCGGACAGCGGATGGAACCGGTGGGTTACCCGGACACGCTGGTACTGATCATCTGGATCGGGTGCAGTTGACGGCGTAGTCCAAAGGAAAAATCGAACGGTTCTTCCGCACCGTCACCGGGGAGTTCTGCGCCGGATATCGCCGGTGACAGCCAGGGGCCCGGGCGGCGCATCGCTGACCTGGCCGAGATGAACCGGCTGTTCACCGCCTGGGTGGAAACCGTCTATCATGCCCGGGCCCATTCCGAGACCGGGCAGCCGCCGCTGGCCCGGTGGGAAGCCGGCGCCCCGTTCGCCGTCCCCGCGCCCGCCGACCTGGCTGAGGCGTTCCGCTGGGCCGAATGGCGCACCGTGTCCAAGACCGCGCTGGTATCCCTGCACGACAACCGCTACCAGGTCGACCCGGCCCTGGCCGGGCGCCGCGTCGAGCTGGTCTTCGACCCGTTATGGCGATCTTTTCATAACGGGTCTTATGGCGATCTGGGCATCATCGCGATCCGGTGCCTGTCCGCCCTGCCGAGGCAGCAACCATCTCGGCAAATAGTCACGATAACCCCTGGCATCTCACACTCAGTAGTGATCTGATGACATTAAGTAGGTCAACTGGGTGGGGCAGGTGACTGCGTGCACCGTCATGATCCTCCTGATGCGCGGGTTGGCGGGCCGCTGGCTGCTTGGGCTGCGGGCTTTGCCGCGTACCTGACCGCCCGCGGGTATTCGTGGTCGTCGGCGAAGCACCACCTGCATCTGATGGCGGACTTGAGCGCCTGGCTGGGCGGACAGGGGCTGACTGCCGAGGATCTGACCGGGGCGGCGGCCGATCGCTTCTGCGGGGTCCTTCGCGCCAGGGGGAGCTATCTGGTGAAGGCGGCGTCGGCGGAGCCGCTGCTGGATTATCTGCGCAGCCTCGGGGTGCTGCCGTCGCAGTGGGCTGACGGCCGGGCTGACGGGACCGGCGTCCTGTTGCGGGACTACGAGCGGCACCTGCGCGTCGAGCGGCGGGCGGGCGAGGTGACGATCAGCTACTACTTGAGGTATGCGGCCGGGTTCCTGGCGGCTTTGGGCGATCCTCCGGGAGGGCCAGGGATCGGCGACCGCCTCCCGGCGCTGGATGGCGCACAGGTGCTGGACGTAGTGTCGCGACAGATCGCCGGCCGCCGGCTGCCCTCGCTGGGCGCGGTGATGACCGGGGATCGGGCGTTGCTGCGGTTCCTCGAACAGACAGGGAGGATCACGCGTCCGCTGGCTGGCGCGGTCCCGGTGGCCGCCCGGCCCCCGTCCCGGCTGCCCGAGCAGGTGGATCCGGCGGCGGCAGCGGCCATCCTGGGCAGTTGCGATCGCGCTACCGAGGCCGGGCGCCGCGATTACGCGGTGTTACTGCTACTGCACCGATACGGCCTGCGGCCCGTCGAGGTGTCCCGCCTGGAGCTGCCCGACCTGCACTGGCGGGCAGGCGAGTTCGTGGTGCACGGCAAGGCCGGCCGGATTGATGTACTGCCGCTGCTGCGCGACGCCGGCGAGGCGATCGTGGAGTACCTGCGGATCCGCCGTGCCGCGCCGCCCGGAGTTGGCGCAGTGTTCCTGTCCGCACGCGCACCAGTGCAGCCGATGGGCAAGAGCTCGGTCGGTGCCCTCGCCGAGCGGGCCTGCGCCAGGGCCGGCATCCCCCGGATCGGACCGCGGGCTTTCCGGCACGCAGTGGGACACAACCTGCTGAAGAGCGGCGCCTCGCTGGTGGAGATCCGGGACGTGCTGCGCCATCGCGATATCGCCACCACCACCGCGTAACCCGGGTCGATGTGTCCGCGCTGCGGCCGCTGGCACGCCCCTGGCCAGGCACCGGCAAACGCCTCCGCCGCGCGGCGGAGGCGGCCCCGTGACAGGGCCCGTGCCTGCTACCGGGTTCCGCGCCCTGGCCGAGGACTACCTGGCGTTCCGCCGCCGCCTCGGCTTCGAGCTGGAAAAGCCGGGATTCCTGGTCCGCCGGTTCGCCGGGTACTGCGACGATGCCGGCATCGCCCAGGTGACGGTGCAGGCGGTGCTGGACTGGGTGCTGCTCGCGCAGCCGGTGGCCCCGTCGTATCGGTGGCTGCGGCTGAACGCGGCCCGCGGGTTCGCCATCTACCTGCACGCTCTGGACCCCTCGCATCAGATCCCGCCTCCGGACCTGGTGCCCTGCCGGCGCGACCGGCCCGCACCCTGCATCATGACCAGCGAGGCAGTCGAGACGCTGATGGATACGGCCGGAGGACTGCGGCCGGCGCTGCACGCGGCCACCTTCCAGACGCTGATCGGCTTGATAGCGGCCACCGGGATGAGGGCCTGTGAGGCCGTCCGCGCCGACGACTGTGACATCGACCCGGCCGAGGCGGCGATGACCTTGCACGGCAAGAAACGCAGGGACCGGCGGATAGCGCTGCACCCCACCACGCTGGAGGCGCTCGCCGGCTACCAGCAGCTGCGTGACCGGCTGATACCCGGCTATGCCGGACCGAGCCTGCTGGTCAACACCCGCGGACACCGGCTGGACGCCGATCTGACCCGCACGCACTTCACCCACCTGGTCGGCGCGGCCGGGCTCGGCGCCCTCACGCCCCGGCCGACGCTGCGCGCCCTGCGTCATTAGGCGGACGGCTGGGTTATGCGCCCTGCTGGGTGTTTCCGCTGCTAGGGGCGGCGGAGCTCGTGTTGTTGTCGGCATAATCTTGCTGCTCGCCGGCGTCATCGCCCCAGCGAGTCGAGCCAGCCGATCAGGGACGGGTCCAAGGTCCAGTCCGGCAAGGCGTCTGGGGTGAGTGGCTTGTAGGCATTTTCAATCGCCCTGCGTTTGGCCTCGGCGTCTGCACGGGCGTAGATCTCGGTGGTGGACACATCGGCGTGGCCGAGCAGATCACGGATGTAGATCAGGTTGACACCGGCCTGGATCAGGTGCATGGCCCGGGTCCGCCGGAGCGTGTGGGGCGTGACCGGCAGGCCGGGAGCCCAGCCGGGGTCGCGCGCCCGGACGGCCCGCACGTGGCGGGCCAGGAGCTTGGCGACGCCGGACCGGGTCAGTCTGGAGTGGTCCGGCCCGGCGAACAGCGGGTCCGCGTCGGCGGCGAGGCCGGGGTGCCGATCGCGGTGTTCGAGGTAGTCGGCGACGAGCTGGGCGGTCGGGTCCATCACGGGCACGTACCGGATCTTGGAACCCTTCCCGCGGATCACCACAGTCATCGGGCTGGCGCGGCGGATGTCCGCGACGTCGAGGTCGCAGAGCTCCTGGACGCGGGCGGCGGTGTCGTAGGCCAGGGCGAGCAAGACGGTGTCCCTGACAGCGCGTGCGCTGGCCGTGCCGGGTTCGGCGAGCAGCGTCTTGA
>Ga0070698_100000160_pt1 | contig 61528 bp, 65 predicted proteins | sample KBSK1502metaG_FD_65477 | JGI IMG/M metagenome (GOLD analysis project Ga0070698, IMG submission 65477) | Corn, switchgrass and miscanthus rhizosphere microbial communities from Kellogg Biological Station, Michigan, USA - KBS K1-50-2 metaG | ecosystem: Host-associated > Plants > Roots >...
GTTCGGTGGTGGCCAGGGTCGCTCCGTCCAGCTCGGTCAGTGGCAGATCCAGGTCATGCCCGGTGCGTGGGAACCGATCCAGGGCTTCGTCGCGGAGATCCGTCACGCGCATCCGCGCTTCGGCTGGTTGTCCGTTTCGCAGTCCAAGTCGGCAATTCCGATCTTGCGTGAGATCTCCCTCTACGACAAGCACATCATCGCGACGCTGGTATCTCGCATTGCGATGAACGGTATCCTGCTGCTTCCGGATGAGATCACGTTCCCGGTGAACCCGCAGTTCAAGGACGCGGCCGACCCGTTCGTCGCCGAGCTGGTCGAGATCATGTCGCGGAACATCAAGAACCCCGGCTCCGCCAGTGCGGCGATGCCGTACCCGCTCCGGGTCAACGGCAACTTCCTCGAGAAGATCAAGCATCTGACGTTCTTCACGCCGATGGACCAGTACATCATCGAGAACCGGCGGCAGGCGATCGAGCGGCTCGCCACGACCGTCGGCATCTCCAAGGAGCGGATCACCGGTCTCGGCGAGGTGAACCACTGGGGCGCGTGGGAGATCAAGGATGATGAGATCTCGCAGCACGTCGTACCTCCGGTGGAGCTCGCGTGTCAGGCGCTGACGAAGACGTACCTGCGACCGATGCTCGCCGCGTCGGGCAACGACCTGCGAACACCCGACGGTGATGAGATCATCGCGTGGTACGACACGGGTGAGCTGACACAGAAGCCGGATCTCAGTGAAAACGCGGAGAAGGCGTTCATCAACGGCACGATCTCCCCGAAGGCGTACATGCGCACGCTGGGTTTCGAGGAGTCGGACATGCCGACCAACAATGAGCTCATCCAGATCATCCTGCTGCGGCAGGCGCTGTCCCCCGGAGCGGATCCTGTATACCTCGAGGAGCTCACCGGACGGGCAGTCGAGCTGTCGAACCAGGGGCAGGAAACTCTCCCGCCAGAGGAGGACTCAGAGACCCAAGCGATCGAGGGAGGTTCCGAGTCGGCTACGGAGGAGGAACCACCCGATCGCAGCACGACGTCATCGAACGACTCCGGACGGGAGTAGGTTGTGGCGAAGATCTTCGGGTGGGACCCGACCACGATGCGTGAACGTGAGGATGCGTTCGCCGCGGCGGTCGACACTAAGATCACGCTTCTCGGTCGTCAGGCCGTCAGCCTGCTTAACCAGCAGAAGGTCGTCACCGCCGCTGGATCGTCCTCGCCCATGGCACCGGTCGACCTCGGTGAGATGGCCGCGCTGACCGGTATGTGGAAGGGCTACGTCTCGGCCGAGCTGATGCCGATGCTCAGTGACGTGTATCTCGAGTCCGCGAGTGTCATCTGGCAGGGGATCGAGGAAGCGTTTGACGACTTCACTCCGGACGCGGTCTCAGACACCTTCGCGGAGGACTACCTCGCGTCGGCGAGTAACCGGCTGGTCGGTATCGGTGATCACGTCTGGACGAAGGTACGCGAAGAGCTGCTCGTCGGGTTCTCACTTGGCGAGAGTGCGACGAAGCTCGCAAACCGGGTTCAGGCCGCGGCTCAGGTCAGTCAGATGAGAGCCAACGTGATCGCCCGCACCGAGGCGAACATGGCCGCGAACGCGGGATCGTTCCAGCAGGTTCTCGTCTCAGGTCTCACCGGCATCAAGGAGTGGCTGGACACCAACGACGAACGCACGCGTTGCACGCACAAGGCGGCCGGTGGCCAGACGGTCGACATCCTGACGCCGTTCACGCTGGGCGGTGGCGACTGTGGCGAGGGCCTGTCGTACCTGATGATGCCAGGTGATGTCACTGCACCCCCAAGTGAGATCATCCAGTGTCGATGCTCGATGGCGTTTGACCTCTCGCTGGATGAGTCCGTGGTCACCGCGGCCGGTGAGGTCAACTCCGGCGGCATGATCGCACTGATGCCGGCCATGGACGACGCGAACGCTCTCGCACTGGATGTCGACGGTGCCGAACCGGCGTCCGAGCTGCACACCACCCTCCTGTTTCTGGGTGAGGCGTCGGAGTGGGGTTTCGCGAACCGTCAGCTACTGACGAGCGTCGTCGCTGAGATCGTCGAGAAGTACGTGACGATCACGACCGAGACGTTCTCGGTGAACATCTTCAACCCACGCACCGACGACTTCAACACCGCGGTGGTGCTGGGTGTTCGTGGCACCGACCTGCTGGTCGCGCTGCATAAGTCGATCTCCGAGAACATCACCGACGTCTTCGACGACGAGGTGCCCGAGCAGCACACTCCCTGGGTTCCGCACATCACCCTGGCGTACTCCGACGACATGAGTGTCGTCAAGCAGGCGATGAAGAAGCTCGGACCGGTCACCTTCGACCGAGTCCGCGTCGTGTTCGGCGGCGAGATCACGGACTACCCGCTCGGTGTTCAAGATCCGGACGACCCCGTCGTCGCAGCGGGTAAGAAGCAGTTCAAGCCGTCCGAGCATCCACGTGATCACGACGGTAAGTTCACCAAGTCACCGTCTACCGAGGGGATCGTCTCGTTCCTTAAGGACGAGACCGACGACCTGCCGTTCGACTTCGAGGAAAAGAAGACACTTGACCTTGATCTTGACGCCGTGCCACCATCGACCAAGGGGAAGAAGGGGACGAAGACCAAGTATCCTGATCCCGAAGGTAAGCCCAGCATGCTCATTCCCGCAGCTGACCCGGGTAAGTCTGGCGACGGCTACGTCAAGAAGACCGACGGCTCTAAGGGCCCGTGGGGTAAGTACGGTGCGTCCGGTGTCATGCTTCGACACCGGGGTGAGGACGGTGTCGATCGCTACCTGCTCGTCCAGCGGGGTAAGGGACTCTCCAGCAACGTCGGGAAGTGGCAGCTTCCAGGCGGTGGCATCGACTCCAACGAGACACCGTTCCAGGGGGCCGCGCGCGAGGTCATCGAGGAGCTCGGATTCAAACCGGAGGACGTCGCTAAGGGGCGAGTACACGGCTTCCACGAGGTCGAGGTACCTGACACGGGTGGCTGGAAGTACACCTCCATCGCAGCGACCGTTCCTGACCAGCTCGTTCCCGACCTGTCGGGTGAGAACGCGCAGCTGGAAACCGGTGACGCGAAGTGGCTCACACTGGATGAGATCCAGGCACTTGATGACAACGGTGACCTCCTCGGACCACTAGCTGGTGGCCAGTGGAAGGAGAGCATCGTCGACCTGTTCCCACCCGATGTGAAGACACCCGAGGTACCGGGTTCCGTACCGGGTGGTGTGGATGACGTTCTCGTCGGTGACTTCTCTAAGCTGAAGAAGGTTAGTGGCGCTAAGGGTTCCAACGAGGGTGGCATCTATGAGGCACCTGACGGCAGCCGCTGGTACGTTAAGGCACAGAAAGATTCAGCGCACGCGGAGAATGAGCGACTTGCTTCAGCACTCTACCGTGAAGCGGGTATCGACGTTCCTGAGGTGATCGTGGGCTTCAAGGCAGGGGTTTCTGAGCTTGGGAAGGGACCACAGACCGCGACGCGAATCGTTCCTGAGGGAACCGCCAAGCTTAGTACGGTGGTGAAGCACCTCGACTCGGACGCACTACTCGCGGCACGTGAAGGATTCGCCGTTGACGCGCTTCTCGCTAACTGGGACGTGGCAGGACTCACATACGACAACATCATCTTTGATGAGCAGGGTAAGCCGCATCGGATCGACGTGGGTGGTGCGCTGGAGTTCCGCGCACAGGGGACTCCGAAGGGTAACGCGTTCGGCACCGACGTCGTCGAGTGGGATACCTTGCGGGACCCGAAGAAGAACCCGCAGTCGGCGAAGTTGTTCGCAGGACTTTCCGACTCGGAGCTCGCCAAGGCCGTCGAGCACGTGGAGCAGCTGACGCCTGAGAAGATCCGTGCGATCGTCAAGGACAAGAAGCTCGCCGATAAGCTCATCGCGCGGCGTGAGAACCTGCTGAAGCGTGCCGAGCAGGAGGGTGTCCTGTCCGCGGTCACGGGTGACGTCGGGTTCCACCCGGTCACCGATCATCAAACTGAAGATGACGACATTATCATTGGTGACGAGATCGACACCGATGTGTCGTTGTCCCCGACCGACGCGTTCAAGCAGCACATGGCGAGCAAGGTCGACACACCTCTCACGCTGGATGACGTACCGACGTTGAGTGGTGATGTCTACGACTACTCGGGGACGTACCAGGAGGACCTGTGGGATCAGACGATCGGTGGTGAGTTTCTCAGCCTTGGACAGGGTGATGTCATCCTCAAGGGGGCATCACTCGACAGTAAGGGAAACCCGCTGCAGGTCGTCGTCCGATTCGATCCCGTCACCGGTGCGCCGTACCTGCAGGAACTGGAGTACGACCAGGTTGACGATAAGTGGTTCATCGGGCGGACGTGGCACTCCGAGGACGAGTTCATCGCGTCCGACCTATCGGAGTATGACATCAATAAGAAGTCGTCCGTAAAGACTCCCGCTGACATGGGAATCGACACGTCGAACGGCCTCATCCCAGTCGATCCTGTTCACCCGGGTCCGTTCTCAACCAGCGGAGCACCACACGTCAAGCTCTGGAACCAAGTGGGACAGGGTAAGTACGCCTCGGGCCACGCGGTCGCCGGCGGCTACAACCCGCAGGACGCTTCATACCACCGACTTGTTGCACAGATGTCACCTACCGGCCAGTGGTACCTCGAGGACCAGGTAGAGGATGAGAACGGAAAGTTCCTGTTCATCCAAAGTTACGCTTCGCTCGCGGAGTTTGGTCAGGCGGACTACAGCTGGATGGGTATCGGTAAGCCGATGACGCCACCCGGACCTGTCAAGTCTGTGACAACTCCGTCATCGGTGCCGTCCGTCGCACCGAAGAAGGTGCCGAAGCTCACTAACGCGATCATTTATGGGAAGTACCAGAACGGCGAGGTAATCGCCACACTGGACATTCCAAGTGGTAAGCCGTTGGAGCGTCTCGTTTATAAGAACAACAAGATCGTCACCCAGCAGCAGAGTGTGTCCGGTGACTGGATCGACGGTGACTCGTACGGTAAGGCCGAGGCCTACAAGAAGTTCAACAAGTTGGGTCCCTGGTTCCTCGGTGCGGTAGCTCCCGCTGGATCACCGATCGTCGTCACACCGATGACCGAGGTGAAGCCGACGAAGGGCCTCAGTCTTGCTGAGACGATCCAGCAGGGTCAGTACCAGAACGGCGATGTCGTCGCAACGTACACCAAACCGGGTTCCAGCGGGCAGACGCAGATGATCTTCAGCGGTGGGATCTTCATCAAGCAGAACCGGTCGAACGACTCAAGCCCGTGGAAGAACGTCAACACGTACGCGGATGACGAAGCGGTGCTGGCCAGCATCGCGAAGGGTTCCGGTACCTGGACGAAGGCTGATGAGCCGAGTGGAGGTCTGAAGCCACCGCCGAAGCCACCGGCTGAGCTGACACCTACGGTCGCTACGTCGTTCAAGAAGACGTTCGATGACCAGGGTGTCAAGTGGCACACGAGCGCGGACCAGATGTTGAAGGCGTTGTCCGACGCGTTAAAGACCCACCCGGATTTCACGATGGCGCAGGTCCTGGCGTACATGGACACGACGACCAAGACCAAGACGTCGCCAACTCCGTTCACCGACAAGGTTGCGAAGTACCTGAAGACCAAGAACGGCGTCGCGATCGCGAAGTCACTCGGTCTACCGGTCACCAAGACCAAGTCGACACCTTCATACGTGACACCGACTGCACCGAAGACACCGGGACCGGTACACGTTGGACCGACCGTCTTCATTCATGATGAACCGCACATCGGACCTACGTCGGCACCCGGGACGTACAAGATCCAGGGTGTCACAGGTATGAACATAATTCACAACAACATGATGGCACAGCACGGGATGTGGACGCCTGCACAGAAGTCAGCGATCAGTTCGTACACCGGCTCGGGCTACAGTGCGATGAATGGTTGTCTTCGCAAGCCGGCTACATGTACTCCCGCCGTTAAGAAGAGGAACGCTGAACTGCAGGCGGCGATGCGTCCGACCACGGCACCACTTCAGGTGACACGTGGTGCTGGCTGGTCATCGGTAGGCCTACCGAGCAGCTCGGGCATGTCGGATAAGGAACGGATCCAGAAGCTTCAGGAGCTGGAGGGTAAGATCCTGCAGGAACCGGGTTTCCTGTCCACCAGTGCGAAGTCGACACCGGCGTTCTCGGGTAAACCTGTCAAGTTCATCATCGACGTACCCACTGGAACACCGGGTGCGTGGGTGTACACGGTTAGTGTTCATAAGAGTGAGGAAGAGTTCCTCCTCGCCGCGGGACTGAAGTACCGCGTTAAGAAGGTCATACCGTCATCGGGTTACGGTAAACCCACGACGGTGCACCTGGAGGTGATTCCGTCGTGACTACACCGCAGCAGCTTACACCGTTGACCGATGACGACAACGTCCAGTTCCAGGTCGTCGAGGAAGATGAGGGTGACCAGGAGGGCACCGGGCTCACCGACGCGGAGGTGAACGACGTCCTCAACACGAGTCTTACGGACGCTGAGACGCTGACCGCCTCCGGCGACACGGAGATGTTGTACCCTGATCCTGGAATCGTCAAGATCTCGGCCGAGGCGTACGGTAGTGATCGTGGTCTTCGCGAGTACTGGACACACGGTGAGGGAGCCGCGAAGATCCGCTGGGGAACACCCGGTGACTTTGACCGCTGCGTCACACACCTAGAGAAGTACGTGCGCAATCCCGAAGGACTCTGTAACGAGTACCACGTCGAGGCCGTCGGAGCACCACCCGGCAAGGGTCACAGCGGAGAAACGGAGAGCTTTGCGGTGAGAATGGGAAACGCACCGGTGCGCCGCTTGGGCGCGCCTGCGGAGGTGCTCGACACGGACAACTCACCGGTCAACGCGATCGGTTGGGAAGGCGTTCTTGCACTGGAGGGTGAAGAGACCGGTGACGGTCGCGAGTTCGCTCATGGCTCGCTGGACTGGGCCACACCTCCACTACCGCTGATGTACCAGTACGAGACCAGTCACGGTGGAGACACCGACAAGTCGACCAACGTCGGCAACATCACCGAGGTCTGGCGCGACGGCCGTAAGATCATGGGGCGTGGCACCATCGACCTCGATGATCCGTACGGTATGCAGGCTGCACGGAAGATGAAGAACAAGTACCTCAACGGTGTCTCCATCGACGCCGACTCGGTGAAGAATGCCGACGTCGAGCTCATCTACGCGCAGCCCGATCCGAATGCCACCGAGGAAGAGCAGCTTCTCGAGGTGATGATGGGTGCGCCGCCGGAGAAGACCATCTTCCACAGGGGTCGCGTCCGCGGCGCCACGCTGGTTAACCTTCCCGCCTTCGTCGGGGCGTCACTGGAACTGACCGGAGACCTGTCGATGCTGGATGAACAGCCTCTCACCGCCACAGGTGGCAAGGTGCGTAGGTACGTTCGCGACATCAGGGGCCGGTTCGACGACGATCCCTCCAAGGGAAATGACGAAGGTGGTGGCGACTCGAACCCACCTCGAGCCGACTCCACACGGAACATCATGGAGTACGATGAGGACGACGCTCCCGTTTACGAGGAAGAAGTTATCGGTGACCCTGAGAGTGATGAGGGAGCCGATGTTCGTCGGAAGCGTCGGAAGACCGTAGTCAGTCCCGACTACGACTACGGAGTCAAGGTGATCACCGCCGCGGCATCCGGTGGTAAGCGAGGCTACACCATCGAGATCCCCGAGCTGCCACCGCTCGCGTTCTTCGAGGAACCGGCAGAGCTGCCGCCGATCGGTGCCGTGTGGATCGAACCGAACGGTCACATCTACGGACTGGTCGGTCCGTCCGGAGTAGCCCACCGAGCCTTCCGGGGTAAGAAGGTCACGATCCCGATGGGGAACGTCGACTACACCCGCTGGATGAACCGTCCCACGGTCGTCGAGGGTCGCAACGGCGAGGTGCTCAAGATCCGCACCGGTATCATCACGATGAGCTGCGGGCACCTGAGCCCTTACGCGTCGGATGACTCCGAGGAGCGTATGAGGCACTACGACAACTCGTGCTCCGTCGCCGCACTGGTCCGGGTTGGGGAGTCGCGGAAGCACAAGGCGCCGTGGGTTGCGGGCACGATCCTTCCGATGTCCACCGCCGACTTCCAGCGGTTCCAGGCGTGTCAGTTGTCGGGTGACTGGGCACCGCACCGTGAGCGTCGCGGCTGGAAGGAGTTCGTCGCGGCACTGTCCGTACCGGTGCCGGGTTTCGCACGGTCGACCGACGTCGCAGCCGTACGCGTCGACGACAACTCGGTCGTCACCGCCAGCTCCGTACCGATCAAGCTCATGGAAGCCGCCTACGACGAGACGATCGAGGACCCGGGTCAGAACCGTCTGGAGCTCGGTCGCATTCGCGCACGTATCGGCAACAGCAACCGCCAGACCTTGGCGGCGATCAGAGACCGGATCAACTCAGGCGCGCATCCGCTGACGGCGTCCGCGGCGACCGCCACACCTCCAAAGGAGAAGAAGAAAGTGGGATGTACTCCATGCGCCGCGAAGCGGCAACGTGATCAGCGGACCTCCGCGCAAGAGACCGGTAGCTCGACGATCGAGGGCTTCGGTGGCGGTAACGCACAAGAGATCGCTACGAGGTCGCAGACCAACGCGATCGCGAACTCGCGTGGCACCAGTCGCGGGTAGCTGTCCGGTAAAAACACGGCCGGGAGATTCCTGGCTCGACCGTGAAACCGTGTTGTAGTATCCTCCTAGATCTTCAATCTTCTCACCGTGAGGAATTACAGGGTGGACGAAAACGAGCTGGTCCTGCCTGAGGGCGATGAGATTCGCAGCCTCAGCGGTGAGGACCTCGATGCCTATGAGGCCGCGGCGACCGCCGAGGTCGACACGATGTTCAACGGCGACAGCGTCACCTCCGAGCACGTTGAGCGCGGAGCACACCTGGCCGACTCGATCGAGCGTGTTCGCGCCGAGCGCGGTCGTCGTGAGACCGAGGCGACGCAGAACTCCGAGTCCGCCGCGGCGATCCTGGCCCGGGTCAAGGGCAACGAGGTAGCCGCGGCCGCCGAAGACGCGGAGGCGCTGGAAGGCGAGGTCATCCCCGCCGCGAAGAAGGGTGGCGTGACCACCGCACTCCGTGAGTTGGGTGGACTGGGCGGCCCGAAGAAGAGCCTCAACCCCGCACTTCGCGGTGTGAAGCCCGTGGCACTTCAGACCAGTGATGTCGATCTTGGTCGCGCGCAGTCGCTCTCCAAGATCAGTGAGGCGCCGGAGCGTGGCATGGACGTGCTTGTCGCGTCGGCCGACATCCCGGGTTTCACCCAGGGTGGTCTGATCCCGAACATGGAGGGCCTGACCCGCGCGATGATCGCCCGGGCGCGGACCATGGGCGTCACCAACAACGGTGTCGGCAACCGGGTACCCGTCGCGCAGCTCCAGCGGAAGTTCACGCACACCGTGAACGACAAGATGGATCTCGAGAAGATGTCTGAGATCCTCGAGCTGGCGACCAACCCCGCGTCGCTCGTCGCCGCCGGCGGCTGGTGTTCGCCTCACGAGATCTCGTACGACTTCTACAACATCGTCTGCACTGACGGCACGCTAGATCTCCCCACACTGGGTATCCGTCGTGGCGGCCTGCAGTGGCCGGTCTCGCCGTCGTTCGGTGACATTGCCGCACTGCCGGGCGTCGTCTGGACCTGGACCAACACGCAGGACATCGCGGCCGTCACCGGTACCGCGCAGTCCGGTGTGAAGCCGTGCGTTCGGGTTCCGTGCCCCGACTTCAACGACGCGACCCTCGACTGCGACGGTATGTGTGTCACCGTCGGTAACCTGACGCAGGACGCGTACCCGGAGCTCATTCAGAACCACCTCCGGCTCGTCGAGGCGATCCACTACCACTACATGAACACGCGACTCATCGGTAAGATGGTCGCCGACTCGGTCGCCGTCACGACCACCGGCACGGACGTTTCGTCCTCGTGGGGTCTGCTCAACTCGGCTACCTTCGAGCGTCGAGACCTCGTCGAGAAGTACAACATGTGCGACGACGCCGTCGTCGAGGCCGTCTACCCGCGGTTCGCCCGGGACAAGATGCGCTCCGACTTCGCGATGCGAACCGGCATCAGCGATTGGCAGTGCGTCACCGACTCGATGCTGGCCGACTGGTTCGACTGCCGGAGCATCCGGACGCAGTTCGTCACCGACTGGCAGATCCGCGCGTCGGGACAGCCTGGCTTCAGCGGCACTCCGCCGACGAACTGGGCAGCGAACACCCAGTACATGATGTACCCCGCCGGCACGTGGGTCCGCGGTCAGGGCATGACGTTGGACCTCGGCGTCGTCCGCGACTCGGTTCTCAACGAGACGAACGACTTCACCGCGGCCTGGATGGAGGAGTGCTGGTTGCTCGCCAAGATCGGTCACGAGTCCCGCGTGGTCACCGTGGACGACTGCGTCAACGGCATCTCGGGTGCGGCGTCGGCCACCGGCTGCAACGTCTAAGGCCCGGCTACCGGAGAATGAAGACGACGACACAAGGGAGGTGACGACATGGTACGACCGCTTGAGGTAGCTCCACCACTCGTCACCCCTGAGTCTTACACCCTGCTGGACTACGTCCAGTGGGTGGACTCCACCGATCCCCACTGGCGGATGGGTGTCATGTACCCGGTCGTTTGCGGTGACGCGTCGACCACGTACGACATCTGCATCGTTGACGAGAACGACGACACGCCGAACCCGACCAAGACGGAGACGGCGGCTCGCCTCTGGCGCGCCGCCACCGCCTTCACGGTGTACACTCGCATCGACTGCTCGCCCGTAGGTTGGTGGGATGACGCGGAGGCGAACATTCGTGAGGCGATTCGTCGCTACGAGCCGAAGACCGTCGAGGCGACGTTCTGGACCGGAATCGTCGCCGGTGATGCGGACATTGCGTTTCCACACCTGGCCGCGGACAGTGAGGTCTTCGTGGAGGATGACCAGCCTGCGGGCATGGTCATGCTTCAACCAGCAGCGTCCGTTCCGGTCACCGGAACCGTCGACGTCGTCGAGGGTCTTGGTGTTCTGGAGCAGCAGCTTGCCGACTGCTACGGTGCGCAGGGTCTGATCTACGTCACCCTACCGGTGTTCGAGGAGCTCCTCAATGAACTTCTCGTGTTCCAGCGGAACAACCGCTGGTTCACCGGCAAGGGGAACATGGTCGTTCCCGGATCGGGCTTCCCTGGAACCGCACCGAACGGCTCGGCGGCACCTACTGGAACGAGCTGGATGTACGCAACGGGTGCGCTGATGGGTTACCGCGGTACGCCCAAGCAGGTGGCTTCACGGACCGACTCGCTCGACCGTTCGGTTAACACACTCGAACTGATCATGGAACGGACCTACCTACTTGGCTGGGACTGCTGCCTCATCGGCGTGCGTGTCTCGACCGGTGGTGCGGTCACCGGAACCGCCAACTCGGCTACGTAAGAGGGAGAACCATGGCTGAGCGATGTGCATCAGCGATCAAGGGCACGGTGATGCGGCTCGTCAAGGTGGACAGTTGCGGGGTTCCCGTGACCGGTGCCGAGAGTGCGGTCGTGGTCACCGACGGTTTCATCAGCATCGGCCCGTCTCCTCAGTACGAGGAGGGCGAGGTCTACCAGCAGCGCAACGCCAACGGCGCCTTCTGCATCAACGAGAAGGGTGAGCCGGAGCTGTCGCGCGTTTCACTCGCGATTCAGATGTGCGTGCTGGATCCGGACGCACTCGTACTCGTCACCGGTGAACGACTTCTGACGACCGGAACGCCGGCCAGCGGCACCGGTGTCGTCGGTGGCACCGGTCTGGTCACCGCTCGGTTCTCGCTGGAGACCTGGCAGAAGGTTACCGGTGCCGGACGCTGCAACGCACAGGGTCAGCAGCAGTACGTGTACTGGGCGTGGCCGAACGTGGGACACGCGATGATCCAGGACTACTCCATCGAGAACGGTCCACTGACCATGGCGTTCAACGCCGAGACCGAGAGCGCTTCCACGTCGTGGGGAACGGGACCTGGTACGGGAACGAAGTGGATCGATCAGTCCGTGCAGGACGGTGACCACTGGTTGTTCAACATCACATCGACGGCACCACCGACATCCTCGTGTGGTGCGGTGCTGCTGACGTAAGTCGCCTCCAGCGTCGGCGTCGGAGGTTGGTTGATCCGGGGGAACAAGAGCGACCGGGTAGCTTGATGGAGGTCGGGCTGCCCGGTCGTTTGGTCGATAGGAGAGGTTATGCCACCGGGATGGGGTCCTACAGCGGGTAACAACGCGCTGGACAACTTCTTCGCGACGTACAAGTTCATGCAGCTCCACATCGGATCCCCGGGTGCGAACGGTACGAACAACGTCGCGGGTAACACCGTGCGAGTCGACGTTTCAGCGCTGATGAACGCCGCCGCCGCAGGACACATCGACAACGCCGCGGACATCGATTGGACGACCGTCGCCGCCAGTGAGACGTACACGAACTGCACCTTCTGGACCCTCGGTGCCGGTGGTGTGTTCGGTGGATCCGGCACGGTGACCGCCAACCCCGTGACGGCCGGTGATGACTTCCGGATCCCCGCTGGACAACTTGACGGTACCGTCACGCTTGCGAGCTGACCGTGAGCCGCCACTTTGAGCGGTCGTTCACCACCGACCTGCTGCAGCTTGCGGCCGGAGGACTTACAGGTGTCGACGGTGGTCCGATCACCGTTGTCATCGTGTTCAACGCTGACGACGTTGGTAATGATCAAGCGCTTCTACGCGCACGTACCAGTGGTGCTGCGGTCATTTGGGACGTACTGATCTCAGGTGGTCAGCTGTTCTACGAGACCAGTGCAGGTTTCACCGGCTGCTCGACGATCTCGACCGGCACCTGGTACATGTGGGCGGTCACCAAGGCCGGTGGATCCGCAACGGTTCGTGACCACCTGTGCGTCATGAGCACCAACACATGGACACACACCGATCGCGGAACGATGTCCGATGGCACCGGTACCGTCGACAACCTGCGAATCTCCGATGGGTCTGGATCCAACCGTTACGACGGCTACGTCGCAGCTGAGGGTGTCTGGTCGTCGGTGCTTAACGATGCCGCGATCGAGGCCCTGCGACCCGGTCTGTCCGCGTGGGTAAGTGCCGGCGTCATCGCTCTGTGGCGGCTCAACGACACTCCCGTTGATGACCTCACCGGCAACGGTGCGAACCAAACACTGCTGGACGGAACCACCGTCGATCTCGGTGTTGAACCTCCTAACTTCGACTACAACCTCGCACCACCGGTCGTCGAGGGGACCGCCACCGTCGACCTCGGTGCGCTGACGATCGGTGCCGTTGGTAAGACCATCGTCAAGGGTTCCGCAGGTGTCTCACTTGGTGGACTGGGCGTTGGAGCGACGGGAACTCCGCGTGTTAACGGAGCAGCTACCGTCAACCTTGGCGCGATCTCCACCACCGCGGTGGGAAAGCGAACGGCCGTCGGTGTGGCGACCGTCAACCTCGGCGCTCTTACGATCAGTGGATCGTCGATCACAGGAGGGCCGGTTATCTTGCCTGATGACTTCTACTCGCCAGGACCGTGCCGTCCGTACGACTGGGTCGGCTTCTGCGTACCGATCCCGACGGAGGCCGCGGCGATCTCTGGCTACGCCGTGCAGGCTGCTAGTGAGATCCTCTACTTCGCCTCCGGTCAGAGGTTCGATACCTGCCAGGTAACTCTGCGGCCGTGCCGTAAAGAATGCTACGGGGATGGCTGGAACCGGCTATCGGCCGGCTGGTGGGACGTTGGTGGGGGCTGGGGTCCGTGGCCTGCGCTGATCAACGGCCTATGGTACAACATCACGTGTGGATCTTGTGGAACGGACTGCTCGTGCTCGATCGTCAGTGAGACCCTGCTTCCCGGACCGGTACGTGAGATCGCGCAGGTCACGGTCGACGGTGTGGTCCTCGATCCCGTCACAGACTACCGACTGGATGACTACCGCAAGCTCGTTCGCCTCGGTGGTGATCAGTGGCCTCTCTGCAACAACCTGAACCTGGGAATCACCGCGGAAGGTACGTGGTCCGTCACCGCGATCTACGGTGAGCCCATGCCCACACTGGGTAAGTTCGCGATGGGGCAGCTCCTCTGTCAGATCATTGCCGACGTCCTAGGTGACGACTGTGCCCTGCCGGACAACGTCACCAACGTCACACGGCAGGGTCTGTCCTTCACGCTGGATGAGGTTTCGGAACTGATCAAGTCGGGCTTCACCGGTCTCAAGTACGTCGACCAGTTCGTCCAGCGATACAACCCGAACAACCTCGCAGCGCGTCCACGACTTTACGACGTCGATGGACCGAACTCGCGTGTGACGGGAACGAGCTTCTGATGCTGACACCGATCACATACTTCATTGCGGTGACAGGGGTCGCCGAGTGCATCGCGCAAGAGCTGGAGGACCACGTCGCCGACGGTACGCACGGTCGACCGGATCGTGTGCTTATCGCACCCGGCCAGGAGGTTCCTTGGGACATCGGTGGTGGTAAGGGTCGGTACTGCTCACAGCTCGGCATCGCTTTCGAGCACGGTCCGTACGCATCCAGTAGGTTCCCTGTGGAGGAGCTGGAGGATCCCAACCTCGGCTGTGACTACGGCTCGACCGCCGTTCGCTGTGTTGCGTCGCTGGTTCGCTGCGAGTATCATCCCGCGCCCACGAATGAGGGTAAGACACCACCTACTCCAACGCAGCAGACGAACGCGGCACTTCTGCAATGTGTGGAGGAATTCTACATGCGTCAAGCGATCAGGTGCTGCCTTGCGCAGATGAAGCAGGACCAGCAGATCGATGACTACCGTGTATCATCCAGCGATCGTCAGGTGAACGGAGACGCCGGTGAGGTCGCGATCCGGTTCAGCCTTCAGGTTGTGTAGGAGGCGATCGTGGCGTCTCGCGTTCGTCACCAGCTCAACCCCGTCGAGATCGAACGTGTGCTCACCAGTCCAAGTGGGCCTGTTGCGAAGCAGATGCTCATCCGCGGTTACCGGGTACAGGCACAAGCACGGAAGAACCTCGGTGGTGGTCCGTCGGGACCGAAGCGAGTCGACACCGGAAAGCTTCGCGCATCCATCTCCGTGCAGCTGAAGAAGAAGAACTCACGTACGCTGACGGTTCGCATCGGAACAAACGTCGAGTACGCGATCTGGGTTCACGACGGCACCGGTCTCTACGGACCACGGCACGCCTTGATCAAGCCGAAGACGAAGCGTTACCTACGGTTCAAGCCACACGGATCCAGCACCTACGTCTACGCTCGCTCGGTCAAGGGCATGCGCGCCAATCCGTTCCTCGCCGATGCGTTGGGTGCCGCACAGATCGGGCCGCAGCAGTTGTGACACTGCTGCGATGTTCATGATCGATCGGTTAGGTTCGTTCCATGAGTAGAGACTTCTCCCGGAAGACCTCAGGAGTGGAGTTCACCGCCGACGGTGACACGTTCCACACCGTACCCGCCGTCGCTGCACTTCTGATCGGTGATGTCGTCGCACGGATCCAGTCCGCCGAAGGACTCGACGCGAAGATCGAGTCGGTAACCGAGTTCTTCGACATCGCGCTGGTAGACAAGTCGGCCGCGCTGATGAAGGAACGACTGCGTAGTAAGAACAACCCGATCGATCTCGCGCAGGCGCTGGAGATCGTGAACTACCTCGTCGAGGAGATCGCGAAGCGCCCTACGGAGCCGTCGCAGAGCTCTTCGGCTGGCTCGGCGACGGAGGCAACTGGAACATCTTCGACGGATGGTGTGCCGAACGAGGTGTCGATCCCGACGACCTCGCCCTCGATCGGTACTGCAACCTTCTCCACCGTTACCTCCTGACCGTCACGCCCGAAGAAAGGCAGGCCGAGTTGAACAGGCAGCTTCTGCCACCTCGCGGCGCGCGCAGCCTCGTTCGTCGCGTCGACGAACGAGGAATCCCGGTTCCCGACTGGTGGAGTGATGAAGAAAGCGACTCCACTCAGGCGGCGAACATGCTTCTTTCCGCCCAGATGCGCCAGAGCACCTTGCGGAGGTAACCGGTGACGCAACCGATCGACCGCGCGTTTGTCGAGATCGAACCCGACACACGTGACTTTTCTCGTGACCTGAACCGTGACGTCGAGAAGGCGTACGCGCAGGTCGATCGGTCCACCGCGGCGCTGACGAAGAAGATCACTAAATCGTTCGACGCCGCGGGTCGTGAGATCGAACGTACGTTCACGTCGATCGCTAAGGACGGTAAGGTCGTCACCTCCGTTCTCGAACGGTCATTCGACGCCGCCGGTGATAAGATCGAGCGTGTTTTCAAGGTCGTCAGCAAGGAAGGTGTTGCGGCCGAGGAACTCATCGCCGAGGTCGGACGTCTGGCCGCGGACTCGACCGCCGATTCATTCGAGCGCATGGGAGAACGGATCGAGGACGCGTTCCGTGAGGCCCAGCGGGTCGCGGAGATCGAGTCACTGAAGATCCGTCACGCGGCGAACCAGGCGCAGGACGCGATGAACGACCGGTTCTCTTTCCTCGACAAGGCGCTCAAGGGACTTGGTGAGACGGTCGTCTCACTCGGTTCAGCACTCGTCGGCCTAGGAGCTGCGGCACCTACTCCCGCTGGACTGATCGCCATCCTCGCGACGATCACCGCTATCGCCGCAGCGATCGGCCCGGTGATCGCTCTCGTCGGCGCGCTAGGAGACCTCATCGGTCTAATCGGTGTGCTTCCCGCTGGATTAGGTGTTCTTGTCGCGGCGATCTTGCCACTGGTGTTCGCGTTTCAGGGGCTTGGCGATGCCATCAAGGCCGTGAACGACGGTGACCCAGAGAAGATCGCCGAGGCGATGAAGAAGCTGTCTCCGGCGGCTCGCGCGATCGTCAAGGAGATCACCGGTCTCAACAAGGTCTTTGACGCGTTTCGAAAGAACATCCAGCAGTCGTTCTTCGCGCCGATCGTCGGTGACATTGGTGAAACGGTTCGCATCTTACTCCCGAGTCTGCAGAGGAGCATCGACAACGTCGCGGCATCGTTGGGTCGTCTCGCTGAGAACTTCCTCGCGTTCCTTCAGCAGCCCACGACCATTAAGACGCTGAACGCGCTCTTCAACACGACCGCACAGATCATCGACGCGATCAACGTCCCGCTGGTGAACCTCCTCGACACGTTCCTCACGCTAGTGAACGCGGGTCTTCCGTTCATTAAGCGGTTCGCCGACGCGTTCGGCGGACTGCTCAATCGCTTCAACGCGTTCATCGACGCGTCCACGAAGTCGGGAGCCTTCAATGACTTCGTCGAGGATGCGATCGCGACGACGAAGGAGCTGTTCGAGCTGATCGGTGCGCTCGGTCACCTGTTCAGCGCACTCTTCTCCAACGCGGACGATGAGGGTCGCGACTTCATCCAGACACTTACCGATATGGTGAACGGTCTGGCCGACTTCTTCGAGTCCGCAGAGGGACAGCGGACGATCCAGGAGTTTGTGGACAACATCAAGGTCACCGTCGCCGTCATCATCGGACTCGCTAAAGCGATCGAGTTCGCCATCGGCTGGATTCACCTACTGATCGACGGTGTCACCGCCGGTGCCAAGGGCATCGGTAAGGCTGCCGGTGCGATCGGTGACTTCTTCAGGATGATCGGAAGTGCGGTCGCGGACGGCTTCCAGGCGGTCGTCGAGTTCATCGGTGGGGTTGTCGATAAGATCAGCAGCTTCATCGATGACGTCGTCTCGTTCTTCCAGTCGCTTCCAGGTAAGATCTTGGCGGCGATCCAGGCGCTTCCTGGTCTCGTCAGCGGGTTTATCCAGGACATGCTGGACGACTTTCTTCACCGGGTCGGCATCGCGATCGGTCTTGTCATCTTCACGTTTACGACACTACCGAAGAAGATCGGTGAGATCATCTCACGCATTCCCGGGCAGGTAGCGGCGTTCTTCACCCAGCTGTGGCAGAACGTCGTCGACATCACCCGAGATGGTATCGCACTTGTAACGACGTTCGTGCAGCAGCTTCCAGGAATGATCGGCCGGTTCTTCACCGACGCGTGGACACGAGCTAAGCAGCTGACCACCGACGGTGTCAACGCGGTGGTCAACTTCGTCAAGACGCTGCCCGCGCGGATCGGTGCTCTCGCGGGTACGATCGGAGCCGCCGTCGCGAACTTCTTCACTAACATCTTCACGGGTGGTAAGAAGAAGGCGTCATCCGCGATCGATGCGATCATCGGCTTCATTCGCAACCTACCGAGCCGGCTCGGTGGGTTCGTCAACGATGTCGGTGGCCGGATCGGTGACGCGATCAAGCGTATGATCAACCGTGCCATCTCGAAGATCAATGACGGCATCGCCGAGGTCGATCGGTTCCTTCCGGGTGATCTGCCGCGGATCCCCCAGCTCGCGCGAGGTGGCATCGCCCGTGCGAAGCCAGGTGGTATGATCGCACAGATCGCTGAAGGTGGTGAGGATGAGGTCGTCTCACCACTAGGTAAACTAAAGGACATCCTAAAGGACGTGGTGAGTGGGACAAACATCACGTTCGGACCGAACGCGATCGCGGTCACCTTCGAGGGTGTCACGCCGACCGAGCAGCAGGCACGAACGGTTGGGAATGCGGTGGGACTGGGAATCATCGACGCACTGGCGAGACGAAACATCCACACGACGGTGAGGGCGATCTGATGGACTACAACCCGCGATCGCCTCAGAACATCGGCATGGAGTGGGTACCGATCCAGCAGGCCGACTTTCAGCCGGACAACTTCAACGAGTACGGCTACGTCATGCGGATCGACCACAGTGCTACGGTGGTGTCGGGAGGTATCGGCCTCAACGCACTTTCACCACAGCTCTCTGTAAACGTCTCTGAAGGTGTTAGTATTTACCCGCTTCAGACGGCTGGAGACACCGGTCCCATTCGCATGGTGACCATCCCTGTGCAGTCAGGTGCAATCACCGGCTCCAACATCATCTTGATCGGCGCGAGTATCCAGAGCGCGTTGGGAAACCCATCGGACGTCAGCTACATCGACATCTTTGATTCCGCGGCGCTGGACACCGACATGCTCGGGTTGAACTTCGGTGTGATCGCGTTCGCAAACGAGCTGTCAGGTAAACGCATCGTCAAGCTGCGACTTATCTACACCGCCGCGTCCGACACAAACACGGAGCCACTCTCACGGGTGCAGGTTCAGATCGCACGAGCCGCAAACATCTTCGAGTTCTTCGCCTACCAGACGGGTATCGACGGTGCCGTGCTCGCTGGATCACCGATCCCGATCATCGCAAACACCAGCTTCAACTACATCGACCTCGGTGACTGGAACCCGACGTGGGGTCCGGGTATCGCCGACTTCGGTAACACGATCTTCCCGTGGCGCTACAGTGAGCTCGCCAACCTCGACGCGGCAGCACCTCCAAACGTTCGACAGAAGATCGTGATCCAGGGTGACATGGCCAACACCGGCTCGGTGTTGATCGGTTACATGGCTCTTCAGGTCTTCTACTGTGAGGAAACTCGGGTCGCGTACGGAGGTCGACGTGCCATCTCACCGTTAGGAGGAGATGCTACCAGTGCGTTTCAGCTCGGTGAAAACCGGGTACCGATCCGTGACACGTCTTACGCCGTAGGTAAGACGTTAACACCCGGCAACTACCTCGTCACCGCGACGAACCGACCGATCAGCAACTACCCTACCGCTAAACTGGCACCGATGTACGCGGGCATTCGAGAGCTTAATGATGACTGGCCCGTCGTAGGTAGGATCGTAGAGCCGACGATAGTTGTCGGCGACGAGTTCACACTGGATGAAACCAACGTCATCACCGACATCAGCTTGTTCACAGCGAGTGCCGCGGTCACCGGTTGTCACACGTACTCCAGTCAGATCCAGGCACCGGTGTACGGAACGATCACTGCGACGCAAGATGTGCACGTACGTCCTGAGATCAACTCTGCGACGTCGTTCTCGCAGATACGCTTCTACGCACGCCGGTACGGTGAGACACAGGTGTCTCTCACGGCCACCGTCGGTGCCGCCACAGCCACGATCTCGGTGGATGAGTTCGACGCACTGGATGAGATCGATGACGGCTGGAAGGAAGTCACTCTTAATCTCAGCGCGAGCGTTTCACTTACAGGTGATACGGTGCAGACCGTCGTCTGGTCTGCGGTCGGTGAGATAGCGGGCAACCAGTGGCAGGTCCTCGGTGCGTCGATGTACACGACAAGCCCAAACATCAACGTTACGTCGTATGATCCACCAGGTGGAGCCACGACCGAGCTCACGTGGAAGTCCCCAAACGTCACCAGTTCCACGACAGACGCGCAGTCCGATGCCACGGTGATTCTCGCACAGAACCTACCCGCACCAACGAGCTTCGTGTTGACGACCGGAACCCAAGAGCTCACTGGAGTAGCAGAGGAGTGTGGGGTCCCAAACGGTTGCATCCTCTCCGGCATTAGCTATGTGAACCTCGCGTGGAACAACTCGATCGTGTGCGATGAGTTCGACCGCGTCGTTGCGAGTGGATTTGGCACATCTACCTCCAACGACGCGTGGACAAACGACTCATTCACGGGGACAACGAGTGTTAACGGATCACAGGGTGTAATAGCACACAGCGCGACTAACGACTACATGACGGCGTACATAACCGTCGGTGTACCTAACCAAGAAGTACGTGGCAAGTTCACGATGACGGTGTTTCCCACGGGAAGCTCGATCTCACTGACCGTACTTGCGCGATTTACCGACTCGTCCAACCACTACCAAGCTGCCGTACTGCTGCCTACGACCGGTGTCATGCAGCTTCTCGTAGGAAAGCGTGTCGCTAACGTAGGAACCACTCTTGCCTCCGTAGACGTGGGTAGCTTCTCAGGCACCAGCACCATTAACGTCATACTTCGCGTCGTAGGAACCTGGATCTACGCCAAGTGCTGGAATGATGATGACGTAGAGCCGGCATCATGGCAGATCATCGTGCAGGATACCGCACTGGCCACGGGTAACCTAGCGGGCATTCGCACACGACTTGAGACCGGTAACACCAACACACAACCTGTAACGATCTACGTCGATGAGTTCACAGCGCAGGATGCTCGCTACGTTGGATCACGGCTGGAGATCCAGCGTCAGGACGACCTCGACGGCGACGACTGGCAGACGATCGTCGACGCGACCAACTACTGCTTCACCACGATGCAGGACTACGAGGCACGCGTAGGGACAGAGTCACGCTACCGTGCTCGATACTGTGACTCCCTGGACTTCTGTGGTCCGTGGGTGACAGGGGCCGCGACGCTAGCGTCTCCGGGGGTAACCGGCACCGGTAGCGATGTTGGAGACAGCGTTTTGATCTTCACATCGAACCGGCAGCCGTTGAGCAACCTGGCGTACACAATGGTGTGGGATGGACAGCCTACCGAGACGTTCGCCTTCCCCGAGGCTGACACACAGCTGTTCCAGCGGATGTACGGTCGCGACTTCCAGGTCGCGTTCCGTCCACTGGAACGTGGAGGTGAGGCGTTTGAACGTGTGATGTTGGTTCAGGCCGCCGCGATTCCGATCCCGAGTCTTGCGAACTTCCGAAGTTTGCGTGACCTCGCGTGGGCCGACTTGCCGTACGTCTGTGTGCGTGATGAGCTCGGCAACCGCTGGTACGCCAACGTGCTCGTACCGTCGGGTAATGTCCGGCGGGGCCGACGACTCTACCTTGCTCAGATCCGGGTGACCGAGGTCTCCGATGAAGCGGCACCGGTACTGTGATGATTCTTACACCTACCGTTCTCGCGCAGCTGGACATGCCGAACTGGGTCGGTCAGCGTTCGGTGGGCTTTCGGTTCGTCCTGATCAACGCGGTGCAGGCGGCATCTCCGATCGACCTGCATCCTCTTCGCGACACGACGCCAACATTGACACACGACACGTCACGCACGATTAAGCGACAGGTGCAGGGGTTCACTCTCGGGGTTGACGAGACACCTCTCATTAACGTCCTCCAGTCGCGTGTTCTTCTCTACATGATCGTCGGTGATGAGACGTTTCCGCTGGGTCGGTACATGTTCGCCGATCGGTCGAAGCTCGTCTACACCAACGGACGCCTTACCAATGCCACACTCTTCGATGAAATGTTCATCGTTGACCAGCAGATCGAGGAGTCGTTCTCGCCAACCACCGATCCCAGTGGTGTTGCACAGGGTGGCCTTGGAGGTGCCTACTGCGATCGTGCGGTACGTGCGCTACTGCGTGATCTACCGGTCACCGTTGAGATCGAGCCGACACCGTTCACCACGATCGGTTCCTGGGCAGCAGGAACGACACGAGGACAGATCACCGAGCAGCTCTCATTGGACGGTGACTGGTTCTCACCGTGGTTCGGTAACGACACGAAGATGCACTTCATTCGTGCGTTCGATCCTGCGACGCGGTTGCCCACGTTTAATCTTGACATCGGTAACCGTGTCATTGCGAACTCGATCATCGAATCGGATGACCTGATCACCGCACCAAACCGGTTCATCATCGTCTCCAACGGTGTGTCAACTGATGTGGCGGCAGCCACATCGATCGTAGGACGTGCCGACGTCCCGACGACCGCACCTCACTCGATCACCAACCGTGGATTCGTCATTCCAAGTGTTCAAGACCGTCCCGTCGACACGATCATGCAAGCAACCGCCATCGCACAGAACATCGCGACTCGGCAGACCGTCTTCGAACGAACCGAGCTCGCCACCGTTCCTGACCCACGACACGACTCGTATGATGTCATCTTGTGGCAAGGTGAACGCTGGCTGGAGCTTGCTTGGATGCTTCCTCTCATCGAGGGTGCCGCCATGGGGCACGTGATGAGGAAGGTGTACTCGTGAACAATGAGCTTTTCGTAGCGAGTGCTGACGCCACCATCGCCAACGCGGCGCGACTTGGTCTCATGTGGCGCCTTACTCCGGCGACGGTCATCGAAGGCATCGAGACCATGAACACACTCGTGACCGTCGACGTCGACCTGAACCCACAGCCGACACGGGTCATCAGCCTTATTGGCAGCCTAGCTACCGGTCAACGAGTCATGTTGATGATCGTTCCTCCTCTCGGCACGTACATCATCGGTATGTACGGCTCGAACGTCAGTCTTCGATCCTACATCGACGAGATCGTACGAACTACGGCCGTCACCGGAATCACCACCACCGAGACGCTTCTCGATCAGATCACATTCACATCACTTGGCCCGGATGTGCGCTACAAGCTGACGTGGGTTGGAACGATCCAGTCGTCCGTCGCCGGAGACGGTATGCGCATACGCGCTCGCTGGAACGCAGGAGTCAACGTGGACAGTTCGGGAACACTGTTCACTCAACGTGAAGTCAACGCGGACGTCATCAACAAGGGCATGGTCTTCACGCTGGTTAAGACCGTCACAGGAATCCCCGCGGGGACCGCATCGATCGGTGTCTTGGCCGTTCGAGGCTCCGGCACCGGAACACTTCAGTCGTTCGCGGACGCGAACCGTGAGATCTCGCTACTGCTCGAGTACGCGTAACGTGATACCGTAGTCCCATGCACGCTGAAGCTTACATGGCCGTTCGCCGTATGATCCAGCGAAGCGGCATCAACCGCGAGGAACCCTGGACGGCACTCGACATCGGGGGAGCGTACTGGAACGGCTCCGCGCGACCCGAGCTGCCGAACGCCAACTGGACCGTCCTCGATCAAGCATCACCCGACTTTGATGTTCATGAACGGCACGGTTGGGACCAGTACATTGTTGCAGATGCAACCACCTGGCGACCTGCCGGTCTGATGTTCCACTTCATCCTATGCACCGAGGTGTTTGAGCACGCTATGGAGTGGCGTAAGATCATCGAAACCGCACACGCGGTTCTCGATCCTGACGGGATCTTCATCATCACCTGCGCGTCGACGGGGCGTCCGGTTCACGGAGCGACCGGAGCTGCAGCTCCCGCTGAGGGTGAGTGGTACGCGAACGTGTCCGAGCAGGAACTTCGCGTCGAACTGGAGCAGTGGTTCAAGGACGTCCACGTCGAGTACGTCAACCTTCCGGGTGATGCTTACGCACTGGCGAGGAATCCACGATGAGAAACCTCTATGCAGTGATCCCGTCCGGTCACCGGCCCAAGGAACTCGCGGACCTCATCGCGGACCTCATCACCCCCGGAGGTGTTCGGGTCATCATCGTCGACACCGGCTATGACCGGATCAAGATCTCCCATCCCGACGTCGTCGTGCTTCAGGATCGTGAAAAGCCCATCAACATCCAGCGGTGGTGGAACACCGGCCTCCGCTCAGTGTACTTCTACCAGGATCAGACGGCACCTGATGCCGAGTTCACCGTTGCCGTACTGAATGATGACGTACGGGTGCCTCGGGGCTTCGTTCACCGATTGGATAAAGCACTCCAGCAGGACAATGCCGCCGCTGCCTGCCCTGCGCCCGGACTCCGAACACCGTCCTGGAAAGTGGATGGACTGAAGAACGCACCTCGTATGCTCGGGTTTGCGTTCGCACTTCGTGGATCACTGAAGTTGCTCGCTGACGAATCGTTTCTGTGGTGGTACGGTGACAACGATCTCGACTGGCGGTGTCGTGACCTCGGTGGTGTCGTACACGTCGGCGGCGCGTGGGAGGGTTTCGCGCACCTCTACCCAGACAGCACGACCGTCGGTGAACTCGCCGAGCAGGCGGGACGTGACCGTGAGACGTTCGTCAAGAAGTGGGGCGTCGCACCGTGGTAGGGTAGCTCCATGACCTCCAACCTCGTGACGGTCGTGATACCGTCGATCCCACCGCGCGTTCGTCTGTTGCGACGCGCGGTGTACTCCGTTCTCAACCAGACGTACCCGGTCGCGGGCATCTCGATCGCCGTTGACAACGACCGTGAGGGTGCCGGCCCGACGCGGCAGCGTGCGCTCGACGGTGTCATTACTCCCTGGGTCGCGTTCCTTGACGATGATGATGAGTTCCTGCCTCTTCACCTGGAACTCCTGCTGGATCACGCCAAGCAGACCGACGCCGACTACGCGTACTCGTGGTTCAAGGTCGTACGCTCCGACGGTGTGATCATGGAGGATGATCCCGTTTTCCCACCTGGTCACTACCTCAACCCGTGGGATGACGCCAACCCGCGACAGACGACGGTCACGACGCTGGTCAAGACCGAGCTCGCGAAGCAGGTGCGATTCGTTCCTCCACCCGGTGAGGACACGATCGACGGTCAGCGGTGGGGTGAAGACTGGCAGTTCACACTGGGTTGCCTCGCCGCCGGTGCGAAGATCTCGCATCTTGTCGCGAAGACGTGGTTGTGGCATCACGACTCGAAGAACACATCGGGTCAGCCGGACCGGTGGTGACGTGAAGGTCTTCGTGTATCCCGCTGATAAGACCGGCTGCGGGCACTATCGTCTCATCTGGCCGGCGGAGTCACTCAAGCGTGCAGGCATCGACGTGACGATCGTGTCGAAGGCTGACGAGCTGAACCAGTTTCAAGCGCGGATGCACGGAGATCGGATCAGCGAGGTCATTACGCCTGACGGTGCTGATGTGATGGTGTTCCAGCGACCGACACATAAGATCCTGGCGCAGTCCATTCCACACATCCGAAGGAAGGGCATCGCGGTTGTCATCGACATGGACGATGACCTTACCGCGATCGACCCGCGGAACCCCGCGTTCAGCGTCATGCATCCGCGACTCAACGGTGATCACTCGTGGTCACACACGCAGGGCGCATGTGACGCCGCGACTCTTGTGACCGTGTCGACACCGGCTCTGCTGGACGTCTACGCGAAGCGTGCTGAAGGATATGTGCTTTTCAACTACGTGCCAAGCTACTTCACCGAGTACCCACACGAGGACTCGCCGTTCGTTGGGTGGGGAGGTTTCGTCTTAACTCATCCCGATGACCTACAGGCGATGGGTGCCGCGTTGTCACGTATCAGTCGTGACTTCGGGTTCCACATCGTTGGACCGGATGATGGGCTCACCAAGGCGGTCGGTGAGCTGGTGCGAGAGCGAATCAACGTCATTGGCAAGGTGGAGTTCCTGTCGTGGTACCGAGGCATCGGCGACCACCTAGGAATCGGTGTCGCACCAACATCGGACACGCGCTTCAACCGAGCCAAGTCGTGGCTTAAGCCACTGGAATACGCGGCGGTCGGTGTTGTACCCGTCTCATCGGCGCGTGATGAGTACGTACGACTGGAACGAGAGTACGGCATCGGCATGATCGCTAAGTCACCGAAGGACTGGTATCGACACGTCAAGCAGCTCGTCACCAACGACGGTCTGCGACAGGAACTTAGTGCGACGTGGCGCGAGGTTGTGATCGAGCACCTCACAGTCGAGCGAAATGCCCACCACTGGCTCGACGCGTGGACCAAAGCACTGCAGATCCAGCGAGGTTAGCCTGTCTGAGCTGCGTAGCATCTGTAGACAAGAAAACGGTCCGTCTCCAGGGTAACTACCTGGGGACGGACCGTTCTATGTTCTAGGGAGGTGATTAAACCGGGTCAAGCAGGTAATACGGGTCAAACCGGCCACGAGAGACCGCAGTCCACGCAGACCTCCTTCTTTTGACCCTTGATCGCGGCGACGTTCACGCTGTTGCAAGCAATGCACTTCGTTCGTACCCGAGGTCGCTCCAGTGATCGACGAGTTGCTTCGCTCGTTCCGCCCCAAACACCTTCTTCCTTGTGATCGAGTGCCCACTCGAGACACTCGGGTTTTACGGGACAGCGATCACAGATCGCTCGTGCCTCTGCTGTCGACGACGGTGCATCATAGCGTGGGTAGAACAGCTCGATCGGCTCGTCTTGACAGAGTCCACGCTCCTTTAAGAACCGTAGAGGTATGGTCGTCATGGTCTGCTCCTACGTACGTATGACTCGCCCGAGCCCGCGTCCAACGGGCTCGGACGAGCAGTCCTGATCTTACTTGTGAAGCAGCTGGACCACGGTCTTGTTGATCGCCTTGGTCGTCTGACCTTCCAGTGCGCCCAGGAACCGTGACTCGGGGGTGCCACCGGTACGCGACCAGTCGAAGTATTCGGACACGGCGTTCACGAGTCCCCAACCCGTGCCGGTGAAGCCGACCTGCTTCGCGTCCTGCAAAGTGATGATCTTCTCGATGACCTCAGCGGTCTTCGGCCGGTTCGGGAGCACCGCGGTGAGCACCTTCTCGGCACGAACATCGCCTACGTTCTCATCCAGCAGTCGCGTGACGAGCAGCTCGAACCGCTCGGCGTACGCGGCGAGCTTCGTCAGCGAGTCCTTCGCCTCGTTGAGCTTCGCGTGCATGTTGTATGAGTGCTTGATCGACCAGCGGTGAGGGACATCCTTGGTGAAGGACGACAGCGTCAGCTGGTTCATGCACAGGCCACGCAAGGGCATCACAGCGACCTCGATGCCGCGTGAGCGGTCGTGCGAGGTTCGCAGAACGGCGTACAGGTCGTGCGGATCGGTCTTGGAGAGCTTGTCCAGCTCGAACGGTGCCTTCACGACAAGGAAACCCTGTCGACCTCCACGAAGAGCTCCGGCGGCGACGTACACCGAGTCGACGGCGTCCATGAAGTCGAACGCCTCGGCGTACTGCAGAGGCTGGTAGGTGTCAGAGACGAGATCGAAGAACTCACCCGTGTCCTCACGGATCACAGCCTTGCGCTTCGGCATCGTGATCTTCTTGTCCTCGAAGTCGTAGTGCGCCTCGGTGAGCACGATCTTGAAATCGAGCTTGCCAAGCTTCGCGGCCTCCGACGCGGTCTTGACGCCGTCGACGAGCTTTCCCATCTTCATCCAAGGAACCTCCCGCTGGGTGAACTGGGTGTCTGTGAGGTTCGTCGGGACGGTGGTAGGCTCCGCGGTAATCATCATGTCCAATCCTCTCATCGGTTCGTCCTGATGCTATCATAGTATCACACACCGTGTTGTGATGCAAAGGACCCGCCCAAGATTCTTCCCTTGGGCGGGTCAAGGCACGCGACGCGAGATGGTCGAGCTACGTCCGCTGGAGTGTGGGCACCTGAACGGTTGGACCTGTAAACGCTTCACTACCGCCGGCGTGCTCTTCGGTAGTGAGCGAAGATGGAAGAGAGGCCGAAGACGGAGCTGCAGCGGCCATCTGTGCGATCTCTTGCGTGTGAAGTCGTTGCGCATCGAAGAGCTGCTTCTGCAGGACGGCTATCTCTAGGTCCTTACGTGCAAGGTTGCCGTTTGCGAGCACCTTCGTTTCCTGGGAGTCCTGACGAACACCCTTCATGTAGTAGGCACCGACCACCGCTGCGATCGCTGTGATGAACGTAGAGATCGTGCCCAGGTCTTGCTTACCCCACATGACTAGCGAGAACACCGTTCCGCAGAGAACCGTGGCCAAACCGACGTGGACCCAGTGGAGGTTGTCGAGGAGCCGACGCGGCTCGGTGGTATTGGTCAACTTCTACTCCTCGGTGACGGTGCCGGTGAAGTTACCGGTGAACGACTTGGGTCCCGTTGGGGTGGTCCCACCGTTAACCGGACGGGCGAGTAGTTCGTCGAGCTTGGTCAGTACCGTTCCCATGCTGATCTCTAGGGTCTTAACACGGCCGAGCAGCAGACCTTCACGTGAGGTCGGCGAGGGTGAGCCGGGGCCGGGGGCCGCACTTTCCAGGGCCATCAGGAAGTTTCGGAAGTTCTCCAGGTCGGCCAGGATGTCGCCAACGGTACGCTTCGGGTTGTCGGTACCGGGTACTACGGTGCTCAGTTCCATGTCTGATCCTGCTCCCATCTCTACAACGCACCAGTTGGTGTTATCCTCATCGTAGACTGGATCACCACTGAAGTGCACATGTTCGGTGTGTGGATTGCTTCCGGTGTAGGTTCGTGGGTTCCACCCCGAGTTGCGCGACCAGATGACGCGGTTGTAGATGATGTACATCAACCGCTTGAGGTCGTTCGGTGTCTTGAGGATCCGGTTGATAACATCCTGCATCGTTGTGCCAGGGTAACGAAGGTCCTTGTCGACATCGATGGCGCGGACCTCGGGCTTGGTGTCGGCGTCGGAGTACTCGGCCTTACTACCGGGTGTGTCATCTGGGTTGTGCCCTGATGTGCGGTCTTGATGATCCGCGTCACCGATCCAGCCGTCGGTGGCGTGATCACGGTTGGGGAACGCTGTGTCAAAGTTTCGGAACAGGACGGTGAGACTTTGGGTAAGTACCGGTCCCGCCACGTTCACCTCCTAAAAACAGCTCTCGCCACCAACCGTACCGGGTTGGTGGCGAGATGTGGTACTGAGATGTGCTACTCCGCGGCGACCGGCTCCAGAACGTCCGGGCGGAACCAGACGTTCTTGCCGTCGCGCCGCTCCGAGGCGACGGTGCCGGCCTTCCGCAGACGATCCAGTGAGAGGTACGCCTCGGCGACGGACAGCTTCGGTTCGACGCCGTCGGCGATCGCGTCGCGCGTCTTGGCGCCGGTGGCGAGCAGCTCGAACACCTGCGCGTCACGCGCGGCGAGCTTCTCAGAACGAGACACCTTCGGCTCGGTGACAACGGTGCCGTCGGGTTCGGTCATAACAGTTCTCCTCATATGGGGGACAGTGACTCTACGATTTCCTGCGACCGTGTTACTGTACCAGGTGGCGTGCGACTTCCACGCGTGAGTTACATCGATCACGTACTCACGGTCGCCGATAAGCTTACCCACGTCGGTGCCGGGACTTCCGTCCAGCGCTCGTCGGATCCAGCCACCGATCCAGCGACCGCAGTCGACGGTGATTCCCTTACCCCACGTCATACCCAGGCCGGGAACACCCTTCAATGGTTCGATCAGCCAGTCATCGGGGAACCCGAGGATCCGTGCGATCTCACGGTGTGTGAGCGTCCGTGGTAGCCACGGGTGAACGACCATCACCGGTCCACCACCGGTGATCACGCGCGCGGGTTGGTCGGCCTTCCAGCGTACCGGTGTCGTGAACCCCATGAAGAAGTCGTTCTTGATCAGCTTGTCTTCGGTGGACTTCCACGAGATCGGAAGCTTGCTGTGTGTTTCGTAGTATTTCTTAGCGACCTGACCGACGTGTGCACCCGGTTGCCACTCGACACCGGTCAGTAGGTCCTTAAGCCGGTTCGTCAGCGGATTGTCCACCGCTACGTGGCCGTCGAACGTCCCTGTAGGTGAGATACGCGGGTTCAGCCAGTCGGTCGTGATAGGTAACCTGTACCGCTGCTGCGACCACGTCTGGGGTGACTGGTTGAGATCCCAAATGACGTCACGGAACAGTGGGTACGTCGGCATGACCGGCTCTTCGATACCGAACGGCACCTGGGAGATCACCCAGAAGTACCGTGGTCGTTGGGCGCATCCACCCACCGAGTAGGCGTTGTGAAGCACGTGCGTGAGTGAATAATCCAGTCGTGTACGTTCTTCGACTCGTTCCCGCAGTCGTTGCATAAGTACGTGACCGTCGGCGGACCGAAAAGCCTGCGGTACGCTTTCGAATACAGCCACCTGAGGCGCCACTCGAGCCACATAGTCCGCAAACGCCCACATACAGTGGTTGATCTTCGAGTCGGCACCACGGAACTCCTTCGATGACATGACGGAGAAGCCGGAACAGGGTGGGTTACCGAACACGACGGAAGCACCACCGGACGGGACGGTCCACCCCGCTGGATCGCCGGCCTCGGACTTCCAGTCATGACCCAGAAGGTGGCGGTTGGCCTCGCAGTTCGCGACACCAAACCCGCCCTTCATCTCCCGCTTACCGACGAGTCGGAAACCCGCCTGCGCCATACCGAGGGTGAACCCGCCGGCGAAACCAAGCACGTCGATCGCATCATACATGGACTGGACCCTATCAGGCCGGCTGCTCGAGGATCTCGGTGATCCGCACGATCCGCTCTAGGCTCTCTTGGCCGATGATCTGCTTCGCGTCGAGTCCCTTACCGCACCCACCACAGACGAACACCAGCTCACCGAGAATACGCCCCTGGTCCACGCCGACGTCATCCAGTGCGCGTGAACAGTGTGGACACTTCGATGACACGCCGTCATAACCGTCGGCCTGCCGGCGGAGGTTCCGTTGGTTCTTCTCGATGAACCGCTGGAAGAACTCCTCCGCGCTCATACCCGCGTGAAGTGCGAGGTTTATGATGAAGTGGAACGCGTCGATGATCTCACCCTTGAGAGCGTCATCGTTGATGAACTGCGCGGTAGCCCAGCGCTTCCAGCTGGTTTCATTGAGCGCCTCGTGGAGTTCGTCGGTGCAGGCGAGCACGTTCTCCTTGATGTTATCGATGCGCTGCTCGTTGGTCTGCTCGTTCAGGTCGTAGCCGTTGATCACCTGCTGGAGTCGCAGCTGTCGGGCGAAGATCTCTTGAAGTCGGTCCATCAGAGACCCGTTCGCTTTCGCACGTCGTCGACATCCGCGAGCCACGCGTAGAACGAGTCCCTGGTGATCTCCGGGAGTCGCTTGTAGTTCTGGGCGATATTGATCATGAACCACCGGTACACATCGTACACGGTAGTCCAGTCGATGCCTTCTGCCTTGACGACCAGACAACGGAGAAAGTCTGTGAACTCTTCGGTGTGCTCGTACCCGAACAGCTCGTCACGTAGGTCCTTGATCAGGTTGTGTTCGTTGCGGTCCTGGGTAACCGCCGGCCTACCGTAAGCGACGTACCACTTGGTAACGTCCATGACGGCCCTCATTAGGTACGACGACCAGATGTCGTCGTAACGTCCGAGGTCGGGCCACATGAACATCATGTCCGCGAGAACACCGTGCACGCTGGTCGACTGCGAGTCGAACGGGCACCACGTGCCGATGTCCAGTGTTGCTGAGCTGTCGATCGACGTCACTTGCGGGTTGTGAAGCATGCGCTCGACCGCGTTGATGTCTGGATCGTCGATCCACAGGCTCGCGATGACACCGATCGGTGACGCTCCGGTTCCGGCGACCTGACCCATGTCGGGATCCTGCCACAGGGTTCGTGGATAACCACGGTGAATCACCTTCGGGTGGCAGAGTCGACCGGCGTTCCACCACCCGTCCGGTGAGCTGATGACCGTGCGGAAGTTTCGCTGATCGGCGTCGAGGAGTGTCTTCACGCCCTGCAGCCAGGTAGATGTGTATGGGTAGTTGTCGTCGTCGATGGTGACGAGCACGTCCGGTCGACGCTCGAGCGCCTGAAGAAGTGCGAAGTTCCGGCGAGCCGTGTGGTTCGGTGCGATGAACGAGTAGATGGATCGCTTGGTGACTCGTTCATCACGTGGACCGAGGTAGGTGGTTACAACGCCGTGCTCCCGGGTCAGCTCATCGAGGAACTCGATGATCGCAGCGTGTGGAGATGCCTCATTGCCAGCGACGATGATCTCGTCGGTCTCCGGCTCGAGCTGTCCTACCCACGCTGTTAGGTTCCGTGGTACGCGGATGGACGGTAGAATGATTGTCGTCTTCAACTACTTAGCTCCGTTCAGGCGATCGTCGATCATCTTCATGAAGGTAGGCGTGTCGCCGGTGATCCCGATGTTGCGCTCGAAGTGCTCCCGCTGGAGGTGTACCAACATTTGCCAGTCAGCACGTCCGGCGGGTGTGGAGAGGTGTAGGACTCGGTCACGTAGCATGGCAGAGTTCTTGACGCGAAGCCACGCACTCAGTTTCGGGTCAGCGTCATCCAGGATACTGTTTTGGGTGTCGTACTCGGGGTGGAAGAAGCACACCACGCCAAGGCCGAACGCTTCCCACGGTTTCGTCGTTGCCCAACCACTTCCACTGGATGGTGTCGTGAACGTACAGCGGACGCGATGCATGACCTCGGCGTACTTGCTCCAGGGAAGCGAACCCTGCGGAATGTACCATGGGTTCTCGTCCATAAGCTGTTGCTCAGAGTCTTTCGACCACGTACCGAACACAAACGACGGTCGCAGTGGCATGATCCAGTCGCGCATCGCCGTTAGTCGCGTCTTACTCGGGTGAATACCGATGACGCGCGCTTCGTTAATCACAACACCGAACGAATCGCGGCCTTCCCACGTGTCATCGAACGACAGTAGATCGCCCGACGGCGTGCCGGGCAGCAGGGCGTTGAGCTCCAGTCGCGAGTACACGTTGCCCACCGTCGCGGTCCAGACATTGGCGTCCTCGGTGTAGCCGAGATTCTCTCGCACACGATATGGGATCGCCTTGTCTTTGACCCACGTCATGAACGTGTCCTTGTTTGGATCACCGTAGCGCTCGTGCTTGATCCGGTGGCTGAACTGGAACTGCGTCAACACGGGATGACGCAGCGGCCACTTCATGTCGCGCATCTTCAGGTAGTTGCGCGGATCGGCGTTGAGAAAGATGGGTTCGTTCTTCCACGGGTCCAAGTCACGCCACTCGTTGATGCCGCGAAGGAGGAACCCGGAGTAGTAAGTGAACGCGTCTTGCGGCTTCGTCAGGACGGACCGGTCACTGACCTTTGGGATCGGCGAGTTCGACGTACCGTGCTGACCAACCCACATGATCATCGCGTCGGCGCTGAGGAACGTTCGCCGAGTCAACTGCATGATCTTGTTGAGGACAATCAAGTGTTCTTCAACGGTCAGGTTCGGATGATTGAGCTGGTATGCGTTGAGCCAGTTGCGCAGCTCAGGCTGCCACTCGGTCCACGGGTTGGTCACGTTCGCGGGGAGACCGACGTCCTGCGGATTCTCGCCCGTGTTCCGACCGATGAGGATGATCTCGTCATTGGGATAGGCGTTGGCGAGTGCGGTCAGCGTAGCGGTCATCTCGATGTCACCACCGAGGGTGCCGCACTTCGCAAGGGTCAGCGGCATCGATCGCCCGATCTTACCATACAGAATCTTACGTCTCATCATATCCTCTCTAAGGCGAGGGAGCAGGTCGTGTGACCTGCTCCCACTCTACCACGTACGGTGATCGACTAGAACGGCAGAACCGGTTCCGCGGCGGGAACGCTCTCCGGGTCGGACGGCGTTCCGACGGTCATCGGCAGGTCCACCGACGCGGAGCCGGTGACAACCTGCGCAGTGGGCTGTGTCGTCGGAAGCGCGGTCGGGAGCGCCTGCGCGTTGGCGACGGGCTGACCCTGACCACCCAGACCGGCGGGAGCGGGTTTGATCTCCTTGATGTTCTCACGCTCGACGCCCTGGTACTTGCGGGCTTCGACCGTCACCTCGACGACGCGTCCGACCATGTCACGGGCGATCTGGTGGACACCGGCCTCGCCGTTCGGCAGCTTGGCGAAGTACGCCTCGTCGAGACCGAACGTGTTCATGTGGCGGAAGAACATCTGCAACGCCGGCGTGTTGCTCGGGATGATGTTGAAGTTGTTGAGCAGGTTCCGACCCGTGTACGGCCCCGCGATGATCTGTAGCTTGGTCTTGATCATGTCGTCGCCGTTCGAGTTCTTCGTCGGATCCGCCGAGATGCAGCGAACGACGAAGTCGCCCGTCAGGACGGTCATCGCGTCCTGACGCATCTTGCCGAAGTTCATGTCAGCCACTGGTTACTCCCTGATGTGTGTTAGTTGGTGACGGCGTTGGGATAGACGGCGTTGAGAATGTCAGTGATGTTGGGGAGAAGGATCGAGTTGGGGAGACGACCCTGAACACGTTCGCCCGCCTCCCAGTAGTCGCTTGGTGCGATGTTGAGCACAGGCTGCCGGACGGTCGGCTGACCCGCGTCATCCATACCCCACTGAGTGGTGAGGTACCCGCAGACGTCGACCATATACGGCAGAGCGTCGGTGATCTGTCCCTGCATGTAGGGACGCCACTTGCCGTCCCGCATCTTTGTTTCAGCGATGAAGTTGACGACCTGCACCGGGTTATCCGGGTCCAGTGTGAGGTTCCGGAACTTGCGGATCATGTCGTCCATCTGGATCAGGAGCACGCCCCAGTCCTGAAGCTGCATCGCCTCGGTGCCCTTAAGGGCGTCGCGGCATGTTCGCTGGACCTCGGTGATCGAGTCCCAGGTGATCGAGCGGAACTGGTGGTTCCGTTGGGTGAGGTGCTGGTAAACGAGGGTCATCGTCGCCCAGTTACGGACGGTCACGCTGCAAACATCCCACGTGTCGTCCCACTGCGGAATCGGTTCAGTGGCTGGGTTCCAGCGCTTCCGCCGCAGCTTCTTGCCCGTCCTGTAGCCCATCTCGTCGATGAACTTCCAGCCACCCTCGGCATCCAGCGCGAGGTGAGGCGTGGGTGAGGTCGAAGCGAGAGTGGTCTTACCCTGCTTCGATCCGGCGTGGATGAGGGTTGACAGGACGTGATCCGGGTTGAACTCGGGCAAGATCGTCCTTTCCGTAGTAGTGTAGTGGTTCACCGACGGTGAACCGTGAAGCGAGTGAGTCCTCGGCGCGGGAACCGTCGTCCATCATAACACACTCTCGCTGGAACGGACAGTACCGGCAGTGTGCTCCCGGTGTCGGGTACGCGAGGTAGTGGTGCGCGGTATCGTCAAAGGTGAGCTGCTCTTCCACCGAGAGGATGTCATGAATAACACCCTCCAGCTGCCGATGGAAGAACGCGATCTCGATCGGGTTGTGAACAATCTTCTCCCGGTGGAAGAACGGTGGGTTCGCCTTCACCGTCCGCTTCACCTTACGAAGCATCGAGTACACGGCCATGTTCACCGTGTTGGCGTTTGGGTTCAGCAACCGAAGAATGAGTCGATACATACGCATCTGCGGATTCAGTGCGATACCCTTGAGCGATTCGATGATTGATCCAGTCGTCTTGTGATCGATGAACATCCAGCGACCGGTCCACGCGTCTTCGGCGAGAACATCGAGCCGACCAATGATGTACACCATCAACTCACCGATCAGCGCGAATGGTACTTCCACGTACCGCTCGGACTCGATGACCGTGAAGTCCTGGTCGGCACCCGTCTCCTCGATCCACTGCATGTAGCCCTCCAGCATGATTCGCTGGAGGTCGGCCTCCGACAGGAGGATCTTGAACTGCTCGGGCGGTACGTTCTTACCCTGGCTTCCCCAGTACGTTCCGAGGCGCTCTGCAGCATCCTTCAGGAGGTTTTCGAGCGCTTCCTGGGGATTGGTCCGGGGCTGCCCATCCGGCACGTAGTACTCCGCGAGAGCCGCGTGGATGTTCTGTCCGATGGCGAGCGCACCGAGAGGTGACTCCACCGTCGGTCGCAAGCCACGGTGCCACGCGAGCCACCACTTACGGCGGCACTGCTTGAACGTCTGGATCTCCGAGTTGGAGATGCGGCGGATCGTCACGCTTCCCCCAGGTGTGCGTTGAGGATGAAGGTCTCCAGCTCATCAAGCTCGGTGACATCCAGACCGTTCGCCTTCGCTCGTGCACGATCTTGGGTGATCTGGTCCAGTCGGTGCACCTTCTCGAGGTAGCGTGTTAGAACGGTCTCTTCCACCGTTCCCTCGGTGACGATGTCGATCACGTTGATCGACTCGTGGACCTCGGAGCCGATGCGGTGAACGCGGTCCTCAGCCTGCCGGTTGTCCACCATAGACCACGACCGTTGCATGAACACGATGGTGTCTGCGGCAGTCATGTTGAGGCCGGTGCCACCGGCCTGAATGGTGAAGAGGAGAACGGGAAGCTCACCTTCTTGAAACTTTTTCAGGTTCTGCTTCCGTGTCCACTCATCGACCTTACCCGTGATGAGTCCGTAAGTGATCTTTTCCTTGTCCAGTCGCTTCGCGGCAAGCTCGATGAGCTTACGCTGGACGGCGCACACGGCGATCGGCTTACCTCTCGCAGCGTCGAGCAGGTCCAGCAGCGCGTCGATCTTCGGTGACGGCTCGACCGGTGTGACCAGACCCTCCTCGTCGACGTTGCACGTCGATCCCGCGAACTGCAGGAGACGAATCTGTGCTGTGAGGTTCGACGCCGCGACGATCACACCACCGTCGACGCGTGTAGCGAGCTGCGTCTCCATCTCGCGGTACGCCTTCGCCTGCTTGGGTGACATCTCCACACGGATGAGCTGCCGCTGCTTACGCGGGAGCTGCTTCAGCACCTCATCCTTCGTCACCCGGCGGAACCGCGGACCGATCACCTGCTGAAACTCGGCACGGGTCTCCGGCTGGACACCGATCACGCTCAATCCACCGTACGAGTTCCACGCCTGTAGGCAGTAGCGGTCGATGAATTTGGAGCGCGTCGGGTGCTCTTCAGGTGCGAGGAAGTGGAGAATGGACCACAGGTCGGACGGGTCGTTGGCGATCGGTGTACCCGTCAGTGCGAACCGGTGCTGCACCGTGGGTCCGTGTCCGACCGCCCACGCGGCACGGGTCTGCTTCGACTTCGGGTCCTTCATCCGGTGTGCCTCGTCGAACACCACCGTTCGGAACGGGATGTCGTTGAGTTCCTTCGGTTCCTTCTCCGCATCTGTGAGGTGGATGGATCCGTACCCCGCGAGGCGTGAGTGGTTGCGAACCGCCTCGATGTTGATGATTACGAGTGCGTTCGGGTCGTCTTTCGCCTGCTTGAAGATCTTGCGTCGCTGGACCACACCACCGAACACCACATACGGTTTCGCCTCGGGGAACCACTTCTCTGTCTCGTCGTGCCAGTTCCACTTCGTCGAGTTCGGGCAGATCACGAGCGCCGGCAGCATCCCGACCTCAGGATAACCTTCATCCTTCAGTGTTGCGAGCAGCTGGATCGTCTTACCCGTGCCCATCTCATCACCGAGAAGTGCTGATCCAGCGACACCGAGGAAGTCTTGACCGGCCTCCTGGAACGGGTAGAGCAGCTTGTTGACCCACGTCTCAGGCTCAAGCTTGGTGCGAAGAGTCATCGCTTGATCGATGCGATCCACCCGCTCCAGCACGGCCCAGCTCTTGAGTTTCTCACCCAGTGTCAGTGAGTCTTTGAAGAGGCCACGCAGCTGAAGACACGCGACGAACGTGGCAGGGACCGACCAGATCTTCTCTTCACCGTGGTATCGAGACCCGGGAATCGCCTTGATGAGTTCCTTCTCTTCATATCGGGTCGTCACATCGATCCGGTTTCGGGTCGGGTTGAACTCGGCGTATGCCATCCTGTCCTCTCCCTGTCCTCAGGCTTGCGTGTCTATCCTATCACAGACCGATCAGTTCAGCGAACTCCAACGGCCTTACAGAAGCGAGAGCTCGGACGACTTGACAGCACGCATCGTTGATGTGATCGTGTCCCGCTGTCCACCAACCGATGCGCTTAAGTGTCGCAGGTGAAGCGACACGCTTGGCGTCGGAGGCGTTAGCGACGACCACGGTGACTGCTGGGTCACCACGCGCGATTAGACGACACGCACCGAGCAGCTCCAGCGGGTCCGTCTGCCGGGTCTTTCGCACGGTGTTGTGACCCGTCTGGTAGCGCTCTATTGCAATAATGATCTGCGCTCGTTCGGCGAGTCGCCCCTTAGCGACGGCAATCCAGCGGGAGATCTCGGCGGGAGCGTCGTTAGCTGGCAGTGAGTTCTTTGCGATGAGCTGGAGCTGGTAGTACAGTGCGAGACCCGTTGCCTTGCCCGGATCCACTCCGATGATGACGAGCTGTTTCAAGCTCGTTCCAGTGGTCGGCATTCCACTTCACCTTCTCTCCCCACCGCTGCCCAAACGACACCTCAGCCTCGACCGGCACGGGTGCGATGATCTTGTCGTCGTTCATCACCGTCTGAAGCGTGTGTACGGCGTCGACGACGTGCTCGTTCGGCACGTCGAGGATCACCTCATCGTGAACGACAAGCATCATCCACGGACCCAAACCCGCCTGGTCCAGCTCCAGCAGCTTCATCTTGAAGAGTGTCGCTGCCGCGCCCTGGATCGTGTAGTTGACGAGCGCGTACTCCTTACCCGGCTCAGCCGGCTGCCGGCGACCGCTCAGTGGGCAGATCGCGTAGCCGTAGCCCTCGCTGGACTTGCGCTGCATAGCCAGGTGGTAGGTACCGTCCTGATAACCGCGAACACCCGGGAAGGTGCTGTCGAACAGTTGCATGTTCGATCGGACGGTCTCGATGTCGATTCCTGCCGTCCACGCCATCTTCGCTAGGCCGGCGCCGTAGATCTTCGCGTAACCGAAGTTCTTGATGCGGTCACGAAGCGGGTGGTTCTTATCGATCGTCGGGTCGGAGTACACCTGCCGCGCGAGGTTGACGAAGAAGTCGTCTGGGCTGTGGAACGCGGCGATCATGTTCGCGTCACCGGACAGCCACGCCAGCATTCGCATCTCGATCTGCGAGAAGTCAGCGAACAGCAAGGTGTGTCCCACACGAGCACTGATACAGTTCCGAACCACCGTCGCAGGAGTGAAGTCACCGGCCTTCTTGGCCGTGGGAAGGTTCTGGAAGTTCGGTCCCGACATCGACATCCGTGACGTACGCGCACCCAGCGTGTTGATCGACGGGTGAAGGAGGTCGTTCGAGTCCACCTCGGTGATGTAGTGCTTGAGGTAGGTCGAGGCGAGCTTCTCCAGCTTCCGGCGAATGAGCACCTGCCGAGCGAGTGGGTGATCGATGCCCTCCAGTACCTCGGCGTCCAGTGAGACCGCGCCACCCTTGGTCGCCTTCGAGAAAGCCACACCGTCATCGTGGAGCTTCGCGATCACCTGAGCGTTGCGACCCGGGTTGACGTTGAACTCCGTGATGCACCACTGCTTGATCTTCTCACAGTGCGTGGTGAACTTCTCGTAGCTGTCGAGTGCGTAAGCGGTATCGATGTGAACGCCGTACCGCTCCATGTCGTGGGTAACCCACTGAACGGAGTTCTCGATGTCGAACGCCTTCTCAGCCGGTGTACCATGGATCCTCGGCCACGTGTAGTCGTCCAGCTGGTTCGTCAGCACCGGGTCGAGCGCACCGTACGTCCAGTACGGCACGTAGTCGATCGGGACGTTCGCCCACGTCCAACCACTGGAACTGAAGTCCTCTTGCGAGTTCTTCGCGCGCGGATCTACGTACCTCACCGCGTTGTTCTTGAGCGCGGTCGAGAACGTCGGGTCAAGAATGTGACACTGCGGTCGGGTGTCACGGATCCGGTGACGAGGCAGCTCGACACCGGCCTTCTTCATGAAGGCCCAGTCGAACGGTGCGTTGTGGCCGATGAGCGTTCCTTCAAACTTCTTCACGGTGTCGGCCATGATGCCCGACCATCGCTCCCACGAGAACGCCCAGCCGTGGACGGAGTCACCAACCTGACAGAGCCGGATGTGATCGTTTTCCTGGCTCAGCCCCGTTGTCTCCGTGTCGAACGCCAGCTTGGGCCCGTTACGTACCTGACCGAGCCACGTAGCGAACGATGCGACGTCCTCCAGTGACTCGATCAGGTGCAGTTCTACGTTATCCAGTGACAAGGATCGCACCTCTCACGCACGCGAACCAGACGATGAACAGAAAGATCGCTACTCCAGCCCAGATGAGCAGCACATTAATGTCATCGCGCTTCACTTGAGCATCACAATGATCAAGGTAAACACGCCGAGGCTCCACACGGCGAAGATCGCGTTGTTGGCGACCCTAGGCCACGTCGGCTCCGGTCGTTCCGGTCGCGGGTCCTTTCCCAGCTCCATCATCCTGTCCCTTCGTCTCAACGGTCACAACGACGAGCCCCATTCTCTCCAGGAACTCGTAGGTCTTTTCTGCCGCACGCTCGGCGAACTTAAGTGGCTCGTGCTCGATGATCACGGTAAGAAGACCCGAATTCGCGATCATCTTGGCACACGACCAGCACGGCGGACTTGTGATGTAGATAGTACCACCCTCGTGACGGCTGCGGTCACTACTGAGAAGCGCGTTTGCCTCGGCGTGAATCGATGGGCAGTCGGCATACGTCGGATCGATCACGTATCCAGGACGGTTGTGCGCCAGGTTCTTAGCTCGAACGCACCACTCAACGCACGTTCGTTCCTCGTGAGGAAACCCAGCGGGTGGACCGTTGCGACCCGTGCCGGTGATCCGCAGCTGGGTGTCGACGATCACCGCACCGACCTGGTCACGGTCACAGAGGCTGCGGGTCGCGATCTGGTGAGCGACCCGCATGAACAGCTCGTCGTCACTCGGCCGGGTGGAGCGCATTCCAGTACCACCTCTCCGACTCGTCCAACGACTTCTCCACGACCGGCGACATCTCAGCGATCCACTTACACCGTTGCATCACGGCGTTGATGGAGTTGTTGGTAAACCCGATGGGAAGGAAGTCCGGTTTCTCGTCGAGCCGGTCGGCGTAGACGTTCACGGCGTCGTGCTCATCCTCCGCGTACAGGTGGAACGAGTACGCGTGGTGGCGGTAGTAGCCCGGGTCGAGTCCAAGGATGTTCGCGATGGTGAGCTGAAGCTGCGTGAACTGGAACACGTCGTACGGAAACCCGCGCCAGACGTCGTTCGAGCGCATCGTCACGTCCAGCTCAAGCTTGCCCCGCTGGATGGAGAACCCGAACGCGAGCGTGCACGGGTAGTCCTTGTGATGCAGCTCGTTGTCCTTGATCGGGTCCCAGAGGGTCACGATCGCCTGGCGGGTGTCAGGATCGTCCGTCAGCTTGCGGACTACCGCCGAGAGCTGCGCGGTATCCCCGATACGTCGCCCGTACGCGCCCCAGAACTCCCCGGACGGTTCGATATACCGGGCAAAGTTCGGGGAGGCCTGGAGGAGGAGCTGGGGATCGGCGAACCCGCCGATCAGCTGGATCGCCTCGGCGGCCGCGACGCGCTTGGACAGCTTGCGGCCCAGGCCGACGGCGAGTGAGTTGTACGGACTGAGCAGCTCGATCGTGGTGTAACCCAGGTCATAGGTCTTCAGTCCTCGTGGACTGCGGACCCCACCTTCTTGGTGAACCCAGCGGAGGAGCTCCTTGAACGCGTTTCGTCCGTCGATGAACTTGAAGTGGGACGCCATCCGATGTTCTCCTGTCCGTTCCGTGCGCGGGTGATCGCACTCGCGTACTCGTCACCGTACCTGTTGTGGAACCGTCGTACGTACTGTGGATGAGGTGCACCGGTGAACTCGCGCCCCGCACCGTTCATTCTGCCGTGTGCGTGGATACCCAGTGGAACCACGGTAACGTCGTCGAACGTGAAGTACGCGGCGGTCAGTGCGTCATCAACATCACAAGCGTTCATGATCCCGAGTCCGCTTCGCAGCTGACCGACGGACAGTGCGCTAAGCAGGTAGTGTCCGGAAGTACCACGGTACGGCATGAAGGCAGGTCGCATGTCGTCCGGCATGATCGCGTTGCGAACATCACCGACAAGTAGCCACTCTGGACGTGGCGGACCGATGTATGTGGTCAGCGGGTTGCACCGTTCCGCCATGGTCTCACGGTGACGAGCTAGCGCGATGAGAGCCTCGGGTGACTTATTCTTGACCTGGGTCGCGACGGTGATGTGCTTGTCGGCCATGAACGCGTACGTGCCGGCGATCTTTCCCAGTTGCCCAACACCGATCATGTCGTCACCCCGCTTGAGGATGGCGCTCGTCAGCGAGTCGACGGTGTACTCCGGGTAGATGACTAGCGCGCCACGCGACGCGAGGAACATCTCTGTGTAGTACCAGACGGCCTTGTCCGCCTCGGTCTTTCGGCCGAGGATCGACGGGTAGACCCACTCGCCCACGTGCCACCGGTCGCAGATGATGTGGTGTCCTTGCAGCGGCCGGTAGCCGAGGAGTGGGGTGACGTACTCGTCCAGTGGGTGCTGTGTCGGTGGCCCCTTGTGCAGGACCTCAACCTTCTCGTTTGGGTTCTCGACCTCGAGGACATCGACGAGCTGCTGTACGAGGGTGGACTTGCGGCAACCGTCCGGTCCCTCGGCGATGATGAGCATGGCTACCTCCTTCGGTGGGCACCGGTGCGGCGCATGCCGTACCCGATGATGGAAAACGCGGCCAGCGCGAGCAGGCTGATGGCCAAGAACTTGTCCACTACACCTTCACCTCCTCCGCGTCCAGCAGCTCGGCGAGCTGACGTGCGTCCTCCTTGGACCACTGGGTGACGGTGCACTCGGCGACCTCGACCTTCAGCTCGTGGTTCAGCTTGGCGATGCTGTGGTCGCTGTTCGCGATGATGACGTCCGAACGTCGGTCGAGGTCGTTCTTCCAGCCACCGCGCTTGCTGGCGGACTCAGCCTGCAACACCAGTGCGTCCATGGCGAACTGCTTGATGATCCGGTCGCACTCCAGTGCGAAACTCTCTTCCAGTGTGGCGGCCCAGCCGACCCAGTCGTTGAGGTCCGCGCGAAGCGCGTTCTCCTCGGCGCGGGAGTTCGACCAGTACGTGGACCACTTAGCGTCGAGGTCGACCTCCTCGGGATCCAGCGGGACCACAGCGGTGTCGTCGACCGGAAGGGTACTTCGGTACTCCTCGATGGCCTCGTCGTCGAGTCGGATGTCGTGCCGCTGGATGAGAATCTTGGGAACGAAGGCCAAGCCGATGAGCACGAACGGCGCGAGCAGGAGTAGGAACTTCACGGTGTCTCCAGTCTCGAAACGAAGGATCGGGTAGGACCAGGTTCGATCCTACTCGACCGGGTGCTACTTGTTCAGGATTCCCTTGAGCTGGTCGTAGAGCGCCGCCTTCTCAGCAACCTCGGGGTCGACCTGCGCCTCGGGTGGAGTGATCTCCGCGAGCTCCTGGTTTAGCGCGCGGATCATCTCGGCGAGAGGAGGAATCGTCGCCGCGATCTTATCGATACCCCACGCGATGTCGGACATCTTCCGTTGGATGGCGGCGATCTTCTTATCGTTCGACGTCACCTCGCCGGCGTAGCGCTTGCGCTTCGCCTCGTTCGCGGCGTTCGCACCAGCACTACGACGAGCGAATTCGGCGTCATCCTTGGCCTTCTGAGCCGCGAGCTCGGCGGTCGCCTTCTTGGCGGTTAACTTGGTACTGTGTAAACGCTGGTGGGCAAGCACCGATTTGAGGTTGTCGGCGGAGTACTCACACTCATCTGGCTTGGCGGCACAGCGGTGTATCTCGGTGCCGTTCTCGAGGAGTACCTTCTCGACGGTCTTGATCGTGCTCGCGGGCTGACCGGGGATCACGACTCCCACGGCCGGTTCGGTGGAAATAACCTCGACACCGTTGACGTGGGATCGATCGACCGACACCTTCACGGGTTCCGTCATCTTGTCCTGTCCTCTCGTGTTCTCTTAGTAAGTAATCTTGTCGAACCGGTCGCCTCTACTCGTTCGCCCCAGTGGACTGCTACCGCCGAAGCGCTGTGAAAAACGACCGGTTCGCCGTAGGTTCATAGTATCACACTCGCCCGCATGAGTCTACTCATCATGCGAAGTGACGCGGCCTTGTGAAGATCGTACTCTTGGTCTATGCCCGATGATCCCTTATGCGTATATCGTTCGATGATGTCAAAGATGTAGTACCACTCATGCTCCACCTCGAACGCCGCATACACGTGTGGGGAGATCAGGGCGTACATGCGTCGAAACGTGAACCCGTGTTTACCCCGCGTAAACGCGTGCGCGAGCTCGTGACTCAGAGTTTCAACAAGGTGTTTGTGAGGACGAATCGTTCCCCAAGCGTTGAACGGGTTGATCCAGATCACCGTGGCACCGTGATACCTGTCTCCCTGCCAGCACGTGCCGACGAACTTGTCCGCGTAACCCGCGGGTTCGTGCGTGATGTTCGGTCGGAACATATAGACGTCGTTAAGAGAATCGGTGATGAAACTGACGGGAACATGCTGGTCGCCAAGCCGGTCACGGTTCCGGTTGAGAAGAGCTACCTGCCGGGTGAATTCGACGGCGCGAGCGAGTAGTTCGTGATCCAGTGTGAGGGTATGAAACTGGATCTCCATCACCACCGCCGAAGTTCGTGTCCCGCCGCGGTGTGAAGAGCCGCGAACGCCTGCATCCGCTGGGCGTGATACCGGCAGTCATTGACCGCGTTCTGCCACTGCTCGTCGTTCTTACGATCGATGAGCGCCTCGACGGTCAGTTCGTCATCAGATCCGAGGTTGTGCTTCCTCCGGGCCGCGTCGGTACGCCAGTTGAACATCATCTCAGCCTGAAGGAACTTGTCGGTGGAAATGAGCAACTCATTCCACGCGCGCTGCACTGCCCACTCTTCGCGGTTCTGGTTCATTGTTCATCCTGTCCTATCGTAGATGTTGTTGAGGCGGGCACCCGGCCGAGTACCCGCCTCGCAGTCCGTTGGTGTAGCCCAAGGACAAGGCGTATCACCTTCGCTCGACCCAGCGGGCTGTGATCCACCCGCGACGTATCTCGCCGACGTCGCTTCGCGCCAGTGTTAACGGTCTCGGTCCCGCATCGTAGGCGGTCGGCCCTACGAGGTCTTAGGTGTTCCTCCCGCGGTGGGGGTCCGGCATGCCCCGTCACGGGGGGTGGAGAGGCTGCGGGGTGTGTGGCCGCGGGAGGAACGATTTCATAGTACCAGGCAGGTCGAGGCCGCGTGTGTCACAACACCACGCGGTTGTCCCAGGCCTCCTGCAGGTCACGGTCGATGTCGCTGACACGGGCCATGAGCCGCGCGGCGGCGGCGGTGATGTTCGGCTTGTGACCGTACTTGCGCGTCGTCAGCAGCTCGACAACCTCCGCTGGTGAGTTGGTCGCGTCCACACGGCGGTAGACGTCCTCGTGCGGAACCACGGTCTGCCCGAACGAGCAGACGAGGTACCGGCCGTCGTAGTCGGTCCCGTAGGCGACGCGGGTTCGCTGGTCCAGCTCCGTTACGATGAAGATCTTGTACTCGGACCAGCGGCAGCCGTAGCACCGCTGCCCACGGTCGGCGAACCGCCGTCCCTCGTGCATGTGACGGTCCTGAAAGCTGGTCGTCTCACCGAGCAGCTTTCCCTTGAACGTGATGGGACCGCGGGGCCCGATGATGTTGATCCAGCCGTTCCGGAACCGGCTCGTGTCCTGAAGTGCTTGGGTGGGTTCGTTCATCTCATCCTCTCCGTTCGCTTTCTTTCAACGTACCAGGTCGAAGGACGGTAGTCACACGGTTGTGAGATCTTCCTAGGTAGTTGTAGTACTATTGACGTATGGCACCTCGAACCGGAAACCGCCGGAGTGTCGTGATCAACCGCCTGAGCTTCGTTCAGCGAACCGATCACGCCCTTAAGCGCCGGGTGGACGCGCTGGCGGACAGTCGGAACATCTCCACCAACGCCCTCATCAACGAGCTGCTCGCGAAGGCCGTCGAAGAAGACGAGCTGGAGCGGGTGACCTCCTAGACACGAAGCCACCCAGCGGAGACGGTTCCGCTGGGTGGTCGTTCTTCAGCTGTGCCGACAACTAAAGAAAGGAAACGCGAGGTGTCGAAGTCTACTATACCAGACCCAGGTGGCATCATCAGTGCCAAGTTCGAGTGGGCACGACGGTACACGGAGCTGGGGTGGAAGGTGTTCGTCCTCGGTCGTGACAAGACACCACTGCCGAACTGTTCAGAGTGTCAGGGTGCAGACTGGACGCACGACCGTGAGACGTGCAACCACCTAACGTGTCACGGCTTCTACGCCGCCACGTCCAACCTCGACAAGCTGATCGTGCTGTGCACGCGCTACGAGGACGGCTGGCTCGCGGTTCGCACCGGATCGGCGTCACGGCTGCTCGTCCTAGACTTCGAGGCCACCGGCCTGGGAACGCTGGACGAGTTCGAGCAGTGGACCGGTGTGGAGCTGCCACCGACGCTGCAACAGCACACGCAGTCGGGTGGACGACATCTCCTGTACCGGCTTCCGACCGGTGCGACGGTGAAGAGCCGTAACCGGCCACTTCCGGACATGGACGTGAAGGCCGAGGGCGGCTACATCGCACTTCCCACGCCGGGCGACCCGCGTCGTGTCTGGATCAAGAACATGGCCCGCATGCGCAGCTCTCCCCTGGCGGAAGCTCCCGCCGAGCTGCTGGACTGGCTGGCGAAGACGCGCGGGGGATCCAGTGGAGGTGGTAGCGGCACGGGACCGTCCGTCTCGGTGGACGGCTACGACTACCAGCGGTTCCTGCGCGAGGGCTGCCCGGGTGGCGCACGTGACCAGTTCTTCAACGAGGCGATCTTTCGCATGCGTAAGAACGGTCTCTCACGCGAACTGGCGAGTGATCAGATGTATCGGATCTGGGAGATGTGTAAGCAGCCCCCGGACGCGGAGTGGTACATGCCGTGGGAGCACGTGGAGTACAAGCTCGACCGCGTTTGGCAGACCGTCGCACCGCCGGTGCTACCGTCCTGGAGACCAACGGAGAACGTGGTGGGAACGACGGATGAGGGAGAGACGATCGTGCAGCAGGGTAACGTCTCGATTGTCAGGAGCGACTGGTGACCGAGGGGACCACGGGATCGGTCCCATTCGGTGTCCAGGACCACATCGCACTCAACGAGGACGCGAACCTCGAGGCGATCAGTGACACGACGAACGGACTGCTGTTCGTTCGGATGTTCCGCGACTCCGTCCGGTACGCGGTGGATAAGAAACGGTGGTACCTGTGGAACGGACGCTACTGGTCCGAGGACACGGGTGAGAACCTGGGCGCGTTCGCACTGACACAGTCGGTGATCCGCTACCGACGTGAACGCGCGATGAACGCGGCGGAGAACGAACGTGACCAGCTGCTGCAGCTGATCACACGGCTCGAGTCGGAGGGTAAGAGGAAGTCGATGCTCGCCGTCGCGCGGGCCGATCCTCGCATTCGCTGTCTTACCCGCGACTTCGACACCGTGAAGCATCACCTCGTGGTCGGCAACGGGACGGTGGACCTGCGAACCGGAGAGCTGCGACCGGGAACACCGAGCGACATGAACTCACTCGCGTGCGTCGAGGACTACCTACCCGAGGCCGCCGAGCCGGGCTACAGCGACGAGCTGGAGCTGTTTCTTCAGACGTTCATCCCCGATGAGAAGTGCGCATCATACGTCTTCAAGCTGCTAGGTCACTGCCTGTTCGTCGGTAACGACCTGCGCCTCATGCCCGTGTTCTGGGGCGGCACAACCAGCGGGAAGTCACAGCTCTTCGCCGCGCTCCAGCGGATCCTCGGGTCGTACATCTGCGCGATCAACCCGTCTGTGTTCCGCGGGAACCTAGATGACAAGCCGCGACCGGACCTCGTCAGAGCGATGATGACCCGGATCGCGTACGCGCCCGAGGGGTCGAAGTCCTGGGCGCTGCACGCGGACCAGATCAAGCGGCTCTCAGGAGGCTCGGACACTCTCCCGTACCGTGACCTGTTCGGGTCGATGCTGAACGAGATCCCACGGTTCACGGCGATGATCGTGGCGAACGAGTTCCCGCGCGTGAACGGGATCGACACCGCACTGAAGCGCCGGATCATCTCCATCCACCTTGACGTCACCCTGCCACCGGAGCAGGAAGACCCGGCGATCCGCGCTCGGTTCCTGGACGATAAGAAGGTGTGTGAAGCGCTTCTAGCGAGGTTGGTGTGGGGCGCTCGGCAGCCGCTGGCGCGTGACATGTCGGACGTGCCGGAGAAGTACGCACTGGCGACGATGGCAGCCCGCGCGGGCATGGGACACGTGGACGAGTTCCTGGACTGGGCGCAGACGGAGAACCTTCTCGTCAAGCTCGCGGACGACGTTCCCGCGGTGGCGTGTGTTAAGAGCAGTGAGCTGTTCACGCTCTATGACCACTGGCTGAAGAAGTACGGTGATGATGTGGATAAGCGCGACCGCCTGGGAAGCAAGGGGTTCTCACAGGCGCTGACGAGCATGGGCTGGGTCGCTAAGCCGAGCGCGGGAACCCGCTGGATGGGTTGGCGCCTCACGGACGAGCTGCCGCTGTGGATGAAGATGCAACTTTAGGGCGGCAAAGATCGACACGAAGGTTACAACCTGAAAGCTTCGGGCCAAGATCACGACCGAAAGAACTCGATCTTGAAAGCTTGGGCGGCTACATTGAAGACGAATGAAGACGAGGATTTCCGCAAGCCTACACCTGTCGATCTTGCATTTGGTATCGTAGAACGCTGTTCGTATACTAAAATTGAAGATTTGAAGACTTGTAGTACGTAGTTACGTATACGCATGTACGCGCGACGCGCGCGGGGGAGTCTGAGCAGAATTATCGCTTCAATCTCTTCAAGTCTTCAAAGCCCGATCATGGGCGAAGTTGGCGGCGTAAGTGGGTGTAGTTAGTTGGGTAGTGGTGGGCTAGGATTGTCTTATACTCGCGCGTGCGCGCGCGTATTACATGCAGATGCAAATGTTGCACGTGCAAACATGGAGCGGCTCATGGAGCAGCTTGAGACACTCACCGAGTGGCAGAGGAGAGGGTATGAGCTCGCCGTTGAGGAGTGGGAGCGATGTGGTGGATCCCTGGCTCGAACGTGCGATGTCCTCATTACCCGTGGATACTTCAACGGGAAGGTATGTCCGCGTCCGGCGGGCCAGGGTACGGTTCACGCTGGTCTCGGACGGTGCATGGCACACGGAGGCGCTAAGCGTGTTGGGCGAGCACAGGGAGCGTGGTTGATGGCACACGCGTACGCGGTGAAGAAGAACGTCACCCCGTGGGAGGCGCTGCTGGATGAGGTGCGATCGTTGGCGGGGCAGGTGGCGTTCCTCGACCAGAAGATCGGTGATGTGGCACGCGTCGGCGGTGACGACTCGCTTCTGGACTTCAGTGACGGGGGCGCGGCACGCTGGGTGGAGCTGCGGGCGCTGCGGGGAAACGAGCTGGCACGTGTGTCGAAGATGGCGATCGACGCGGGTGTCGCGCAGATGCTGGTGACGCGCGTGGAGCTGGCCGGGGAGCTGCTATATAGAGCTGCCGCGGAGGGGATCGCGCAGGCCGTCGAGCAGCTCAGACTCCCGCTGGATGAGGAAGCACAGCTGGACCTGGTAGCCAGCATCGCCAGGAGCTACGTTCGCCTGGAGGAGGAACAGGGACCACGTGAGCTGGAGGCGATCCGCGTGGCGGACGCACTGGACGGAGAGCTGGGATGAGCGAGGATGAAGAGCGAACCGTGGGACTGGATCTACGTCGTGGTGCCACTTCTTCTACTCGTGGTGGTGTGCTGTGGCCTCCTACCTCAGGTGTTGCGCTGATCGGCGGAAGTCCGGCGCTGACACTGGATGGACACTCTGTACTGTGGTTTGAGAACTGGATCCGCGCGCGTACGCGTAGGGAGAGAGCGTAGGTTGCACCGCGAGGATAGGATGGGACATATGAAGGATGAGGACTACGAGCACCTGACGGATCACAGTGACGGACGTCCCTACGCGACACACGGCGCGTGGGGTTTCGTGTTGACGCTTCGTTTGATCGCGTTCGCGGCCGTCGCGGTCGTGTGCGTGCTGCTCTGCTTGGGACTGTAGGTGTTGCACGACAGTGGGTTGTGTGGTACTATTTAGTTAGGTCGGTCGAACGGCCGGCATGACAGGAGATGATCATGAAACGGCGCTACGTATCGGTCGAGCTCGACGTGGTCTTGGACGAGGGTGAGACCGTTGACCAGGCGATGTACATGATGTCGTTCGGCTTCGACGTTTCGGCGTACTGCACCGCCGAGGTTGGTCCGGGTGGCGGACATCCACTGGTGCGAGTCACCGGTCCGCGTGAGCAGGTGCTTGCCCTGCTGGATAACGGTGGGTACCACGACCTGGAACCGTACGCGAAGGAGCTCGACCTGTAGCTTCGGTGGGGGAGGACTTCGGCTCTCCCCTTCTGTGAGAAGATAGGAGATGACAGGATGAGATGGTGGTTCGCACCGTGGAAGCACTGTTATCACAAGAGTGAGCACGAGGCTCACCGCTGGACGATCACCCGCATGGGTGACATTGCGCGGTTTAGGTGTCCCGGTGATGACGGGTCACCGTCCTACTCCTGGTAGAGTAGACACGCAGGCTTTTCGACGGTCTGCGGCGTAGATCATGTGCGTCGTTGAGATAAGAGCCACAGCCGTGAGGTACCGTCACCGACACCGGCGTGAGACGATGAGCCTCGGGGCGCGGGTGCTGAAGCCAGTCATCGTCAAAGCAGTACGGCCAGCGCTCCACCAACGGTCTCTGGTGTAGGACGTCCAGCAGCCGCCTCGCGCGGGGTGAGTGCTCTGATGAAAACGTCCGGGGGTTAGCACGCCTGGGGAACCAGGACGGACGAGGTTCGACTCCTCGGTGACCGACTCGGTAAGGATGAGGAAAGGACAGGATGTTATGACACCACACGAGTACACCGTGCGTGTAGTTCGTGCGTGGGTTACGAACCTCGACCTGAACACGGTTCCCGAGCTGCAGGCGGTCGATGACGAGCATCCCGCGGGGGTGAAGGTAACGAGGAGGCGCGAGCAGTTCGTCGAGCAGGTCCTCAATGTCGCCCAGGAGATCGTCGGTCCGCTCGCCTACGCGATCATCACTGAGCGGCAGGACGAGGAGTGGCAGCGCTTCCGTCATGAAATGATGAAAGGGCGCCTTACCGAGGAACCTTACCCGGTACGCTTCATCACAAACGGGGAGATCGTCCGGTGAAGGAGCTGATCGAGGCGCACCGTTACACCTGCGACGCTTGCGGTAAGGTCACGTATGTCGAGCTGGATGACCCTGAGGTCATGGGTCTCTACGGTGACGTGTCGGAGACCACCGAAACCGTTGGTGGTATGGGTGGTGACTGGTACGCGTGCGCTCGCAAGTGCGTCGCGAAGGCGATCGCCAACGTCCTGGATCGGAGAGACTAGTGAAGATGCGAATCATCCTCAGGTCCGGTACGGTGATCGACACACGGGTCAAGGAGTACACGATCAAGAAGAACTCGATCACCGACGAGATCACGGATCTCCACTGGACGATGCCCAAGGGTAACGCCGAGTCGCTCAAGTACCTGCGCCTCGAGGAGGTAGTCGCCGTGGTGACCGTCCGGAACTGGAGAGGACGATAGTGGACTGGGAAGATCTTAAGGAGGCCGTGGGTTGCCTCATCTGGGTGATCGTTGTGTTCATCGTGATCGCGCTGTGCACCGTTGGTCCAGGAATCCTGCACGCCCTCGAACGCTGGAGTGAGTCGCTGTGATCGGTACCTTCTGGGAGTACCTCGCGATGATCGTCATCGGCATCATCGGGATCATCTGCATGCTCGTCGCCTGGGACTCCCGGGTTCCGACGAACGTTCGCTGGTCGTGCCTCTGGTATGCCCTGATCATCATGGGTTTCGAGACCTGGATGATCATCGTCAACGTGAAGTTTGGCTGACATGACACCGTTGCCTTCACCCACCGAGGTTCCGTTGATCCCACCACACACGCCGCTACACGGCTGGCTGACGATCATCGCCGTCATGGCGACGTTCATCTTCCTCGGCTACGTGCGACTCTGGTTCACGCGGAGGCACAAGCGATGAACACGAAGTCACCCGCACGCTGGTTCATAGTCATGCTGTTTATCGGTGCGGCTGTCGCCTTCTGGCTCATCATCATGGGAGGCGAACCTCTCTGGAGGTAGCACCCGGAGTGCGTGTGTGATACTATTAGCTCGTAAGCAACCAACGAACGGAGAGGTAAGGATGGACTACGCACTTGAGATGCTCAAGGATCAGCGCGACAGCGCCTCCAAGCAGCGAGCGGCCGAGATCGTCCAGCGGGTCAAGCAGCTGCACGTCGACGAGATGTCGCCGGGCACGAAGGTCTCGTTCGTCAAACGGTTCAGCGGTGACCGGGAGTACACCTACCTGGCACTGAAGGTCGAGCAGAAGAACGGCGACCAGTTCTGGTACGTCACCGGTGACGACGACTTCCGGACGAACGAGCGGTTCGAGGAGCTGCTCGCGTCGCGCCTCGGTTTCGAGGACTTCCAGCTGCTCTTCCCGTCGCCGGCACTGAAGGCAGCGGAGGGCTGGATCCGCTCGGCAGCGCCAGGCGCACCGGCCGAGACGAAGTACGAGGACCCGACGAAGCCGCTGAAGGGCTGGGGTGCGGATGTGAACCCGGCACCGTCGACGCACGCCGTCGGTCCGTCTGACCCGAACGAGGAGTAGCCGTGGGACGCAAGCTCATCAGCTTCTTCACGATCGTGGGGATTCTCACGGTCCTCTGGGTGTGTTCTACCCAGTTCGAGCTGAAGAACCCGAACGGACCGCGGATCATCAACCCGACAAATCCCATCGAGGTCCCCAGGATCTCGGTGAGTAAGAAGTGAGTAGGCTTCTCTGGGCACTCTTCTTCTTCGGCCTGTTCATGTTCGGGTGGTACCTCGTCGAGTGGTGGAAGGGTCGGAAGCGCTGATGGATCCGGTACAGCTCATGCTCATCCTGGGCGGGATCGTCGGAGCGGTGGTCCTACTCAAGGCCGCACGTGACGCCTGGCGAAACCGGTGAGATGATGAGAAACCGTTACGACCGGATGCTGCTACTCCTGTTCATCTGGAGTTGCATCGTCATCGGGTTGATCACTCTGTACCTGACGGACAACCTGTGGTAGCACAGCACGCTAGGTCGCCTGGCGTGTGGTAGGATAGACCAGCTCGGTCGGTCTCCGCGTGGGGATGCAGTTGGCCGATCGGGCGCTCGGGGTGGTAGCTCAGTTGGCAGAGCAAGGGACTTCACCATGGCGGTGTGCGACTCCCCTCGCGAGGAGAGCGTACATCGGGAGTCTTACGTCGGAGGTTCGAGTCCTCCTCACCCCACGGTTCGATGAAACGCAAGATCCCGATCGCCAACAGGCCGCGGGTTTCCCGGGATGGCACGTTCGACTCATAATCGACGTCGCTTGAAGGGCTTCGCCAAGGTGAGGCTGAGACGGTGAGTGTGGAGTCGTTCAAGGGAGGGACCGAGTGCACGCGGTCCTCCGGTGTAGATGGCCGCCCGTGGAAAGGGCGGAGTCGCCCTGACCTAACGAGTCAGGGGTCCGGAGCCGGTGGAGGACCTCCCGGGCCTGGGACGTAGAGGGTGTGGGACTAAGCGTTCCGCGTCGGTGGATGCCAACGTCGGATACAGGGCGTCCCGGTAGGTTCGATTCCTACCCGTCCCACGAGCCGGAGAACTGAAGTGCTGAGTCGTACGGCAAGATGCGTGAAGGGAAGAACCGGATAGGCGTGGGGGAGGCGTACGACTCGCCTCACGCTGAAGCGCGGTAGAGGAGTTCGGTCGTCCTCGTCAGCCTCATAAGCTGAAGATCGTGGGTTCAAATCCCACCTGCGCTACTCGCTAGGCGATAGGAGAGGATGAGAGATGAAGCTTCGTACGCTGGTTGAGGTGGCACTGCCCCTTATCGTGATCATCGTGAGCGCCGTTGGGCTGGTGATGATGCTGTCCGGCTGTGAGCCGGTAAGTGGACCGACGGAGCCGTGCCAACCGGCCGGATGCACCGTACCGGCGTCGGCACGATGAGGACCCGAGGACTCGTTGATGTGGACCTCGGCATCGGCCGAGGCTACGGCTATGACGATCCCGTGCGACGCTACCACGATCACACCGTCGTGGTCACCGTGCGAACCGGGCTTCATGCGGTCTGCCACCCCGAGCGGGTTCACGAGGCACGAGGCATGTGCACGTCGTGCTTCTCCATGTGGAACCGCTGGATGAACCATCATCCGAGAACACCGAACCCGCCTCGGCGCCTACGTGAGCTGGGAATCACCGAGCGTAACGAGAACGAGAGGTTGGTTTGGTGATGACATCAACACCTTCACCCGTCCCGACACCGACGCGCGTGCCGCTGGATGAGGTCATGAACCCGCTGTTTCACTCGCCGTGGTTCTGGCCCGTCGTCGTTGCACTGTTTCTCGGCCTCGCGGCACTCGCGCTTCACTCTTCACGTCACTAGTTTGCACCACATCACAGTGTGTGGTACTATAATCTCAACGGTGAAACACCGATGAGAGGACAGGATGATGGGAACTCGCAAGTTCACGGTCGGCATCCCCCAGCTCACGTGGTTGTACCTCGATGTCGAGGTTGAAGATGAGGGTGACTACGAGCTGGAGAAGGAAGCCGCGATCGAGGTTGCGTATGAGGAAGCGAAGCGGCACAACTTCTGTGTGAACTGCCAGTCTCCTCACCGGGGCAACTGGCGGCGCGAGATCGACGACCTCGGTACGCTCGTCGACATGAAGGTGACACTGGAATTGGACATAACGGATCGATGAAGGAGGTGCAACATGGCGGAGCGGGAGGACCTGCGGATCGAGCAGGCGGAGGATCGTGAGTGGGACCGTGTACGTGACGCGGTCGAGCAGGCGGAGGTCGACCTGAACGAGACCTACGAGGAGTTCCTGGCGCGCACCCAGCGCTCGGAGAAGATCCGCGAGGACTACGAGTCGAAGTTCGATGAGGACCGCCCGACCTTCCAGGTCGTGGAGGAGTAAGACGGCCGCCGCGAGGCGGCTCACGGAGAGGTGCGCCAGCGGGTAACCGCCGGGCTACATCTGGAGGACCGGTTAGCTACCGGCAGTGAGGTTCAAGTCCTCACCTCTCCACGGGTCCGATAGCTCAAAGGTAGAGAGCCCGGCGTCTAGGCCGGAAGCACCGCTGGAGCGGTTCGCAGCAGAACGGGAATCGTCGCGAAACCTGCGTCGTGGGTTGATGATGAACTGGAGCTGAATGGCGGGTTCGAGTCCCGTCGGGTCTACTCGGTAAGTCCAGTGAAGGAGAGGTAAGGATGAATCAGGTTCTCGCGGTCGGTGACTGGTCGCAGGTCGACGGCCTGGGCTACATCGCCATCGGTGTGGGTGTGCTGCTCGTCCTGTTCGGCGTCGCGTCGATCTTCAAGAAGCGGTGACGACGTGTTCGACAACTTCACGCTCGCACATATCGTCGTCGGAGGTGTCATGGTCGCGCTGTTCGGCACCGCGATCCTCTGGATGATCATCAAGAACCGGAACGGAGAGTGATGCAGCACATTCGATCACACGCAAACTTCCAGCGGGAGACGCAGGCCAGATCACGCGCGTGGACGACGGGCATCATCGCCGTGCTGATCGCGGTCGGTGGTATCTGCTGCGGGATCTGCGCGCTGTGGAACGGTGTCGGAGGTACGGTGTGAGAAGGCCACCACCTCCACCCGACAACGAGCTTGAGATGATCATCGTCTTCATCGCGGCGGTGCTGCTGTTCGGGGGCCTGACGGTGTACCTGCTACTGTTCCGGTAGCGCGTAGGCGACGCGGATCAACAAGAGATGGCACGGACTCCCTGGGTCCGTGCCATTTCGTTTGCTCGACACCGCTACCCTGTCGTCATGAGTGACGTACCGTACCGGATCATGACTACACTGGCGTGTGGCTACCTGGCGGTGAACCTGATCCGTGGGTTGTGGCCACGCAAGGTCAAGCGGTGACGACGTTCCTTGACATGACGAAGCCCTGCGGCGACAATCGGTATTAAAGGTGACAGAAGGGACACCAGGTGAACATTGACCTCGGTGACATCGTCTTCAGTCTCACCGCCACCGTCAAGGGTCTGCACGCGAGTAGACTTCGGTGGCACGTCGGTGCGCCGTACGACACACTACCCGAAGATCGTCATCCGCGAGGCCGCGTGGCCTCTCACACAGGAAGGGCCGACGTCCTCATGGACCTCATGGCCGATAAGCAGGTACCTCTCTCCATCCAGTGGACCGACGAGCTCGGCAACCCCGTCGCTACGCCGGCCGACGCGGCCGTCGTGTACTCGGTGGACGACCCGGCGATCATCGCCCTCACCGACAACGGCGACGGCACCGGGGTGGCCGCGGCGGTCGGCGTTCTCGGCACCGCGACCGTTCACGCTGATGTCACCGGTGGCGGCCTCGCTCTCACCGGTGACCTTCAGATCAACGTGGTCGTGGGTCTCGCCGAGCGGGTCAACATCGTCGCGGGCGAGCCGACCGAGGTCACCCCGGACGTCTAGGGGTGACACCTAGCACTACCGTCGAACCGTGACCAGACTTCCCACGATACCGACGATCGGAACGCCCGGGCAGGCGATGCTCCAGCGAGCGGACCCGCCCGGGCGTCGCTACCAGCGGGACCCGGTACTGTGGACGAGAGAGCGAGCGAACCTGTTCCTCTGGTCCAAGCAGCGTGAGATCATCTCAAGCGTTCGTGATCACCGTAAGACCGCCGTTCACAGCTGTCACGAGACGGGTAAGTCCTTCGTCGCTGGAACGTCCGTGTGCTGGTGGCTGGACTGTCACCTCCCAGGCGAGGCGTTCGTCGTGACGACGGCGCCAACCGCACCACAGGTCGAGGCGATCCTCTGGCGCGAGATCAACCGGCTACACCTGTCCGCCGGACTGCCCGGGCGGACGAACCTGACGGAGTGGTACATCGGCCGTGAACTCGTCGCGTTCGGGCGCAAGCCCAGCGACTACAACACCCATGCCTTCCAGGGTCTCCACGCGCGAAAGCTGCTCGTCGTCATCGACGAGGCCTGCGGCGTTGTGCGGTCGATGTGGGATGCCGCCTCGACGCTGGCTGCCAACGAGCACTCGCGGATCCTGGTGATCGGCAACCCAGATGATGTGCAGACCGAGTTTGGTGCGGTGTGTAAGCCGGACAGCGACTGGAACGTCATTAAGATCGGTTATGATGACACGCCGAACTTCACCGGTGAGGAGGTTCCGCAGCACGTTCGTGACGTGCTCATCCACCCCGTGTGGGTCGAGGACCGACGGAAGCACTGGGGTGAGGAATCGGCAATCTTCCAGTCGAAGTGCCAGGGGATCTTCCCGACCGTCGGTGACCCGTACGCAACGATCCCGTACGCCTGGGCGATCGCCTGCAAGAACACCGAGCTGCCCATCCAGCCGAGCGTCGACAAGGAGGCGGGCATCGACGTCGGTGGCGGGGGTGACCGGACGATCCTGCGGGTCCGGCAGGGACGCGTCGCGCTGGATGAGTACGTGTTCATCGACAGCGACCCGATGCGGACGGTCGGCAAGCTCGCGGCCATCCTCAGGGAGGAGAACGTCCGCCGCGTTAAGGTCGACTCGACCGGGATCGGCTGGGGCATCTGCGGACGACTGAAGGAGCTCAGCAGCCGCTCCAACGCGGCCGCCACCAGCCCGAGTCACGACGCGGAGGTCGTCGCGATCAACTTCGCGCAGTCACCTCCCGCGGGCTACGAGGACAAGGTTCTCAACATGCGCGCGTTCATGCACTGGAGCATCGGACGTGAGAACTGCCGGCTGCGCAGCTGGGATCTGACGCGCGTGGATGATGACACGATCGCCGAGCTTACCGCCTCACGCTACGAGATCATCGACTCCGCGGGTAAGGTGAAGATCGAGCGTAAGGATGAGATCATCAAGCGAACGGGCACGTCACCCGACAAGTCCGACGCGCTGCTACTCGCCTTCACCGAGGTCCACCACGAGGCGATCATGCCGGACATCGAGGCGATGACCAGGGACGTGCTCGCCGGCAACAACGAACCAGCCGACGTCTGGAACGGCTACCGAGAGGACATCTTTGAGCCGTCGTCCGGTGCGCGTGGTGGCTGGTGACCTCATAATGGCACACTTTGTGCCGCACTACGGTTGCACAGTGACCCACCGTGGTGTATAATGATACTATAAGCAGGGACAACGACAGGACAGGATGAAGAAGATGATCACGGTCTGGCACATGGTGACGGTCGACGAGAACGAGGACTTGGGACTGTTCAGCACTCCGCAGGTCGCGATGAAGAACTACGAAGACACCCTTGACGAGGGATACCGAGGTGTCTGGATGGAATGGCCTGACGGTACGTGGAAGCACTCCATGAACGGTGATGTGGACGTTGAGATCATGAAGCGGTTCGTGCAGGAGTAGCAGGTTGCACCACCGCACCACATGTGATACTATTTAACTAGTCGATGAGAGGACAGGATATGAACGAGCAGGAGAAGGCCGAGTTCGAGAAGATCGCCAACGCCGCCACCGTCGCGACCGCTGAGCAGGTGTTCGTGCACATGATCACCCAGTACGTCGGCAAGACCAGTGCTATGAAGCTCATCGCTCCCGCCGAGCAGATCGAGCACGCGGTAACGATGGGCGAGTGGATGCTTGTCGAGCTCGCGATGGCGACGTTCGGCGTCACATTCCCCGAGGCCGCGACGATCGTCCGGCGCAACCTGCGCGCCGCACGTAACAACATGGGTATCGTCAACGCGACCGACTCCCAGATCATGTAACCGCATCACAGTCCAAGCCCGGCGGGTGGCCTGATAGCCCGCACCGGTCTCCTCGTCCAGAGGGAGGACACCCGGCTCTCAACCGGGAAACACGGGTTCGACTCCCGTGGGGACCACGGCAGACCACCAGGTAGGATACCCAGAATGGGAACCGGCCGCAAGCCGGGGAAGCCAGGCGGGTGTGGAGGACGAAAGTCCTACTTGATCGCCACAGCGAGAAGGAGCGCGGGACGGGTCCTAGGCCCCGACCGGCCGGGTGCGAGTACCGGGTGGCGAGCGGTGAAGCACCGACGGGTGTTAACCTGCACGAGGAAGTCATGAGCCTCGTGAGCGTTCTGGTGTAGCGGTAGCACAGGTGAACGGACCGGTCCGAACCCGTCTCTGGGGGAGGGCGGCGAGGGAACCGGGGCCAGGTTCGATTCCTGGGAACGCGCGATACCAACGAGGACAGGAGAGGATGATCGATATGTGGACACTGACCAACTTTGGTGCGTTCTCTGCGGTGACGCGAGACGTGAAGGACATCAAGAACAGTGATGAGCGAGTCCTGCAGATTCGTGCACGGCGTGCGGAGCACCTGCGAGAGCTCAAGCGGCGCTACATGCCGGATGCGGGTGAGATCGTGCGCCTGGTACATCGTGACTACGAGTTCCGCATCTACTGCACGCGTGATGAGTGGTCGCTCGCGCTCGCTCGCATGGCACAGGACATCGACTACGGGAACTTCAAGAACAGCGTGAAGGACAAGGACCTGCACGACGCGTACATGCGAGTGTGGAGCGCACTGTACAACGCGCTGGCGACGAACAAGTTCGTGGTGAGCTACAAGGGTCGCAAGGGTCGCAAGAGTGATAAGTCCCTGACGCGCGGCACCTCCACCGTCTCTGCTTCCTACAAGGGCGACATTTGGGCGGGTTGGGAGGATGTGGAGTATGCGTCCGACGACGAGATCACCCAGCGGCTCGAGGACAAGTACCCGCACCTTAACTGGCGGTAAGGAGAAGGACATGACCAAGGAAGAGATGATCGAGTGGATCGACACCGTCATCGCGTACGAGACCAGCACCTCGCGCGCCGCGGCAGAGAAGATCGCTGAGAAGTGGGAGGACGAGATCGACGAGGCGTTCCAGCGGGGCGTTCACGCCGGCCAGGAGACCTTCGACCCGAACTTCCGGGAGGACTGATGGACAAGATCGAACGGAACGAGGAAGAGCGGGGCGCGTTCCAGGCGCTGACCAACGCGCTCCTGGGTAACGCACCCGAGCAGTTTCGAGCGTCGGCGATCACGATGGCGGAGCACGTGGAGAACGAACTGCTCAAGGCGGGCTACGTGATCACCAAGATCGAAGAGATCACGAGCTTGCGGAGCGTCGCTGATGAGGTGAACGCCGAGTCGCGGCGATCGTCCAGCTTGGGGTTCTTCGACTAAGACAACCGAAGAAGTTCGACTTCAACCCGGCACCTAGGTACCCACCTAGGTGCCGTTTTTGTGTCACCTAGGTCTCACCTAGGTTTCGTAGTACCGTAGCATCATGCCGACGTGGTTGCTCTACCTTCTCATCGCGCTGGCGGTTCACCGCTTGACGCGACTCGTGACGCGTGACAAGTTCCCCCTCATCGCCGTACCGCGCTACTACGTGACCAACTGGTTCGATCCCAGCGACGAGTACCGCACCTGGCACCGCGCCAAGCATCCCGACCGTGAGGGACCCAGGGCACACTGGGGCGTCCTAGGTCAGAGCCTGGGATACCTACTCGAGTGCGACTGGTGCGTCTCGGTCTGGGTCTCGGCCGGCCTGGTCACGGGATTGACGTACTACACCAGCGTTCCCATGCCTTTCCTGATCTGGCTCGCCGCCTCCACGGTCACCGGACTCATCGCAACCTACGAGCCGAACGACTGAGGGAGGGCCGATGTCGGATCGACGTCGGACGAGTCTACTGCCGGCCAACGCACCGTATCCCGTCCGCGTCAACGGCGACGGACACAACGGGTCGCTGACGGCGGCCGGTATGATCATGCCCGACGACCCGCGGGCAAACATCCTGTTCCGCTACGAACGCTGGCAGGATGAGGTTTGGGACTACGTCGACACCGTCGGTGAGTTCGGTTACGCGCACTGGTGGCTGGCCCAGGCGATCTCACGTGTTCGTCTCGTCGCAGCGGTGCGGGTCAAGGGCGAGTCCGAGCCGCGGATCCTGCAGGACGGTCCCGCCGCGGACCTGATGGCTGAGATCTCCAACCCCGAGAACAACGAGGCACTCGGCCTACACCTCCCGCTGGTTGGAAAGTGCTACCTTGTTGGGCAGAAGGAACCTCTCATCGGCATGCGGTGGTCGATCAAGTCCGGTGATGAGGTTCGCCCGCAACCCGGTGGTCGAACGATGGGGCGAATCTCGTCACTGTTCGGTGGTGGCCAGGGTCGCTCCGTCCAGCTCGGTCAGTGGCAGATCCAGGTCATGCCCGGTGCGTGGGAACCGATCCAGGGCTTCGT
>Ga0070698_100000161_pt1 | contig 61404 bp, 64 predicted proteins | sample KBSK1502metaG_FD_65477 | JGI IMG/M metagenome (GOLD analysis project Ga0070698, IMG submission 65477) | Corn, switchgrass and miscanthus rhizosphere microbial communities from Kellogg Biological Station, Michigan, USA - KBS K1-50-2 metaG | ecosystem: Host-associated > Plants > Roots >...
CGCGTCGGTGGCCGAGGAGTTCATGACGAAGATCGCCGACCGCGCGAAGAAGGAGTGGAAGATCGGCGACGGGCTCGCCGAGGGCGTGAAGATGGGCCCGCTCCACACCGAGCACCAGCGTGCCGAGGTCGAGGCCCAGGTGGCCGACGCCGTGAAGAAGGGCGCGAAGGTCCTCGCGGGCGGCACGCGCCCGACGGGCGACGAGTTCTCGAAAGGCTGGTTCATGGAGGCCACGGTCCTCACCGACGTGGCGGACGACTCGCGCATGCTCACCGAAGAGGTGTTCGGCCCAGCGCTCCCGATCGTCATCGTGAACGACCTCGACGAGGCGATCGCGAAGTCGAACGCGAGCGTGTACGGGCTCGGCTCGTCGATCTGGACGAAGGACCTCGCGAAGGCGCGCAAGGCGATCGAGCAGCTCCAGGCCGGGTACACCTGGGTGAACGACATCCAGGTCGCATACGACCAGCTGCCCTTCGGTGGCGCGAAGCAATCGGGATTCGGCAAGGAGCACGGCCTCGAGGCCCTCGATGGCTACCTCGAGAAGAAGTCCGTCGTGCTCTCGTCGGGGTAGCCGTGGCCGATATCGCGGCGCTCATCGCCGAGGCGAAGGCGCTCGACCTCTTCCGGCCGCACGGCGCGTTCGAGGTCCACTGCGCGCACTGTCACGCCCGGCTCGACGGCAACGGGGACTGCGCGACCTGTGGGCTCATCGGCCGTCCGGCAGCGGAGCTCGAGCGGCGCGCCGTGAGCGATCCGGACCGGATGGCGAAGCTGTTGAGCGGCGCGATCGCGAAGCGCCGCGCGTACACGCCCGCCGCGAAGGCCTAGGCGCTAGCGGAGCGCGGCCTCCGCATCCTTCGCGATCGCGGCGTCGCCCATCTCGAGGATCGCGCCGTTGCGCTCGGTCCCCGGCAGGCACAGATACGCGACGATGCGCGCGGGATCGCGTGGATCCTTCACCAGGCCCATCCGGTGCGCCTCCTGGTACTCCTCGACGCGCGGGAAGTCCTCGGCCGACGCGGCACGGATGCGCTCCTGCATCCCGGTCTCCATGTATCCGGGATGGAACGCGGCAACGGTGACGCCGGTCGCCTCCATCTCGAGCGCGAGGACCCGGGTGAGCTGATCGACCGCGGCCTTCGCGGCGCAGTACGCGCTCCAGCCGGCGCTCGCGCGGTCCGCGTCGGCGCTCGTGATGTTGACGACCCGGCCGTAGTCGCGGTCGAGCATGCCCGGCAGCACCGCGCGGGTCGCCAGATACGTGCCCCCGACGTTGATCGCGATATTGCGCAGCCACGACACGCCGCTCGTCTCCGCGAGCGGGCCGACCGGCTCGAGGATGCCGGCGTTGTTGACGAGGATGGTCGGCGGTCCGACCCAGCGCTCCGTGGCCAGCACGAGCTCCTGGACCTGACGCTCGTCCGCGACATCGGCGGTCTGCGCGAGCGCCTTGCCGCCCGCTTTCTTGATCGCCGCGGCCACCTCGTCCAGCTCGGGCGCATTGCGTGACGCCACGACGACGCTGGCACCGAGGGAGGCGAGCGTGTCGGCGATCGCGCGGCCGAAGCCGCGCCCGCCACCGGTGACGATGGCGACCTGATCCTTCAAGAGGGCCCGCCCGGAGCCGGTCATGCCCGAACGGCCAGCTGCTTCGCGAGGACGGCGCCAAGCCGGTCGACGTCGGCATCTCGATGCAGAGCCCAGAACGAGATGCGGATCGCGTCCATCGACTGATCGCCGACGTGCTTGATCACGACGCGATCCTCGTCCCACGCGCGCTGCACGAGGTCGGCCGCGCCGCCGGCGCGGGGCTGCACGACGACGATGCCGGTCGGGTCGTCGGCGCGGCCGAGCAGGTCGAGAGGCAGCTCGCCGATCGCACGCAGCACACGCGTCCGCAGCTCCTTCACCCGGCGTCCGACACGCGCGCCAAGCGCGCGATGCACCGCGAGCGTTTGCCGGATGCCGACGAACGCGGCGACGTCGACGGTGCCGATCTCGAACCGCGTCGCATCGTCGTTCAGCTTCATGTGTCCTTCGAGATCGTGGTCGGCGCGCGAGCGCCAGCCGACGCGGCTCGGTGTCCACCGTCCGGGATCGGTGATCCACGCCGCGCCGGTCGCGAGCGGGCCATGCAGCCACTTGTGCCCAAGGAAAACGGTCGCGTCGGCGCCGAGGGCCTGCACGTCGACGGGGATCTGGCCGAGCGCCTGCGCGCCGTCCACGATGCTCAACGCACCGGCGTCGCGCGCGAGCCGGCAGGCGGCCTCGACCGGCAGTCGCCGGCCGGTCCGGCACGACACGAGCGACAGGACGATCGCCTGCGCGCCGTCTCGGAACGCCTGCGCCACATCGGCGAGGAATCGCTCGTCGTCGTGGAGCGCGATGACCCGCACGCGGTCGCCGCGATCCTGGCGACGATAGACCGGCAGGAGCGCCGCCGGATGCTCCTCGGCGGTCGTGACGATGAGCGCCCCCGGCTCGAGCGGGAGCGAGCCGATGAGCGTGTTCAGACCGTCGGTCGCCGACTGCGTGAGCGCGATGCGCGATGCGCCATCCGGATCGCCGATGAACGCGGCGAGGTCGGCTCGCGTCGCGCTGAGCTCGGCGTTGTACGAGTCGTACCCGACGTGCGAGAACATCCCGACGCCGTTCATCCAGGTCCGATACGACTCGGCGGCGCGCTGGGCGATCGGGAAGGTCGGTCCGGACCCGGCCACGTTGAAGTAGAGGAAGTCGTCGTTCAACGCCTGCAGCGCCTCGATCGATGTCTCGGGCCGGTCGTCGACGAAGTTCATGCCGTCGTGATCCCGCGGATCGCGAGGCCCGCGGCGAAGAGCGCGATCAGACCGAACGTGAACGAGGCCGTGCGCCGCTCGCGCTTGCGCACCATCGTCGCGGCGAGCGGGAACGCGAGGGCGAGGGCGAAGCCGTAGAGGACGTGCAGCGACTGGGACGGCGGTCGAGAGAGCAGGAGCACGATGCCGAGCAGGCCCTGCGCGATCGCCGCGATCTCGGCGACCACGAGCGCGCCGACGAAGCCCGGGGTCGGCCCGAGCCCTCGCGCCCCGAGGATGAGGCCCCACACGCCGACCACGGAGAGGTACAGCACGATCGCCGTCGCCACGCGGCCGTGCAGCGAAAGCACCACGTCCACGCTCGCAGGCTAACCCATATCCTCGACCTCACCGTGATCGAGGTCCGCGATGTCACACGTCGCTTCGGGGCGTTCACCGCGCTCTCGCACGCGTCGTTCGTCGTGCGGAGCGGCGAGATCGTCGCGCTCCTCGGACCGAACGGCGCAGGCAAGACGACGGCGAGCCGCATCATCGCCGGGATCCTGGCGCCGACCGAGGGCGATGCCATCGTCGATGGCATCTCGGTGCGCGAGGACCCAGACCGGGTCCGCGCGCGGATCGGCCTCGTGACCGATTCGCCGTCGCTCTACGAGCGGATGACGCTCCGCGCGTATCTCACGTACTTCGCGCGCCTCTACGACCTGCCGGCGCCGGGGCCACGCATCGCCGAGCTCGCGGACCTCATGGGCCTCGCGCCCAACATCGACCAGCGCCTCGCGTCGTTCTCGCGCGGGATGAAGCAGAAGGCGGCGATCGCGCGCGCGCTCGTGCACGAGCCGCCGGTGCTCCTGCTCGACGAGCCGGCGACCGCCCTCGACCCCGAGATGACCCAGACCCTGCGGGGGCTCATCGTCTCGCTCCGCGCGCAGCACCGCGCGATCCTCCTCTGCACGCACGATCTCGACGAAGCGCAACGCATCTCCGACCGGGTCGTCATCGTCGACCGTGGGCGCATCGTTCGCGAAGGCGCGACCGAGGAGCTGCGCTCGGCGGGCCGCCCGTCGTTCCGGGCGGAGATCGTCGCCGACGAGACCGCGGCTCGCGCGGCCCTGGCGTCCGCCGACATCGCGGTCGACGGTGTGACGCGGTCGAATGGAAACCTCGAGCTCCGCTGGACGGCCGCTGACCCGGCCGAGACGAACACCCGCGCGCTACGGGCTTTGCTCGACGCGGGCGCGAAGGTCATCACCGTCAGCTCCGAAACGCGCTCGCTGGAGGACGCGTACCTCGAGATCATCAAGGAGAGCCGTCAGTGAGGAAGGCGCTCATGCTCGCGCGGCGCGAGATCGTCGAGCAGTACAGCGATCGGGGCGCCGCGTTCCGCGCGCTGTTCTTCGTGGCGCTGCCGATCGCGCTGATCTTCCTCAATCGCGGCACGGGTGGGCGCAACCCCGATCCGGTCCTGCTGATCTTCGCCCTGCAGGCCGCGTTGCTGCCCACGGCGACGGCGATCAACGCGGCTGCCGGCTCGTTCGCCGCCGAGAAGGAGGCGCAGACGCTGGTACCGCTTCTGGCCGCGCCCATCCGTGACATCGACATCGTCGCCGGCAAGCTCATGGCGGTGCTCCTGCCCGCGGCCGGACTCGCGATCGTGTCTCTCGCGGCCTATTACACCGCGGCGTCCATCGTCTTCGGCCAGGAGCGCGTCGAACGGCTCCTCACGCCGACCACGCTCTACGGGCTCTTCGCGCTGGCCGTGTTCTTCATCATGACCGTGGGCGCGTGGGTGATGGTCGTGTCGGCGCGCGTCGGCAGCCAGCGCACTGCGCAGCAGATCGCGGGCTTCGTGCTCGGCGGATTGATCGTCGCGCTCAGCGCCATCGGGAGCCTCATCCAGAACCTCCCGGCCGAGCTCGTGATCGGGGTCGTGGTCGCGGTGCTCGTCTCCGATCTTGTCGCGCTCGAGCTCGCGCGCCGCTTCTGGAATCGTGAGGAGGCGGTGGCCCGGCTATGAAGAGCGGACCGCCCCCGGCCAGCGAGATCCTCGAGACCGGCACCGCGTACCTCGACGGCGCGTTCGTGCCGTTCGCGGACGCGAAGGTCAGCATCGCGACGCACGCCCTCCAGTACGGGACCGGCGTCTTCGAAGGCATCCGGGCCTACTGGAACCCTAAGCAGGAGCGGCTCTACGTGTTCCGGCTGCGCGAGCACTTCGAGCGAATGACGAGATCGTGCCGCATCGTGCGCATCGAGCTGCCCGGCGACGCCGACCACCTCTCGGCCATTGTCGTCGAGCTCCTGAAGCGCAACGCGTTCACGAGCGACGTGTACATCCGACCCCTCGCGTTCAAGGCCGCACGCGTCGTGAAGGTCGCGCTCCACGGTCTGCGCGACGGCTTCGGGATCTACGCGTTCCCGATGGGCGGGTACCTTTCGACCGGCGGGCTCGCGGCATACACGACGAGCTGGCGGCGGATCTCGGACGAGGCGATCCCGGCACGCGCGAAGGTCACCGGCGCGTACATCAACACGGCGCTCGCGGTCGACGAGGCCGCCGAGCACGGGGCCGAAGAGGCGATCTTCCTCACGAGCGGCGGCCACGTCTCGGAGGGCGGCGGCTCGAACCTCTACCTGGTCCGCGATGGCGCGCTCGTCACGCCTCCGGTCACCGACGACATCCTCGAGGGCATCACCCGCCAGACGGTCATGGCGCTCGCCAAGGAGCTCAAGATCTCGGTGGTCGAGCGCCAGATCGACCGAACGGAACTCTTCGTCGCGGACGAGCTCTTCTTCTGCGGCACCGGCGCGCAGGTCGCACCCTGTGTCAAGGTGGACGGCCGGCCCGTCGGCGGTGGGTCCATCGGTCCGGTCGCGAAGGCGATCGGCGATCTGTACTTCGCGATCGCCCGCGGCGACGACGCGAGACATCCGGAGTGGCGCACCGCGGTCACGCCATGAGGGTCGCTTATCAAGGTCTCGCCGGCGCGTACTCGGAGGCCGCGACGGTCGCGCTCTTCCCCCAGGACACCCCCGTCCCGTCGCGCACGTTCGGTGATGTGTTCGCCGCGCTCGAGTCGAGCGCCGTCGGTGCGGCGGTCGTGCCGGTGGAGAACACCCACGTCGGCTCGGTCGTCGACGTGTACGACCTCCTCCGCGGCCACGCCGGGCTCCAGGTGATCGCCGAGGCGGTCGTGCGCGTGCGCCACTGCCTCCTGGCGAAGAAGGGGGCGTCGCTCGAGTCGATCAAGAGCGCGCGGTCGCACCCCCAGGCTCTCGCCCAGGTCGACGACTGGCTCCGCGCGCGGCATATCGAGCCGGTCGTGGCGTACGACACCGCCGGCGCCGCGGCCGAGGTCGCGGCCGGGACCGACCCAGCGGTCGCCGCGGTCGCGAGCAGGCGCGCCGGGCGGGAGTACGGCCTGGTGATCTTGGCAGAGGCGATCGAGACCACCCCGGACAACTTCACCCGCTTCTTCGCCCTCGCCCGGCGCGGCGACGACTACCCCGCCGAGCGGGTGCCCGACGCGCTCCGCGCGGGGCCGCGCAAGACGAGCCTCGCCTACGCGACCGCGAACATCCCAGGGGCGCTCACCCGCTCGCTCCAGCCGTTCGCCACGGCGGGCCTCCAGCTCACGAAGATCGAGTCGCGCCCGAGCCGCGCGGCGCCGTGGGACTACGTCTTCTACCTCGACTTCGAGGGCGACCCGGTCCGCAGCCCGGCGACCGAGGCGCTCGCGCTCATGAAGACGTGCTGCGCCTGGGTCCAGGTCCTCGGGACGTACCGCGCGGCGACGACGGTGCTCGAGCCCGACTGACCCTAGCGCGCGCCGAGGAGCACGCCGATCGCGTACCCCGCGAGCGCCGAGGCCATTCCGATGACGAGCATCTGCAGGCCGCTCGCCCACCACGAGCCGACGAGCGTCACCGCCTTGTACACCCCGACGCCGAAGAGCACCGCCGCGGACGCGATGAGCGCGACGATCGCGGCGTTCGCCGGCGCGATGACGAGGTACGGCACGATCGGGATCGCCGAGCCGACCGCGCACGAGAGACCGACGAGCACCGCGCGGCTCAGGCCCGTCGCGTCGGGCTTCTCGAGGTGCAGCTCGTCGCGCATCATCGTGTCGACCCAACGCTCGGGATCCGCGGTGACGTGCGCGACCACACGATCGAGGAGCTCGCCCTCGAGTCCACGCTCGCGGAAGATGTCGCGCACCTCGGCCCGCTCGGCGTCGGGGATCTCACGGATCTCCCGCCGTTCCTGCTCGAGCTTCGACTCGTAGTAGTCGCGCTCCGCGGCGGCGGAGGTATAGATGACGCCGGCCATCGCGACCGACTCGGCGAGCAGCGCGGCGAGCCCGCCGATGACGATCGTTCGCGCCTCGGAGCCCGCCGCGGTGAGGCCGAGGACCAGCCCAAGCACATTCACCAGGCCGTCCTGGCCGCCGAGGATCAGGTCGCGAAGGTGGAACGCGAGTCCCCGCTGGTCGGGTTCGTGATGCGCTTCCGTTCCCGGAGCCTAACGAGACAGGCGCCGGGCTGACCGGCGCCTGTCATGAAGGAGGGAGGAGGTGGTTGGGCTAGTTGGTGGCCTTCGGCTTGGTGGCGTTCGGCTTCGGCGAGCCCTTGTGGTCGACGATCTTCACGATCGCGTCCTTCACCTTGGGCATGAGCGCGTCGGCCTGGGCCTGCGTGAGCTTGCCGCTCGTGACGGCGTCCTTGATGCGGTCCGCGGCCTTCGCGTCGAGGTTGTCGACGAGCCCATCGCGCGACTTGCCCGGCGTCGCGGTCGCGATCTCGCCGAGGCTCTGACCGGCCATGAGGTCCTTGCGCACCGTCTCGGCAGGGAGGCCGAGGTAGTCGACGCTCGCCTTGAACACGTCACCGACGAACTCGCGGAGCTTCGGGTGGTCCTTGTCTTTGTGCGCCGCGGTGATCGCGTCGATGATCGCGTCTTCCTGCGCCTGGGTGATGACGTTCTTGGCGACGAGGGCGTCGAGGACGGCCTTCAGCTTGGCCTTCGCCTTATCGTCGTTGAGCGCGTCGGCCGGGGTCGTGGTGGGTGCGGTGAGGATCGCGGTGTCCGACGGCGTCGGGACCGCGGCGAACGCGACGCCGCCGACGAGGCCGGCGCCGAGGACGCAGGTACTCACGATCGCCACGGTCTTGGAGCGAAGGATCGAAGCTGCGTTCATGTCGATTGTTCTCCCACGATCTGCCCGCGCGGTGCGGGCTTCTATGTGGGCTATCGCATGGACGGGGCGCGAGTTGCGCCCGGATCGCGCTTCTTACGGCGCGTTTACAAGCCGCGTCCGAAGGACGTCGGCGCGTTTACAAGGCGCGTCCGAAGGACGTCGGCGCGTTTACAAGCCGCGTCCGAAGGACGTCGGCGCGTTTACAAGGTTCAGCGCGGTGGCGCGAAGACGCGAAGGGCCCGCGGACGGACGGTGAACGTCTGCGGGAGCGTGCCGACGACGACGCCATCGGCGTGGACCGCGAGCTCGAGCGACGACGAGAAGGTGATCCGCTTCCCGCGATAGCGGCGGCCACGCGCCGGGCGATCGACCGCGATCGCCGCGGCGATGAGCTCGCGCAGGACACGAAGGCGGCTGTCGCCGAAGAGCACCAGATCGAGCCTGCCGTCGTCGATGATCGCGCCGGGCGCGACCTCAAAGCTCCACCCGTACCACGGCCCGTTGCAGACGACGGCTTGGAGCACGCGGTGCCAGCTCGCGCGCCCGTCGATATCGACCTTCACCCGCGAGCTTCTTCTGCGTAACAGCACGCCGAGCGCCTCGACCGCGAGGGCGCGCTCGCCCCGGCGGATCGCGCGACCCGCGCCAAACGCGTCGGCGTCGAGCCCGATGCCCGCGGCCTCGAAGAACAGCTGACCCGCGACCTCGCCGACGTCGATCGCGCGCGGCGTCGAGCGCGCGATGAGCGCGGCCGCGGCGGCGGGATCGTCGCGGGGGATCCCGATCGCACGGGCCACGTTCATGAACGTCCCGAACGGAAGGATCCCGAGCGTGACGCTCGTGCCGACGAGCGCGCGAGCCACGCCGCCCGCCGTCCCGTCGCCTCCCGCCGCGATCGCGGCATCGTGGCGTTCCTCGACCGCGCGCACGCCAAGCTCGGTCGCCGTCGGATGCTCGCTCCCGGTCTCGACCACATCGATCGTCTCGAACCGCTCGCGGAGGATCGGGAGCACGGCGTCGAGCTCCGCGCGCGCGGTGCCGCGGCGGGCGACCGGATTCACGATCACGAGTGCGCGCCTCACGCGCGCGAGGCTAGTGGCCTCGCGCTACGGAGTGGTGAAGCCGGACGGCGGAGGCGTCGGCCCTGTGCCGGTCGGCGCCGTCGCGGTCGGCGCGCTCGAGGACGGCGGCAGCGTCGCGGTCGGAGCCGTGCCAGTTGGCGCGGTCGCCGTCGGCGCGGTCGCCGTCGGCGCGCTGGACGGCGGCGGCGTGAACGACGGCGGAGGGGTGAGCGACGGTGCCGGAGTGAAGGACGGCGGCGGCGTGAAGGACGGGGGGACGGTGAACGACGGCGCGTTGACGGACGGCAGGGCCGTGAGCGCGGGCGCGGTGAAGGCGGGGGCAGTGACGGCGGAGACGGTGAACGTGGGGGCGGTGAAACCGGGCGGCGTGGTGAACGCGGGTGCCGTGAACGCAGGAGGAGTGAACGCCGGCGCAGCGGTGAACGGAGGTGCGGTGAAACCCGGTGGCGTGGTGAACGGCGGTGCGGTGAATGGCGGCGCTGACAGAAGCGGGCTCGTGCCAGGCGCCCCCGAAGAAGTCGTTGCCGCGTCGCAGGTCACGCCGAGGACCGGGTCGCTCCGGCAGCCCGGTGGAAGCTGAACGGACGGCGACGTCCCGATCGTGAACGGGGCTACGTCGTTGGACGTCGGGGCACTTGAAGCGAACGGAACGCCACCGGCCGGTGCGGTGACGGGAAGCGACGGCACGACGAAGTTCGGCGGCGCGGTCGGAGTGCCGGCCACGCTCCTGCCCGGCGGCGCCGCGGGGATGAAGCCGGCCGGCAACGCGCTGGTGAACACGATGACGTCCGCGTTCGGCGTGTTGGGCGACGGTGCGCCGGCGCCCGTGGGCGGAGCGAACTGCTGGAAGGCGCCCAGGAAGCTCGAGCCTCCGAGGCCCGGCGCGGTCGGCGAGGCCCCGGTCGCCCCGGTCACGGCCGGCCCGGGGTTGGATCCCGGCACGACGAGCTGGGTCGGCTTCTGGAGCTCGGGGGCGAAGAGCGGGATGGTCTGCGTCGGTGGCCGCGGCGGGACCCCTACGTTGGGCTGCGGCGCCTTCGCCGCGTCGATGTTCGTCAGCACGATGACACCATTCGTGGTGAGGACCACCCCACCCTTCGCCGATCCGGTCGGATCGACGGGCCGGGTCTCGAGCGTGTTCGCGATGACGTTGCCGCCCCGACCGAAGACCTGCGTTTGGATCTGGATCTCGTCGGTCGGCGCGTCGGGCTTGACGACGGTGCTGAGGCGACCAGGGATGAGCTGGGGGATCTCGAGGATGAGCTTGCCGTTCTCGAGCGTGACCTTCGACCCGGGGATGTAGCGAACGGGGATGCCGTTCTGCACGCCGACGGCGCGGCCGCTCCCGTCGAGGACCACTGCGTTCGACGCCGCGTCGATCGTGATCTTCACCGTCGCAGGCGGCGGCGGGGCGGCCGTGACCGGTGTCGGCGCCTGGCCGAGCGCGACGTCGGTCACCTGGTCCGGATGAACGTCGACGCCCGTACCGGCACCGACCGTGTGCACCGTGCCATCGGTCGTCGCGATGCTCGTATGGTCGTTCGCGTGACGCACGGTGAAGGCCGTTCCGCGCACCGCTGCCGTCGCCGCGGTCGTATGGACCTCGTACCTCGAGTTCGGGGTGAGCGCGTGCGCGACGACGTGCCACGTCTCACCCACGGTCAGCCTCATCGAGGCAAGGAGGTCACCCTGGCCGGTGACGGTGTATTGGTCGAGGACGAACTCGCTGTTCGGATCGATCGTGATCGTCGATCCATCGAAGAACGTGAGCACCGCGATCGCGTCGGCACCGGTGCGGATCGTCGTTCCCTCTTGTACGAGCTCGCCGTCGACGCCCGGGCCGAAGGCCCCGCCGGTCTGCTTGACGGCGACGGTGCCGCTCAGGATGGTGAGCGTCGACTGCGCGCCGAGTGCCGGCCGTGGGAACAGCGCCGCCGTTAGCCCGGTCGCGATGAGCACGAACGCGACCACGAGCCCGCTGAGCGCGACGACGCGCACGGATCGCCGTTGCCGCGCCAGCGCCCGCATCCCTTGCCCACTCCCGCAGTCGCGAAGTTGCCGCGCAGCGTATGGAGACCACGGGGCTCGACGCATCCCCCACTCGAGGTAGAGGACGATCGGCTACGCGCCGAGATACGCCCTTGCGACGCCGGTGTCGTTCAGGAGGGCCGCGCCGGTGCCGGACAAGCCGATCCGGCCGAGCTCGAGGACGTAGGCACGGTCGGCGAGTCGGAGCGCGCGCAGCGCGTTCTGCTCGACGAGGAGCAGCGTGGTGCCGCGCGCTTTGAGGTCGCCAAGGACGGCGAAGACGTCGGTCACCATCTTCGGCGCAAGACCGAGCGACGGCTCGTCGAGGAGCAGGACCCTCGGCTTGGCGAGGAGGGCGCGAGCGATCGCGAGGAGCTGCTGCTCGCCCCCCGACAGGTTGCCCGCCATGATCTGCCTGCGCTCGGCCAGGCTCGGGAATCGCTCGTACATCGGCGCGACGTCGGCCGCGCCTGAGAGGAGCAGGTTCTCGTGCACCGACATCCCGGCGAGGATCTCGCGCCCCTCGGGGACCTGCACCAGGCCGGCGCGCACGATCTGATGCGGCGCGGAGTGCGTCAGGTCGGTGCCGCCGAGCCGGATGGTGCCGCGCGTGGGTCGGACGAGGCCGGAGATCGCGCTCAGGGTCGTGGTCTTCCCCGCCCCGTTCGCGCCGATGAGCGCCACGACCTCGCCCGCGTGTACGTCGAAGCTGATGCCGTGGACGGCTTCGATCGCGCCGTACCGGACGACGAGGTCGCGGACCTCGAGCCCCAGCTCAGCAGGCTCAGCCATCGTCATCCGCCCCGAGGTACGCCTCGCGTACCGCGGCGTCGGCCTGGACCTCGGCCGGCGTGCCCTCGGCGATCTTCCGGCCGAAGTTGAGGACCGCGACGCGTTCGGACGCGCCCATCACGAGCCGCACGTCGTGCTCGATGAGGATGATCGTGACGCCTTCCGCCGCGAGAGCCCGGAGCAGGTCGCGGAGCGCGGCCGATTCGGTGGGATTCATGCCGGCGGCCGGCTCGTCGAGGATCAGCAGCCGCGGCTGGCTCGCGAGGGCGCGCGCGATCTCGAGGCGCCGCTGATCGCCGTACGCGAGCTCGCCGGCAAGCGCGTCAGCGCGCTTCGATAGGCCGAGCCGCTCGAGCGCGGCGCGCGCGAGCGCCGGCGAGCTGCCGCGCACGAACGCGCCGAGCAGCGCGTTTTCCATCACCGTCAGTCCCTTGAAGAGCCGTATCGACTGGAACGTGCGCGCGATCCCGCGACGCGCGAGCTGGTCCATTCTCAATCCCGTGACATCGGCGTTAGCGAGACGGATCGAGCCGCCGTCCGCGCGGAAGTGACCGGACACGAGATTGATGAGCGTCGTCTTCCCCGCTCCGTTCGGACCGATGAGCCCGAAGACCTGACCCTCCGCGATCCGCAGGTCGACCGCATTCACCGCGACGATGCCGCCGAATCGCTTCGTCAGACCGGTGACCTCAAGCAACATCTTCGGCTCCGACAGTGCGAAGGCGCGCGGTCCGGCGCAGCTCGAGCAGCGTCGCGAGGCCGCGGGGTAGGTAGACGATGACGAGCACGAGGATGACGCCCTGGAAGATGTCGCGGTACTCCTGCAGGGGCTGCAGGACCGCGGGCAGCGCCGTGAGCAGGACGGCCCCGAGGATCGGACCGAAGACGTTCGGGATGCCGCCGACGACGGCGAACACGAGGATCTGCACGGCACGCGCGAACCCGAACTCGTCCGGTTGGATCGCGAAGTCGAAGTGCGCGGCGAGCCCGCCGGCCCAGCCGGCGATGAGCGCACCGAGGACGAACGCCGCGAGCTGGTAGCGCCGCACGCGGATGCCCTGGCTCGCGGCGGCGAGCTCGTCCTCGCGGATCGCGGCCCACGCGCGCCCGACCGACGACACGCGCAACCGCGCGCACGCGAGCGCGACGACGAGGAGCGACAGGAAGATGTGCCAGAGCTCGGTCTTCGGCGGGATGCCGACGAGCCCCTGCCCACGGCCGGTGATCGGGATCGCGAGGATCGCCACGCGCACGACCTCGCCGAAGGCGAGCGTCGCGATCGCGAGGTAGACCCCGCGAAGCCGGAAGACGGTCGCGCCGAGCGGCAGCGCGACGATCGCGGCGAGCAGCGCCCCCGACGCGAGGGCGATCGGGAACGGGACGCCGGCCTTCAGCGTGAGGAGGGCGGAGGCGTACGCCGCGATGCCGGCGAAGGCGGCGTTGCCGAGCGTCAGCTGGCCCGTGTAGAGCGTGAGCCAGACCGAGAGCGCGAGCATGGCGTTCAGGCCGATGAACCCGATCGTCGTCTGGTAGGCCCCGAGGAACTGAAGGAGGTCGTCCATCAGACCCGGTCGACCGCCCGTTGGCCGAGGATCCCGCGTGGACGGACGAGGAGCACGACGAACAGGAGCCCGAACGCGAAGGCGTCGCGCAGCTCGCTAGGCAGGAACGTGAGGCTCGCGATCTCGCCGAAGCTCAACAGGTACGCGCCGAGGACGGCTCCGGGGATGCTCCCCATCCCGCCGACGATCATCACCGCGAAGGCCTTGAGCTCGAAGCCGAGGCCCATCTGGGAGTACGGCGAGTTCGTCGCGAAGCCGTAGAGCACGCCGGCCACGCCACCGAGCCCGGCCGAGAGGAAGAACGTGGCCGCGATCGCGCGATCGACGTCGATGCCGAGGAGCCGGGCCGCCCGCGGATTCTCGGCGAGCGCGCGGAGCTCGCGCCCGAGCCGGGTCCGACGCACGAGATACGTCAGCCCGAGCATGAGCCCGATCGCCAGCGCGATGATCACCGACCGCAGCGTGTCGAGCTCGAGGCCGCCGACCGAGTACACCGCTGCCGGGAGCGAGCCGGCCGGATACGCCTGGAGATCCGGCCCGTACTTCAGCTGGATGAGCCGGACCAGGATGAGCGAGACCCCGATGCTCGAGATCATCGCCGAGAGCGGTGGCGCGTTCCGTTTCCGCAGCGGCGCGAACGCGACGCGGTCGAGGACGATGCCGGCGCCTCCGCATACGACGAACGCCACGATGACCGCGAGCGCGGCCGGGACGCTCTGTTGCATCGCGAAGAGCGCGACGAACGCCCCCAGGGTGAAGAGTGCGGGGTGAGCGAGGTTGAGGATGTCGAGGACGCTGAACACGAGGGTGAACCCGAGGGCGAAGAGCGCGTAGATGCTGCCGATGAAGATCGCGTTGTAGAGCTGGTCGGCCACGCGGCGACACTAACGAGCGGAGCGTCCTTCGTGCGGCTGGGCCGGCTTAGCCGGCCCAGCCGAGCCCCATTTAACTAGTTGATTTGCGTGAATGCCCCGTTCTTGATCTGGACGACGTAGACCTTCTGGTTCACGTCGTGGGACGAGTTGAACGAGAACTCGCCGAGCGGCGTCTTCACGCCGGTGGTGAGCTCGATCTGGTCGCGGAGCTTGTCGTGCAGCACGCTCGTCACGGACGGCGTGCGCTTGAGCGCGTCGAGGAGGATGTAGAGCGCCGAGTACGACTGCGCCGCGAACTGGTCGGGGTCGACGTTGTACTTCGCCTTGTACGCCGCGACGAAGTCCTTGTTCACCGGGTCCGGGTTCCCGAGGTACCACGCCGCGCCCGAGACCGCGCCTTCCGCGGCCGCGCCGGCCGAGGCGATGATCGCGGGGGTGTTGAAGCCGTTGCCGCCGATCACGAGCTGGCCCGGTTTGCGCTTGTTCACTTCCTTGAGGATCGCGATGGCCGGGCCCGCGAGCGAGCTGTCGACGATCGCGTCGGGTGTCTCGGCGAGCGCCGCGGTCACCGGTCCAGAGAGATCGACGTCGGTCTTCGAGAACGCGATTTCCTTCTTGATCGTGATGCCGGCCGTCGTCAGGTTCTTCTTGAAGATCGCGAAGCCGTCGGAGCTGAACTTGTCGTCCTGGGCGTACATGAGGACGACGCTCTTCACGCCGAGCTTGTTCTTCGCGACGTTCACGGTCTGCGGGATCGCCGTCGACTCACCGAGCGACGCGCGGAAGATGTAGTCGCACGGGCCGTAGTCACACTTCCCGACGATCCCGTCGCCGGTGTTCGAGATCGCGATGACCGGCGTCTGCGCGCTCTGCGCCACCGGGTGCGCGGCGACCGCCGTGTTCGAGAGCGTGGGGCCGAGGATCGCCACGACGCGGTCCTGGCTGACCTGCTTGCGGAACGCGGTGACGCCGCCGTCCGTCGTCGACTGGTCGTCGTCGATGACGAGCACGAGCTTCGCGCCGCCGACGCCGCCCGCGTCGTTGATCCGCTGTGCGGCGAGCTCCACGCCGTTTTTTTGGGTCGGGCCGTACACGTTGCCGACGCCGGTGAGCGAGATCACCACGCCGACCTTCACGTCCGCCTTCGCGGCCGGCTTGGGCGATGCGCTGCCGCCGCTGGTGGTGCTCGTCCCGCTACATGCGGCGAGCGTGACCGCCAGCGCACCCAACGCGCCAAGGATCCGCCTATCCATCAAGAACCCCCTCCACGACCGCCGAGTCCGCCCGGAAGAGCGTCAGTCTATGCGAGCCGGCCGATTCCTCGGTACACTTCGCGTAACGGAGGGGAGTCCCATCCAAGCGCATCCTCGGGAGGAATTGACCGTATGAAGTCCGGTGGTTTTCCGTGCCGCTTCGCCGGGTGCGATGTCCGATTCCAGGTCCAGGACCAGAGCTCGATGCAATCACTCCTCGCGGCGAGCGAGCAGCGCACCACTCATGAGGTCACCACGCACGACTACCACCACGTGAAGATCGAGGACACGCCGCCGAACTACGCGAAGGGACCGCTCAAGGTCCGTCGCGCGGACTACATCTAGCGAACGACCCCACCGGCCAGCCGGTGGGGTTCTTCTTTGCCCTCAGCGCGCGGTCGGCTGCGCGGCCACCTCTTCGATGAGCACCCACGCGTTCCACACGTTGAGCCCGAACATGAAGAGGATCGCGACCGCGAGCAAGGGGAACCCGAACGCCGACCCGAGGGCCAGCGCGACGGCGCTCGCGTCGAAGGTCGCGAGCCACAGCAGCCAGATGGGCCATTCGATCACCCAGCGCCGACCGGGGCGACGTCGAGTTCGGGCATCAGCAGAGCGGAAGGACAGGACCGACCGTGCGACGCGGACCGTGAAGTACGCGGCGACGAGCCCGACCTCGAGCCCGAGCGCGAGCGGCTGCTGACCGGGAACGAGCACCGCGGCGGACAGGGCGATCGCGCCCATCAGCGACGAGACGCTGGCGAACGCGCGGTCACGGAACAGCGGATGTCCGATGATCGCCTTCGCCTGCAGGGAGAGCGCGACAAAGATGAGCCCGGTGAGCGCTGCGGCAGCGCCTCCGGTCATGAGGTAGAAGTTCTGCCACGCCGCGGCGTCGCCGGACACGCTCAGCGCGCCAAGCCTGCGAGGATCGCATCGGCCTCGCGCGCGACATCGCGCACGATATCGCCGGCCGGCTTGATGTCGTTCACCAACGCGGCCGATTCGCCGCACCAGAGCGCCGCCAGATCGACGTCGCCATTGAACGAGTCCGTGGGCATCGTGGCGCTGTACCGCACCACGTCGACCGTCGTGCCGTCGGCGCGCGTGGTCGTGCCGATGACGCTGCCTTCGCCCGGCCGAGCGCCGGGCCGCGGCTGACCAGCGGCCTCCCACTCACGCACGGTCCGGTTCCGCAGGATGCGGTGCGGCGCGTCGGGCCACCCGACGTCGAACAGCTCACGTGCGTACACGGTGTCCTCCGCGGTCGCGTCGACGACGCGATCCTTGTATGCCTGCGGGCTCCAACATTCGAGGCTCGCGACGAACCGCGTTCCCATCGACACGCCCTGCGCGCCGAGCGCGATCGCGCCAGCCAGGCCCCGTCCGTCCGCGATGCCGCCTGAGGCGAGGACGGGCAGCGGCGCGACAGCGTCGACGACCGCCGGCAGGATCGATGACAGCGCGACGGTCCCGCGCACGTGCCCGCCGGCCTCGGCGCCCTGGGCAATGATCGCGTCGACGCCCGCCGCGGCCGCTGCCCGGGCCTCGGCGACCGAGCCGACCTGCACGATCACCTTCGTGCCGCTTCCGTGCGCCGGCGCGACGTACGGCGCCGGATCTCCCCAGAACAGGACGACGACCGCGACTCGCTCAGTGAAGATCGCCGCGATCGTGTCGGCGACCGGCGTCGTGCGCCGGAGCTTCTCGGCGAGGATCACGTTAACGCCGAACGAGCGATCGGTGAGCGCTCTCGTGCGGCGCACGCGTTCCTGGATGAGGGCCGCGTGCAGGTGGGTCCCGCCGATGACGCCGAGGCCGCCGGCGTTCGAGACCGCGGCGGCGAGCTCGGGGCCCGCGGACAGCCCGAAACCGACATTGAGGATGGGCTGGGTGATCCCGAGCAGATCGCAGAGCGGCGTGTGCGGCACGGGCGGAGAATAACGACCGGCAAGCGGCACGCCTGGGGGCGACCACGCGACGCCGCCTACGCTCCTTCCGTAAGTGGTCGAGGTCGTCGAGCTGCGAAGCGCCGCGGTCGTGACCCGGATCGACCCATCGGCCGGTGGCCGGATCGTGTCGCTCGTGATCGCGGACGCGGAGCGGATCCTGCCGAAGGCGGGTGCCCCGACGAGCGAGCCCGCGATCGGATGGGGCTGCTACCCGATGGTCCCGTGGGCCGGACGGCTCGCGAACGGCCGCATCCCGACGCCAGCGGGTGAGGTGCGGATCACGCCGAACCTCGGGCCGTCGGCGATCCATGGACTCGGCTTCGACGCGCCGTGGCTGATCGTCGACCAGAGCGAGGCTGCGGTGACGATGTCGTGTGAGCTACGCGGGCGCGGGTGGCCGTTCGGTGGCGAGGCTCGGCAGACGCTCCGATTGGGAGGTTCGAGCCTCGACTTCGAGCTCGAGGTCGGCGGGTACACCCGGGCGGGCCCTGCCGGACTGGGCTGGCACCCCTGGTTCGCGCGCCCGCGGTCCGGCGACCTTGCGGTGACAGTCGATGCGCGCGAGGTCCTGGTGCTCGATGCCGACAAGATCCCGACCGGCGACGTACGCGCGGTGACCGAACGCGAGGATCTCCGGGCCGGACCATCCCTCGGGGATCGTCGGCTCGATCACGTGTACGTCCGGGCCGTCGGTCCGGCGATCGTGCGGTGGCCGGACCTCGACCTTCGGATCGAATACGACGGGACGCTCCCGACGGTCGTCGTACACACGCCGATCGAAGGGGTCTGCGTCGAGCCACAGACGATGTGGCCGAACGCTCCGCTACTCGCCTCCCGCGGCGTGCCGAACACCGGCCTCCGGACGCTCGAGCCCGGCGAGCGGCTGCGCGCAGGCCATCGGTGGACCTGGCGCGACCTGCGATAGCCTCAGCTTTGCCACGTGAGCGACAGCTTTTTCACCGAGGTGCCTGGCCGGATCGAATACGGCGGTCCTGAGTCCATCGACCCACTTTCCTACGCCGTCTACCAGCCCGATCGGCTCGTGGCCGGGAGGCGGATGGCCGATCAGCTCCGGATCGCGGTCTGTCTCTGGCACAGCTTCAACTGGCCGGGCTCGGACGTGTTCGGCGTCGGCACGTTCGATCGGCCGTGGCTCGCCGCTGGAGTGGATCCGCGCCGGGCCGCGCAGGCCAAGCTCGATGCGGCGTTCGAGTTCATCGACAAGCTCGGGGTCCCGTTCTTCGCGTTCCACGATCGGGACGTCGCCGTCGAAGGCCCCACCTACGCCGAGACCCACGCGAACCTCGATGCGAGCGTCGCCCAGATCGAGCGCCACATGGCCCGCACCGGCGCGCGACTGCTCTGGGGGACGGCGAATCTGTTCAGCCACCCCCGGTACGCGGCGGGTGCCGCGACGAACCCCGACCCCGAGGTCTTCGCCTACGCGGCCGCGCAGGTGAAGACGATGCTCGAGGTCACCCACCGCCTCGGCGGCGCCAACTACGTGCTGTGGGGCGGCCGCGAGGGTTATGACACGCTCCTCAATACCGACCTTGCGAAAGAGGAGGCCCAGCTCGCGCGGTTCCTCGCGCTCGTCGCGGAGCACAAGCACCGGATCGGCTTCACCGGGACGCTGCTCATCGAGCCGAAGCCGCAGGAGCCGGCGAAGCACCAGTACGACTACGACGCCGCGACCGTCGTCGGTTTCCTCCAGCGCCACGACCTCGCGAGCGAGTACCGGCTGAACCTCGAGGCCAACCACGCGACGCTCGCGGGCCATAGCTTCCACCACGAGGTCGCGAGCGCGATCGCGCTCGGGGCCTTCGGCAGCATCGATGTGAATCGCGGCGACTACCAGAACGGCTGGGATACCGACCAGTTCCCGAACTCCGTCGACGAGCTGTCTCTGGCCATGCACGAGATCGTTGCCGCCGGCGGCTTCACGACCGGCGGCTTCAATTTCGACGCGAAGCTGCGGCGCCAGAGCGTGAGCCGGACCGATCTCTTCCACGCCCACATCGAAGGGATCGACACGCTCGCGCGGGCGCTGCTCGCGTCGACCGACATGGTCGAGCACCGCACGCTCGCCGGCCCGCGGACGGAGCGCTACGCGGACTGGTCGAACGAGCTCGGGACGGGGATCCTCACGGGTTCGCTGACCCTCGCCGACCTCGAGCGCAAGGTCGCCGCCGGCGAGGTCGATCCACGACCGCGATCAGGGCACCAGGAGCTGCTCGAGGGGCTGGTCAACCGCCGCATCTGGGCCGCCGACCAGCGGAAGGACCCCTAGGCGCCCGAGCTGCGCAGCTCGGCGAGCTCCTGCGCGGTGAGCTTCGTCGGCGGCTTGCCGAGGATGATCATTCCGAGGATCTCGTCGGTCGTGACCTCTTCCTTCTTCACCGTGCCGACGAGCTTGCCGTGGTACATGACGCTGATCCGATCGGACAGGTCGGACACGTCGTGGATGTCGTGACTGACGAGGAAGATCCCGATGCCCTCGCGCTTGAGCTGCGCGATCAGGGTATGCACCTGCGCGGTCTCGGCCGGGCCGAGCGCGGCCGTCGGCTCGTCCATGATCAATGCGCGCGCGTTGAAGTGGATCGCCCGGGCGATCGCGACCGCCTGCCGCTGTCCACCCGAGAGCCGAAGCACCGGCATCTTGAAGTTCTTGAAATTCGGATTGAGCCGGGTGACGACCTTTCTCGTCGCCGACTCCATCGCCGCGTCGTCGAGCGTGCCGGTCGCGGTCAGCTCGCGGCCGAGGAAGACGTTCGCCGGCGCATCGAGGTTGTCCGCGAGCGCGAGGGTCTGGTAGATCGTTTCGATCCCGAGCGCCTTCGCGTCGCGCGGGTTCCCGATCACGACCGGCTGGCCGTTCACCCAGATCTGGCCCGAGTCGGGCGGCCGCGCCCCCGACAGGGTGCGCATGAGCGTCGTCTTGCCCGCACCGTTGCCGCCGACCAGCCCGACGACCTCTCCCGGATACAGGTCGATGCTCACGCCGTCGACCGCGCGCACGCCACCGAACGAGACGTGGATGTTCCGGAGCTCCACGATCGGGACGCGCTGCGTCGATACGGGCGGCACCTGCATCGGCGGAGTCGGCACCGGCTGGGTGCTCACCTCGACCGCCGACGGAAGACCGTGTCCAGCCCGACGGCCGCGACGAGCACGACACCCACGACGATGTCCTGCGTCGGTGAGTCCACGAGGAGGAGCACCATCCCTGACCGCAGCGACTGCATGACCACGGCTCCGAGGATAGCCCCGGGGATCGTGCCGATCCCGCCGGCGAACGACGTTCCCCCGATGACGGCCGCGGAGATCACGTCGAGCTCGTTCTGAACGCCGAGGTTCGTCACCGCCGCGTTCAGCCGAGCGGTCTGGACCGCGGCACTGATCGCGGCGAGCGCTCCCATGAGCGCGAACGTCAGCATCACGGTCCGACGCACGTTGATGCCGGCGAGCGCCGCGGCATCGGGGTTGCCGCCGATGGCATAGACGTACCGCCCGAAGCGCCGCCGGCTCGCGATGAAGGTGATCACCAGAGTGACGAGGAGCATCACGACGACCGGGAACGCGAGCCCGGTCGGAATGAAGAGGCCGCCCGGCGGGACCGCGATCCCGTGCTCTTGCGCGTACTGGTTCGCGACGTTGACCGGGAGGGGATAGCTGTTCGCCACCCAGACGACCCCGAGCACGGCACCTGAGCCGACCAGGCCGAGCAGCGCCTCGGCCCAGAGTGGGCGGACCGGGAAGCCGTAGCGGCGCCGGCGGCGGCGGCTCGTGATCAGCGTGACGACGATCCCCACGCATATGACGGCGCCGAGGATCCAGCTCGCCCACTCGCCGAGCGCGCCCACGCGGGTCCCGACCGTGCCCCCGCCCAGCATCTGGAAGTTCTGATCGAGCGGGGCGATCGTCTGGCCTTGGGCGTAGCGGAAGATCAGGCCACGCCACACCAGGAGGCCGCCCAATGTCACGATGAACGACGGCACACCGGCGTAGGCGACGACGAAGCCCTGGAGGCCGCCGATGATCGTGCCGAGCGCGATGCCGAGCAGGATCGTGACGATCCAGGTGTACGGCTGCTCGAAGCCAAGCCCGAGCGCTTGCGGGAGCCAGACCGCCTGGATCATCGCCATCGTGTACCCGAGGAAGCCGAGCATCGAGCCGACCGAGAGATCGATCCCCCGCGAGACGATGATCAGGACCATCCCGCTGGCCATGATCGCGATGGACGCGCTCTGGACCGAGAGGTTCCAAAGATTCCGCGGGCTGAGGAAGATGCCGTTCGAAATGATGTCGAAGCCGGTCCAGATGATCGCGAGGGCGACGACCATCCCCAAGAGGCGCGTGTCGATCTCGAGGTAGCTCAGCGTCCGACGGACCGGCGCGAGCGCTGCGCCGAGCTCGTCGAGGAGCGAGCCGATCGAGCCGGCAGTCCGGCCCTGGGTTGCGGCTTCGGTTGGGACCGTTGGACCGCTCAATCTCGTGCCTCGTTCTCCGAGCTACGGCCAAGTATGGAAGCGCCCTGCCCTGCACGAGCAGGGCAGGGCACGTCCCATTACGCGATGTACGAGCGCCTTAGTTGCAGTCGGAAACCGTGCCGGCCTTCACGCCCTGGCAGAGGTCCGCCTTGGTGATCCAGCCTGCGCTGAGTACGTCCTTGAGGTTGTCCTTCGTGATCGGATCTGGCTGAAGCAGGATCGAGCTCACCGTGTTCCCGCCCGGCGTCTTGAACGGGGCGGTACCGGTGACTTTGCTGACGTCGCTGTTCTTGCAGAGCTGCATCGCCGCGTCACCGGCGGCCTTGCCGAGCGCGCGGGCGTCCTTCCAGACGTCCACGGTCTGCGTGCCGAGCGCGACCCGGTTGAGCGCGGCCTTGTCGCCGTCTTGACCGGACACCGGAACCTTGCCGGCGAGCCCCTGGGCCGTGAGCGCGGCCACCACGCCGCCCGCCATGCCGTCGTTCTCCGACAGCACCGCGTCGACCTTGTTCTGGTTGGCCGTCAGGAACTGCTCCATCTCGGTCTGGGCCTTCGACGGGTCCCAGTTGTCGGTGTAGGTCTCGCCGACGATCTTGATCGCCCCTGACTTGACGGCGTCACCGATGACCTGGTCCATGCCGCCACGCAGGAAGTCCGCGTTCGCGTCGGCCTTGTTGCCCTTGATGACCACGTAATTGCCCGTTGCCTTGGCCTTGAAGACGGCCTGGGCCTCGAGCTTGCCAACGAGGACATTGTCGAAGGTGATGTAGAGGGCCTTCGGATCCTCGATGAGCCGGTCGTACGAGATGACCGCGGCGCCGTTCTGGATCGCCTTCGCGACCGACGGCTTGATCGCGGTGCCGTCCTGGGCGAGGACGATCACGACCTTGGCCCCCTGTGAGATCAGGTTGTCGACGTTGCTCGCCTGGGTCTCCGCCGACGACTTCGCGTCGTTCGAGACGTACTTCCCGCCGCCGGCCGCGATGGCGGCCTTGATCGCGGGCTCGTCCCACTTGGCCCAGCGCTCCTCTTGGTAGTTGTTCCAAGACACGCCGACCGTACAGCCCGCGGCCGTTCCGCCGGTGCTGGTTCCGCCACATGCCGACACGATCAGCATGAGGGCGGCCGCGAGTACCGCAATGCGTTTTGCCATGAGTTCCGCTTCCTCCCGTTCGCACCCTCGGTCACCGAGGATGCGGCAGTCACCTTAGCACCCTGTCCATCGGATTTTGGGCTGACCGCGACCTCGCCGCCCACCTCGCTGGTCTGACCGGTGCGCCTAGCCTCACGTGGCAGCGGATTATCGGGATGGAGGTGCGCTCGATGCGCTCGGATCGCGCGGCCATCGCGCGGCGCCCTCGCCGCGTGGCGGTCGGATGGGTCGCCGTCGTCGCGCTCTCCGTCGTGATCGCCGCGCTTGCGGGCAGCGACGGGCTCCGACCGGGGCGGTCGCCGTTCGTCGGGCTCGGTGCCCCGCGTTTCGTGGATGAGACCGCCGGCGCCGGCATCGATCACGTCTACGGCGGGGACTTCGCGTACGCGGTCGGTGGCGGCGTCGCCGTTCTTGACTGCGGCGGTGACGGGAAGCCCGACCTCTACCTGGCCGGCGGCAGCAATACGGCGGCGCTCTATCGGAACGATGGCCCGGTCGGCGGCGCGCTGCACTTCACCCGTCTCCCCGACCCCGCGACCGACCTCGTGGGCGTCACCGGCGCGTACCCCATCGACATCGACGGCGACGGGATCACCGACCTCGTCGTCCTTCGGAATGGAGAGACGGTCCTCCTTCGCGGCCTCGGCGGCTGTCGCTTCGAGCGGGCCAACGAGCGGTGGGGGTTCGATGGCGGCGCAGCGATCACGACGGCATTCAGCGCGACCTGGGAGGCGGGGGCGTACCGGCCGACGCTCGCCTTCGGCCGGTACGTGGATCCGGAGAGCAACGACCCGCATCACCTCTGCTTCGATAACGAGCTCGTGCGTCCCGCGCCCGGGGCGACCACGTACGGACGACCGAGTCCGCTCGTCCCGAGCTGGTGCGCGCTCTCGATGTTGTTCTCCGACTGGAGCCGCTCCGGGCGCATGGACCTCCGCGTCAGCAACGACGCGCACTACTACCTGCCGACCGACGGGGAGGAGCAGCTCTGGAAGGTCGCGCCCGGCGCACCGCCGTCGCTCTACACGGCCGACGACGGATGGGTGCCGGTGCAGATCCAAGGGATGGGCATCGCGAGCTACGACCTGGTGGGCGACGGCTACCCGGCGGTCTTCCTCACGAGTCAGGCCGACAATCGGCTGCAGGCGCTCGCGGTCGGTCCATCGCGACCGACGTACCGAGATATCGGAGCCAAGCGCGGCGTGAACTCGGCCCAGCCGTTCACCGGCGGCGACGCCCGGCCTTCGACCGCGTGGCATGCGCAGTTCGAGGACGTCAACAACGACGGCTTCATCGATCTCTTCGTCGCAAAAGGGAACGTCACCGACGATCCGAACTACGCGCTGAAGGATCCAAGCGACCTCTTCCTCGGGCAGACCGACGGCACGTTCCGCGAGGCCGCTGACGCGGCGGGCATCGTGAGCTTCGACCGGGCCCGCGGGGCCGCCCTCGTCGATCTCAACCTCGACGGATCGCTCGACCTCGTCGTGGTGAACTACGGCGCGCCGATCCGGATCTGGCGGAACGTCGGCGCGGGCGGCGCGGACCACCCGGTCGCGATGGGCCATTGGGTCGGACTCCGGCTCGCCGAGCCCGCCCCGAACGTCGACGCGATCGGAGCCTGGGTCGAGGTCCGGGTCGGTGATCGGATCCAACGACGTGAGCTCACCGTCGGCGGTGGTCACGCCGGTGGCCAGCTCGGCTGGATCCATTTCGGGCTCGGCATCGCCGGGGGCGCCGACGTTCGGGTGGTCTGGCCCGGCGGCGAGACCGGCCCGTGGCTGCACGTCGCTGCCGACCGTTTCTTCGTCATCGAGCGTGGCGCCCCGGCCGCGCATCCGTGGTCGCCGCGAGGCTAGGCTCACCGCGGAGGAACGAAGATCGCAGCCGACATCCCGATGAGCCAGCGGCCGCCGAGCCGCGGGCGCTACCGCGCGCTGGGCCTGGGGCTCGCGCTGGTCGTCGCGATCGGTTCGGTGCTCGCCCTGACGCGGCCCTGGGATCGCGGACCGAGCTGCCCGCCGATCGCGGACCATCCGACGTGGTCGGTCGCCCGGCGCTGGGATGAGGCGCTCCTCGACGCGATCCGGCGGTCCCTGCCGAATCCTCCGGTCCACGCGCGCAACCTGTTCCATGTCTCGGTCGCGATGTGGGACGCCTGGGCCGCCTACGACCCGATCGCGACGGGCTACGTCTTCACCGAGAAGCCGTCCACTTCCGACGTCGCCGCCGCGCGCAACGAGGCGATCAGCTACGCGGCGTATCGGGTCCTCACCGCGCGGTTCATCAAGGCCGTCGGCGCGGACACGTCGCTCTCCGAGTTCGACGATCTGATGGACTCGCTCTGCCTGCCGCTTGCGATGACCGGCACCGAAGGCGCTTCACCGGCGGCGGTCGGTAACCGGATCGCGAAGGCCGTCCTCGACCAGGCGATCGTCGACGGATCGAACGAGCGGAACGGATACGCCGATCTCGAGTACGCGCCGGTGAACCCGCCGCTCGTCGTCGCGAAGGCAGGGATCACGCTCGTCGATCCGAACCGCTGGCAGCCGCTCCAGATCGAGCACATGGTCAGCCAGAACGGGGTCCAGGTCACGAACGGGGTGCAGCAGGCCGTCGGCCCGCACTGGGGTCACGTCAGCGGATTCGGGATCCCGGCCGGCGGACCGGCGGGCACGCCGTTCGACCCCGGCGCGCCGCCGCGCTTCGGCGACGCGGCGTACCGGGACCAGGCGGTCGAGGTGATCCGCGACAGCAGCCTGCTCAATGCCGCGAGCGATACGACGATCGACATCTCTCCGGGTGCGCGAGGGGCCAACCCGCTCGGATCGAACGACGGCCATGGTCGTCCATCCAATCCGTCGACGGGCGCTGCCTACGCCCACGACGTCGTGCGGCAGGCGGACTTCTACCGCGCGATCGCGGAGTTCTGGGCCGACGGTCCCAACTCCGAGACGCCACCCGGCCATTGGAACGTCCTCGCGAACACCGTCTCCGACCAGCTCGCGCCGAATTTGCGGATCGGCGGCAGCGGCCCGGCCCTCGACCGGCTGCAATGGGACGTGAAGCTCTACTTCGCGCTGAACGGCGCGGTCCACGACGCGGCGATCGCGGCCTGGGGCCTCAAGGGCCGGTACGACGGCATCCGACCGATCTCGATGATCCGCTACCTCGCGAGCCTCGGCCAGTCGACCGATCCGGCGGGTCCCGCCTACAACAAGGAGGGGCTGCCGCTCATCCCGGGACTGATCGCGCTCGTCACGAAGGAGCAGACCGCGGCCGGCGGGCCGATGGCGACACTCGCCGGCCACGAGGGCGAGATCGCGGTCCGTAGCTGGCCCGGGACGCCGGCGGACCCCAAGACCCAAGACTCGCCGGTGCAGTGGATCCTCGGCACGGCCTGGGTGCCGTATCAGCTCGCCACGTTCGTCACGCCATCGTTCCAGGGCTACATCTCCGGACACAGCACCTTCAGCCGCGCCGCGGCCGAGGTCCTCGTGGGGATCACCGGCAGCGAGTACTTCCCCGGCGGGATCTCGAACTGGACGGTCGCGAAGGGCTCGTTCAAGTTCGAGGCCGGGCCGAGCGCCGACGTCACGCTCCAGTGGGCGACGTACTACGACGCCGCGGACCAGGCCGGGCAGTCGCGGCTCTATGGCGGGATCCACGTATCGGCCGACGACTTCACCGGCCGCATCGTCGGCTCGGCCTGTGGCAAGGACGCCTGGTCCCTCGCGCAGCGGTACTACGCCGGCCGCTGATCGCGGGATGCGACGGGCCTTCCTCGGCGTGGACTGCGGGACGCAGGGGACCAAGGCGCTGCTCCGCGATCCGGCGACGGGCGCGGTCCTCGCGATCGGCCGCGCCGCGCACAAGCTCATCGCGCGCGACGACGGCACGAGCGAACAGGACCCGGGCTGGTGGATCGACGCGCTGCAGGTCGCGGTCCGCGACGCGCTCCGGGCTGAGCCCTTCGCCATCGCCGGCATCGGGATCTCGGGTCAGCAGCACGGTCTGGTCTCCCTGGACAAGGACGACCGACCGGTCCGGGCGGCGAAGCTCTGGAACGACACGACCACCGTCACAGACGCGACCGAGCTGACGCGGAAGCTCGGTGGCGAGGCGCACGTGTTGGAGCTGATCGGCAACCGGTTTCTTCCCGGCTACACCGCGCCCAAGATCGCGTGGCTCGCCGCGCACGAGCCCGACGCGTACGCGCACACCGCCCGGATGTGCCTCCCGCATGACTACCTGAACCTCTGGCTGACCGGGCAGTTCGTCACCGAGCCCGGCGACGCGTCGGGCACCGCGTACTTCGACGTCCGCGGCCGGCGGTACAGCCTCGAGGTGCTCGGTGCGATCGACGATCGGCGCGACTGGACCGCCGCGCTGCCACCGATCGCTCCGTCGCTCAGCATCGTCGGCACTCTGCGCCCGAAGGCCGCCGACGCGCTCGGCCTCGAGGCCGGGATCCCGGTGAGCGCAGGGGGCGGCGACAACATGTGCGCCGCGATCGGCTGCGACGCCGTGGTCGAAGGTCCGGTCGTGGTGAGCCTCGGGACATCCGGGACCGCATTCGCGTACCGATCCGAGCCGGCGGTCGATCCACAGGGGGAGGCCGCCGCGTTCTGCGACTCGACCGGGGGCTGGCTGCCGATCGGGGTCACCCAGAACTGCACGAGCGCGACCGAGTGGGCCCGCGATCTCTTCGGCATGGACCACGCCGCCGTCGATCGGGCCGTGGAACGCGGTCATGCCTCGGGGTTGTCGTTCTTGCCGTACCTCTCCGGCGAGCGAACGCCGAACCGTCCCGAAGCCGCGGGCGTGTTCATCGGACTTCGGTCGAGTCACGGTCGCGACGCGATCGTCCGTGCCGTCGTCGAAGGCGTGACGTTCGGGCTTGCCTACGCGCTCGAGGCATTGCGTCGAACAGGCGTGGCCCCGACGGAGGTCACCCTCGTCGGCGGCGGTGCGCGGTCGGACCCTTGGGCCCAGCTCTGCGCGGATGTCTTCCGCGTACCCGTCGCGCGGCCCGAGGCCGGCGAGGCGGCCGCGCTCGGCGCGGCGCGCCAGGCGCAATGGGCGCTCGAGGGCACGCGTCCGGATGCGGCTCCGATCGAAACGCAACACTTCGAGCCCCGAGCGGACGCGGCACTGAGCGAGGCCGCCGAGCGGATGGCCGGTCTGCGCGACCTCGCCAGGAACAATCGCCTCTGACGCGCGGACCCGAGGTCGTCAGGGGATCGGGCGGATGACGGTACGCCTGGAGGGGCTCGAACCCCCGACCTCAACGTTCGTAGCGTTGCGCTCTATCCAACTGAGCTACAGGCGCGCGCGGAGACTCAAGTTTAGCATCGCGAAGCGATGGCGGTCCTCTCATCATCGTTCGACCGCGCGTCGCCGCAGGCGCGTGCCAACCGCGATTCGATGAGCGCTCTCGTCGCCGATCTTCACAAGCGTCTCGATGCCGTCCGCCAGGGCGGCCCCGAGAAGGCGCGCGACAAGCACGCGAAAGCGGGCAAGCTGCTTCCGCGCGAGCGCATCGAGCGGCTGCTCGATCCGGGCTCGCCGTTCCTCGAGATCGCCGCCCTCGCGGCGCTCGACCTGTACGACAACGAGGCGCCCTCGGCCGGCATCGTCGCAGGCATCGGCCGGATCTCGGAGCGCGAGTGCATCGTCGTGGCGAACGACGCGACGGTGAAGGGCGGCACGTACTACCCGCTCACCGTGAAGAAGCACCTCCGGGCTCAGGAGATCGCGCTCGAGAACCGGCTTCCCTGCGTCTACCTCGTCGACTCGGGTGGCGCCTTCCTCCCGCGGCAGGACGAGGTGTTCCCCGACCGCGAGCACTTCGGACGCATCTTCTACAACCAGGCCCGGATGTCATCGCTCGGCATCCCGCAGATCGCGATCGTCATGGGCAGCTCGACGGCCGGCGGTGCGTACGTGCCGGCGATGAGCGACGAGACGGTCATCGTGAAGGGCGAAGGCACGATCTTCCTCGGTGGACCGCCGCTCGTGAAGGCCGCGACCGGCGAGGAGGTCAGCGCCGAGGAGCTCGGCGGCGCCGACGTGCACGCGCGGAAGAGCGGCGTCGTCGACCACTACGCGCTCGACGACGCGCACGCCCTCTCGCTCGCGCGGGAGATCGTCTCGAATCTCGGACCACAGGCGAACCTCTGGGGCGATGACGTGAGCGCGCCCGACGCGCCGGCCCACGACCCCACCGACCTGTATGCGATCGTGCCCGCCGACACGCGCACGCCGTACGACGTGCGCGAGGTCATCGCCCGGCTCGTGGACGGGTCGAAGTTCACGGAGTTCAAAGCGCTGTATGGCGAGACGCTCGTCTGCGGCTTCGCCCGGATCATGGGGTTCCGCGTCGGGATCGTCGCGAACAACGGGATCCTGTTCAGCGAATCCGCGCTCAAGGCCGCGCACTTCATCCAGCTCTGCGACCAGCGGAGGGTGCCGCTCGTGTTCCTTCAGAACATCGCGGGCTTCATGGTGGGTAAGGAGTACGAGGAGGGCGGGATCGCGAAGGACGGCGCGAAGATGGTTACGGCGGTCGCCTGCGCGGTCGTGCCGAAGTTCACGGTCATCATCGGCGGCAGCTTCGGTGCCGGGAACTACGGGATGTGCGGTCGCGCGTACGGGCCGCGGCAGCTCTGGATGTGGCCGAACGCGCGGATCAGCGTCATGGGTGGCGAGCAGGCGGCGACGGTGCTTTCGCTCGTCGGGACGTTCGAGAACGACAAGGCGCGCGAGGCGTTCAAGGGGAAGATCCGCGATCAGTACGAGACCCAAGGGGCGCCGTACTACTCGACCGCGCGGCTCTGGGATGACGGGGTCATCGATCCGCTCGACACCCGCGCCGTGCTGGCACTCGGCCTCGCCGCCGCGCGGCATGCCCCGATCGAGAAGCCGCGGTACGGCGTCTTCCGGATGTGAGGTAGATGCCCCGCATCAGCTACATCGATCCCGCGACGCTCACCGACCCCGAGCTCATCGAGGACCTCGAGCGGGCGCGGCGGTACGGGACGCCGCGGCCGGAGACGCAGTCCATCCGCTCGCATGTCCCGGCGGTCGCGAAGGCGTTCTCGAGGGCGTGGGACACGATCTTCCGCGAGGGCATCGTCGACCACGAGCTGAAAGAGCTCTGCCGGGTCTACGTCTCGAAGACCATCGAGTGCGACTACTGAGGGTCGCAACGGTCTCTCCGGGCGGGAGAGCGTGGCCTCGTCGAGGATGACTACACCGAGCTGCTGAACTTCGAGCGGTCCGCGCGTTACAGCGATCGCCAGAAGGCCGCGCTCCTCTACACGAGCATGCTCGTCTGGGATCCCGAGGGCGCCGACGATCGCGTGTGGGCGCGTCTCCGCGAGCACTTCAGCGACGCGCAGATCGTCGAGCTCGGGGCGTTCGTCTCGCTCACCTACGGTCAGCAACGGCTGATCAAGACCTGGGACGTCGGGCACAACGAGCTTCCCGCAAAGCCCGGCGCAGGGCTGGCGCGCTGATGGCCCACCTGGCCGGCACGGCCGACGAGATCCGCGCCCGCGTGCCGGCGGTGCTCCGGGCGTACGAGCGCACGCGGGACACGGTCCTGCGTTCGGGCATCGCCGATCAGCGATTGAAGGACCGCTGCTTCGCTTACCTCGCGACCGGCGTCGACGCGCTCGACACGCGCGGGCTCGACGAGCGCGAGCACGCCGCGCTCGAGTGGGCCGCGGCGATCGCGTGGGACTCCGATCGTGCCAACGATGCCCTCTGGTCGCGGCTGCACGCGCTCTTCAGCGAGCCCGAGCTCGTCGACCTGGGGTGCGCGATCGGCTTCGAGCTCGGGTACCAGCACTGGCGCAGGACGATCGGCCTGCCGGCGCGCGATTAGGTCCGGCTGCACTTGGACAGGGCGACCGCCTTCGTCGGGGCCTCGTCGGGGACCTGGGCGATCGAGCACCTCGAGGCCGTGTCCGGAGCCGCGCTCGCAGCGGCCTCGCATCTCACCATGGTCGACCCAGGCGGACAAGAGGCGCCGGCGGCACACCCGGTGTGGCTGTTGCGCGGCGTCACGAGCAACGAGCGCTACGTCACCCGCGCGGAGCACGAGGCACTCGCGTCGCGCCAGGAAGGGCTCGGTCGGCCCGCAGCGACCCGCGCGGCGCTGATCCCGATCAGGAAGACGGATGCCTGGTGGGAGCTCCCACAGGATGAGCGGCGCCGGATCTTCGAGGAGACCTCGCACCATGTCGCGCTCGGCCTCGAGTACCTCCCCGCGGTCGCGCGGCGCCTGTACCACGCACGGGATCTCGGCGAGCCATTCGACTTCCTGACGTGGTTCGAATTCGCGCCCGAAGCGGCGGCCGCGTTCGAGGAGCTGGTCCGGCGCCTCCGCGCCACGGACGAATGGACCTATGTCGAGCGGGAGGTCGACATCCGCTTGGCGCGCTAGGCGGCGAGCCGCTCCTTCATCCAGTCGGCCATCGCGGGCCGGTACCTGTACGTGATGTTGTTGCAGACGTGGTTGCCCTCGGGATACATCAGGAGCGTCGCGTGCTTCGCTTCACGCGCGATCCGCTCGGCGTGCTCGGGCGGGAAGAGCCGGTCCTTCGCGCCGTGGATGACGAGCACCGGGCAGTCGACCTTGTCGATCACGCCACGGAGCGAGAGCTGCTTGCTCTTCTCGAACGCCTCGGCCTCGTCGCGCGAGTGCGTGTAGTAGACGTAGCCGCCCTTCGTGAGCGGGTTCAGCGCCGGCCAGCATTCGGAGAGGTCGTACGGACCGGCCAGGGCGACGAGCGCCTTGAGCCGTTTCTCCTTCGCCGCGGCGAACGGGCCGTAGATGCCACCCATGCTGATGCCCATGAGCCCGACCCGCCCGAGGTCGAGGTCGTCACGTCGGCGCAGTCCATCGATGATCGCGGTCACCACGCCCGACCAGTCCGGTCGGATCGGGAATCGTCGCTCATTCTCACCCTGACCGGGTCCGTCGACCGAGAGCGTGGCCATTCCCCGACGGAGGAACTCGTTCTCCATCGTGAAGAGCTCTTCCTTCACCGAGTCGAGGCCCGGCACCAGGAGGACGAGCGGCGCGATGGCGACACCGCGGGGCCGGCGCAGGATGCCCGGCACGACCGCACCCTCGAACGGCAGCTCGAGACGCTCGCCGACCGGATCGAGACCCGGAAGCGCCTTCCGGTAGGTGTCGACCGTGCGCCGCGCGAGGTCCTCGTGCACACCGCGGTCCTCGAACCAGAGGAACTTCCCGAGGTGGTACGACCAAGCGGCGCGCTGGTAGGCCTCGGCCGCGCTCTCCGGGTGCCGGTCGCGCTCCGCCCGCTCCGCGATCTCGCGGTGCATGTCGCCGGTCTGGAGCCAGTACGGCGCCCACCCGCTCCAGTCCGTCACCGACGCCAGCGCGCGCTCGAAGTCGTTCACGTCGATGCCGTTCGCGACGAACCGCGGCTTCCAGTGGCCAGCCGCGAGCTGCACGCGGTTGGGGCTATCGACCGCCATCGCGCACCCGGATCTTCTCGTACTCGCGTTTCCACGTGTCGAGCCCGCGCCGCTCGTAGTGGTACTCGAACGCATCAGCCTGCGGGGCGACGAGCTCGCCGTAGAGCTCCGGCCGGCGATCGTGCGACTGCCCAGGGCGGCACCACAGCACGTCTGCCTCGGACGCCGGCGGCGAGAGCATCTCCTCGTCGTAGAAGTGCGACCGCATGACCGAGAGCTGGTCGAGATCGAGGTCCGCACAGGCCATCCCAGGGCCATCGACCGTCGCGAGCATCCGCTCCGGCGAAGCGATGCAGGTGCGGCCTCCAGTCCCGCCACCGAACAGATTCTGGTCGAGCACGACGCAGAGCAGGTTCTCCGCCGCGCGGGCGCGCGCGACCGCGCGCCACGTGTCCTGCAACCGCGTGCGCGTGCGTGAATGCACGCCGCCACCCGGCGCGACGATGATGTCCGCGCCGCGCAGCATCAGCACGCGCGATAGCTCAGGCACGAACAGCTCGCTGCAGATCAAGAGGCCGATGCGGCCGAACGGCGCGTCGACGGTCATGAGCTCGTCTCCCGGGAGAACGTGATGTCGGCCGCCCATGAGATACGCGTTGAAGATCGGGTGATTCGGCTGCACCCGGCGGTACGTCGCGCGCACGTCGCCGGCGTCGTCGATGAGCTTGTGGGTGATGTGGAACGTGTCAGGCGCGTCCGCTCGCTCGAGCCGTCCCGCGCTCACCCAGACGCGGCGGCGGCGCGCGGCCTCGCGAACGCGGTCGAGCGCGTCGTTCTCCATCGGCCCCGAATACGGACCGGGATAGCCCTCGGGAAAGACGATGTACGTCGCGCCCGCGTCGGCGGCCTCGTCGATGAAGCGCACCGCCTGCTCCGCGTTCTTCCACTCATCAGCGCCGATGAACGACTGCGGCTGCACCGCCGCGACCCGTGGGCCGTTCACGCCCCGCCCTCGAGCCACTTCGCGACGTCCTCGAGGAAGCGGGCGGCGTCCGCGCCGTCGGCCACGCGGTGATCGACCGACAGCGTCAGCGTCAGCATCGGCCGGATCTCGGGCCGTCCATCGACCGCGACGACGCGATCGCGGACGCGGCCCATCGCGACGATCGCCGCCTCGGGCGGATTCACGATCGCGGTGAAGCGGTCGACCCCGAACGAGCCGAGGTTCGACACGGAGATGACCGCGCCGGTCAGATCGTCCATCCCCAGATGGCCCGAGCGTGCCACGGCTTCGAGCCGCTCGCGCTCCTTCGCCAGCGCGGCGAGATCCTTCCGGTCGGCGTCGCGGATCACCGGCACGAGGAGCCCGTCGTCGACCGCGACGGCGAGGCCGACGTGGGCGCCGGCCCGCTCGACGATCGCGTCGCCGTCGAATCGCGACCGCAGCCGTGGATGCGCGGCGAGGGCACGCGCGACGGCGGAGACCACGACGTCGGTGTACGACGCGCCGGCGCGCTTTCGCTGCTCGTTCGCGCCGGTCATGTCGATGTCGCGCTCGAGCTTGAACTGCGGTGCTTCGGCGTTCGAACGGCTCATCGCCGTCGCGATCGCCTTGCGCATGCGCGAGAGCGGGATGCGCCGCTCGCCCGGCGCCGCGGGCGCGCGAGGCGCGCCGACCGCCGCCTCGACGTCCTCGATCGAGATGCGCCCTGCCTTCGACGCCGTCACGCTCGCGAGATCGACGCCGAGCTCCTGGGCGCGCTTCCGCGCTGCCGGAGAAGCGACGACGCGATCGGACGACGCGGAAGACGGCGAGTTGCGAGCGACAGCAGCGGCCTCCGTCGGCTCATCGATCGTCGTCGTGATGATCGCGACGACCTGCGCGACCGGGATCATCTCGTCGGGCTTCGCGAGGATGCGGCGTAGGAATCCGTTCGTCGTCGCGGGCACCTCCATCGCCGCCTTGTCCGTCTCGACCTCGAACAGGACCTCGCCCTCGGAGACCCGATCGCCCTCCTGCTTGTGCCACGCGATGAGCCGGCCCTCGTCCATCGTGAGTCCGAGCTTCGGCATGATCACGCTGATCGCGCTCATCCGTTCACGAGATCGCGAGCGGCGTTCACGATGTCGGCGACCTGCGGCACGACACCCAGCTCGAGCGGCTGCGCGTACGGGATCGGCGTCTCGAGTCCGGCGAGCCGCCGCGGTGGCGCGTCGAGGTCATCGAACGCCTCCTCGGCGACGAGCGCCGCGATCTCGCCGCCGTAGCCACCGCGCTTGATCGCCTCGTGCACCACCAGGCAGCGGCGCGTCTTCCGGACCGACGAGAGGATCGCGTCCTTGTCGAGCGGCACGAGCGAGCGCACGTCGATGACCTCGGCGCTGATGCCCTGCTCCGCGAGCTTCGCCGCGGCCTCGAGCGAGAAGAGCACCTCGCGCGACCAGGTCACGATCGTCACGTCGGTCCCTTCGCGCTTCACATCGGCCTTCCCGAGCGGGACGACGTGCTCGCCGGTCGGGACGGGCCCCTTCGTCCGGTAGAGGAGCTTGTGCTCGATGAACATCACCGGATCGTCGTCACGGATCGCCGCCGCGAGCAGCCCCTTCGCGTCGGCGGGTGTGGCCGGCATGACGACCTTCAGCCCAGCGACATGGGTGAACCACGCCTCGAGCGACTTCGAGTGCTGCGCCGCGTTCCCCCGTCCGGAGCCGCCCTGCGTGCGGACGACGAGCGGGACGCGCGCCTGGCCGCCGAACATGAACCGGTTCTGCGCGGCCTGGTTCACGATCTGATCCATCGCGAGTCCCGAAAAGTCGATGTACATGAGCTCGGCCACCGGACGCAGGCCGGTGAGCGCGGCGCCGACCGCGGTCCCGACCAGGCCGATCTCGCTGATCGGGGTCTGCCGGATGCGATCGGGACCGAACTCCGCGAGGAGACCCGCTGTCACCTGGAAGGCACCGCCGTGCTCGGCGATGTCCTCGCCCAGCACGATGACCTTCGGATCGCGCTGCATCTCGATGCGCAGCGCGTCGTTCAGCGCTTCCGCGTAGAACATCTCGCGAACCGACCCGTCCTCCCCCGCCCCCGCGCTGGGCGCGGGCGCGGTTCTAATTGGAGGCATAGATCTCCTCCGCGGTGAGCGGCGATGCGGGCGGACCGGCCTCGGCCCAGGCAACGGCGCGCTCCATCTCGTCATCGATCTCGCGGTCGATCGCGTCGAGCTCGGCTTGGGTGCCGAGCTTCTCGCGCACGATCCACGCGCGCGCGTCGGCGAGCGGATCGAAGGTGGTCTTCCAGCCCTCGATCTCCTCTTTCGGCTGATACTTCCGCGGATCGCCGTAGTAGTGCCCTTCGTGCCGGTAGGACTCGCAGACGAGGAGGGTCGGACCCTCCCCCTTCCGGGCACGAGCGATCGCCTCGCCGGCCGCGCCGTACACCGTCGCGACATCACGTCCGTCGACACGCACGCCGGGCATCCCGTAGCCCGCGGCACGGATCGCGATGTCCTCGACCGCGAACGCCTTCTTCGCCGGGAAGCTCTCCGCGTATTGGTTGTTCTCGCAGACGTAGACGACCGGGAGCTTCCAGATGGCCGCGATGTTCAAGGACTCGTGGAACGTTCCCTGGTTCGCGGCGCCGTCGCCGAAGAACGACACCGCGACCTGGTCGGTGCCGAGCTGCTTCGCGGTGAGCGCGGCGCCGGTGGCGATCGGGATCCCACCGCCGACGATCCCGTTCGCGCCGAGGTTGCCCTTCGAGGTGTCGGCGATGTGCATCGAGCCGCCGCGGCCGCGGCAGTAGCCGGTCTCCCGGCCGAGCAGCTCGGCGAACATCTTCCCGAGATCCGCCCCCTTCGCGATGCAGTGGCCGTGGCCGCGGTGGGTCGACGTGATCCAGTCGTCGTCGCGAAGGTGCTCGCAGACGCCCGCGGCGATGGCCTCCTCGCCGGCGTAGCTGTGGATGGTGCCCCAGATCTTGTTCTCGCCGAACAGGGTCGTGCTTCGTTGCTCGAAGCGGCGGATCGTCCGCATGACCCGATAGAGGTTGAGCGCGGTCGGCTTGTCCATCAATTCTCCTGCGGGTGCAGCATCACGCGGATCGCGCCGTCGCGCCGCTCGATGAACGTATCCCACGCCTCGGCGAAGCGTTCGAGCGGGAAGTGATGCGTCGTCAGGCGTCGCACGTCGACCGTGCCGCTCGCCAAGAACGGCAGGGCACGGGCCGAGACACGTTTTGGGTTCGCGACGGAGCCGAGCACGTCGAGATGTCCGCGCACGATCGTCGAGAGGTCCAGGCCCGAGAGCTCGACGCCCTGGCCGGTGGCGCCGCCGAGGACCACGCGCCCTCCCCGCCGGGCGAGGCGGATGGCATCACGCGCGGCATCGGCCGTGCCGGCGAACTCGATCACGGCGTCGAACGTCCCGAACCGGCCCGATGGGGCATCGCTCGTCTCGTCCGCGAACTCCGTTGCGCGCGCGAGGCGCTCGCCTCGGCCGAAGAGCGTGACGTGAGCCCCGATCGCCCGCGCGAGCTGCGCCGCGCAGAGTCCGATGGCGCCCGGTCCGATCACGGCGACGCGCTCGCCGGCCGTGACCCTGCCGCGCTCGAGGGCCCAGAGGGCGACGCCGAGGTTGTCGGTCCAGGCACCATCCTCGGTCGTCACACCGGCGGGCAGCTCATGGAGCGCCGCGACGGGGACGCTCGCGTACTGCGCGAGCCCACCGGGCACCGTGAATCCGATGTGCGCATGGCCCGTCTCGGGCTTCCCGTACTCGAGGCAGAGGTTGTAGAGCCCCTCGCGGCAGCGATCGCATTTCCCGCAGCCGACGTGGACCTCGACGCCGACGCGGGTCCCAGGCGCCGGACCGCGCACGTCGGGCCCGAGGGCCACGACCTCGCCCGAGAATTCGTGTCCCGGGACGTGCGGGAACGTCGTGCCGGCGAACTTCCCGGCGAGGATCTTCCGATCCGTCGCGCAGACCATCGACGCGCGCACTCGCACGAGCGCGTGACCCGGCGTCGGCCGGGGCGTCGGCACGGTGCGAACGGTGAACGCACCCGGACGGTCGAAGACGACCGCACGCATCTCGAGCGGCAGGCTCACGGGTGGGCCGGCCCGGGGAAACGATCGACCGAGACGAGCTCCTCGCGCGGCAAGCGCGTGCCCGTCGGCACTTCCGCCGCGTACCCACAGGTGAACGTGCCGAGGAACGTCCAGCGGAGCGGCACGTTGAGGATCCGCTTCGCCTTCTCCGTGATCCAGTGCTGCACGAACACGCCGCCGAGGCCGAGCGAGTGCGCGCGGAGCCACATCGCGTAGACCGCCATCGCCGCGGCCCACTCGAAGCCATTGTCGGCGTGCACGTTGGTGAGGCTCTTCGCCGGGTCGCTGCAGACCGCGATGACCGTCGGCCTGATCAGGTCGTTCACCAACCCGCTCTTCCCATCCGGACGGAACATCGGATCCCAATACGACGACAGCTCCTTCGACTCGCGCGCGAGCTCCTGCAGCTCGCGCTTCACGGACGCCTGGCGGACCCAGATGAATCGCGCTGGCTGAAGGTTCGCCGGCGAGGGCGCCCAGCGCGCCGCCTCGAGGATCTCGGCGACGAGCTCATCCGGCACCGGCCGGTCCTCGAATTTCCGGACCGCGCGCCGGGTGCGCATGAGCTCGGCGAGGTCCGTCATCACCGCGTCCCTGCGGGACGCGTCCGCTGAAGGCTCCTCACGGCTCGACGATCACCTTCATCGCGCCGTCCGTCCGTTCGTTGAAGGTCCGGAGCGCCTCGCCGAAGCTCGCGAGCTTGAAGTGGTGCGTGATGAGCTTCGCGGCGGGGATCCGGCCATCCGCCATGAGCGGGATCACCTCCTCCATGGTGTTGCGATTCGCTCGAACACCGTGGAGATCGATCTCCTCGAGCACGATCTTCTGCATGTCGATCTGCACCGGCTCCTTCGGGATGCCGGTGAACGCCACGCGGCCGCCCTTTCGCAGCACGCCGATGGACTGGCGGATCGAGTCTGCGGTACCGGCCGAGTCGACGGCCGCGTCCACGCCTCGACCGCCGGTCAGCTCGCGCACCACACCGATCGGGTCGCCCGCGTGATAATCGACCGTCTCGAAGCCGAGGTCGCGGGCGCGCTCGAGCCGCTTGCCGCCGCCGACGACGACGACCCGCGCCGCGCCGAGGGCCTTCGCGCACATCGCGACGAGAAGCCCCATGCCACCCGATCCGACGGACGCCACGACATCGCCCGGCTCGATGCCCGCACGCTTCGCGGAATGCAGCGCGATCGACGCCGTGTCGCAGAGCGCGGCCTCGTCGAACGCCATCGCGTCGGGGATCCGGAACACGCTCTTGATCGTCTGGACGACGTACTCGGCATACGCGCCCTGGGTGTAGTGGCCGTACTGGCGATGGCCGAGATCCTCACGGCCGTAGTTGAAGCAGAGGTTGTAGCGGCCGATCCGGCACATCCTGCAGTATCCGCAGCCCGAGTGTGACGTCCCCGCGACCCGCGTCCCGGGCGTGAAGCCGTACTCGAGCGCGACTCGCCCCGCGCTCACAACCTCGCCCGACCATTCATGGCCCGGGGTGAAGGGATATGCCCGTGGCCAGCGACCTTTGAACGAGCCTGCGACGATCTCGGCGTCCGTGCCGCAGATCGCGATCGCCCGCACCCGGCAGAGGACCTCGTTGTCCTTCGGCTCGGGCTTCGGGATGTCGCCGATCTCGAACGCGTGGGGTGCCGTCAGGACCAGCGCCTGCATCGCTACTCCTTCAGGAAGGCGACGACGCGGCAGATGCAGCCCTCGCCGTTCACCCAGCGCCAGGGGAACGCGCCGACGTCGACCCGGCTGCCAGCGACCTCCGCGACCTCGCCGCCAAGGTTCTCCAGCATCGGGATGTTCGCCTTCGCCATGTGGTAGTGGACGTGCTCGAAATCCTTGATTGGCAGCGTCTCCTCGATCGGCTTCCCCGATTGCGCCTCGTACTCCTTCACGAGGTCGGGGCGGAAGTGGCGCACCCGCACATGCAGCGAGTGATCCATCGACGCGAGGTCCGCGCCGAACCACTTGATCCCGGCGTCGACGAGCCAGTCGCAGACCTCGGGCTTCGGGCCGGGGTGCCGGTCGAAATACGTGACGTCGTCGCGGGTCGGCTTCGTCCAGTTGTACCGGTCCCAGCCGGTATAGAGGATGACGATGTCGCCCTTCTTGATGGACTCGCCCTTCGGGATGCGCGATCGGACGTCGTCGATGGAGTAGTAGGCCCACGGCTTGGTGATCGGCCTGAGGTCGATCACCAGAGCCGTGCCGTACAGGTCGCCGATGGGGATGTCGCCGAGGCTCTTGCCGGTGGTCCAGTAATGGCTCGGCGCGTCGATGTGGGTGCCGGTGTGCATGTTCGTCCGCACCAGCACCGTGGACTTTCCGTCGCGGTGATGCGTGGTGATGTCGGTGACCTGGATCGGCTCGAACTGCGGCCAGGTCGGCATCCGGTCACCCCACGGCTGGGTCAGGTCGACGAGCCTCACTAGTACGGGAAATCCTTCCGGCCGAGCTGCGCGATGACCTTCTTCACGACGCTGAGATCGGTGATCGAGTCGAACGTGAGCGCCTTCGAGATCTTGCCGAAGTCCGTCTCGCTCTTGATCGTGCCGCTGATGTTGGCCGCCGGCACACCCTCGTTCTGCGGCCAGGCCTTCGCCTTCACGAGATCGTCGAACGTGGCCGCGACCACGTCGGCGTCCTCCTTGGTCTGCACGACGCCGAGGTCGATGATCTTCTGCCGGTTCGCCGCGTCGTACATCGCGCGGTTCGCCCGCATGAGCGCGCGGATGAGGCACTCGGTCGTGGATGGGTCGTCCTTCAGCGTCTGCGTCGGGACGATGTAGACGGAGTACTGGTAATCGGTGAGGACGTCCCACATGTTCGCGAGGACGTGGATCTGCGGGTTCGCCTTCGCGACCGTGCGCACCTGGTCGATGTGCAACACGGCGGTGTCGGTGGTGCCGGTCGCGAGCGCCTGGACCCGGCCCGCGGTCGTCGTCGTGACGAACGTGACGTCCTTCGCGTCGATGCCCGCCTTCTTGAGGATGATCCGGGTCATGACGTCGGCGAAGCCGCCCGGCTCCTGGACGCCCATCTTCTTGCCCTTGAGATCGGCCATCGTCTTGATGCTCGGCCCGACGGCGAAGGTCACGTCGACGTTCGGCGCGTACGAGTAGACGATCTTCACGTCGGCGCCGTTCGCGATCGCGTCGATGACCGGCTCGCTCGACGTGCCCGCGAGGTCGATCGCTCCGGAGGCGGAGGCACGGAGCGAGCCCACGCCTCCGTCGAAGCGGATGAGCTCGACCGTGAGGTTCTCGTCCTTGAAGTAGCCGAACGCGTCGGCGACGTACGGCGTGAGGTGCACGACGTTCGGCGGCGTCACCGGCACCGCGATGGTGACCTTCTTGGCCGCACAGGTCGCCTTCGCGACCGCGGTCGCGGTGGCCGATGCGGCGGCGCTCGGCGCGGCCGAGGCGGTCGTGGTGCTCGATGCGCAGGCGCCCGAGACGATCGCCAGAACGAGACCGAACGCGATGAGCGCGCGCGGGTGTGTGCCCGACATGCCCATACCTCCCTATTGCTCGCGACGAAGCCAGGGTGCGACGCGGCCTTCGATCGCTTGGACCAGACCCATGAGCAGGATGCCCATCGCGGCGACGACGATCACCGGCACGAACATCCGGTCGATGCGGAAGACGTTCTCGTACTCGATGATGAGATAGCCGAGCCCGACGAGCCCGACGAGGAACTCCGACACGATCATGCCGATGAGCGCGCGACCGATCGCGAGCCGGACACCCGCGAGGACGAAGGGCATCGCCGAAGGGACGATCACGTCGGTCCAGAGCCGCCGCTCGCTGCTGTTGAATGCCCGAGCCACCTCCAGAAGACCTCGGTCCACGTTGCGCACGCCCTGCTGGGTGTTGATGAGGACCGGGAAGATCGCGAACAGCGCGACGGTCGCGACCCGCGGCGCGTCGCCCTGGTACTTGAACGCGATCGCGATGAGCGGCACGAGCGCGACCGACGGCACGCTGTACAGCGCGCTCACGAGCGGGTCGAGCGCGTTGTACACGACGCGCCACCTGCCGGACGCGATGCCGAGGAAGATCCCGAACACGAGCGCGATGACGAAGCCGCCGATGAGCTCGCGCAGGCTCTGGCCGAGCGCGTCCTGCAGCTCGCCGGTGGTGGTGAGCTCGAAGAACGCCACGAAGATCGCCGAGGGAGGCCGGATGATCAGCGGGTTGAAGCGTGGGGCGATGAACTCCCAGGCCAGGAGGACCGCCGCGATCGACCCGATCCGCACCGCCCAGTCCCCCGCCCGCAAGCGCATCCGCTTGCGGGTCGCCGCGGCCTCCACCGTCGCGCCGCGGGCCTGCAGCTCGCGCACGCTCACGCCGCCACCTCGGCGCGCAGCAGACGCCAGCAGCGATCACGGAGCTCGACGAACGACGGATGGGCGACGACGGAGGCGATCGTGCGGGGCCGCGGGATCGCGACGGTGAGGATCTCGCGGACTCGCGCCGGACGTGCGCTCAGCACGACGACCCGATCACCGAGCGCGATCGACTCCTCGATCGAGTGCGTGATGAACACCATCGCCGGCGGCGGCTTCGTGCCGCTTGCCGCGAGGCCACGCTGGTAGATGCCGAGGAGCTCGTCCTGGAGAATCTCGCGGGTCTGGGCATCGAGCGACCCGAAGGGCTCGTCCATGAGGAGCACATCCGGTTCGAGCGCGAGCGCTCGCGCGAGCCCGACCCGCTGCTGCATCCCACCGGAGAGCTGGTACGGGTAGTGACGCTCGAATCCACCGAGCCCGACCATCGCGATGTAGCGATCGACGCGTTCCGTGATGACGGCCGGCGGGAGTCCGGCGAGGTCGACGCCATACGCGACGTTCTCTCGGACACGCTTCCACGGCATCAGCCCAAAGTGCTGGAAGACCATCGCGACGTTCCGCCGCGGTCCGTTGACGGTGGTGCCGTCGACGAGGATGCGACCGTCGTCGAGCGGGATGAGCCCGTGCATCGTCCGGAGGAGCGTCGTCTTGCCACAACCCGACGGGCCGAGGATGCAGACGGCCTCGCCGTCGCGGATGGTGAGATCGAGCTCGTGGAAGACGTCGACCGTGCCGTAGCGCTTCGCGGCGCGTTCGACGACGATGCGCTCGCCGGTCATGCGATGCGCCTCGTGACCGCGCCGACAGAGGTCGATCCGCGGATGACGAGCTCCGCCGGCAGAACGATCCGCCGAACCGCGATCGCCTCCCCCTCGAGGCGCGCGATGAGGAGCCGCGCGGCCCGCGCCCCCATCTCCTCCTGCGCGACGTGGATCGTGGTGAGGTCCGCGAGCGACGCCTCCGGCGTGTCGTTGAACCCGGCGATGGCCAGATCCTGCGGCACGCGGAACCCGGCCTCGCCGGCCGCGCGCCGCGCACCGAGGGCGATGAGGTCGTTGGCCCCGAAGACCGCCGCCGGGCGAGACTCGCGGAACAGCGCTCGCGCCGCGCGATATCCAGCGGCCTCCGACCACGACTCGGCCTCGACGATCCTCGCGTCGATGCCGTGGCGCCGGGCCGCGGCGACCACACCGGCGGCGCGCTCGGCACCCGTCGTCGTCGAACGCGGCCCCGCAACGTGCGCGATCCGCGTGTGCCCGCGGGATACGAGATGGTCGACGACGAGCCCGGCTGCGGCGGTGTTGTCGACCGTCACCACGAGGTCATCTCTGTCGCCGGCGGCGCGGTTCACGAGCACGAACGGGAAGCCATCGGCGCGGAGCTCAGCGATCGTCTCGTCGGCCATCCGCGTCGACGCGACGAGCACGCCATCCACCTCACGCTCGCGCAGCACGCGGATGTAGGTCGCCTCGCGCTCGGGGAGATCGCCGGTGTTGCAGAGCACGAGCGAGTAGCCGCGCTCGTGTGCGGCCTCCTCCGCCCCCTTGATGATCCCGGCGAGGAACGTGTTCGCGATATCCGGCACGAGCATCCCGAGCGTCAGGGTGCGGCGGAGGCGGAGGCTGCGTGCGAGGGCCGACGGGCGGTACCCGAGGCGATCGGCCGCCGCGACGACGCGAGCCCGCGTCTCCGGGCGGAGAACGTGACCGGGCTGCGCGCTGAGCGCGCGCGACACGGTCGAGGGGTGGACCTGCGCGGCCCTGGCGACGTCGAGGATCGTCGACCGGGCCCGTCCGTGCGTCCGCTGTCGCGTCACCGCCGGAAATCGTTTGCGTAATCGGGACGGCTGTCAAGCCGGGCCGGTACGCTCCGGCCGGTGAGCGGCCTGCCACCCGTCGTGGACGCGCGGGGTCTCGAGCTCGTCGGGCACTCCGACCTCGGTGGGAAGGGAGACGGCATGCAGATCATGCGGAACGGCGACGTGGTCTACGTCGGTCACATGGGCGACTTCGGCGTCGGCACGAGCGTCGTGGATGTGTCGGATCTGCGCCGGCCGAAGCTCCTGGCCCAGCTTCCGGCACCGAAGCGCGCGCACGCGCACAAGACCCAGTACGCCGACGGCCTGCTCATCGTGAACAACGAGCGGTACCCCTACGACGCCACCGACCCCGAGCGGACCGGCATCGTCGTCTACGACGTGTCGATCGCCGATGCGCCGCGGCTCATCGGATCCCTTCACGTCGATGGTTCCGGCGTCCACCGGATCTGGTGGGCTGGCGGTCGCTACGCCTACGCCTCGGCGCGCGGACGACCGGGGATCCATGGCGCGTCGCTGATCACGATCGACCTCGCCGATCCGGAGCGCCCGCGCCTCCATGCCGAATGGTGCTTCCCCGAGCAGCGGCGCGGCGACGCCGACCCCGGTATCCGCGCCACGCGCCGCTATCCGAGCTGCCACCACGCGATCGTGCGGGGCGATCGCGCGTACGCCGGTTGGTTCGACGCCGGCGCCGTCATCTTCGGCATCGACGACGGCCGGCTGACGTTGATGGGCCAGGTCGATTGGACCGATCGCGCGGGCGGCCACCCATACACGCACACCGCGCTCCCGCTCGGCGATCGCGGCATCGTGATCGCGACCGACGAGGCGATCGACCCGGACCGCACCGGCGCGGCGAAGGACATCCACGTGATCGACGTCGCCGACGAACGCGCGCCACGGGAGATCGCGCGGTTCCCGGTGCCCGAGGATCGGCCCACCGAGGGCCTGCGGTTCGGACCGCACAACCTCCACGAGAACCGTCCGGGGACGTTCGAGAGCGACACGATCGTGTACGCGACGTACTTCAGCGCCGGGCTGCGTGTCTACGACACGCGCGACCCGAGAAACGTGACCGAGGTCGCTCGGTTCGTCCCGGCCGCTCCGCGAGGTCAGCCGGTCATCCAGCTGAACGACGTGCTCGTCGGCGCCGACCGGACGGTGTTCGTGACCGACCGGAACACCGGCGGCCTGTACATCCTCCGACCGGCGGGCTGAGCCGGCAGCTATCGTCAGCGGCCGATGGCCGACCTCGTACGTATCGCGGTCGACGAGCGCCGGGTGGCCCGGATCACGATCGCCCGCCCGGAGCGGAAGAACGCGTTCAACGCCGAGCTCATCGCGCAGCTCGCGAAGGCCGTCGATGACGTTCCGGGCGACGCGCGCTGTGTCGTGCTGGCGAGCGAGGGCGACACGTTCTGTGCCGGCGCGGACCTCGCCTGGATGCGCTCGATGGCCGACTACACGCGCGAGGAGAACCTCGCGGACTCGACCGCGCTGGCGGAGCTCTTCGCGTCGCTCGACGGCCTGCCGATGCCGATCGTCGCCCGGATCCAGGGTGCGGCCATCGGCGGCGGCGCGGGCCTCGTGGCGATGGCGGACATCGCGGTGGCCGCGGAGGCCGCGACGTTCGCGTTCACCGAGGTCCGGCTCGGCATCCTTCCCGCCGTCGTGTCGCCGTACGTGGTACGGAAGGTCGGCGCGAGCTTCGCGACGGCCGCGTTCACGACGGGCATCCGCTTCGACTCCCACCGCGCCTTCGAGACCGGGCTCGTCCACAGCGTCGTCGACGAGGGCCAGCTCGATCCCGAGGTGGGCCGGTTCGTCGACGCGATCATCTCCGGCGGGCCCGAGGCGGTGAACGCCGCGAAGCGGCTCGTTCGCGACGTGACCGGACGCACGCCCGCGGAGGTGCGCGAGCTCACGGTGCGGCGGATCGCCGACGCGCGGGTCGGCGCTGAGGGCCAGGACGGGATGCGCGCGTTCCTGGAAAAAAGGACGCCGCGCTGGCTGGGAGGATCACGCCGCCAGAACTAGCCGCAGCACCGCGACCGTCGCGACGCCCGACAGCACGCCCAACAGGAGATTGCGGCGCCAGGCGACGACCGCGACGACGACGATCGCCGCGGCGAGCTCCGGCCCGCGGGTCGGCGCACCGCCAGGCACGAGGATCGCCGGGCCCGCGAGCGCCGCGATGATCGCCGCCGGCAGCGCGTCCAGGTACCGCGACACGCCCCGGGGCAGCCCGCTCGGAAGCGCGACTCGGAAGGCGAATGCCCGCACGACATACGTGACGACGGCGGATCCGGCGATCGCGAGCCACGTCATGCGGCACGCCCGTCGCGGATGAAGAGGACGAGCAACGGCGCGAGCGCGCCCGCCGCCACGACAGCGATCACCGACGCGCCGAGGGCGGCGAGCGCCGCCGCCAGCAACGCCGCGGCGACCGCGACGATCGCGTCCGACCGGCGGCGCACGCCGAGCACGACGATCGCGACGAACGTCGCGGTGATCGCGAAGTCGACGCCGAACCGCCGCGGCTCGCCGATCGACGGCCCGGCGAGCATCCCGATGACGGTCGCGGTGTTCCAGAGCAGGTAGAGCGCGACCGCGAACGTCGCGTAGTACGCGAGCTCGGTCCGGCCTCGCCTGAACCAACCGATGGCCATCGCGAACGCCTCATCGGTCAGCACGAACGCGGCGGCGAGCCGCCGGGCCACCGAGACGTCGAAGTGCGGGCGCAGCGCGGCGGCCATCAGGACGTGCCGGAGGTTGATGAGCAGGACCGTCGCGACGATCACCGGCCACGCCGCGCCATCCCTGAACAGCTGGACCATCGCGAACTGCGACGCCCCCGCGAAGATGAACACGCTCATCGCGACGATCTCGGCCGGCGCGAGGCCCGCCTGGCGAGCCACGATGCCGAAGGGAATGCCGACGACGAGCACGGTGATGAGCACCGGCCAGCCTTCGGCGAGCGCGGCGCGTTGCGGTGACAATCTCCGTCACATGATGACCGTCCTCGTCGCGAATCGCGGCGAGATCGCCCGTCGCGTGTTCCGCACCGCGAAGCGAATGGGACTGCGGACCGTGGCCGTCTACTCCGACGCCGACGCGATCGCGCCGTTCGTCCGCGAGGCCGACGCGGCGATCCGCATCGGCCCGGCGCCGGCACGCGACTCGTACCTGAACATCGCGAGCATCGTCGCCGCGGCGCGCGAGGCGGGTGCGACGCTCATCCACCCCGGATACGGATTCCTGTCCGAGCAAGCGGCGTTCGCCGAAGCGGTGGCCGCGGCGGGGCTCACGTTCGTCGGACCGAGCGCCGCGGTGCTGCGACGTGTCGGGGACAAGGCCGAGGCGAAGGCCGTGGCCGAGCGCGCCGGAGTCCCGATCCTCCCCGGCTACCGCGGCGCCGATCAGCGCGACGAGACGTTCCTCTCGGCCGCGAACAGCATCGGATACCCCGTCATGCTGAAGCCCGCCGCGGGCGGAGGCGGCATCGGGATGCAGCTCGTCACGCGCGAGGCGGAGCTGCGCGACGCGCTCGCGCGCGCCCGGCGGACCGCACGTGCCGCGTTCGGCCACGAGCGCCTCATCCTCGAGCGCGCGGTCGAGCGGCCGCGGCACGTCGAGATCCAGCTCCTTGCGGACACGCACGGGACGGTGATGGCGCTCGGCGAGCGCGATTGCTCGGCGCAGCGCCGCCACCAGAAGGTGCTCGAGGAGTCGCCGTCACCCGCCGTGGATCGGGAGCTCCGCAAGGCGCTGAGCGACGCGGCGATCGCGATCGCGAAGGCGGTCGGGTACGTGAACGCCGGCACGTGTGAGTTCATCGTCGACCCAGCCGGTGACTTCTTCTTCCTCGAGGTGAACGCGCGCCTGCAGGTGGAGCATCCGGTCACCGAGCTCGTCTGGGGCGTCGATCTCGTCGAGCAGCAGCTCCGCATCGCCATGGGCGAGGCGCTCGCCGTCGACGCGCGGCCGACCGGCCACGCGTTCGAGGCGCGCCTCTACGCGGAGGATCCGGCGAGCGGGTTCCTTCCCTCGACCGGGCGGATCGCGCTCGTCGAGTGGCCTGACGGCATTCGCCTCGACTCGGCGATCGAGGAAGGCAGCGTCGTCGGCTCGGACTACGACCCGCTCATCGCGAAGATCGTCGTCGGCGGTGACGACCGCGCCGGCGCGCTCGCCCGGCTCGACGCCGCGCTGCGCCGCTCGACCGTCCTCGGCGTGCGCACGAACCAACGGTTCCTCCGCCGGCTCGTCGCGGACAAGGCCATGCGCCAGGGGAACGTCGACAGCACGCTGATCGATCGCACGCCCGACCTGGCCGCGGGGCCGGGCGATCCGCCCGATGAAGTGCGCGCGCTCGCGGCGGCCGCATTCGCCGCGAGCACCGCGATCGGGTCCGATCCACGCGACCCCTGGCGCGCGCTGTCGGGCTGGCGCGCCGGTGGCGAGCCCGCGATGACGGTGCTGCTCGACGACCGGCCGACCCGCGTGAGCGGCAGCGGCCCCTACGAGGTGGACGGGCACACCGTCGCGCGCGAGGAGATCGGTGGGCACTGGACGCTCGACGGCGAGCCGGCGATCGCGGTCCGCGACGGCGCGGACGTCTGGGTGAAGTGGCGCGACGAGACGTACGTGCTCGACACCGCCGGCCGCGAGCGCAACGTGGGCGCCCTGGCGGCGAGCGAGATCATCGCGCCGATGCCCGGCGTCGTGCTCGCGGTGCACGCGCGAGCGGGGCAGCGCGTGAAGCGCGGGGACCTCGTGTGCCTGGTCGAGGCGATGAAGATGGAGCTGCGGGTGGAGGCGCCGGCCGACGGCACGGTGACGAAGGTCCTGTGCGCGCAGGGCGATCAGGTCCGCCGCGGCCAGCGGCTCGCCGAGTTCGAGCCCGCCTAGCTACGCGGGTTTGGCTTTCACCTTCTCCTGGCAGTACGCGTAGAGCGCGTCGAGCACCGGCCGCGACGCCTGCCGCTGCTTCTGATCGTCCGGGTAGTGCTGGTGGCGGAGGCCGTCGAGGACCGCCTCGATCCCGATCGATTCGGGGGTCACGGTCTTGTCCGCGGTGTCCGCGCCACGGATGACCTTCGCCATGTAGGCCATCGCGGGATCCGCGTCGAGCTTGTACTTGTGGACGAACGCGTCGAAGCTGCACTCGGGACCGTGGTGGCCGAGGTCGGCACCCTTCGTGTCGTACGGCGTCGCACCGCGCTTGGCGGCCTCGCTCTCGACCTGGTCGGTCGGCACGTAGATGAACTCGGCCTGCTTGTCGACGAACTTCTCGATGAGCCACGGGCACGCGACGCGATCGACGCGCGGGTGTTCGCGGGTGATCCACTTCATCGTCTTCTCCTCTTCACCACGTTCCGCGGTGCAAGACCTCGGACGCCGGACGCCTCCCGACGATCTTCAGCGACGGCGATGGCCGATCGGTCGCCGCCTTGTACCCGATCGCGACCGTGCCGACGGCGGTGTACTCCTCCGGCACGCCGAACGCAGCGCGGAACCCGGCCTGGTCGAAGACTCCGAAGAAGACCGCGCCGAGCCCCGCGTCGACCGCCGTCTGCAAGATGAGGAGCGCGGCCATCCCGACGTCGATATCCCAGTACGGCACCGGCCAACGCTTCTCATCCATGTCGGTCCAGCCCTTATCAGGGAGGCTGTAGCGCGATAAGTAGGCGCTCTTGTTCGAGAGGCACACCACGAGCGCGGCCGCGTTGAACATGCCGGGCCATCCGAAGGCAGCGCGCCTATCCGCGGTCATCGTGGTGTTCCAGTAGCGCTCGGTCTCGGCTTTGCCGGTCAGTAGAAGGAATGCCCAACCTTGACTGAACCCCGCTGACGGCGCGCGCTGCGCGTTCGCGATGATCCGCTCGAGCACCGCCGGATCGATCGGCCGGTCCTCGAACGTGCGCACCATGCGCCGCTTGCGAACGACATCCTGGAACTCCATTCCGTGACAATGTACGAATGGAACGGCCGGTGCGCGTCCAGATCGTCGAGGTGAGCCCGCGCGACGGGCTCCAGGCGGAGCAGCGGACCCTCACGACCGAGACGAAGCTCGAGCTCATCGACCGTCTGGGGGACGCCGGCCACACGGCGATCGAGGCGACCTCGTTCGTGAGCCCGACCGCGGTGCCGCAGCTGGCCGACGCCGACGATCTGATGAAGCGGCTCGTGCGGCGGTCCGGCGTCCGTTACCCGGTGCTCGTGCCGAACGAGACGGGCCTCGAACGAGCCCTGGCCGCGGGCGCCGACGAGATCGCCGTCTTCGTGTCGGCGAGCGAGAGCTACTCGCGCAAGAACCTCCGCCGCGGCCGCGACGAGGCGATCGCCACCGCGCTCGCCGTCATCGCGGCGGCGAAAGCGAGGCGCCTGCGAGTCCGGGCGTACGTCTCGATGGTCATCGCGGACCCCGACGACGGCCCGACCGATCCGAACGCCGTCGCCGCGATCGGTGCTCGGTTCATCGCCGCGGGCGCGGATGAGCTCTCGCTCGGCGACACCATCGGCGCCGGGACGGCGACGCAGGTGCGCGCGCTCATCGCGGCTCACCGCGAAGCCGAGGTCCCCGTCGAGCGCATCGCGGTCCACTTCCACGACACGTACGGCCAGGGGCTCGCGAACGTCCTCACCGCGCTCGAGCTCGGGATCGCCGTCGTCGACGCGAGCATCGGCGGCCTCGGCGGCTCGCCGTTCGCGAAACAGGCGACGGGGAACCTCGCGACCGAAGACGTCGTGTGGATGCTCGATGGCATGGGGATCGAGACGGGACTCGACATCGCGAAGCTCGCCGCGACGACCCACTGGATGGCCGAGCAGCTCGGGCGCCAGCTTCCCGGACGCGCGGCCCGGGCGCTCGTGCCGTGATGGCCGAGCTCTTCCGGATCTTCCGCGACGGGATCGCGGCCGTCCTGCTCATCGTCTCGCAGCACGAGTACCTCGCGCTGTTCGGAATCGTGGCGACCGAGGAAGCCGGCGTCCCGCTCCCCGCGCCGAGCGACCTCGTCATCATGTTCTACGGCGATCGCGCCAGGGGTGACGTCGCGAGCCTCATGCTCGTGGTCCTCACGTGCACCTTGGCGTCGACGTTCGGCACGCTCATCCCCTACCTCATCACCCGCAAGTACGGTGACGCCGCGGCCCATCGCATCGCGCGGTGGATCGACGTCGAACCGAAGCGCGTCGACGAATGGGAGGTACGGATCGCCCGGCGCGGCTTCATCGCGATCTTCGTCGGGCGGCTCATTCCCGGACTGCGCGTCGCGATGTCGCTCATCGGCGGCACGGCGAAGGTGCCGCTCGCCGAATTCTCGGGCGGCGTGTTCGCGGCAGGGCTCCTCTACTGGTCCTTCTGGACGCTCCTCGGCGCGCTGTTCGGGCCGGTCGTTCGGCGCCTCATCCCGCGCGCGTACATCGATCTCGTGGTGCTTGGCATCCCGATCGTGGTCATCGGCTACTTCGTATTCCGCTACATCCGCGGCCGGCGCCGGCACGCGGCGTCGACGCACGCGGGCTAGGCTGCGTCAAACCGCGAGGAGGTCGCGCCTTGGCCTACGAGAAGTTCGACAAGCTCGTCGCGGACCGGACGAAGCGGTGGACCGACGAGCTCAGCGACTTTTGCCGTATCCCCTGCGAGACCGCGCAGCTCCCGGAGCTGAAGCGCGGCGCGAAGTGGACCGCCGACCGGCTCCGTAAGGCCGGCGCGAAGGTCGAGCTCATCGAGAAGGACGGCGTCGCGCCACTCGTCGTCGGCGAGATGGGCAGCGGGAAGCGCACGCTCATCTGCGTCCAGCATTACGACGTGCAGCCCGCCGCGCCGCTCGACCTCTGGACCTCGCCGCCGTACGAGCCGACGATCCGCGACAACAAGCTCTTCGCCCGCGGGGTCTCCGACAACAAGGGACAGTTCCTCATCCGCGTGCAGGCGGCCGAGGCGTACCAGGAGGCCATCGGGCCGCTCCCGATCAAGATCCGGTTCCTCGTCGAGGGCGAGGAGGAGTCCTCGAGCCGGCACTTCAACTCGATGCTCCAGGAGCGTCCCGACCTCACGGCCGGCGACGGCTCGCTCCAGGAGGGCGGCGCGCTCGATGCGAAGGATCGCCCGACGCTCATCTGCGGCGTGCGGGGGATCCTCTACGTCGAGCTCTCGGTCCGCACGCTCGCCTACGACGCGCACTCGGGCGGCGCATCGCTGTACGAGAACGCGGCCTGGCGGCTGGTCGAGGCGCTCGCCACGATGCGGAAGCCCGACGGGACGGTGACGATCGACGGCTTCTACGACGACGTACGCAAGCCGAGCGCGGCGCAGCTCGCGCACCTTCGAACGATCCCGTTCGAGGAGGCGAAGCTGAAGGCGATCTACGGCGCGAAGCGCTTCGTCGGTGACCGCTCCGGCTCCGACGCGCAGGTCGCGCAGCTCTTCAACCCCACCTGCAACATCGCCGGGATCTGGTCGGGCTGGACCGGCGACGACGCGAAGACCATCACCCCGGCCCAGGCGAGCGTGAAGATCGACATGCGGCTCGTCCCCGATCAGGATCCCGAGAAGATCGAGCGGCAGCTCCGCGCGCACCTCGACAAGCGCGGCTTCGGCGACATCACGATCAAGAACTGGGGCCGCGAGCACCCGTACTGGGGACCTGTCGACGCGCCGATCGTCGACGCCGCGGCGCGCGCGTCGGAGGCCGTGTATGGGCAAACGCCGCTGCGGCTCTTCTCGAGCCCCGGCACCGCGCCGCAGTACCAGGTGTGCAATCCGCAGAAGCTCCCGATGGTCGCGATCGGCTACGGGCACCCTGACGCGCGGGCCCACGCGCCCGACGAGAACGTGCGGCTCGACCTCATGCCGAAGGCCGCGATGGTCCTCGGACGCTTCTTCGATGAGTTCGGTCGCACCTAGGCTCGAGACCGAGCGGCTGATCTTGCGGGAGTGGCGCGATGACGACCGCGATGGGGCCCTCGCGATGAACGCCGACCCCGAGGTCATGCGCTTCATCGGCGACGGACACGTGCTGGATCGGGCCGAGTCCGCGGCCATGCTCGCCAGCTTCCGGCGGAGCTGGGGCGAGCACGGGTTCGGGCGGTGGGCGGTCGAACGCCGCTCGGATGGCGCATTTGCCGGCTTCTGCGGCGTCGGCTTCCTCAGCTCGTTCCCCGAGGTCATCGGTGAGCCTGAGATCGGATGGCGGTTACGGCGCTCGTTCTGGGGAGTGGGCTACGCAACGGAGGCGGCGATCGCGAGCCGCGATGACTTCTTCCGGACGACCGAGTACGACCACCTCATCAGCCTCTCGAACCCCGGCAACGTGGCGTCCGAGCGGGTCATGGAGAAGCTCGGGATGCGGCGCGTCGACGACGTTCGGCACCCGAGGTACGGCGCCATCCACCGGCACCGCCTCGACCGTGCGGATTGGCGACCGGCGTGACCGACGTCATCGTCATCGGCCTCGGCGCCGACGGCAGCGCCGCGGCCGCGCACCTTGCGCGCCGCGGAGCGACGGTCCTCGGGCTCGACGCCTTCTCCCGCGGCCACACGAACGGCTCGTCGGGCGGGCTCACCCGCGTCATCCGTCTCGCGTACTACGAGCATCCGGACTACGTACCGCTGCTCAAGCGCGCCTGGACCCTGTGGCGCGAGCTCGAGGCGGCGAGCGGGGAGGAGCTCCTCCGGCAGACCGGGGGCGTGTACGCCGGCCCGCGCGACGGCGAGCTCGTCGGCGGCGCACTCCGCAGCGCCCGCGAGCATTCGCTCGAGCACGAGCTCCTCGACCCGGCGGCGCTCCAGGCGCGGCTGCCGCTCTTCCGCTTCGACCCCGACTGGTGGGGCCTCGCCGAGGCGACGGCCGGGTACCTGCTGCCCGAGCGGTGCATCGCCGCGCATCAGGTACTCGCGGAACGGAGCGGCGCGACCCTGCGGTTCGATGAACGGGTCGCGTCGTGGGATCGCGACGGCGACGGCGTTCGCGTCACGACGGATCGCGGCACCTACCGCGCCGATCGGCTCGTCGTCGCGGCGGGTGCCTGGAACGCGCGGCTGCTCCCGCGCATCGCCCCGCTGCTCACCGTGAAGCGCGTGCCGCTGTTCTGGTTCGAGCCGGTCGCCGAGCGCGACGCGCTCGCGAAGCTGCCGGTGTACATCGTGGACGCCGGCCTCGGCCACGGCTGCTACGGGTTCCCGTACCTCGCCGACCAGGGATTGAAGATCGCGACCCACGGTGCCGGTACGCCGGCCGATCCGGACACGGTCGATCGCGAGGCCCATCCCGCGGACGAGGCGCCGATCCGCGAGTTCATCATGCGCCGGCTGCCGTCGGCGGACGGACCGGTGCGGATGGCGAAGATCTGCATGTACACCGTCACGCCCGACGAGCACTTCATCGTCGACGTCGATGGACCGCTCGCGTTCGCCTCGGCGTGCTCCGGCCACGGGTTCAAGTTCGCGAGCGTCATGGGGGAGATCCTCGCCGACCTGGCGCTCGACGGGCGCACGCGGCATCCGATCGGCTTCCTCTCGGCGTCGCGGTTCGCCCTGTCGCGCGCACGAGGATGAGCCGCACGCAGGCGATCATCCGGATCGTGATCGCTGCCGCCCTCATGGGCTTCGTCTACTGGGTCGTCATCACGAACGCCGGAGCCGGCCACTAGCTACGCCGCCTTGCGCCTCCCGCGCCCGCGGGTCGCCGCGGCGAGGCGCTTCTCGAGCTTCGCGACCTCGTCCTCCAATTGTTTGGCGAGCTCGACGGCCTGCTTCGTCGGGACCGCGTCGGCCGAGGCGACCGACCCGATGAGCGCGCCGATGCGATGGTTCAGCCGCACGCCGAAGTTCAACGTGTCCTGGCGGCTCTTCGCTTTCGGCTGCATGAGCTCGCTCTCGATCGCATCGAGCGTCCGCTTAATCGGGGCCGTCGTGCGCGGATCGTTGCGGACCTCGCGCAGCCGGTTCACCGCCTTGTGATCGCGATCGAGCAGATCGCGGAGCTTCACGCGTAGCGCGAGCTGTGCGTCGAAGTCGGCCTGGGTCGCCTTGATCCGTGGATCCTTCCGGATCTCGAACTTCGCGTCGCTCTTCGCGCCGTCGACGTCGAGCCGTACGGAGTACGCGCCGGGCGCCGCAACCGGGCCCTTCAGCGCGTTCTCGAGCTGATCCATGACCTGCGGCTCGTCGTCGATCTTGCCGGCGTCCGGATAGCGCATGTCCCAGACGAACCGGTTCATCCCCGGCTCGACCGCCACGCGCGGCTCCTTGTCCTTCGGGTCCGGGTTCGGCGGCCGTTTGATGTACGAGCGGATGAGCCGGCCGCGCGAGTCGAAGAAGCTGAGCGTGATGTTCTTCGGCGCGCCGCGAAGGAAGTACGTGACGATCACGCCGTCGGGCGGGTTCTTGCCGGCGTCGAGGTTCGACTCGACCTTGTCGCCATTCGGCCGCTCCTCGACGAGGGTCGAGAAGATGCTGCCGCCCGGGTGCCGGTAGTTCTTCATCGGGGCCATCTCGGTCTTCGACGAGAACCCGCCGTACGTGCGGTAGCGGATCGTCGGGCGCGGCGTGAAGAGGCGCGAGGTCCCCGTCGCGCGCTTGCGCGCGAGCTCGCGCACCGGCGAGAGGTCGTCGAAGATCCAGAACGAGCGGCCGTGGGTCGCGAGCGCGAGGTCGCCGTCCTTCACGATGAGGTCGTGGATCGGGACGACCGGGAGGGTCTTCCCCATCCAGCGGTGCCACCGCGCGCCGTCGTCGTACGAGACGTAGAGGCCGACCTCGGTGCCGGCGTACAGGAGCCCGCGGACCTCGGGATCCTCGCGGACCGCACGCACGAACGTGTCCGCGGGGATGCCCGCGGTGATCTTGGACCAGCTGCGGCCGTAGTTCTCGGTCTTGTAGATGTACGGCTTGAAGTCGTCGTGCTTGTACCGGTTCGCCGCGACGTATGCGACCGCGGCGTCGTGCGGCGACGGCTCGATGATGCTGATGAGCGTCTGGGCGGCGATCAGCCGCGGCGTGACGTTCGTCCACTTCCTGCCGCTATCCCGGGACACGTTGATCAGGCCGTCGTCGCTGCCGGCCCAGAGCACGCCCGGCTCGACCGGCGATTCGGCGAACGCGAAGATCGTCGCGTGGTACTCGGCGCCGGTCTGGTCGAGGGTGATCGGACCGCCCGAGTCGCCGGTGGTCTTCGGGTCGTTGCGGGTGAGGTCGGGGCTCACGCGCGTCCACGACGTGCCCTCGTCCGTCGAGCGGTGCACGTACTGCGAGGTCGTGTAGAGGACGTTCGGATCGTGCGGCGACAGCGCCACCGGCGCCGTCCAGTTGAAGCGGTACTTGATGTCCTTCGCCGCGATGCCCGAGGTCGCGTCCGGCCACACGTTGATCGTCCGGACCTGACCGCTCCGATGGTCGTACCGCGTGAGGAGACCGGCGTGATCGGCGGCGAACACGATGTTCGGGTCGTCGGCCCGCACCGCGATGTGCCCGGCCTCACCGCCACCGACCTCGTAGCAGTCCTGCCAGAGGATGCCGCTGAGCGAGACGCGCGTCGGCGACGAGATCGACGAGTTGTCCTGCTGCGCGGCGTAGAGCCGGTAGGGCGTCTGGGTGTCGGCGGTGATGTGGTAGTACTCGGCCGTCGGCTGGTTGTAGAGCGACGACCACGACGCGCCGCCGTTGAACGAGATCGTCGCGCCGCCGTCGTTGCCCTCGATCATCCGCAGCGGGTCGTTCGGATCGATCCAGAGGTCGTGGTTGTCGCCGTGCGGGATCGTCTGCCGGGTGAACGTCTTCCCGGCGTCGCTCGAGCGGTACGCGTCGACGTTGAGCACCCAGACGGTCTCAGCGTCCTTCGGGTCCGCGTAGATGTGCGTGTAGTACCAGGCCCGCTGGCGCAGCTCGCGATCCTCCGAGCCCTTCGCCCACGAGATGCCGCCGTCCTCGGAGCGGAACACGCCGCCATCGGTCGCCTCGATCAACGCGTAGATGCGCTCGGGGCGCGCGGGCGAGACGGCGATGCCGATCTTCCCGAGGACGCCCTTCGGCAGACCGCGATTGCGCGAGATCTCGGTCCACGAGTCGCCGCCGTCGGTCGACTTGAAGATGCCGCTTCCCTCGCCGCCGCTGATGAGCTGGTGCGGGCGGCGGATCGCCTCCCACAGCGTCGCGAACACGATGCGCGGATTCGTCGGGTCGATCGAGAGGTCGATGCCGCCGGCGTTCGGCCCGCGCGACAGGACCTTCTTCCAGGTCTTGCCGCCGTCGCGCGTACGGAAGATGCCACGCTCGGGGTTCGGGCCGTGCGCGTGGCCGAGCGCCGCGACGAACGCGGTGTCCGGGTCGCGCGGATCGATCCGCACCTGGCCGATGTTCCGGGTGTTCGCGAGCCCGAGGTGGGACCACGTCTTCCCGCCGTCGGTCGAGCGGTACACGCCATCGCCGTGCGAGACGTTGCCGCGGATGCAGGCCTCGCCCATCCCGGCGTAGACGACGTTCGGGTCCGACGCCGCGACCGCGATCGCCCCGACCGACGCGCGCTTGAAGAAGCCGTCGCTCACGTTGCGCCAGTAGATGCCGCCGTCGGTCGTCTTCCACACGCCGCCGCCGCAGGAGCCGAAGTAGAAGGTGTTGCGCTCGCGCGGATCGCCGGCCACCGCCTCGACCCGGCCGCCGCGGAATGGCCCGAGCTGCCGCCACTCCAGTCCATCGAGCGAGACCGAGGTCTGCGTGGATGGGCGCGGCATGTTCGTCCCTCCCCAGCTAGGCTGCGACCCGACCATAGCGAAATCGTGCGAGCCGTGACTTCGAGGAGTAGCTAGAAGGAGTAATCAAAGATATGACCTGGTTCGAGCAGTTGACCGGCCTGGACCCCGACGCGAATACCGGGACGTTCGAGGCGATGGTCGCCACGGTGGTCGGGATCGCGATCATCGCGGTCGCCGCGTTCGTGATGTCGCGCCGGGCGAAGATCGCGCGCTGACCCGCGGCGCGCGGCTCAGGCCGGCGCGACGACCCTCGCGAGCGACGACGCCGTCGAGCGCGTCGTCAGGAGCCACGCGATCATCGAGAGCTCACCGGCTTCGAGAACGACCGCCACGAGCGACGCAGGAGCCGCGTACGCCGGCAGGAGCACCGAGATGAACGTCCCCGCAAGGTAGGCGGAGCCCGCGGCGATCAGGAGGACCCCGACCACTCGGGGAACGATGCCCGACCGGAGCGTCAGGGCCGCGAGCGGGAGCAGCCACAGCCCCCAGAAGATCTCGGCGACGACGATCGTCTGGAGGTGCAGGCGGAGAAGCGTGTAGGCAAGGAGCTCGAGGTCGGCTGATCCGCCGGCCGAGGGCTGACCGGCACCGGTCAAGAGTCCAAGGGCTCCGAGCTCCGCCGCCACGCCGACGAAGGAGATCGGGACCGAGATCACTGAGAGGATGACCATCAGCGCCGCGTTCGCTTGGCGGACCTCCCTGAACAGGCCGTAGAGGGCCAACGGGACGAAGATGAACAGCGTCGCCGAGATCAGCTCGCTCGCGATCCCGACGCGCACGAGCGCCTCGGACGCTCGGACGTGAGCGGCGGTCGCCGCGGGATCCCCGGAGACGATCACCGCGAGCGGCGCGAAGAAGCTGCCGAACGCGCCCGTTACCGCGAGCGCGAGGTACAGCAGGCCCGCACGCCGTGCCGGCGTCACGCGCGAGATGCTCGTCGCCCGGTGTGAAGAGCGTATGAAGGCCGCGGGCCCGCGTCCTTAACGACGCACGCCGATCATGCGCTGGAACGCCAGAGCGGCCGTCAGAAGGACGAGGCTGAGCGCGGTCACGTAAGGCCAGGCCTGATCGAGCCAGATGGCATTCACCGTGAAGAGTGCCGTGGCGATCCACGCCATCGACGACGACGTGACGTTCGAGAGCACCCAGAAGCTGCTGATCCGCAGCCAGTGCCGCTGCAGCTGAAAGACCGAGATCCACATCCAGACGGCCGACGAGGCGCTGGCCGCTCCGATCGCGGCGCGCTCGTCGTTGTAGCCGGCGAAAAAGAGCAACGGCACAGCGCCATGACCATCACCGCGAGGCCGTTACGGACGAGCACTCTGAGCCGGAAGGCCTGCACTTCGGTCAATGTGTCGTCCTGGCGGAATGCCGCCACGACCCCGGCAAATCCGGTGAGCGTCACGCCAAGCGTCGCGATCCCGATGAGCAAGACCTCGGACGGCACCGCGGCATCGTACTGGCGCGTTAGGTGCATGACGGCCGGAGTGCGTTGGCTTGCGCCCATGTTGGCCGCCGCGATCGTGGCCTGCTCGGCGGCTCCGTCCGCCCCGGCCGGCGCGGCATCGTCGCCGCCCGGCTCCGCCGCTCCGTCGGCGGCGAAGGCGATCTGGCCGCTCCGCGGCACCGAAGCGCCGAGCGCCGATGCGACCAAGCGTCGCCCGATCGTGGTCCGCGTGCCGAACGATCCGACCGCTCGACCGCAATCGGGGCTCGCCGACGCGGACATCGTGTTCGAGATGCTCGTCGAGGGCGGCATCACCCGCTACGCCGTCGTCTTCCACTCGCGCGACACGCAGACCGTCGGCCCGATCCGCAGCGCGCGCCTATCGGACCTGCAGTACCTGCCGATGCTGCGCGGGATCCTCGCGCACGTCGGCGCGTCAGGTCCGGTGCTCGACCGGATCCGCCAGGCCGCGGCATCGGGCCAGTTCATCGACCTCGACCAGTTCCAGCACGCCGACGCGTATGACCGGGTGAGCTCTCGACCGGCGCCCCAGAACGTCTACACGTCGACGCAGCGCATCCGCGACGCCGCGAAGGACAACACCAACGTCGACGTACCGGCGCTGGAGTTCGATGCGCAGGCGCCCGCGGGCGGGAAGGCGGTCGCGTCGCTCGTGCTTCCGTACACGGGCGCGCAGCGCGTCGAGTACCGCTTCGAGAGCAACGCCTACTCGCGGATCCAGGACGGGAAGGCCACGCTCGACGATGCCGCGAAGAAGACCGTCGCGCCGGACAACGTGGTGATCATCAAGACCGACATCACCGAGGTGAGGAGCATCGTCGAGGACGAGCTCGGCTCGTTCTCGCTCGACATCCGCTCGACCGGCACCGGACCGGTCGTGATCCTTCGCGACGGCCAGCGCTACGACGGCACCTGGTCGCGCGAGGGGACCGACATGTACCGATTCAAGGACGCGTCGGGGAAGGCCCTGAAGCTGAAGCCGGGTCTGACCTGGATCCATGTCGTGCCGGTCGACTTCGACACGGGGAGCTAGAACAGGGCCGTTTTCCGTCGCTCTTGACGACCGAACAGGCGTTCCATATCGTCGCTCGTCTATGCGAACGGATGTGCGATTTCCCGCCCGCACCTCTCTGGCGCAGATCCTCGACATCTTCGAGCGGGACCCCGACTTCCTGAGCCAGGTCACCCACTGGGAACGGATCCCCGCGAAGGGTCCGCGCTTCGCGCCGTTCCCGGACTGGCTCGACCCGCGGATCGCGCGCAGCCTGCGCGCCCGCGGTATCGAGGCCCTCTACTCGCATCAGGCCGCCGCGCTCGATTCGGCGCATGCGAAGAAGCACACCGTCGTCGTCACGCCGACCGCCTCGGGGAAGACGCTCTGCTACGACCTGCCGGTCCTCGACGCGATCGCGAAAGACCCGTCGGCCCGCGCGCTCTACCTCTTCCCGACGAAGGCCCTCGCGCAGGACCAGCTCGCGGAGCTCGAGCGGCTCTCGACCGAGATGGAGATCGAGCTCAAGACCTTCACCTACGACGGCGACACGCCGCCGCAGGCCCGCGCGGCCATCCGCTCCGCCGGTCACGTCGTCATCACGAACCCCGACATGCTCCACACCGGGATCCTCCCCCACCACACGAAGTGGGTGAAGCTCTTCGAGAACCTCCACTACGTCGTGCTCGACGAGCTCCACACGTACCGCGGCGTGTTCGGCAGCAACGTCGCGAACGTTCTGCGCCGGCTCAGGCGGATCTGCGCGTTCTACGGCTCGCATCCGACGTTCATCCTCACCTCGGCGACGATCGCGAACCCGGAGGAGCTCGCGCGCCGCCACGTCGAGGACGACGTCGTGGTCATCGATGAGTCCGGCGCGCCGCACGGCGAGAAGGTCGTCGCGTTCATCCAGCCGCCGGTCGTGAACGCCGGCCTCGGCATCCGGCGGAGCGCGCTTCTCGTCGGGCGCGACATCGCGGCCACGCTGCTCGCCTCCGGCATCCAGACGATCGCGTTCGCGCGCTCGCGGGTGCAGACCGAGCTCCTCCTCACCTATCTGCGGGCGCGATTCCCGCAGCCGCAGTGGCCCCCGGACCTGATCCGCGGCTACCGCGGTGGCTATCTTCCGTCGGAGCGCCGCGCGATCGAGCGCGGGCTGCGCGACGGCTCGGTGCGCGGCGTCGTGTCGACGAACGCGCTCGAGCTCGGCATCGACATCGGCGCCCTGCAGGCGGCGGTGCTCGTGGGCTACCCCGGCACGGTC
>Ga0070698_100000163_pt1 | contig 61200 bp, 92 predicted proteins | sample KBSK1502metaG_FD_65477 | JGI IMG/M metagenome (GOLD analysis project Ga0070698, IMG submission 65477) | Corn, switchgrass and miscanthus rhizosphere microbial communities from Kellogg Biological Station, Michigan, USA - KBS K1-50-2 metaG | ecosystem: Host-associated > Plants > Roots >...
AAACTCGGTCCCTGCTGGCTCATGTACGGCGCCTCGCGAGCGGGCTGGTCTTCGCCGTCACGTGCGTGCTGGAACTCCTTGGTGCGCGCCATCTCCCGGTGGTACACGTCGAGGGCTTCCCGCACCCCCACTGCCGCGTGCCGCAGCCCCGCCGCTTCCACGCGGAGGAGCATCATGCGGTCTTCCAGGTCGCGGGCCTCCGCCTCCTTGCTGGACGCCGAGCTGGAGAAGTCCGCGTGCAGCTGCTCCAGGTAGTTCTCTGGACTTGGTTCCCGCTTCACCTGGTTGGCCTCTTCAATGCTAGCCAATGTGCCCTCCTAGTTCGATGCCGTTCTGTGCCATGGCTTCACGGTGGTCTGCGTACACGTCTTTGACCACAAAGAACTCATCGCGATAGTCTTCCCATCCGTCGGCCTGCTGCTCGTGCAGTGTGCACAGGTCGAACAACGGACAGCGCGGGCAGTCGTAGTTCGTGCGCTTCACTATGGGGATGAGGCCGCGACGCATCTTGTCGATCAGCACCGCGTCTTGCTGCACCCGCTGGGCCAGCATGGCCTGTGCCTGCGGGGTGCGGTGCACGGGGTGCCGAGCGAACCGGGGCGTGGGCTGGCGCTTGCTGACCGTGCCGTCTTGGTTCAGCGCGTGCCCGGCTGCGTTGGTGGGGCGGGGGTCGGGCTTGGTCTTCTTGGCGTAGTTGAAGATGATTCCTTCGATCTCATCCTTCTTCGTCAGGACGCCCTTGTGCACCAATACTTCCTTCGCGACCCACAAGTACGATCCCGCCTGGTCGTTGAGCTCCAGGTAGTCCGGCTTCGGGAGCTGGCGCGCGGTCTTGTGGTCCCACAGCCACAGCTTGCCGGTGCGCCGGTTGCGCATGAGCGCGTCCCACGTTCCGGCGTACACGGTGATGAAGCGTCCGGGATACTTGGGGTGAGGAACGTCAATCTGGAAGGGCTGCTCCGTGTGCAGGCACTCCCACTCCTCGTCCGTCCCGTACTTCTTCCGGTACTCCCGGAACATGATCTCCATCAGGCTGTCCGCGCTGATGAGCTCCACGTCGCGCTTGCTCGTGCCCTCTTCCGGCTGCCCATCGTCGTCGAGACTGATGTCCGCCAGATCGACGCCGACCTTGCGGCGCCCCAGTTCCAGGTTCTCCAACGCCGCGTCGATGGCGTCCTGTAGGCGCCCCCGCTTCCGCCCCACGGGGTAGTAGAACTCCATGCCGTAGTGCCACGCGCCGCCGAAGAGCGCCCACGTGGGCTCCCGCTTCGGCCGCAGACCTTTGTTCCACACCATGTCCCACTTCCATGGACAGTGCAGATCGCTGCGCTCGCTGTTGCGCAGAAGCGGGAGTTGTCTCACCATCGGAAGATCCTCCACCAACCGTGACCACGCCGGGAAGGCTTGCCGCGCCAGTGTTCCTGCGGCCACCCCTGACCGGTGCACTGCACGTGCGGCCAACGCGGGCGGCGGACACTACACCGGTTCAGGGGTGGCATGACAGCCGCCCTAGTGCTTGACGGGGTTGAGGCACTTGGCCTCGATCAGCATCAGGTCGGACGCACGCACGTCCTCTTCCTGATGGCTGTCCGGGACGACGTTGTCGTCGCTGAGGGCTTCCCACTTGCCCTCCTGGATGTCCTTGGCCAGCTTGTTGAACGCGCGCTGGACGGTCGTGCCGCTGGACTTGGCCGTGAACGGCTGGACCTTGTTGCCCTCGCTCTTGAACGTGAAGGTCAAGTCGTAGTTGAACGTCTTGTTGGCCATGCGTCATCTCCTGCCGAGTTGAAGCCACTGTTCACACTGAACGGTGGGAGCGATACCCGGGTGCGCTAGGTCGGGGGTAGGTCTAGCGCGCCGCCGGGGAGGGCGGTTGCTCCGCCGGGTATCACTCTCACCCCTCGGGGTGAAGATCAGAAGTTCGCCGGAGCGCTGCGACGCCGACGGGCCGGAGCCGCCTTGGCCGGTGCGGTCTCCGTCTGCGCTTCGTCCGGGGCATCAGCAGCCTTGCGCCGACGGCTGCGGATGGGGGTCACGCCCGCCTCCTCGGCGGCGTCGTCAGCGGCCTTCGGCTTCGCGACCCGGCGGCGGGACGGCTTCACCGGTTCCTCGTCCTCGTCCTCGTCGGGCTCCTCGGCGCGGGCCTTGGCCTTGGCCGCCTTGGCTTCGGCCGCCTTCTCGCGGGCCTCGTCGACGCGCTCGGCGTACGCCAGGTACTCGTCGGACTTGCGGAACGCGGTGCGCTTGCTGGTGACCAGGAAGATCGCCTCGGGGGAGACGTCGACGCCGGTCTCCTCCTTCAGGAAGTCGCTGAACAGCTCGTGCATTTCACCGGGGCCGCGTGTGGTGCCGCCCTCCTCGGTCTCTTCCGGCTCGGGAGCCGGGGCGGTCTTGGTCTTCGTACCTCGTGCCATGGTGTTCCTCCGTGAACTGGTGTCAGGTCGTGGCGTTCAGCTTGGTGCATCGTTGGTGCGAAGTGCAAGTTGGAAGTCAGTCGTTCTTAGTCTCGGACAGAATCCTTCTGCGCGCGAAGTGCACGCGGTGAATGTGCGGCCTTCCTTCGTGGTAAACCGCAGCACCGGCACGATTGCGCGCCTGGCTGCGGGACCAGGGGGTGGGGGTCTTGTCCAGCGGCATCTGCGCCCACGCCCGGTGTGCCACCACGTAGCAACCCCACGCCAGCAGTGCGAGCACCACGAACGCGATCAGGGTGATCACTGCTGAGCCTCCGGCCCAGTCACACTGTTCATGACCATGCGCACACCACACCACGACATGCCTTCGCAGATACAAGGCCCGTCGACCGGGTCGCCGTCGTAGAAGGTGCACCGCGTGCCGATGTGCCGTGACGCATAGTGCCCGCAGCTCTCACAGAAAGCACCGGGGCCCGCGCGGAGCAGGTTGTCGGCAGCCTCCTTCTGTTGCTGCGCAATGAACTCTCCCGTGGGTGCCCTCCCCTCCACCGCCAGTGCCGCCACCGCAGCGAGGCACGACTCCTTGGCCTGCCCGTACGTCACGCCCATCGTGCACGCGATGTTTTCGATGGTGTTGCTGACGAGGGCGTGTTCCTCGGGCGTCAGTTGCTCCGCCATCATTCTTCCTCCATGTCTGCCAACGAGTCTGTCATCATCTCGCGCACGTAGGCCAGCCCGCGTGCCCCGTCCAGCACCGCGTGCTGGGCCCGGCGCTTCATCTCGACGCTGTGTGCCTTGGCGAAGTCGATGCTGCCTTCCGTGCGGTAGTACAGGATGTCGACGTGGTGCATCCGGCTGGCGCGGTGGATGCGGTCCTCCAGCTGTTCGTTGTCTTCCGGGTTGTCCATCTCGTCCATGATGTGCATCTCGTCGGCCGCGTCCAGCGTGATGGAGATACCCGCCGCCTTGCTGCTGACCACCAGCACGCGCAGGGTGGAGCTGGTGGTGTGCTGCCACTCCTCCATGATCTTATCCCGCGCGGCGTCACTGGTCTTGCCGTCGATGCGCAGGTACGCCACCGCGTCGGCGCGCAGCCGCCCGCAGATAGCATCCAGGAACTCCGTGAACTCACTGGCAATGACCAGCTTCGGACCTGGCGCTCCTTCCAGGATGCCGCGCTCCTCCAGCTTCTCCCAGAGCTGCTCCAGCTTGCCGCTCTCGCCGGTGAACTTGACCGTGCCCTTGTCCATCCTGATCTCGCCGTTGGACACCTGGCGTTCCCGCATGCGCAGGGCCAACCCGCCGTTGCACGTGACCACACCACCCGGCACCTTGGCCTCGGCGAAGTCCGCGAACGCCCTGTACTGCTTGGCCTGCTTCGGGGTCATGTCGCACACGACCTCGATGTAGTTCTTGGGCGGCAGTTCCGGCAGGACCTCCGCCTTCGTCCGCCGCAGCACGCGCGCCCCCAGCGTGTGCAGGAACGCCTCCATGGCCGCCACGGCCTCGTCCTCGCTGGCGTTGGGGCTCAATCCCTTCAGACCCTTGACCTCCTTGACCGTGACGCCCCGGCGGTTGATGACCTTCTCAACGATCTCGAAGTGCGCCATGGCCCAGCGCCAGAACGAGGGGTACTCGTCCGGCCAGAGCCAATTCAACGTGCCGAACATCCCCTGGATGCGGCCACCACGCCCGAACGGTGTGCCGCTGACCGCGTACCGGCGTGCGTCGTCGCGCTCAGGCAGCAGGCGCAGCCCGCGCCCCATGAGATTGCCCTTGGCGATAGTCAGACTGCCCAACAGCTTGTGGCTCTCGTCCAGGACGATGGCAGCCCATCCCCCACCGAGCGTGGCGTTGTCGAACAATTGCGAGAAGCTGAATCCGACCGCGACCTGGTCTTTGACGCGTCGGTCCGGTTCCTTGCCCGTGGCCTGCGCTACGCGATGCTGCTCGTGTAGTGGGCACTGGCCATCCGCGCTCTGCAGGAGATGAGGGCACGTAGCGACCTTCGTGCCCCCGGCGGTGTAGCAGGGGTCGCCCATCTCCACGCGCAGCATCTCCGCCACCACCACCACCACACGCAGCACGTGCGGGTGCTGCGCCACGTCAGCGGCGAACTGGGCCAGCACCTTCTCGCGCTTAGCGCGCGTGCCCTGGCAGAGGTACACCGGCACATCGGGGGCGTGCTGGTTCCACTCCTTGCCCCACACACGCTTCACGCTGGGTCGGGGGCAGGTCACCAGCACCGGCCCCCGCACGTCGGCCTCCAGCAGCCCCGCGATGATCTCAGCGGTCTTGCCCAGTCCGGGCGTGTCAGCCACGATGCCACCGTTGCGGTAGGCCTGCGCGATCCACTGCGCGCCTGCGCGCTGGTAGGGCCTCAGCCACGACGCCAGGGCTGCGGGGACGCGGGCCAGGGGAGCGTCACCGGCCTGGGCCAGCGCGCGGTGTGCGTCGGTCTCAGCGGCCTTCACGCGGTACCACTGGCTCAGGTCGATGCCCACCTTCAGCATCGGCCCGAACGCAGACCGCAGCGCGAGGCACGTATCTGTCGTGAGCGGGTAGTGCCACACCTTGTCGGAGCCACGGAAGCGCCCACCCGGGACGCGCTTGCACCGATCCAGCATCTCCTCGAACTTCGTTCCCTGAAGCCGGGTGTGCACGTCGATGCGCTTGCCGTCCTGACTGATGAACGCTTCCGCCCTGCCCACGACTACCTCCTCTTGCCCTTGCGTGCCGAGACAGCCAAGTACACCACAGCCGCGAGAACCGCGATACCGAAGTACGGGTGTTGGACCACTTTCCCCATGAGATTCAGGAACAGGTCACCCCAGCTGTCGGCCGACGAGTCCAGCATCTTGATCACGTTCTCTTCGGGCGTGCCCGGCTCCACTACTTCCCCTTCTTGATGATGCCGTACTTGCGGTACACGGCGTAGTACGCGGGGTACCCGCCGCCGTTCATGTAGGCCTCGTGGGCTTCTCGGTCAATGCGGTCGCGGCGGTTGCCACGCTTCACGATGTACCACTGGGCCCACAGCATGAGGGCGGCCAGCGCCACGACCGCGCTGACGAACACCCATGCCTCCGTGGCGGTCACAGGCCGACCTTCTCAATCTGGTCGATGTACACGCTGCGGAGCGGACCGCTGAGGCGGCTGCCCTGCTCGGGCAGCTCGTAGAACTTCAACACGCGGCCCTTCTTGCCCAGCACCACCTCGGCCTTGTGCAGCGGGCTCACGATGGCGGTCTGCACGCTGCATACCACCGTGTCCCCGGCGCCGAGGCGCGTGGTCCACTCGATCTCCTTGCCCTTGACCGCGTCCAGCACTTCCCGGTCCAGTGCCTCCTGCGGGAAGAAGGGCTTGCCGGGCTGCGTGATGGCGCGCTCTGCCTTGATGGCCTTGGTCTCGCGCGGCACGGAGGTGTCCTTGTACGTCGCCCCCCAGGCCTTCTCCCACAGCCTGCGTGCGTGCGCCGCCCCGGTCTTGCCGGTCTTGACGCTGGCGCCGTGGCCCTTCAATTCCATCTGGTGTGCGATAGCCCACCACGCCAACCCGCGCGCCCGCAGCTCGCGCACCTGCACCGCCAGCGCGTAGTCCTCGTCGCTGCACCCGTCCTTGCGCTGGTCGTTCGTATCGGCGTGGGTCCCGCGCTTCACCAGCACGGCAGCGGTCTCCTCCGCGATGATCTGCGTGGCCTGCTGCTCGGCCTCGGCCTGCGCTGTGCCGTTGCGGCGAGCCCGTGCTGCGCGCGGGGTCTCCCGGGACACCCGGCGCGGCTGACGCGGAGGCTCGGGGATCTGGTTCTCCGCCTCCAGGCAGTTCGCGCAATCGACGGGCGTGGTGGTGTGGCCGTAACGCCCATGCGTCGGCCTCCCGGTCTGGTTGCCCGTTCGGCACGCGGGAAAGGCCCAGTCCACGCCCGAGTGTGCGCGGTGTACGACGCCTCGGCCGCTGGCCAGCTGAACGTTCTGAACGGTGGGAGCAGCAGCGCGCGTGCGTCGTGCCCGGGTGGCCGTAGCCATGGTGCCCTCCTGAGAAGTGGTGCGGTGCCGAGAAATGTAGGTCAGATGATCTCGAGGGCCAGCTCCAGGCCCTTGTCCGTCACGGCGTAGTGGAAGATCTCCGCGCGGCTGTTGCGGTCGCTGTGGATGTCGCGGGTCACGTTGGTGATCTCCACCAGACCCCGGTTGGCCAGGCCGTTCACGGTGATCTTCTCGTTACCCTTGGCGGTGGCCGTGGTGTTCTCCGCGACCACCAGCAGCAATGCCTTCATGCGCTCGGTGAGAGTGGTGAGCGGCTTGATGGTGGTGTTGGTCATGGTGCCCTCCTGCGGTTGTGCTTGCCGATACGAGAACCTTCTCACATCTCGCGGCGAGTTCTGCCGAGTACCGCGAGACCGTTACCTAGCCGTTACGCGCAGCCCGCCGGGCCCTGCGCTGCTCGCGCCTACGCGCTCGCTCGTCGTCGGTCATTGACGTAGTTCGTTCGTTGTGCGTACGAACCGTCTTCCGGACGAGCTTCTCCTGGTAGTCGCTGACGCCCTGGCGGAGCTCCCAGCGCTCCATCGCGTCGGTCTTCACCGCGTCCACGTCCGGGTGGTAGGGGTTCGTGACCAGCGCCACGCACGCTGCCGCCGCGTGGGCACGTCCCTTGGCCTCGGCCAGGTTCTCCCACTCACGCTGGTCCGTGTACTCGTTCAGCTCCTGGAACTTGTCCACGTACTGGTCCAACTTCTCCCACAGCAGGTCCAGCACACTCTTTCCCCGCACATCCTGGTCAGGCATGGCCCACCACCAGGGCTGCGGTGGGGAGGCCCGGGGCGAGCACCTCGGTCGGCCCCCAGAACGACGCTGCGCCGCGCACCGGTGCCACGGCGGTGTGGGTCAGGCCCAGCACCACCACGGCCGCCAGCGTCGCGACCAGGAGGCGAAGCCAGCCGACCAGCTGGCCCACGCCCCACACCACCGCAGCCACGAGACCCAGCGCCAGCTCAACCGACGCCGGGGTCGTGGTCTTGTACCGTCGTGCCACAACAGCTCCTTACAGCTTGTCGATGCACACGGGGCCGATGCCCCGCGCGCGGCTTTCCTCGTCGGTCAGCGTACGCCCGCAGATGCCGCAGTGCCCCAACTCCAGGCCGTAGCGGACGAGCGCCTCCTGGGCGTTGACCAGCAAGGCCTGCAGAACCCGGATCTCCCGACCGACCGGCTTCACGGGGTACAGCTCGTCACCCGCCTGCTCCTTCACGAACACCGCACCCGCCCACTTTCCGGTGCGGGGCGTGTCAACGCGGAAGAACCGCAGCTTGTCCTCGCCCGGCAACGTCACGGCCATGCGGTACTTGTCGTGCTTGGCGTCGCTCACCAGTGCGTGCAACGCGGCGGCCAGCTCGGCGCGCAGGCCCTTCACGACGGTCACCGTGCTGGTGGGTCGCGGGGTTCCCGTCGCGTCACGCCGGTAGTCTGCCGCCGTGTAGTTGTGGGGCTCGGCGCCCGTGTCGCTGAACGCGGCAGCCACCTCACCGTACGTCACGCCCGGCAGACCCGGGACCTGCTGGTCACGGTTGGTGTACGCGTTGTTCACGTTGCGCAGGCCCACGATCCTGCTCCACACGTGGTTGGCCACTTCACGGGCCTTCTGCTCGTTCCTCTCGCCGAGGAACGATCCGCTCCCGCCCAACTCCTCCGGCGCGTCGTAGACGACCTGGAACATGTCAGGGGCGGTCTGCGTGATGGCAATGGTCGCCTCGGTGCCGGGGATAGTGAACTGAGCGATGAGCGTGACTGCGGTGCTGGCCATGAGAATTCCTCCTGAGAAGTGGTGCTGCCGAGGGGGTAACCCTCTCACGTATGTCGAGATGATCGCAAGAGACTGGAGCGAAGCGTTACCGAGCCGTGGCATGGGCGACGGCCAGCTCAGCCACCAGTGAGCACGTCGCGCACGGTCGTCGCAGGTGGCGCCGTTCAACGCGGCTGCGGGGAGGGGCGAGGGGGGCGGCCAGCACCAGCTCGTGGTACCCCTCGATGACCAAGTGGTGCAGCTGGTACAGGACCCCGAAGAGCCCTGCGCCAGCGCACACCATGAGCGCGAGACCGTTGTAGATCAGATCGGCGTTGGTCATGTCTTGCTCCGGGGCGTGGCGTCAGCCGTGCGCATGGCGGGGTGCATCTCCGGGCGCGGCATGCCCCGCTTCTCCATGTGGCCGTCGACCTGCTCCCACAGCGTCTCCAGCCCAGCGGGCAGCAGGTTGGCCAGGTGGTACGCGCCCACGAGCTGCTCCGGGGTCAGCGTGGGCAGCACGGCGGCCAGCCGGTTCTCGGCCAGGTCCAGCAGGTTATCCGGGATCATGGTTCCTCCTCTGCGCGTAGGGTACGCGCCTCGTAAGCGCCGGGGCCTCGAACCCTCGGTGGCTGCCAGTCGCCCTGAGATCGACCGTGGGGGCCCGTAGGCCCCCGGGTGGGGCGGTTACCGCGCCCGCCCCCGGTTCTCGACGCCTACGCCGTTACAGCGGTTGCAGACCGGGCTGTGGGTCAGGTGGATGGCCTGGCCCTTGGTGGGGCGCTTGGCGCACGCGGGGACCGGGGTCCCGTCGGCCAGGTAGGCCAACTGGTGGGTGTTGCCGCTCAGGGCCTGGAAGCAGTTGGGCTCCGGGGTGGCCACGACCTGCGCCTCCGCCGCGCGCTGGGCCTTGCGGCAGGCCTTGCGAGCCTTGGGGGTGGCCGCGTGGTCGCAGAGGCGGTGGTTGATCTGGGGGCGGCGGGTGGTGGCCATGACCTGCTCCTTGCGGTGGTGGTGACTGCCTGACATGAAGAACACTACACGTCGTCTCGCGGCGGGTGCCTCGGCTCCACCAGGTGAGACGTCTGACTTCCGCAGGTCAGAGGCGCGTGAGAAGTTTCCGGCGGCTTCTCATAACGAGTTGGATACACGCGAGAAGCCGCAGGTGGGGCCCCCGCAGGGGCCCCGGCGGGCTACTTGGCCTCGGCCTTGGCGGCGGCGTGGGCCTGGTCGGCCAGCTGGTAGTACTGCGCATTGGTCAGACCGTACTGGGCCTGGGCCCGCTCCGCGTTCAGGATCAGCTGGTGGTCGATGGCCATGTCGAAGTTCTCAGACCGGGTGTAGCGGAAGTGGGCGAGCAGAGCGCGGTAGAGGTGCTGGGTGCCGAGGTCGGTGGCGTTCATGGTGTGCTCCCTGGTGTGTGGCTGGCTTGCTGTTGTGAGACTAAGGTAGCACGCCTCTCGAGGTACGTAATAAGGCCCCTACCAGCGGAGATGTCTGACTTCTCCTGGTAGGGGCCTCTCACATCCTTTCCGAGAACTTCTCGGACCAGTCTGTTTCTCCTGGTCAGATGGTGACCGTGATGAGGAGCTCGCCCCCGATGGGGCAGTCCTGGTCGGCGGCCACGGTGGTGCCGTCGCCGTGCACGGCGCACGCGCTGTCGGACCCGCACACCACGTCCTGCTCGGCGGCGAACGCCATCGCCAGCACCTCCGGACGGTCTTCCGTCTCCAGGTCGATGACCTGGTCAAAGCCCTGCGTGCTGGCCCACACGTCGTCCCACTCGCCCGCCTCGATCTCTTCCGTGAGCTCCAGCGCCATGATGAACCGGCGCACGGTGGGCAGGCTGACGTGCAGCTCGCGGGCCACCGCCCGCAGGGTCAGGCCGTCGTCCAGGCGCTCGCTGATCCACTCTGCGGTGTCGCGGCGGGTGCTGCCCACGGGGCACAGCTCCAGGCGGCGGGTGGTGCCGTTGGCCCGCTCGCTGTAGGCCACCAGCAGACCGGCGTCCAGCATGGCCTTGGGGTCGGCGACCACCTGGTCGGCTGCGGTGCGGGCGGTGGGGGCGAGGATGAACGTGGTCATGACTGCTCCTTGAGAAGTGGTGATGGGTGTCGTGGGACCCCGGGCCTTGAACCCGGGTGGCTGCCAGCGGCCCTGTACTGCGTGATCAGTCCTCGTCGCAGGCGTCGCAGTCGCCACACTCGCAGGTCAGGGCTCCGAAGACCAGCGTGCCGTTGGACTCCGAGACCAGGTAGCACTCGCCGTACAGGGCGGAGGCGACACCAGCGGCGGCGGTGAAGGAGGCGGCGGTGCCGGTGGCCGGGTGAGCGTTGTGGGTGACGGTGAACATTGGGGGCTCCTTGCGGTAGTGGCTGGCCTGACAAGAAGAACACTACCCCACGTCTCGCGGTCGTCAGAACGACCCTACCAGCAGAGACTCGAAGTATCCACTGGTAGGGTCGTCGCGAGAAGTTTCCGAGAGTTTCTCAGAACTTCTTATTTCTCCTGGTGGCTAGTGATACCAATAGTTCTTGCCGGTCTGCAGGTTGACCTTGCAGGTGTACACCGTGCCGTCCTCGTTGGTGTGCTGGCTGCCCTCCTGGCCGCAGCTCCCACCCGGCGTGACGTCACAGGCAGCCAGCCCGAACAGGGCCAACACGGTGAACGCGGCCAGCATCAACTTCTTCATCATTTCCCTCTCGATTGGTTACCTATCGATGGATTGACAGCGATGGCCCTGGTTTAGACTACACGGGGCCACCACGTACTACCCCCTGGCTAGTCCAAGGCCGGTGTGGTGCGGTGCTCCGGGCGCTTCTGGCCGAGGTCGGCCCGCCTCCCCGCCGCGTCCCCCGCAGCCCGCCCGTTCGGGTCGGTGTCGGAGACCGGGATGCGCCGGGCCTTCTTGAAGCCACCGACCTCGTCATCGGCAAACTTCTTGACCACGGCTGCCTTGTCCCGCAGTGCCAGTTCCGCGCTCGTGCCGCCCACCCGCTGGCTCGCCTCCTTCTCCTGCTGGGCCTTCAGGTCGAGAAGCCGGTAGTACACCCGGCGAACCCACGCGTGAGCGTAGCTCACACGCCACCCGTTGGTGACCTTCTCGTGGGTGAACCGCTCGTCCCGTGCCATCTCGGTTTGCATTTGCAGGATGAAGCTGGTGTACAGCTGCGTGATGAACTCCAGGTCGCTGGCGTGCGCCCACACCCGAATACAGGCGCGCTTGTTCATCTTGCGCTTTCCGGAGTCCCATTCTCCGACGAGTGCCGCCGTGCCCCGGTAGAGATCGGCCAGGCACGTGATGAGCTGGCGCTTGGCCTTCACGAGCGGGGTGTTGGATTCCCGGCAGAACTCCGAGCTCACAATCTCCTCCGCCTGCTGGCCCTGCCGCTCCAGCATGATCTGATCGACGGCGTACTGGTGCTGAAGCGCCGTGGCCTTCTGCAGATAGGTGTCCCGGGCGGCCAGGTCCCCGCGCTTGGCTGCGTCCTCTGCGTTGGCCAGCAGCCCCGCGATACGGCGGGCCGCCTGCTCCTGCGTGGTCTTCTTCTCAGCCACGACCGTTCACCCACTTCCAGTACGTCAGGGTCACCCAGGCGTTGTCGAACACCGACCAGACGTGCAACACGCCGTCGATCATCTTCTCAGCCATGGAACTCGGGCTCCCCGTTGCGGTAGCTGAACACCAGCTCGTCGGTCAGGGTGTCGAAGATGCGCACGATGCGCCGGGGGTTGGCGAGGCTGGCGTTGGTCGCCTCCGTGATGGCCTGGGTAATGCCCTCTGTCTCCGCCGCCTGCGAGAGACCGACCGTGATCGCGTACTGCATGTGCCCTCCTGAGAAGTGGTGCCGAGGTGACCACCCTCTCACACACGGCCATGAGAACGCAAGAGGTGGACATGACAGAGCCCCGGCACTGCGGAGGGCGTCCCGGGAGTTCTCTCAACCAGGCTCTACAGTGCCGGGGCTTCCGTGGGGTGGCCCGTCGGTCCGGGTACCCGGCGGGGCTGGTCCTCGGCATGACGTGCCCCGCTACCCACATTGTGCCCGGTGGTCGGGCAGTTGTGCCAGTTCTAGGTCTGGCGTCAGGCAGCCATGCCGTAGTCAGACCTTGTACCGAAGCCGAACGTGGCCGTGGCCTTGTTCAACCCCAGGTTGCCGTTGTGCTTGAAGAACCCGTAGTACGTGGCGACACTGGTGATGAGACCGGCCAACGCGCTCACCAGGGCGTTGCGCCAATCGAATCCGTCCGGAGTGGCGAAGAACTCCGTCAGCACGCCGTTCAGGGCGTCCAGCACCAGCAGTGTGACCGCCTTGGTGTTGGCGCTGGCATTGGCCTTGGTGATGAGACCCACCAGCATCGGCATCAGCGCGCCGACGAGCAGCGCCCACTGACTCACATTGAGAAACATGATGTTCCTTTCTCCGGTCAGGCGGGCGCCGGACCGAGATTCTTCAACAGCCAGCGGAACTGATAGTCCGCCGAGGCGAACAAAGTACCCGCTCCTGCAGACTTGTTGGCAAGAACGAACCGCACGAAGCCATCCTGGATGTGTGCCGCAGTCACATACAACCCGGCGGGTGCGTCGTTGGTGGCGTAGTCGCTGCGGTACCACCCCGGCAGGCCCTCGATCGTGGGCGCGCTTCCACCGCTGCTGGCGTGCCATGGGTAGGTGTACGGTCCCGTGCCCATCCGCACAGCGTAGTCGAAGAAGCCGTTGGTGACATCGTTCTTCATGGCCTCCGCATCGACCTCGATGTAGTCCCCCTCGGCGGCCTGGATCTGCTCGGTGAAGTAGGCGGGAAGACCGTTCGCCTCTCCGGGATACTTCCACAACCCGCCGGTGGCCGGGAGCGGGCTCACATTGCCTGCGGTGATGCGGGTGTTCACCACGCGCATGCGTGGCCCCGGCGCTCCCGGCGGACCCTGTGCGCCGTTGGTTCCGTTGGTGCCGTTAGTGCCGTTGGCCCCGTTGGTGCCCGCAGGACCGACGACGCTGAAGCCAGCGGGCCACGCCCCCAGAGCCTTGGGGCCGTACCAGAACTTGCCCGGCACGTCGTAGTAGTAGTCGCCGTCAATCCCGACGCTGTTCGCCGGTGCGCCGGTACCGCTCAGCATGGTGTTGACGCTGACGCCCTGCACGATGGGTTGCACGGGCGCGAAGCTGAACAGACTGCGCGTCTGCCCGGCGAGGCCGGAGGGGAGATTGATGTGCCAGCTGAACGGCGGCAGACCATCCAGGTGTTCAATGACCTGAAAGGTTCCGGCGTCGCTGGGGATCAAGCGCTGCGACGCCTCACCGTTTTCCACCACTACTTCGCACGGCCCCGACGTCACAATCATGTCCGGGGGCTGCGTGAACCGGGGCGGCACGAAGACCACCGTTCCCCGGGACGGAATGTTCTTCGCCTTGAGGTAGTCCAGCGTGATCAGGACCGTCTCATTGTCGGGGACCAGGGCCACGTCGTCTCCTATTCCGGTGCGGACTTCGGGACGCGCCGGAGCCTCCGCCGTGGCGCGTCTCTACGAATCATGGTGTACACCACCACAGTGGACCAGCTCCCCAGAGAGGCCAGGCCGACCAAGGTGTATCTGATGGCGTCCCGAAGCCATCCTTGGTCAATCAACAGGAACATCACGGTGGAGGCGTACAACCCGAAGGGAAGAAGGATCATCAGCATGAACAACCGCCCTTCCTTGCTCGTCCACCACCTGTTCGTGAAGTGGTAGTAGAACGGCATGACCAGCGCGGGCGGTGACCCCAGAAGATAAATGACCTGAACCACCGTCACCGAACCCCTCCTTGAATCTTGAGCACCATGCGCTCCCTGAACTGATTCTTCACGCGCATCTGCTTCAGCGATTCCGTGAGGGCCTCTGCCTCGACCGCTTCCACCTGCGCCTCGTGCAACTTGCTCTCAGATTCCTTCAGCAGGTCTTCCACCTCGGCAGTCGTGCTGCCCTCCCGCTCCCCATTCCCCCACAGCCATGCCCACGCCTCTCGGATCATTTCTGTTCCTCCGTAGCGGCTGGCTGTGGCAACGACTCAACCAGCTGCTTCACTGTTTTGGCGGACTCCACACCAGCCCGCATGGAAGCGTCTTTGAGCTCAATGGTCCTCTGCTGATTCTCGATGACCTTTTCAAGAACAACTTGTCTCTTGTCGGCCTCAGCGAGCCGGTCATCCATGGTCTGCTTGGGCACGAGACGGCCGGTGATAATGGCCAGGATGACAAAGGCGAGCAGCGTGGTCGGTCCCCACGAGCCGATGTACGATGCGAACGCTTCCACGCTGCCCACTCCCTACTTGTTCTGATCCAGTTCCCGCAACAGACTTTCGATGGTCTCGTCGCGGTTCTTGATGCGACAGGTGGCCAGCACCAGCTGATGGTTCAGGTCGGCGACCTGCTCCTTGTACGCGTCCAGGATGTCCTGGAACGCGATCTGTTCCTGGGGCTGCGGGGACGGGGTGGGGGAGGTCACGGCGTCACCGGGCCCGTGCCCTGCCGCAGTGCGTCGATGACAGCCTGCTTCACCTGCACCGGAGTGGTCCCGATCGGGACGCCCTGAGCCTTGAGTGCCGCCGCCAGCGCGACCTCGTCGATGTCTGCCACGGCCTCGTGGACGCGCACGCTGACGCCAGTCAAGAGCTTGTGCGCCTCGACGTACTCGTCTTCTCCCTTGTCGTTCTTCCCGCCGGTCGGCAGGTAGTAGTTCCACACCGCACGACCGTTGTCGGAGCGGGTCGGGATCTGATCCACGTTGATCTGGTTGTGAGTCCAGACCTTGACGCCGGAGGCGATCAGCAGATCGTACTCGCTGCCCACCTCGCTCTTCCAGCAGCCGTCGGCACTCCACGTCACACGGAATACCGTCGGGTCGTCATGCGTGCGTACGAGCAGTGATGCCATCTCTTCCTCCGGGAGTGGTGGGGGCCCGCCGATTTCCATGAACTGCATGCACAGGTCTGCCTCCACCTGCGCTGGGTACACACGGCCGTTGTTGTACTGGTAGAGGTGGATCCCGGGACGCCACCGGGACATGGCTCCGCAGAGCCAGTACAGGTCGCCCACGTGCGCGTCCATGCACGCGTAGATCACGTCCCAGAAGCCGTACACGCAGCACTGGAGCCCCGCTGCGTTGACGACGGCCTGCGCACCCTTGAAGAACTCCACCGCCGTGGGAAGGTCGTAAGAGCCCGCCGGGGCGTCGGCCGTGAACGCGATGAACTCGCCCTTGTACTCGATCTTCTTGGCGTACGCCAGCGCTTCGCGGCCGAACGCCTCGCCACGCGCGCGCCCGCCATCCGGGTCTCGGGTGGTCTTCTGGAAGATCAGCCAGCTGCGCAGTCCTGCCGCGCGGTGGGAGGCGTGCTCGCTCTTGGTGAGCGGGGCGTGACTCTGACCCACGAAGTCCGCGTACCGCAACGTGAACGAGAGGTTGTACCATCGGCCCGTCCCATCTGGCCGGTCGTTGACGGGCTGACTGACCACTGCACCGCTCAACTGCGCTGCGGACCAGTCTGCGCCATGCGCCAGCACGGGGACGTTCTTGCCATTGATCAAAACCGTTTCCATCTGCCCTCCTTTCCTAGACAGGGTACCGCTCTACAGGTCCGTGCCGGTGTCGCCAGGGTCGATGCCGACGTCTTCCACAATCAGGTCGATGGTGTCGCCGTCTGACGTGTTGACGAAGAGAACCACGTTGCCCGCACCCGCAATGCGACGCACGCACAGACACACGCTCAGCGTGCCGTTGACGCCGGGCAGGTATGCGTGGATGGACTTCTGCTCAGCGACGTTGGCGTCTGTCTGACGGGTCTGGACGTTACTGCCCGGGAGGATGGTGCTTCCGGTGCCCGCGTTGGTGTTGTTGGTGGTGTGGCGGATCCGCGCAGCGCCTTCGTCGTTGGTGCTGGTCGAGTCAATGCCGAGCGGGCTGGTAGTGATGCGGTAGAGCCGCCCCGCGTAGATGGTCACGCCGGACACCCGCAGGACGGCCACGTCTACGCCGTCCACGTTGGCCACGCTGGAGCTCGTGGTGCGGTTGCCGCGTGCAATGACGCCCTTGCTCGCCAGGCAGGCCCACACACTGCCGTTGTACTGCCACAGCGTGTCGTTGTCCTTGGTCAACACCATCTGGCCGTCGTACGGGCTCGTGATGACGTTGGCGTTGTCGCGGTCCGTCGTGCTGGTACACATCGCGGTGCCCTGCACCCGCCACGCCGCACCATCCCAGATCTCGACCCAGTCCCGATCCTGGCGGTAGACTTCCATGCCGTCGTACTTCGTGACAATGGCGTTGCGCGCGGTGTGGTCCGCCACCACGATGCGTCCCGCCTGCGGCACCCACGCACCGCTCACCCGCGTCACGAACCGCTGGGTGTCCGTTTCCCAGAGCTGCATTCCGTCGTACAGGCTGGAGCTCGGGCGCGTGGTGCTGGTGCAGATGATGGTGCCGAGCAGGTTGTTGATGAGGTTGAAGTTGTTGTTGAACTTCGCGACGTCGTAGAACAGCGCGGGGTCCAGAATCGTGAGACCCTTGCTGGTGAGCGTGTCAGCCACGATTCATCCTCCGGAATTCTTTACGAGCGTTACGAACGGCGTCTTCACCATGCGCCAGCGAGACGGGGGTCGGGGTGTGACTGCTGCGGATCATTTCCAGGGGGTTCTCGATGCCCTGCGAGTCCAGGCTGGTGCGCGCCCTCGTCTTCACGCACCTCTTGCGATGGTCTTTCCGGGCCTCTCCGGTATTGGCTGCGCGGAGCAGGGCGAGGCCGGGATCATCGTCGTGGAAAGGATCGTCCAGGATCATGTCCAGGATCTCGCCCACGTCGTCGATGCCGTAGGCGGCCATGTAGTACGAGATCTGGTCGTCCAGGAAGTGGTGGTAGAACAGGGGCTGCTCGCCACCGTTCCGCTCCGACACTTCGTACTTCACTCGCCAGACCACACGACCGTCGTCCATCGTGCTCTTGTCGACGTTGAGTACCTTCAGTTTCACCGTCTCTCCTCAGTGTCGGAAGCAGAAGAAGGAAACGTCGACGGCGGTCGGACCGCCTTCCACGTTGATGGAGAACCCCGTCGTGCTCCGCCCGCTCACGTGCCAGCGGAAGAGCGTGCCGTTGCTGGTGTTCACTGTAGCCAAGACCGCAGGCGCCGTCGGGAACGTCACTCCGTAGCCGTGGAATGACGTGAAGCCTCCCGCTCCGTACGGGTCGTTCCCGCAGAAGATCATTGAGTCGCCGCCGAGCGTTTCCTGGTTACCGAACTTGCCCGTGAAGCGGTGATCGCTGGAAGAACCAATCTGGTGATACCAGAACGTCGTGGGTGTCCGATATCCGACGTACGCCGAACCACCTCCGGCCGGGAGGTCGTAGGTGAGCACGCCACCCTGAATGCTCTCGTCCGTGCGGCTACGGACCGCTAGGTGGAAGATGTTGTCCACAGTGGACAAACGGATGTGGTTGTTCGGGTCGCCGTCATCGAAGATATCAATGGCGGGCACCGTGCCCACTCCCCCCGCAGCCAGCGCTACCGGGTCGATGACGATGCAGTCACTCGTCGGGGAGATCGCGGTCCTGAACTTGCCCGTGATGGTCACGTTGCCCGTGGCGGCCTCCACGAAGAACGTGCGGGTATTGGCCGCGTTGTACGCCTCGAAACCCAGGTACGACTGCTCGGTGCGCGCACCACCCGCAGTACCACTCCAGATGCGGGCTGCGTTGACCCAGTCCGCCGTGATGGTTCCTGCGGTGACCTTGCTCACGGTCAGGCTGCTGATGTGGGCGTCATCCACGAGCAGCGCAGTGGACTGCACCGCCGCCGACGGCGAGCTCTTGTTGCCGTCGTTGTCAACGGCAATCACCTTGAAGTACACCGGCACCACCGACTCGATGGGAACACTGCCCACCGCCGGGACCTGCGACTTGATCATGCCATTGTTCGCCACGACCTTGCCCAGCAACGTGGACTGCGATGGCACGAACAACGGCTCGTACTGGCCGTGCAGTTCGAAGTGGTGGAGGTCCGCGTCCAGGTTGTACGTCCCGCCATCCGCCCGACCCAGCGTGTGCGTCATCTGCACGTTCATCCGCCCGGCTGCGATGGAGGGCGGGGCGGGAGTCGCCGGAGGTAGCGTGTCACCACTGGTCTGGAACACGGTCACGCTGGACCACGCGCTGACGTTGGCGGGCTTCGCGCTGTCCACCGCGCGAATCTGCGCCTCAAACGGCATGTTGGTCGGCAGGTCCTGTAGGAGCAGGTTCAACTGATCCCACGGCACGGAGGCGTAGTCGTACGGCCCCGGGGTGTAGGTGATGGGCTGGAGGTGTGTCCCCGCCGCCAGCTGCGTGTGCGTGAACGCGGCCATCTGCGTGTGGGTGCTGGGGAAGATCGGCGTGGACGAGCTGCGGTACCTGATCTCGAAGTGGTCGCCGTCCAGGATGCTGGACCCATCGACGTTGTTGGGGCGCAACCACTTCAGCTGGACCTGCGCTCGGCTCTCCCCGCGCGTGGACTGATAGACGCTGTACACGAATGGCGTGTTCCACGTCGGCGCGGCGGGGATGGACGTGTCAGCGATGGGGCGGCTGCCGACCGAGCCCCCGTCGCCGTCGCCCAGCGCCTTGTAGAAGCCCCCGACCACGAGCTGGCTCTCGCCGCCCTCCGGGACCACGTACGGCGTTAGGTCAAACCAGTTGCCGTCCATGTCCCGGAAGGCAACGCCCATCTCTTCGGTGATGGGCCACGTCATCTCGGTGAGCCGCAGCTTCATGGGGTACATCCGGTCACCCCGGAAGTTCACCTCGTTGTTGATGTCCACGACCCCGATGTCCGGGTCAAAAACCCACATGTAGTCGCCGACCGCGACGTCGCCCTTCAAATCGTAGTCGTTGCTGCTCAGCGTGATAGCACGCTTGGCGTCACTGAACCGATTGAGCTGAAGCTGTGCCCGCGCGGGTGCGTTGGTGGCATCCGTATCGCTCTCGCTGATGAACCGGGTCAGCTTCACGGCGTTCCCGAACAAGTCCTTGTACGGGTTGAGCACCGGCGCGATGTCGGCGGTCGCGGTCACCGTGGCGGCTTCAGCACCACTGGCCAGCAACACCGTGCGTGTGGTGAAGTCGCTCATGTCGACTTCGGTGGACATCGCGCCGCTCATGGCCCGCAGGAACATGTCCACTCCGGCACCCCGGCGCACCAGGGCCGCTTCCGGGACCACAGTGAACAGATCACTTTCCAGACCGGCGTCCACACTGGCGTTCCCGTTGATCCGCCACGCGCATTCCAGTGTGCCGCACATATAGTTCAGCGCGTCGCGTGGCGTCGTGTACTGGAACGTGTAGTCGAACGTCTTGGGCACTGCCACGATGGTGCCTGCGACAGTGGAGATGGGGAGGAGCGCCGCCACCCACGCGGCGAAGGACGTGTTCAGTGTCAGGGGTGCCTCGATGGCATGGCCCTTGCCGTCTTCATCACCGAGCCAGAACGCCATGCCAGGACCCTTGAGGGTGTATCGCACGCCCTGCTCCGTGGGGGCGTTGCCCTTCCCACGATAGACCCCGACGTACCGGCTGTCCAGCAGGAGCGCGTCCCGCGCGAGGTGCGGTTCCACGGCTCCAGCGTGGATGGCCACGTGCCCGAACACGTCCAGTTGATCCAGGATCTCCTTCGGCGTGGCCTCGCTGAGTGTCAGAGACCACTCTCCCAGGCCCTGCAATACTTCCGTCACGCTCATCGCCGCACCCCCTTCACTGTCTCACTCGCAGCCCCGAGGTACTGCGCGAAGAGCTGGGCTGCCAGATCTCCCGTGCCCGCACCGGACCGCTCGATGGCCACGAACGCATCTAGCGTCGGCGTGGTGGTCTTGCTGAGGCCACCGTTCACGTTGTCCGCCGTGAATGTGCGTGCACTGCCCATCACGAACCGGTGCCCGTTGCCGTCTGCGCTGGTGGCGCGAATGTAGCCGGTGGACGCGGTCGTGGCCTCGGCGGTGGCGCGCACCAGCTTCAGCGTCGTACCGAACTGGTGCTGGACGTACACCTCCGCCAGACGGCTCCCGCGCCGCAGCGTCAGGTCCACCATGACACGCCCCGGCGCCAGGCTCTTGGTCAGCCGCACCGTGACGCATTCGAGGTCGTTGCGCAGCACCGTGACGTAGTCCGGTACTGGCATGGCCACCGCCGGACCCGTCCCGTATACGACCTGGAACTCCTTGGCCTGCCAGGCCGAGCCGCTCCAGTGCGACAGGATCAGGTTGCCGTTTGCGGCGTTCACCTGGATGCGCACCAGCCCGTTGTGCACCTCCCACCCCGTCGGCACCAGGTCCATGCGCGCGGCCACCCGCTCCCGACCCAGGCTGTCCAAGAACCGCACTCGGCCCAGCAGGGCATTGGCGGCGGTCGTACCCCACCGGGGGTTGATACCCATCGTGATGGTGCGGTACACGGTCATGGCCCCGTCGACTCCGGTGCGCGTGACCACGTTGGGCAGCGTGCTGCCTGCGCTGTACCCGATATGGTTGAGGCCCGGGGCATGCCACCGTTCGCCGGTCGCGGAGTGGTCATTGGCCCGGGTCTGGGGGCCCGCGAGTCGGGCCTCCAGATCAGTGTCTCCCTGGTAGCCCGCGCGGCGCAGCTTCAGCGACCACGGCATGACGGCCATGTTCTGCGGGACCCACTTCGTGTAGGTCGCGCTGGCGTCCGCCACCTGATAGAAGCCGTTGAGCTCGGGCTTCTGCGTGAACGTGACCGGCACGAGCTGGCCCTTCAGTGCCACCACGTCATCCACGCGCTGCATGACCTCGTTCAGTGTCAAGCGCCCGTAGGACTCCTGGCCTTCCACGTCCATGTCCGCATAGCCATCACTCGCGGACAGCCCCGCCGACGAGTCTTCGCGCAGGGGCAAGCGCCCGACCTGCATGACCCCGTAGGTCGCCATTACTTGTACCCCTTCGCGTAGTCAGAAAGACCCTTCTCGATGGCGGACATCGCGTTCCGCCACGCCACCGGGTTCGTGGGATCCAGCGTGGCGTTGATGGGGATGGTGATGTTTTCCACGGTCAGGTTGATGGTCTCCCCCACCGCGCCCGGCGCAGCCACGGCTGGAGTGCCGGGCTGGAGCCCGAGCTGGGCTGCGGTGGACGGGAAGGGGGAGGAAGGGCTGGTCAGGTTCATCCCGCCCGTGGCCAACAACTCCATGGAGCGCTGGATCTGCAGCTGGCCGTCGTTCAGCGCGTTGTCGTAGCCCTGGGTGGTGTTCACGCCGACCTCGTACATGACCTTCGACGGGCTGTGGATGCCGAGGGCGTTCTTGGCCGCGTTGACCGCGCCCTGTACCACGTCCTTGGCCGCGTTGGCGATGTTGCCCGCCATCTGCTTCACGCCATTGATCATGCCCTGGATCAGGTCGCGACCCATCCCGACGAGCAGGCCGAGCAGGTTGCCGATGGCGCTCATGATGTTGCCCGGCAGGTCCCGGAAGAACTGCAGGACGTTGTTGATCCACGTGCTCACGGTCTCACGCGCCTGCGCGAGTGCGTTGGCCCACCATGCGTTGTAGCGCACCAGGAAGTTGACGACGGCGTTCCAGATGTCGTTCCACAGGTTGACGAAGAAGTTCTTGATGGCGTTCCAGACGTTCATTGTGAACGCCTTGATCTCTTCCCAGTGGTCGATGATAAACGCCACCACGAGGCCGATGCCGCCGGTGAAGATACCCAGGATGTAGGGCCACCAGTCAATGAAGAACTGCTTGATGGCGTTCCACACCGTTTCCGCGGTGTTCTTGATCCATTCCCAGGCTGCCAGCAGCCAGCCCTTGATGGTGTCCCAGTTGGCGATGATGATGGCCACCAGCGCGATGATGCCCGCGATGATGAGCGCCCACGGGTTCGCGATGAGCCACGCTGCCGCGATGATGAGCGCATTGGCCATGGCCACCGCTGCCGACCGGATCCAGCCCGCCGCCTGCACGGCAAAGGCTGCCACGTACGAGGCCGTCATGCGCGCCGCTCCGGCGACTGCCGCCGCCGCCGCACTGGCCTGGGTGGCGATCCAGATGCCGATCTTCTTGACGGCGTCCAGAGCCTGCAGACCCGTGGTGTACAACGCCAACCCGATGGTCTTCAGACCAGACGCCATGCCCGCGAAGTTGATGGCGCCGATGACGGTTGCCAGCGCCTGGAACAAGCTAACCACCTTGACCACGGCAAAGGTCACGCCGATGAGCGCCACGCTGGCCAGCGCAGCCCAGACGATCACCTTCTGCGTCTCGGGGTCCAGCTTGCTGAACCAGTCCGCCGCCTTCTCCACCATCCCGGCCAGGTCCCGCAGCACCGGGATGAACGCGGTCCCGAGCAGGATGCCTGCCGTCTCAATGGAGCCCTTCATCTTCTCCATCGAGCCCGCCAGAGAGTCCTGCCGCACCTTGGCCTTCTCGGCCACGGAGAGCTGACTGTCCATCTCGGCGGACAGGTTCTTCATGCCCTGCGCGCCCTGCTCACTGATGATGGCGGCGGCACGGATGGCATCCGAGCCGAACAGCGTCTCCAGGGCTTGCAGCTTCTGCTGCTGGGTCAACCCTTGCAACGCGTTGTGCAGAATGCCCGCGATGTCCGTCAGGCTCTTGGCCTTACCGGTCGCGTCGAAGAACGCGTTCGCCCCATCCTTGGTCATCAGACCCAGCTCCTTGGAGAGCTTGATCTGTTCCTTGGTGCTGGGGTTCAGGTTCATCAGCATGGTCTTGAGCGACGTACCGGCGTCACTGCCGACGATGCCCGCCTTGCCCATCGCCGTGATGCCGAGTGCCATGTCGTTGAAGCTGAGCCCAACCAGCTTGCTGACCGCGCCCGCCTGGTTCATGGCCATGCCGAACTCTTTGACATTCATCTTGGTCGCGCTGGCCGCCTGCGAGATCTCGTTCGCAATAGCGGGCATCTGCTTGGCTTCCAAGTTGAACGCGGTCATCGCGACCGCCGCGATCTCCGCCGCCTCGGGGATGGAGATGCCTTCTGCCGCCGCCAGATTGACCGCAGCGTCCGCCGCACCGTTCAGCACGTCGTTGACGCTGAGGCCCGCCTTGATGAGCACTTCCATCGCATCAGCGGCCTCGACGGCACTGAAGCTGGTGTCCGCACCCAGCTGGAGAGCCTTCTTGCGAATGGCGTCCATCTGGTCGGCGGCTTGCTTCCCGCCCGCCGCCGCCACGTTGGCCAAAGACTGATCGAAGTCCTTGGCCGCGTTGATAGCCATTGCGAACCCGCCGACCACCGCACCGGAATACACCAGTGCGGCGGTCTTTCCGGTGTCCGCGAGTTCCTTGCTTGCGGCTGCCTGCTTCTTCTTGAATTGGTCGACGGCCTTGTCGGCCTTGTCGATCCCCTTCTCCGCTTCATCTGCAGAGATGATGATCTTTCCCTTGACCGACCCCAGGTCACCTCCGCCCGGAGCACTCATCCGTTCCTCCTTGTGTGGCTGCGGGAAGGGCGGCCGGGTGGGTTACCGACGCAGGCCTTCCGGGTTGTCTTTGCCGGGGTCACGGTGGTGTGGGGTGTCAGCCTTCACGTCCGGGAGCCAGCGCGCCATCACCCGAGCACGCGCGGCCTTCTTGCCGCGATCGTGCTTCTGACTGGCCTCCGCCGCGTCCAGTTCTCCCTGGAGCGCCACGCCGAACGACCAGACAGCTTGGTCGATGCTGTAGGCGTCGATGGGGTCATCATCGGGACTCAGGTGCAGGAGCTCGCTCGGGAGCTTCTTCCATGATTTGGCCTGAAGAAAGAGAGTCCATAACAGCAGCCGATTGCGCGCGAAATCGGGCCAGGTCAGTGGATCCCCCGACCGCCGCCTGGAAGATGAAATTCTTGTCTTCCTGCTCGATCTCGTCGGTGTACACCACGTCGTTCGAGCGATCGTCGTCGGGGACGTCTTCCAGGATCTCGCGACCCCGGTCATCCAGCACGGCGACGCCGTCCTCATCGCGCTTGACCACGCGGTGCCACACCACACGCGGCTCCACCATCACGGTCACGATGATGCGATCCAGGGCTGCCAGCATGTCCAGCATGCCCGCCTCGTCCAGGTCGGCCGTCAGCTTGGACAGGAGTTCCTTGTCGTTCACGCTCTTCGCGCCGGGCTTCTTGCTGGCGGACGCGATCTCCTTGCGCACCAACCCGGCCAGGGTGTCTGGCAGGAAGCCTGCCTCCAGAAACTTGGTCATGCCGGGACGCCGGAAGCGGATCCACTTCCCGGTGGGGGTCATCACCAGCGGGAGCTGCGTCGTGGTGCTCCTGCGCCACTCTCCGGCGCTGGTGGCCTTGGTGCGCGCGGGCTTCTTGCGGTTGTTGTCTGAGACTGCCATCACTGTGGTCCTTGTCTCGTAGGGTGGGCCTAGGGAACTGCGACGGGTACCGCGATGGCGGAGACCGCCTCGTTGTGCACGAACTTGTAGAGCAGGTCGTAGTGCTCGGTGTCGGTGATGGGCGCCAGGCTACCCATGCCGGTTCCGGACGCGCTGGTCACCCAGAACGTGCCGCCTTCCAGCGACCCCTCCAGGCTGTCGTCCGCCTTGCAGCGCGGCACGACGCAGTGGAAGTCACCGCCGGACTCGCTCATCGCCTGTCCCTCGACCCAGAAGTCGGGGCGAGAGTCGGTGGCGCGCTTGCGGTACGTCTTCTTGGTGTTCGGGCTGACGCCACTGATGGCCAGCGTGCCGCCCGCCATGATGACGTACGCCTCCAGCGAGATGCCGCCGTTCTCGAGCTCCCACTCGACCACGGCGCCCTTGCCCCGCTTGGCGATCAGCTTGTCGTCACCGCGCAGCTCTTCGAAGTCCTCGCTGTCCGTGAAGTTGAACGTCTGCGAGTTCGGGAGGTCCACCAGCACCGTGGGCAGCTGGGTCGTGGCATCCAGCAGTCCCACCTTCACGTCACGCAGACCGTAGGGCAGCGCTTCGCGCGTGATTGTCATTGCTCTTCAACTCCTTCCTGTATCCCGGATCCTTGAACCGCTGGGTGCTGTGGAGTACACCGTTCACAGTGAACCGATGCAACACCACCACCCCCGGCTCCACCCCGCAGCGCGTCGACCGACACTTCACTTCGATGAGGTGTTGGCCGTCGACCTCCACCACGCAGAAGAAGAGGAGGCCGAAGTCGCAGCGGGCTTCCATGTCAGACCTTGGCCGTGGACTCGGTCGTGAGGCTGGCGCCGGTGGAGCCCGCTTCGGACGTGGTCTCGCCCTCCACGACGGGCTGCGGGCCGGAGCCGAGGGAGGCGTCGTACGCGGCCTTCAGCCGCTCTGCCTCCGGATCCTGCTTGCCCTTGACCTCCTGGCGCTGCACCGAAAACTCGGTCGAGTCTTCGAACCACTGAAGCGCTTCCTTGCTGATGCCCGCCGCCTCCGCGTCGAGCCACCAGTTGCGCTCCTGGTCGAAGTGCAGGACCTTCTCCTGGGTGAAGATCCCCAGCGTTTCGAAGTCCGCCGGAGTCAGCTCCCGACGCCCGATGAGGGGGCTCGGCGGGTGATACCGGACGATGGTCTTGGTGGCCATGGATAACTCCTTTCCTGGTCGTAGCCTACTGGTTGGTGACCAACTTGTACGTCGCGTACCGCACGCTGGCGCGCAGGACGTCGTCCATGAGGTCCCTGCTGGTGGACTGCCAGAGTGCCTCCACGAGGTACGTGTCGGGCTCCCCGGCCACCACGGCCTTGTCGCCACCGCGCTCGTGCAGCAGCGCGTACGCGGCGTCAAGACCCTTCTCCGTGAGCGTGTAGTCCGTCGGCACGTCGTACGACCACAGTTCCAGCAGTTGGACCTTGCTGGTGCGGCTGGATCCGCGCGTCTCCTCGCCGTACTTGGTGACCAGAAAGGGGAACGGCGGGATGAGTCCCGGCGTCTCCCCAAGGTTGCCCTCGTCGATGATCCGCGTGCCGTACACGGCGGTGAGCGGCACGTGGGCGGCCAGCAGCCCGTGCACCAGATGACGGACGCTCATCCGCTCGCCACCCCCATCCGCTCCAGCAGCTTCGTGAAGCTGGCCATGACCAGCGGGGCGTAGGCACGGATGGTCGGCATGATGACGGCGTATCGACCCGCGAAGCGTACCTCCAGCCAGATCTGGTACTTCACGCCCCCGGCCAGCACGAGTGCGAAGGTGCTGGGCCCCAGGACTTCCACGCTGGCGTTCAGGCTGCTGCGCGCGTTGCCGGTGCGGTCCGTCCAGGTGGCGTCCGTCTTAGCCTTCGCCTCCAGGCTCGGAGCGTGGAAGCGCATGACCTGATAGACGTTCCGCCGCAGCGCGGGCTTCATCTGCTTCAGTGCCGGGGTCAGGCTGTCCTTGCGGAACTCAACGCGGGCCACTCGCGATCACCTCCCCCTTCACTTCGTAGTCCTTCTTCTCGTGCACGTACACCACTTCCCCGACCGTGCCGTCGGGGAGCGAGAACGTGTCTCCCCGCTTCATGTCGGCGGTGTACTCCCCCAGCAAGACCCAGGTCGGCTTCACCACCCGCCCGTCGGGCAGTGCGCGTTCCGTAGACGTACTTTCGGCCTGCGGTAGCAGGCGCAGTGTCTGGGTCGGCAGGGGCGTGGCCACACCAGGTCGGGACCCGCCGGTGCCGGTGCCGGTGGTGGTCTTCCGGCTCAGCGTGATCTCGCGCTCATCCGCCATGATGAACGCCGTCGTGTTGCGGCGCAGGATGCGCAGTTCCGTCGCCGCGATGCCGCTAACCACGAGCGGGCCTCCGCATGGCGACAGACCGCGTACGGCCGACCAGGCTCGTGGGGTCCGTGACCGCGCTGGCGTACTGCAGAGCCATCTTCTGCGCGTGGTCGAAGACCTGGCTGTTGCGGCGGCTCGAGCTGGCCTCTGTCACGTCCACGAGCTCCGCGAGCTGGGCTGCCTTGGCGCCCCACACTTCTGCCGCCGCAGCCCGCAGGTTCACGGTCCCGTTGGCGTTGAGTGTCCGCGCCAGGAACGACTCCAGGCGCTCGTCGGTCCAGCCGTCTTCCTGGTCCGGCTCACCGACCATATCCCGGAGCCGCGCGAGCTCCTCTACCGTGGCCATGCTGGCTCCTCTCGTGGTCCGAGGAGGGGCGCGGGCTGACACCGACCCGGACGCGCGCCCCTCCTCGAAGTTGGTACTACTACTGCGACTCCAGCGCGGCGACGCGCTCGTCGTCGGCCTCCAGTCGCTTGACGAGGTCGGCCTGCGCCCCACCCGCCTTGTACAACTCGTCGGCCTGGGCCTGGTCCATGCCCGCGTCCAACGCCTCCTGCTTGCGGACCTTCAGCTCCTCCTGGAGCGCCTTGTACGGCCACTCGTCGTAGGGCTTGTCCGCCAGCGGATCAGGGTTCTCCTGCTCCACAGCCATCTGCGCGTTGATCTGCTGGACCACGGCCTGCTCACCCACCAGCGTGGGGGGCCGACGACCCTGCGTGATGTCGTTGCGCTCCACGGCTTCCCGCTTCGCGCGCTCGACGTCATCGTGGCCGTCCGCCCGCGCCAGCATGACCCACTTGTCGCGGTCGATGAGGTACTGCCGCTCGTCCTCGGTCAGCGGCTTGGTGAGATCAATCTCTCGACTCATAGCCCACCTCCTACAGCGGCTGCGTCGCGTACTGCGACGGGATGGTGTACGCACCGACGCCGATCTTCATGACCACACCCGCACCCCGGCGACGGATACCCGTCCCGAAACCGCGCTGGTAGATCGCGTCCTGGAGCGGGTAGTCGTCCCGACGACCCTTCACGAGACGCAGCCCGCGCATCTGCGGGTTTCCGTGCTCACGGAAGCCGATGGGATTGCCGGTGTTGTCCGGGCCACCGGTGGCGAAGCCGACGACGTAGCCCGCCGGGATGTAGTCCTCCTGGACGACAGTCGCCTCGCCGTACGAGCCGATCACCGTCATGCCCCGCAGGGTGGGCGCCGGGAGCTCTGCGGTACCGCCGCTGGGGGTGCGCAGCGTGATGGGGAGCAGGAACGACGGCGTGTTACGCGCGGGGATGAAGTCGAACAGCGCCGTGCCACCGTTGGCGATGGAGCGGTACTGCCGAACGACGTCTCCCTCCTGCTTGTTCACCATGATCACGATGTTGGCGCCGTTCGCGTTCGTGTAGCCGTGGTGCGCCATGTGATCGATGATCTCGTCGAGGTCACCCGAGGTGATGGTGGCCGCGCCGGACGAGAGGTAGTGGTTGTGCGTGTTGGTGAACACGTTGGTCTTGTACGGCGGCGGAACGGCCCCGTCCGCGCCGTTGTAGAACGTGTACACCGTGTACGGACGCTGGCTGATCTCCGTGGCGCGGTTGACGTTGTTGAACAACGTCCACATGATCTCCTGGAAGATCGTGTTCCGATCCGCCTGGAGCGCCATGTTGTTCTCGCTCTGGATCTGCGCCGCCGACGCGTCGACCAGGAACTCCCACGTGTAGCGGAAGGCCATGTCGCGCCAGGCGAAGTCGTAGCCCAGCCATTCGAACTTGCCCTCGGCGCGGTACGAACGCGGCAGACCACGCTCGGACGCTCGCTCGAACGTGGCGTCACTGGTGCCGGTCGGAACGCCTTCGAACGGCTGACTGACGGTGAACGTCAGGAAGTCGATCAGGGGCTGGCGCTCCGCGTTCTGGAGCTGGACCGACGCCTGGAACTGGCGCCACAGCTCGTTGGTGTCGACGCCGTCGATGGTCTGCATGACCACATCGGCGGCCTCGTGCGTGCCGTCCGCACCACCGGCCATGCCGAGCAGGTACTGGTCGCGCACGGCCTTGTTGCGCAGGATGTTGTGCGCGATGGAGCCGTCCGGCGCGATGGAGTTGTCCATCGACCAGGCCCACGCGGGGACAACGATCCGATCCCGGGTCGTGATGAGATTGCTCATGGGGTTCCCTCCTCTCACGCGCTCTGGAAGTCGACGACGAGGCGGTCGACCTCGACCGTGAAGCCCAGCGTGCCGCGCGTGCCCGCCGCTTCTGCGGTCACGACACCCGTCGCGCTGATGCTGTAGCTGGTGCCCGCGAGCGCAGCCGTCGCCACGATGACCTGCGTGCCACCCACGGCCTCACCGCGCTTGATGATGTCGACGGGCTCGCCCGCCTTGCGCGCCTTGCTCAGGATCACCACACCGACGACGCCGGTGTTGCCTGCGCCCTTCACGAGCTTGCCGCTCGCGTTGATGCCGACGCCCACCGGAACCCCGATGTCCGCCGCCAGCCAGTCCACGTTCAGCCGAGCCCGAATGGTGTCCACCGGGTCGGTCTTGTCCCACCGCCACGTGTCAGCCACGTGAAACTCCCTTCGCTATCGGAGGGCGGGGAAGATCTTGCGGAGCTCCTCCGGGGAGTACTCCTGCTCGACCTTCTTGCCCTTCTGCTTGCTGCCCACCACCGAACCGCTCTTGGTCCCGGCGGTGTCCTTCGTGTCCGTGTCGGTGGAGTCCTTGGGGGCCAGCAGGTACGGGTGTTCCTTGGCGAGTGCCTTGACGGCCTCCACCATGCCCGGCACCGTGCCGTCTTCCTCGATCTCCAGGTCATCCAAGTCCCCCACCCGCAGTGCAGCGGAGGAGTTGGCCCACGTGACCTTCGCGGCCTCGCTGGCCAACAGGAACGCATTGGTCCGAGCCAGGTTCTGGAACTTGGTGCGGAAGCTGTCCCGCTCGGAGACTGCCGCCTCGTGCTCCAGCTTCAGCTTCTCGGCGTCCGGCAGGTCTTTGGTCTTGAGCTCGGTGAGCTGCTTCTGCAGCTCTTCCGCCCTCTTCTCCGCCGCCTGCTTCTTCCGATCAGCGTTGCTGAGATGCTTGGTGACTCGGTCGAACTCTGCCTGCGACACGGTCTTGGGCTTGGACTTCGCGTCGTCGGTGCTTGCACCACCGGCGTCATCGTCGTCATCATCCGTCGTGGCATCATCGCTGTCACCAGCGTCGTCACCACCCGTGTCGTCGTCGGAACCGCCCTGCGCCAGCCAAATCGGCTGTGGACCGTCCTCGCCGGGACGAGCCGCGCGGTACCCGATCACCTGCGCGATGCGGGTCGTCTTCACCAACGTGTTCTTCATGGGGTTCCTTTCGTACGGGGCTCACAGGCACCGTGGTTCGTGCGCGCTGGCACTGAGCGCCCACTCTAGCCGGAAGACCGTGCGCAGTGGTAGACCGCCCGCGCACGGCCCTTCTCTCGATCATGCCACCCGCAGGGCTGCGGAGGCGGAGGCGAGGGAGCGCCCTTCCATCGCGTCTTCGTAGTCGCCCGCCAGCAGCCGGTCGAAGAACTCCTCTTCGCTCACGGTCTGCGGTGTGAGATAACACAAGCACTGGGGATGAGGCTTCCGGGGAACGGCGTCATCCGGATACACCCCGCGACCGAGCTTCCGACTGACTGTCTTGCTGGCCAACACATCGCACTCGTCCTTGCGACCATGGCTGCCCGACAGGTTCCAGCGCTGGCCGGTGACCCACGGGTTCTGTTCGCCGAGGCGGATCGCCGTCTGGTGGAAGGCGTTGTTGAGCTCGGTACGCCCCAATCGCTTGGCCGCATACGAGACGCCGCCGGGGGTGTTCGGGTTGATGAACGGCTTCACCGCGTCCGCGAGGTCTTTCCACGACCCGCCCTGGAGCAGAACGCGGTGGATGGCCCGGTCCACCCATTGCTTGCTCATCGCCTCGGTCTTGTACACCTGCTTGCTCAGGCTGATGTCGTTCTGTGTGCGTGACCAGTAGTGCTCCACCACGTTGCGCGCGTAGGACTGCTCGGCGCGCACCAGCTGCTCCGGCATCGTCATCCCCGCGCTGCTGAACAGGATACGGTCGTACACCGCCTGCGTGCTGCTCGCGACGTCAGCGACCTCCTGGCCGCCCACGATGATCTCTTCTCCCAGCTCCTTCCACAGCGAGCCCAGGGTCTTCTGGAGCGCCGCGTTGATCTGGCTCAGCTGGGCCTGCCGCACCTGCGCCCCCACGCCCCCGTTCCGCGCAGCCAGCTTCGCGAGCCGACCGAGCAGATCCTGTTGTGCGTCAAGGAGGTCATCGCCCATGCGCACCAGTACCGCGCGCTCCGCGTGCAGGTAGCCCGTGAGGGGCAGTAGGGACGACGTCATGGCCGCACCGCACAGCAGGTGCAGCGCTGCCCAGGACGACGGTAGGCTGCCACCAGGAACCAGATCGGCCAGGAGTGGCGATACAGGTTCGTGCACATACGGAGATGCACGCGGTTCACCTGACAGCGTTGACGATCAATGATCCTCATGCCGGGAGCTCCGCGTCCGCCCGCGCCTGGTCAGCCCCGTCACTCGCGGCGAGACCCAGCTCCCCCAACGGATCCAGGGCAGTGGACGCCTCGGTAGCCAGCTGGGTCTCCTCATCGTCCGGGATCTGCATCCCGGCTGCGCGGAGCAGGGAGAGGGAGGTGCGCACGCTGATGACCGGCGGAACGCAGTTGCGCAGCGCCACGATCTGCGTGATGACCTCGGTCAGGTTGACCGGCATCTTCTGCCCGATGACGGGCACCACCGTGACGGCCGGTTGCGTGACGCCGTCCACGTCCGTGAGCAAGGGCAGCTCTTCGTAGACCTGGAGCCAGAACTGCAGGTCGTAGAAGAACTGGGTCATGAGCGCCAGCAGCTCGTCGTCCTTGGCGGCGGTCGTGGCCATGATGGGCCCCAGGCGGATCTGCAGGGCGATCCCCGCCTCCGCCGAGGTGTCCTTGCCCAGGGCGACGTCGCTGGCACCCACGGACCCGTAGGCGCCGTCTTCCAGGCGGTCGATGTGCTCGCCGTAGGGGCTGACGCTGCCCGCCCCCGTGATGCGCCGCAGCCCGTTGGCGTTGGTCAGGACGCGTCCCGGGCCCATGATGAAGTCGGTCTCTTTGCCGTTGTCATCCACCGGCGCCCCGCCATCCGTGGCGTACACACCGATTCCTTCGAGCGCCAGCGTCAGGTCTTCATCACTGATGGACTGGTTCACCCCCGCGAACACGCTCTCGAGACCGCGCATGTCGCTGCTGCCGAACGGCTGCGTCGGGTCACCGTTCTTGTAGTGGTACACCGGGATGGACTGGATGAGCGGGTCCAGCTGCTCTTCCGGCAGGACGACGCGCTCGGGCGTCGTGAGCTCCCACCACTTGTCTGCCTTGAACATGCCGTGGCTGCGCAGGATGACGGAGGAGCCGTCCGCAGCAGTCACCTTCTCGTAAGTGAGACGGCTCACCAGCGTGCTTCCGCCCTCCTCCACCTGCTCGGCGAGGTGGACCTTGACGATGCGGTTCGGGTCTTCCACGTCGTAGACCGGGAAGTAGGCGGCGGGGTCCACCTTGTACAGGCTGAGACGCTTGCCCGCAGGCTTGGTGCCGTCCGCCACGATGTGCAGGAGCGCGTCCCCGAACTTACCGCCCTCCTTCTTGAACGCCGAGAACAGGCTGGGGAACTTCTCCCGAGCAAACAGCGTCTGGAAAGCCAGCTCCACGATCTGCGCCGGAGTGCCGGTGCCGTCCACCCGGTAGGAGAATCCCGGGCACGTGTAGCGATCCAGCGTGTTGACCAACGTGCGGGCGGTCGGGAGGAAGATGGGGTTCTCGTTGTCACCGCGCAGAATCTGCTCGAACCCCTCCTCGCCGGACCAGTAAATCTGATCGTACTTCAGGTACGCCGCAATGCGCTGCTTGTCCAGCGCGGGCACCCACCCCGGCAACGTGCCGAGCAGGGGCGCGATGGTGCTGTACTGGGTCCAGACTCCTGGCGCGGTCATGCCGGTCCTCCTCTGTGGTCGTGCCTAGCCTAGCGGCTCACCTTCGCCTTGTGCGCCTTCATCCGACCATCACCCGCACCGGCCAACGCTCCCTCGCCGAAGTGCCCGCGCATGAAACGCCCCCACGCCTCCGGACAGTGGTTGTCCTTCTCGAGGGGGTGCTCTGCCTGCACCGTGCCCGCCTCGCCCTTCGTTTCGGGGTAGCGGTACGCGGCGAACTCACGGATGGTGTTGGGGCACCGAGGATCCACGATGGTGTTCGGGTAGCGATCCTCGTGACCGTGCGGGAGGTGGTCGTTGATATCCTTGAGCCACTTGCGCATCAGGTTGATGCGGATCTTCAGCTCGCCGCCCGTGTTACCCATCACCCGCCAGCGCATCAGGTTGGCGAGCGCGCTGGACGTCTTGGGATCTTCCGGGTCGGGGAACAACTGCCGGGCCTTGGCTGCGAGGGCGGGGTGGCGGGGGTCGTAGCGCCCGGTGCGCAGGTCGTCCGCGATGTCTTCGTTGGATTTGTGCGTGTGGTAGTACTCGCTGATGATGTGCACACGTTGCCAGTGATCCACCTGGATGAACAGCAGCACGGTCGGGTTGGTCCAGCCGTAGTCCGCCGCCACGTACACCGGGCGGTTCGGGTCCCAGTCTTCCCGGCGCACATGCCACTCGTCATCCCAGTCCTTGAACACGGCGCCGACGTACTCGCTGAACTTGGCCGCGATCTCCTGGTTGAACATCTCCGTCGGCAGGTCACGCAGGAGCTGCTGGATGGCAGGGTCTTGGTAGCCGCCCGGGAAGATGGCCGTGTTCATCCAGCTCGGCGCGCGGAAGCTGTCCCACCCGGGATCCCCAGCCACACCCTTCATGAAGTACCGGTAGAACCAGTTCTTGCCCTCCGGCGTGCTGTTGAACTTGGCCCACCCCCGGAAGTCCAGCAGCGTGGGCGCGATCATCTGGGTCCAGATGCGTTCCTTCATCTTGGCAGCCTCGGCCATGATGACGCCGTGCAGGCCCTCGCCGACCAGCGTGTCCGGGTGCATGGCGCTCATGGCCTTCAGGTAGAACTTCCCGCCCCACAACGAGACCTGCATGTCGCCGCCGCGCGCGTCGTAGTACGTACCCGGCTTGTCGAACGGCATCTGCAGGCGCTTGCACTGGTTGTAGAAGGTGCGGAACTCCTTCTCGCTGTCGCTGTAGCGAGGCCCGACAATCCAGAACTCCGCGCGGTGCCCTTCTTCCGCGAGCAGCTCTTTGTTGAAGTACGCCTTGTACGCCTCGGGCAAGAGCTCGTTCCCGCCCGCCGTACTCTTGCCGGTGCGGCGCCCTGCCGCCACCACCAGCATCTGCGCCAGGGACTGGTGGATCCGGCGCTGTGCCGGGTTTGGGGCGTACGCCACCTTGCTGAACAGTCGTCCCTTGTCGATGACGTACGCCACGAGTCACTCCTGCGGGTTGTGAATGAACAGAGCGAGCTTCGGGTTATCGGCCAGCGCCATGGTGAGCCACGGGGTGAGCTGGCTGATGGTGATCTCTTCCCGATGGCTCTCTTCCGGCGGGTTGATGGCCGTCATGTTGGCCTGGAACCAGATGCAGTGCAGCACCTCATGCAGGAGCGTGTCCGCCTGCTGATGCGGGTGGTCACTCGGGTTGACCAGGATAACCAGCTTGTGATGCTGGCTTGCGCCGTGGTCATGCTGGTTGACCGCGCTCTCCTGCGTGTAGTCGTGCCATGTCTCCTTGGAGCAGTGGACAGTGTACATGGAACGACCGACCTTGATGTGCCCTGGCATCTGGCCCATGGCGTCTCCTCTGTTCAGAGTGAACTGTTCACTTCTTCTTCGGTCGGTTGGCCTTCAACCGCTTGTCCTTCTTGGTGCCCTGACTGGGCTTCCCACCCATCACTCACCTCCCTTGCGGTGGAACGGCGGGGCGCACCACCACATCGGTGACCCCGAGCTGCGCCAGCCTATCTGCGTCGCGGACGTTGTCCACAGAGGCGGTCCCGTCTGGACCGATGTGCAGCACGACCGGCGCACACCAGCATGCCGGACTGAGCGTGTGTTCGTGATAGGGATTGCTCACGTCACCCTCTTTCGCTTGACCTGCTTGGCTTTCTTCGGCGTACCCCGCCCCGTCGTGTGCGGGATCTGCTTCTGCTTCTTGGCCTTCGGCGTGGTGGTCTTCTTGACCGGGGCCTTCTTCTTCCCCGCCTTGTCGGCCTTGGCCTTCGCCCGCGCTGCCTCCAGGGCGGCCCGGCGCTGGGCCGCGCGTGCCTGGATCTGGGCCCGCGTGAGCCCCTTGAGTGGACTGGGCATGGCGATCTCTCCTGTCCTGCCTCCGTTGCTGGCGGCGGGTCTTGTCTTGAGCCTGCCTCAGCTTCTCGGTCTCTTCCGCCATCTTCTGCAGTTCCTTGGCCAGCGGGCGCTTCCGGTGCCTCATCATTCCACCGCCAGCTTCGCGATCTTCACAGCCCAGCGCCCTCGGGGAGCCCAGTCCTGACCCAGCATCTCGTGGATGAGGTCCATGAGAGGCTTCTCTACGCCGTCCTTCTTCACGGCCTCCAGCAACGGTTCCGCGCGCCGCGCGAACTCACGAGCCCTGCGCTCCGAGGGGTCCTGCCAGCACAGGTCTTCCCGGGCCGCCATCACGATGAAGCCGATGCGGTACGGCGCTCCGACGTGACGCTGGCCGGGAAGGCGACGCCGACGACGCGGGCTCACCCGTACACCGCCAGCACAAGGGCGCTGGCGACGAGCCAGCACACGCAGAACGTCGCAAACGCCAGTACCGCCAGCTTCTGTCGCAGCGTCATCGTGCGGCCCTGCGGGCTGCGGCACGGCGGCGCGGGGGAGGCGGTGTCGGGTCTTCCACGATCTCCGCGTCCACGACGTCACCGAGCTCCTGTCCGATGAGACCGTTGCGCGCACGGCGAGCGGCCTCGACCTGATCGTCCGGGACCTGCGCCACGATGTCGTCGATGATCATCTGCCACGGGCTGTCATCCACGATCTTGATGATGTCCGGCGTCTTGCCTTCCAGGCGTTCGATCACGAACTGGGCTGCGGAGAGCCGGTCCCGGGCGGAGGCGCCCTTCACCTTGCCCGCCGCGATGGACGTCATGGTCTCGATGGCTACGAGGTAGTTGATGGACCAGAGATCCTTGCCCCGCTTCATGAGCTCGCGCATACACGCGCGGTGGAACTCGTGGGGCACCCACGCCGGAGGACGCCCCTTGAAGCCTCCGTCCTTGTCCTTGAGCCTGCCGCGCACCAACTCTTCCGGGGTCAGCCCAGCGACAAACTCCTCCATGGTCATGTCGGTCTTCTCAAGCATCTCCAACATCCTTCCCCACGCGCGGGCCGTCCGCACCTTGCCGCGTCGTTGTTGTCTCTCCGTCAGTGCCCCCGCGAAACTACCGCCCCCTTTCCCGAGATGGAGGTACGGACGGACACCGGCCTTGATGGGTCGTCGGGTCGCGCCGTGGTGCGCCACCACGGTGCCGTCGTCCAGCCTCCACCCGTCTCGGACACCGTTGTCGAACGCTTCCGCCTCCGCCGCCAGGTTCTTCCGGCGGTGGCGTTGGTGGGTGGGTTTGGTTGCCTTCGACGGGGCGCCGTCTCCCTTCAGCCCCATGGCTACCGCCCCACCTGATCAATCAGATGCTGCAGATCCTTCTTCGCCAGGGACACCGTGTACACCACGCTCTCGCCCTCAATGGCCCGCGCCGATGCGTCCTTGATGACCGTGTCCATGACGAACTGCATCGCCCGCACCATCGCAGCCGTCTCCACGGTCTTGGCTTGCACAGCAAGCTCTGTGGCTAGGGCTGCTGCCCCAGGGGCTGAGGTCTCGTGATCCTCTGCCTCCGCGAGTATGTTCGCCAACCGCTGCAGACCGTGGTTCAACTTCCGGTAGCTGCTCCACGGCTCCTCGGTCGTCGGCTCAGCCACGGCGTGCCCTCCAGGCCCGGAGTGCGGTCACCAACGTCGGCACGTTCTCGCTGTATCGCAACTGAGACGCCAGGATGGCGCGTCCGTCGTCGTACACCGCCTGCTCCCACGCCGCGACGCGTTCGCCCGGCGAGAGGCCCTTCACCAGCACGTCCAGGACGAGGTCCCCCTCGTCGTCGAACACGTCGTGCAGAGCCGCCCACACCTGCTGCACGAACGCCTCGTCCATCCCGTGCTCGGGCACTCGCTCCGGGGCGGGCTCTCCCAAAACCTGATCCACGAACTCCATTACCACTCCTCCACGAGTACGGCCTGCACCAGTGTGGCGTCGGCGGTGTGTTTGGGTTCGATGGACTCCAGCATCTTGGTCAGCGTCTCGATGCGTTCGGCGAGGCGCTTGCGGTCTGCACTCAGGTTCTCGATGACCTGGCGCTGGTTCTCCAACCGCTGGTTATACCGCGCGGTGATCTCCTCCAGTCGCGCCACCATCGCCAGGCGATCCGGCGGGCACTCGTGCTTCTTGTGCACCGACCCCGGCTCCTCCACGAAACCCTGATGCACGTTGCCCACGTCCATCACTCGGTCACTTCCTTCATGCGTTCTGCGTACACCTTCTCGGGGGTAGATGCCGGGTCCGCTGGATCGGTCGCGTAGACGAGATGGGCCTGCTCGGCGGCCACGTCCGTCACGCTGTGCGGAGGCGGCGCAATCTGACCACGGAAACCGCCGCGTTCACTGCCGCGACGCAGAGGAGGAGGCATGTGTGTAAACCGCCTTTACTCGAGACGAATGAAGAATACCACGAACAGCGTACCAAGCATTCTGTCTGATACCCGAGAGACTGGTCAAACGATTCAAACTTCCTCTCTGAACATAGGACTATATATAGAAGAAGAAAGAAGAAGAAGAATATATATGAATTGTCGAAGGGACCCGGTTACCCAGGTCCCTACGATCATGAAGACGCGACGACGCCCACCGGCTCCCGCAACCACGTGCACGCCGCGCGCCACCGCGCCAGGAACGCGGGTTCGGAGAGCGACCGCGCCAGCAACACGGCGTGCCGCAACGCATCGACCTCATGCGTGGCCATCCCGGAACGGTAGAGATTCATGGCCCGCAACCGCTGGTCCGTCACCACCCGCTTGGCGTCCGACGACTGTTGCTTGCGGCGCGGCACCGGCATCCCCCGACACAGATGGTCGAAGATGGCGTTGATGCGCACCGGCGCCAGCAGGTCCCGGTCCATCGACATCATCCTGAGAATGAAGTCTTCCTGCGCCACCGCCATCACGTCCCCCGAGGCGCCGGTGTCCATCCACCCTTCTTCCCACACGCCCCGGACGAGCCCCAGCATCTGTTCCGCGCACGCCCCGTCCCCGCCGCGAAACACCCCGGTATCCCACGCCAGGAATTCCGGGTCCCGCCCGCCCCCGGACTTGAGCGCCAGTTGCGAAAATCCCCCGGCGCAGAGCTCCTCCAGGTCCAGCCGCAGGGCCGCCCACCCCGTCGTCACCCCGGGGTCGAAGGCGGCGATCAGCAGGCGCACGCGCTCCTCATCGCTCACCTCCGGCCACCGGGGGACCACCACGAGCCGGTCCGTCATCCGCCGTCCCTCGCGATCTGCCAGACTTCCTGGAGGAACTCCGCATACCCCACACCGAAGTAGCCCAGCATCTGCGCCTCGCGGGTGGTGAGACGGGGCTGGCCCTGCGCGTCCGCCGCCTGGTCGTACGCCACGGGGAAGGCCTTCCGCCACGCGTCGAACTGCATCTGCGCCAACGAGAACGCCTCGGCGTAGGCCTTCTGCCGACTGCGCGCCACCCCGCGCACATGCTGGCGCCACACCCGCAGCTGCTCGGGGACGGCCCCCACCGCCAGGTCTTCCTCCTCCCCACACAACGACTCCTCGGGCGGGGCCTGCGCCTGCACTCCGAGGGGTTCTCCGCCCAGCAGAGACTTCCCGCATCGCTGCACCGCCAGCCCCTTCAGAATGCGATCCTGGAGGGTCCCGGCAGAGGGGCGGAACATAGTCCCGCACGGGCCGTCATGGTCTGCCCACTTGGAACAGAACTCATTCACCTTGTCGAACTCCTTTTTCGGGTCGCGAAAGTGTCCGGGCGGCACGCCGTCGCGACGCCAGTCATACGCTCGCGGGCTCATCGTCGTCCTCCAGAGGAACCTCAAAGTCCACGGGCTGGAACTTCCTGAATACCACGAGGGCGCTGATGAAGCAGAACAGCCACCCCACCACCGCGCTCCCCGCAGCCACACCGAGATACACCGCCGCGCGCTTCACAACCCCACCGACCCTTCATCCTCGTCCGGCTCGCCGTGCGGGTCCACGTCACTGCGATGCTCCCGGCACAGCACCACGGGGAAGCCCATGTCGTTGTACCGACACGCACAGTCCAGGGCGAGCCACGCCGTTGCCCCTCGCTCCAGGGCATAACCCAAGCTCTTCACGAACACACGCTGTCCCTGCTGGACCCGACCAGAGAGGGCCAGAGAGGACGGCGTGTCCACGAACGACATCCCCACCGGCGTCCCGTGACCCGGATACCGGTACATCGACGCAGCGTCTTCAGGCAACAGGTCGTCCCGCAACGGGAAGGGCTGCGGGGGAGCCGGGCGGGAGCGGGGCCAGGTCACCGCCAGGAGGGGCCACAGCAAGCCCGAGATGACCAGCGCACCCACCCAGGACCAGTCCCGGGTCCCGTCGGCGTTCTGCAGGCGCTCCCGTTCCCACAGCGCACCCATCCAGCCCGCCACCCCGCAGAGGTACGCGAGGACCAGCATGACCAGTCCTACGATCCACCAGCTCACGAGGGCACCTCCCCGGTCTCCAGCAGGCGCAGCACCATGTTGAACGCGTTCTGCTCGCCCTCGTTGCGGTGGAACTCCGCCCGACCCTCGGGATGCCGGTACCATCGATCAGCTTTGAGCTGCGCCACCTGCTGCGCCAGCGCGTTGACCGGCGGGAGGTCCAGGGGCTCCACGTCGTCGCCGAGGAGACGCAGCACCACAGAGGCCATCCGCTCCACGCCATCGCGGAACAGCACGGACACGTCCTGCTCCGCCGCCCGCTTCGCCGCGAGCCGGACCTGCCGCGCCAGCTCGCCCCGGTCGCCGCCCTTGGGGCCGACGCGCGGCACGGCCAGCAGCCGCTGCACGTTCTCCTGCGCCGTGATGAGTTCGACGCGCAGATCGTTGACCAGCGCCTCGGCCTTCTGGTAGGCCTCGAGCCGCTTGCGACTGTCTTCCAGCGTGCGGGCGATGGAGTCCAGGATCTGCTTGATGGACACGCCCTCCTGCTCCACCGGCACCCCCAGCGCTTTGGCCACCACGCGCATGCCCACGTCCGACGCGGTCGTCGGCGTCATCAGCAACGCCCGCACCGCCGCGTAGAGGTGCTCCTCCGCCGCCGTGGCGCTCTGGTCGCGCTCCGCCCACTTCCCGGACTGCAGGCGGTGGCGCACCACCTTCTCGCCGTCGCGCTCCACCACCTCGTAGCCGAGCCACTCGCCGAGGTCAATCAACCCACCATGCATGACCCACCTTCTCCTTCCCAGACCGCCAGGTCCGCCAGCTGCTGTTTCATCTCCGCCACTTCCTGCGGGCCCAGGAACTTCGCCACCAGCCCCCAGAACATCTCTTCCGAGCACTGCACTTCCCACGTGACACGACCCCCGCGCACCACCGAGCTGAACACCAAGTCCGCCTCGTCGTGCAAGTCCCAGACCGCGTCCGGAGAGAACACCACCTCGTGCCCCGGGGAGACCTCGACGATCTCCGTCTGTGCCAGCACTTCCTTCACGCGCTCCGCGACCTCGGCTGCGGGAAGCGGGGGCGGGAAGCGACGGGATCCAGCGCGCATGCGGTGTGCGGGCGTCGGCCCGAACTTCTCATGGTCAGTCACGACCAGCCCTCCCCCACGGCGTGTGCTCGGCCATGATGTGCGCCATCACCTTCTGCTGAAGCGGCCCGAAGCCCTGCGCCTGCGTGACCCGCTCCTCCCACGTCGGGCACCGCAGGCTGCGACACCGCGCCACAAACATCGCCAGACCCGCCGTGGCGCCCGGCTCCGTCGTGTGGGTGATGAGGTGGTGGACCGCTTCCTGCGGCACCGCCCACACGTCCGGCTTCCCCGCCGCCTCCGCGAGGTCCGCCTCCCACTCCTGTGCGGCTCGGCGGCTCTGCGCACCACGCTTGTCGCCGTTGACCGTGCCGTTGGCCGCGCGCTCCGCGAGCTTCTTCTCGTTGTGTGCCAACACGTCGTACGGGTCGATGCCCAGCTCGTAGCACAGCCGGAGCCAGTACCAGATGACGTCGCCGAGCTCGTCCACGACCGTGCTGCGACGGGCGGGGGTGACCATGCCCCCGTCGTCCCGCGCGACCTTCTTGATCTGGTTGGCGATCTCGCCCGCTTCCCCGGCCAGCCCTAAAGCCACATACATCAGAGACTGCACGTCACCGAGACCCGCGAACGGGTACACGGCGGTCGTGATTGTTCTCTTCATGTGGTTGCGCAGGTCGAGCTGCGATAGAGGAAGGTCTACCTGTTCGCTCATGTGAGTTCACTTCCGTGAGTGCCGATGATGACCACGCTGCCCCGAACCGGGCTCAATGACAAGCAAGAACCCCAACCACGCCACGAAGAGGGCAACCAGCCACCCCAGCAGGTTGAGACTACCGCGCAGCACCAGCTCCGTCCCCCACGCTGTCTCCCCCGCAGCCACCACCAGCAGCGCCCCGAGCGTGCGGGTAAACCAGTCGGGCTCGTACCCCAACACACGGAGCACGAGCCCAGACCGGCGGCGATGTCGCTTACCCACGCCGACGACTCTCCGGATAGGTGATGCCGGTACGGCACGAGTGACACACCCAGCCCAACTTCTCGAAGTTGGAACCCTTGTCGTTGTCGTGCACGGCCAGTCCGATCGGGTCTCCGGCCGACCAGGTGTGCGACGGGTCCACCGCGCACTTCCCGGGGTACTTGGCAGACTGCAGGAACCGGTCGATGAGCAGCCCCTCCAGTGGGTCCGCGACTTCGCCTAACCCCCGGCAGTCCGCGCAGCTCGAGGGAAACATGCCGTGCTTGCACTCCTCCTCAGTCACTTGAACCATTCCTTCGGGTTCGGGATGTGCCCCGTCACGATCAACCACACCACCAGCGCCGCGAGCGCCAGCAGGATCAGGTTCCCACTGCACGAACTACGCTGCCGACTCACGGCTTCCTCCAGCTCAGAAAGAACTGCCACGTACCAACGCGGAACTGGATGCCGCTGAGCTTGCGCCACGACTCCTGCCCGACCAAAACCGGGCCACCACCCTTCTCGGCATACAGCCAACAGAACCGTGGGGTCAGGAACCACGTGCTCCGGCGGATCCAGACGCGCTTGTCCCAGTTGCCGATGATGTCCCGCTTCTCGTGCGGCTTCAACCGATACGGCTTCATAGCACGCCCCATTCACGCACGGTCTCTAGGGCCTTCTGGGCCGCACCATTGGCGTGACTCACGTATACGAGGTACTCGTCCTGCTGGGTGGACAGGACCGCCGCGATCTCCGCCAGAGCATGGGAGAGTCGTCGCGCAGCCTCGGTGACGCCCTCCTCTCGCGCCGACGGCCCCATCTCCCCGCCTATCACCTGGCGCACGATGTTCTGCGGGCTGCTCATCGCGCAGCCCCCGGATCCGCCAGCCACTCGCGCGGGTCGATGGCGGGCGCGATGACCTGCGCTGCCTCCGGGCCGTACGTGTCAGGTCCCTCCCCCACCATCCACGAGACAGTCAGCGGGAGGTGCCACTGCGAGCTCGGGTAGTTGTGCTTCGCGAACGAGTCAACCCGGTCCCGGATGCTGCACTTGCGGTCGAGGTCCATCGCGGCGAACTCACACTTGCCCGTGAGGTAGCACGCGGGCCGGAACATGTCGGCGATGAGTTCGAACTGCCATGAAGAGGAACGCCTGTCGATGTACGGAGTGCCGTCCATCGTGTTGTCCACGCGGTATGTCTGCGTTGCACCGTACCGGCGCAACTCCTGCACGAAGGCGATCCACACCGCACGCCACTCGAACTGAGCCTGCGTGCAGAGACGACTGCCGCCGTGTTCCTGGAAGTTGCGCAGGTTCGTGACGTAGTTGAGCCGCGTGGTGATGTTGTGCGGCAACAGCCCCCGCGCGTCCTCGGCGGGCATGCCGTCGTTCACGAGGTAGTCGTACGCCTCCTGCACCCCCGCCAGCGCGTCCTCCCACGCAGCCCGCCACTTCTCCTGCTGGGGCAGCCGAGAGCGGTCGTAGGTGGTCGCTGCCTCGTGCGTGCTGCCTGCGAGGGAGGGCGGCAGGGCGGTACGCGGACTGAAGCCATCCTCCACCACCGCGAACCGCAGGGACTCCTGTGCGAACACGGCAGTCCGCTGGCGCACCATCTGATGGGTGAAGGAACGCGTCACTCCCTCCACCATCCAGTGCAGCTGCACCGCCTCGAACGGCGCCTTGAGCTTGGTCTGCTGGATCTGCGCGAACATCTCCCGACGCTGGTCGTCGGTGACGTCCGCCAGGTCCCGCACCACGATGCCCTTGTACATCAACGCCATGGCTGCGATGGAGCCGAGGGGGTCGGGGTTTGCCGACAGGAGATGCACCTTGGGGCCCATGCTGGCGTCCAGCGTCTCCGACGAGAACATCGCCGTATCCGCCCACTTCTGCACTTCCTTGGTCATTGCTTGCCCCTCTTGCCTTCCTTGATCATGCGCTCCAGCTTCTCCATCTGCTCGTCCGCCGCCGTGATGTCCCTGGAGCACACCAGGAGCATCCACACCTCCAGCTGATTGGGGAAGGTCTCCGGCGCACGGTACGTGTAGTCCTCGCCGTACAGCCCCACGAAGTACCGGTTGATCTGCTGGCGCACCCGCTCCAACGGCTCGTCGGGATCCGGAAGAGGTCCGGTGACCTCGTGCAGGGCTTCCGCGTAGGAGATGCCCTTGTCGCGGGCCACCCGTCCGGCGGTCTCTTCGACCTCGAAGTTCTGGTCATCAGTCACAGCAATTCCCCCTTCGCGTGAATAATCATGCCCTCGTGGTGGCGCTGCATGGCTTCCTGCGCCGGGTCCGGTGCGACCCCCTCGCCGAGGCGCCGCACGGCCGAGGTGACGTCCGGCGGTGTGGTGAAGCCGTGGGGTTTGCGGTAGTTCCAGCACGACGGCTCTTCGCACTTGCGGTACTCCGCGTGGTCCGTGTGCACGCAGCCCAGATCCTGCCGGTGGAAGAACTGAATGCGGAGCCCACACGCGGCGGCGACCTGCATCTCCAGCCGCGCCCCCACGCTAGCCTCCCACCCCGGCAGCATCCAGACGTCGGTGGCGTACTTGAGCATGTGGATGATGTCCTCGCGCAAGTAGCACGCGGCGGTGTGGTCTCCACTCTTGACGTAGCTCGGCGGGCACTCACCCTCGTGCAGGTACGGCGGGATGTCCTGCGGCACCAGCACAAGGTCGTACTGGAACTTGCGCAGGTTGCGCGGGTTGGTCAGCCGCCGCTCCGCCGCGCGGAACAACGGCCCGTTGAGATCAGGCTGGCCCGCGATGGGCCCGCTGATGTACGCGACTCTCTTCACTTCTTCCTACTCTCGTTCAAGGTGCGGTTCTGTCGCCGCACTGACTCGGCGCCATCGAAGCGCCCCTTCCAGTACCACCCCGCCGTGTACACGACGACGCCGAGGAAGATGAACCACACGTCGGGCATGACCTACCCCTCTTGATGCCCTGCCACAGCCACCACCAGCACGCGGCCGTCACCAGGCCGAACGCCACGAGAAACCAGGCCTCAGCCATCGGCCCTCCTCTGGATGGTGCGCATCGCGATCTCCGCGTACCGCTCGTACTTGTTGTTGGCGCGATTGTGGTTCGTGTTGAGCCACATGTCATACTGGCTCGCCGCCCACCCGCCCGTCAGAAAGAGCGCGGCATCGGACTCGAACATCTCACGCGCCAGCTCCTGCTTCAGCTTGTCCCCGAACAGGTCCATCACCGCAGTACCTGCCCTTCCGGCCAGTAGACGTTCAGCTTGAGCTTCTGCAGGGCGGGCATGCACTCGTGGCACGGCTCATGAGTGACCACGATGGTGCCGCCCCACAACACCTTCTCGGCCCAGAGCGGCCACAGACCCGCGTTCCCTTCGATGCGCTCCAGCCCTAGCTTCACCGCAATCTTCTCGGCGTGTGTCGCCGTACAGTCGGCGTACGGGGCATCGACGGGGACCTCGTCGTAAGTGCTGCGCCCGCGCGGGCAGAACCCCTCATCGCAGGGCTCGCCGGGCGGGTTGATGTTGGCGCCGTAGCTCAAGAACCTGCCATCGTTGGCGAACAACACCGCCCCGACCTTCTTCCGCAGACAGCGCGAGGTGTGCTCTGCCACCGCCCGCGCCTCGCGGAGCGCGGACCGCAGCTCCTCCGCACTGATGCGCCTCATAGATGCACCTCGTCGTCCCCGATGTCCAACTCCTTGCGGTAGTCCAGGGGAACGACCTCCAGGCGCACCCGCTCGTGCGGCCACACCCACGGCCCGATGACGAGCCCGCCCGCCACGACGCACAGTCCCGCCGCGACGTAACGCCAGTCCCACGTGAACAGACTCCAGATGCCGCCCGTCGTGGCGGCCAGCCCCATCACCGCCCGCGTAAACGGGTGCAGCACCTTCATGACCGGCGTCACCGGGACGTCCTTCTTGGCGGGCTGGTCGCTGCTCTCTTTGCCGAAGCCGCCACGTCTCATCCCAAGTCCCTCCAGTCCACCGGGTTCTGCAGACGAACGAACTCGGGCCGACCGCCGTACGCGTGCTGATTGTCAATCATCGCGCGGTACAACTTCACGTAGTACGGACCCAGCGGCCTCCAGTCGTACAGGCCTTCCTGCGCGCGGTAGTCCTCGGCGACCAGCTGACCGCCTCCGACGTAGTGCCACCGCTCCGGCTTGAGCAGCTCCAGGCGCTTCGGGGTGACCGGGTAGTCATCCCACGCGATGCCGTCAGCGACCCACACCGCGTCGCACCGACACGTCCACTGGCTCCCCGGACCGGACCCCTGCGGGTACTGGTCGGGCGGGAAGCACAGATGCGGCATGGCCTCCGCGCTGGTCCAGCCTTGCGTGGCAACGTGTTCAATCACACCAGTGAGCGACTGACGGGTCGCTGCGGAAGGACGGCCGGGGGAGCGCCCCGAAGTCTTCCCACGATTGGCCTCGGCGCGCATGGCGGCCTCGCTCTCGGGGTTGTTGGCCACGAACGTCGGGTCGTGTGCCGGGTCGTACGAGCTCTCCTGCATCACAGACAGATGGAAGTCTCGCAGGTTCTGCATCAGCCCCTGCGCCCTGCTGGGAAACGCCTTCGCGATCTTTCCCGGGTCTCGGTCTTGGGACGTCATTGTCCTTGCCCTCCATGGTTCTTCTCCTGGCTGCGAGCCGGGTCAGCGGGGAGGGAAACACCCCACTCGTCGGCGATGGCGTCCACGATGTCCTGCATGCACTGCTCGTAGCCCTCGCGCCAGATCAGCACGTCCTTGGCGCCGCTGAAGTCCCACGGTTGGTCGATCAGCTCGAACGCGGCCACGAAGGCCTCAATCTTCATGCGACACGACGGTCCGTCGTCACGATCGTGCAGGCGGTGTGCGAGCTGCTTCACGCACTCCTTGAGATGGGCTGTGGCCATGGTGGCCCCTTTCAACACGTGCCCTCCGGTAGTTCTGAGCCGAGGGTTGCACCGTACCGCGTGGCCACCACAGCGCCACAGCGAGAGCAACCCCCGGCTCAGACTGGACTACAGTTCGCCCGCGTCGAACGGCATCATGCAGCCGTTCAGACCGGGGCTGCCGTACACCACGTCGGCCATGATGCGTTCGGCGAGTTCTTCCTTCGATAGCCCAAGTGCACCAACGCCCTTCATTCGATGGAGCCGAGCCCCGAAGGACGGATCTCCCGTGGGGCTCCCGAAGTCATCAATAGTGCGCTGCGTCATCGGCGTGCCAGCCAGTAGACCCGGCTCGTAGCCCCACACGAGCGGTGCCCACTCATCGGGGGCCAACTCCCGCGCTGCTACCCGCAACGCCATGCTGAGCGCGGCCTTGCTGGCGCAGTAGGGCGCACTCCCGGTGCGCGGGATACGCGCGCTATTACTGCTGATGGCCACGAACCGACGGCGGAACTTGCCAGTGTTCTCTTGGGGATGCCGCGTAGCGCTGGTGATGAAGCGGTGCAGCAGCTCCATCGGACCGATGACGTTGACCGAGAAGGCCTCGTTCATCGTGATGCCCATGCCCGCGTAGCGCATCTGATGCGGCTCGTTCACGCCGACCGTGCACACGATGTACGTCGGCATCGACTCCATCAGGCATTCCTTGATGCTGTTGACGTTGCGGATGTCGCAGTAGAGCGTCTCTCCGGTGATGCCCGCACTGAAGATGCGGCTGAAGTCGTAGTTCTTGGTGGCCTCGTTGACCACCGCCTCCCCCAGGCTCCTGCCCGCAGCCCCGACCACGAGCAACGTGGGCTCTCTGTCGTCACTCATCGTCGTCACCGATCTCAACGTCCATGTCCCGGAGATTGACACGTGGCTTCAGGTACAGACCAGACGTGGCACCTTCTTCTTCCGGCATCCAGTAGCTGAACCGTCCGTAGGTGGAGTCGCAGAGCTGTGCGGCCTCGTAGCCGTTGTCCCGCAACGTCTTCACCGCAACGCCGTACGCCTCCTCGTCCGCGCACTTGAAGCTGGCGTGCACGGCGATGACGTCCCGGTCCGCCATGAAACCACGGTACGAGTCGTGCAGCGGTGATCCGACGTGCGCGTACATGCACTCCAGGCGCCACGGATCTTCCTCATCAGGCGTGGTCAAGAACCAGTAGTGCGCACTGTAGGTGCTGACGATGGGCCTCGTGGTCACGACGTCGTGCGCTGCGTTGAACATCGTGATGCCCGGCACACGCACCGCACTGCCGATGAAGCGCAATGCCCATGACGGAGAGGTGAACATCAGGGCCACCTCATCGATGCTGTACCGCGTGCCGAACATCGCCCGCAGCTCCTCCTGCGCGTGCGCACGGTATTCCTGCACGCTTCGCAGGATCTCCGAGACCCATTGCTCTGCCAGCACTTCCTGCTTCTGGCACCGGCTCACGTCGCTCACATGACCTCCATGGTCTCCGGGTCGATGACCCACAACTGTTCCACATACAACGCGCGACGGTACTCCCCGCGCTTGAACCCGCGCACCAGCAGCAGGTGCTTCTTGGGATCCAGTGCCCACAACCGATCCTTGTACCGCTCGTACAACCCGCGATAGCGGTGCACCGTGATGGTCAGTGGGCCCGTCTCATCTTCGCCCGTCACCACGCACCAATTGATGTACTGCGGCTCCGTCACGGTCGCCTTGTTCAGCTCCTCGCCGGTCCGACTGCGGTGCAACTCGAACAGGTCCTTGAGGTTGCGCTCCTTCACCGTGCCCATCCACACGTGCTCACCCTTCTTCGGTTCGTAGGGCACGTCTTCGCTCTTGCTACGGGGGAAGGGCAGACCCAACATGTCTCCCATTTCCCACAGCTTCCCCCGCATCGTAGCCAGCGTGCGCGAGAGCAGGTTGATGCCGAAGGGGTCGTCCTGCGCCACGAACTCCGCGACCTTGGCCATCGTGGCCGGGCCGATGCCCTTCACGGCGGTGTAGTCCGCCCACGCCATCCGCGACGACGGGCTCTGCCCCGCGCGGTGAGCTGCACGGAAGGCCACCATGGCGTACGCCGTCTTCTCGCCGATGCCGGTGACCTGAGTGAAGCCCGCCCGCAGACCCTTCCGCCGCCGGTCTACCGCCCATGTGGCCTGGCTGCGGGTGGGGTGCGGGGGGAGGATGGTGATGCCGCGTGCCGCCGCTTCCTTCAGCAGGTCGAAGCCCTTGGTCTTCGGGTCGTACTTCTGCAGGGCGGCGCAGTAGAACTCCAAGGGGTGGTTGACCTTCAACCACATGGTCCAGTACGCCAGCATCCCGTACGAGACGCAGTGCGCCGCGTTGAACGCGTAGGCACCGGCCGTCACGAGTTGCTTCCAGATCTTCTGGGCCACCGCCGCCTTCACGCCGTTGCTGGCGCAGCCGTCCAGGAAGAGTTGCTGCATCCGGTTGAACGCCTGCTCACCTTGCTTCTTGCTGATGAGCTTGCGGATGGTGGCGGCCTCTTCCCACGTGAAGTTGCCCAGCTCCCGCACCACGCGCAGGATCTGCTCCTGATACACGATCTGCTGGTTCGTGTGCGCCGTGATCTCGGAGACCTTGGCGTGCAGGAACTCCGCCTTCTTGCGTCCGTGCTTCACCTGGATGTACTCCGCCGCCGCTCCGGAGTGCAGGGGGCCAGGGCGGGCCAGCGCGTTGATGTCACACACCTCGGCGAACGTGTCGGGCTTCACCTCGCGGTTCACCGACCGCATCGCGCGACCATCGAACTGGAACACACCGATGACCTCGTTGCGGCGGAAGGCTTCGTAGACCGCCTCCTCGTTGCGGGGCACCTGGTACAGCTCCTCCAGCGTCATCCCGATCATCTCCAGGCACCGACGAACCATGCCCATCGTGGTGAGGCCCAGAAAGTCCGCCTTCAGCGCGTTGATGTAGTCCGCGTCGTACTTGTCGATGCTCAGGACCGACGCCCGCTCGCCGGTCTTGCTGTCGAGCCTGGTGTAGACCGCCATCCCATCCGTGAGCGGTTGGTTGGCGATGACCAGCCCAGCGGCGTGCACGCTGTGACCCTTGACGTTGCCTTCGAGTCGTTGTGCCTGCTTCAACTTCGGGTGGCGCTTGAACACCTCCGCCACCTTCGGGAACATGGCGATAGAGTCTTCGATGGTCGCCGACCCACGCAGGTCGCCGGAGGAGCGCTCGATGAGCATTTCCTTGACCGACTCCACCTCACCGAACGGGATCTGGTACACCCGCGCGATGTCGTCCAGGGAGTTCTTTCCCTTGTACTGCACGAAGGTCCCGAGGTTGCCTACGCGCTCAGCGCCGTACTTGTCGACGAGGTACTGCCGCACGCGCCAGCGCTGCTCGTCATCGAAGTCGAGATCGATGTCGGGGAGGTCGTGCCGGTTCAGGTCGATGAACCGCTCGAAGATGAGGTTGGGGAACTCCATCGGGTCAACCTCAGTAATGCGAAGCAAGTAGCACACCAACGAGGCGGCGGCAGATCCGCGAGCGGGACCCACGGGGATGCCGTGATCCTTGGCCCAGCGGACGACGTCACTGACAACGAGGAAGTAGTCCTCAAAACCCTTCGTCAGGACGAGGCCCAACTCGTAGCGAACCCGGTCGAGATAACGTTGACGCTCCGGCCCCCGGAGTCGATGGAAGCCACGGTAGCGCCAGCCCTTCCGCGCCCACTCCCGCAGGAGCTCCGCGCTCGTCGTGTCGCCGGGGAACTTCAGGTCATCGAACTTGGGGATCTCCACGGTGCACCGGTCAGCGATGGCCAGTGTGTTCTCCATGGCACCGTGCGCCCACTCCCGCCCCAGACCAGCCTTCCGCAGCCCCCGGTAGACGTCTTTGGCTCCCTGCGGTGCCAGCAGGATGTCGTACTCCCAGCTCTGGCTCTGCCCCTCCACCGTGTTGTGGCGCCCGCCGCGCGCAATGGCGTGCAGCACCGGGTACATGTCCTGGTCGCTGGCCTCGGGGTAGTGGCAGTCCAGCGTCGCGACGATCGGCACGTCATAGCGGGAGCTCAGGTGCAGCAGAGCTTCGTTGTACGCCACCTGTTTCTGGAGAGTCGGATGGGGTTGCACCTCCAGGTAGTACCGGTCGTCGAACACTTCCTTGAACCAGCGCACCACCCGACCGGCGTCCTTCATGTCCGCCGTGGACTTCTCCGGAATGTCCTTACCGCCGTAGGTCGCGGTGGCCAGCTCGCCGCCGAGGCACCCGCTCATCACCACGAGCCCGTCGCTATAGCGCGCCAGCATCTCCCGCGTGGTGGTCGGCTTGTACTTGAAGTTGGTCCAGCTGTCACTGACCAGGCGGAGGAGGTTGCTGTACCCCTCCTGGGTCTCTGCCACCACGGTCAGGTGGTTCTTCAGCTGGCCGCGTGGATCACCTGTCTCGCAGTACAGCTCCACGCCGAAGATGGGCTTGAGGCCGTGCGCCTTCGCCGCCTTCTCGTGGCGCACGTGGCTGCTCACGTTGCCGTGCTCGGTGACGGCCTGCGCCGGGTACCCCAGCTCCGCGCATCGCAGCACGTGCTCTTCGGGCATCTTGAACCCGTCGCCGTAGCTCAGCGTGGTGTGGTGATGCAGACTCACGAAAGACATTGCGCTCCTTGGTGAAGCGGGGCGACCAGAGCCACCCCGCTCCGTCACGCCTGCGGGTTGTCGGTCACCGGCCTCTGCCGGGTCTTTCGCGTCACTCGCCCCGTGCCTTCCGCCTCTGCAGGACGCATCTCGTCAGGGCCCATCTGCAGGGGCGAGGCCAGCGCCTCCGCCATCGTGGTGCTGGGAATGACCTCCGTGCGCACCGGCTCCCCCGTGATCTTGTCCGTAGTCAGGTGCGGGAGTTCGTTGTTCACCTCGTCGAAGAACTTGAGCCCGTCGCCGGGGGTGTATTTCTCAGCGATGTGGGTGAGACGCTGGCTACGCGGGACCTCGTTGCCGTACTCCACCTCCTCCTCCAGGTTGATGATGGCGAAGGCGATGGTGTTCAGCATGTCCCGCAACGTCTCCACGGCGGTCTCGTCACCGACCGCCGGAGTGCGCGGGTCGGTGCGCCACAGCAGGTTGCGCACCCGCTCGTTCTTCTCGAAGATGCGGGACAGGTTGCCACGCCAACCGTTCCTCCGCCACGCGTCGCCGTAGTCGTCGTTCTTCTTGTCGAACACCTGGATCGCGTTGGCGTACACATCCCACACCTGCTCGCGAGAATTACCTGACATCGTTCGTGGCCTTCCATTCCTTGATCTCAGCCAGGAGCCATTCCTGGGCTGCGGGGAGGTGGCGCAGGGGGGACCAGCCGAGGCCCTTCTCCACCCACTTCCCGTCGCTCTTCCACCACTCCTGATTGTGGTGGCGCTCAATCAGCCTCACCGGCAGACCGTGGTGGTAGGCCTCGATGACCATCTCGGGGAGGTCGTCGAGCACCCCCACGACCCGCTCCGCACCGACCATCTCCGTGAGGTCACGGTACTTGTTGTCGCCGAAGATGACGCCGTCTACCTGAAGGTTGTTGCGCTCCAATAGCTCCCGCGTATCGGGGTCGATGTTGTCGAGACGCAGGTACGGGCGCGTCGTACATACCCAGACCTCCGCGCCCGCCTCCCGCACGGCACGCACCAGCTCGTGGGCGCCGGGGAATGCCTGAAGGTCGCGCTTCAGGCCGCTCTGGCGGTACGCCAGCTTGCACTCGCGGTACTTCTCCTTCGTGACGCCCAAATGCCGCGCCATCGACTGGCCATCCCGCAGCATGAACCAGTCTTCGCGTGGTATGAGATGCCGACCGTGCAACCACCTCCACGCGAACTGCAGGAAGTCATCGTGCCAGTTGAACAGCGTGCCGTCGATGTCCAGCGCCACCACCGGCCGCAGCACGCACCCCGGCGTGCGCTCGGTGGCCATGCGCGGAGCCAACTTGTTCATACGTCTCCTCGTGCCATGGCTGCATACAGCCCAGTCGGCGTCTTCCAGGGTCCTTGAAGATGGGGCTGCGCCATCAGCATCTTCCCCATCGTGGCAGCGAACTCGCTGTCACCCTTGTGCAGGTTCACGGGAAGTTTGCGGGTCGGAATGGTCTTCAGCTCTTCTTCGAAGGCGAGCCTAATCGGCTCCTTGGCGCGCGGGCGGTTCACCTCGCTCCACAACGTACCCAAGAACGCGCGATGGATGCGCGGATTGCGGTACGGCACCACGACCTCCAGACCCCACTTACGACCGAGTGCTTGGACGCCCTGGCTGCACGACTTGTCCAGATCCCAGTACCGCTGGCGGAGGTGGTCGATGCGCTCCGGAGTCGTGTCCTGCTGCACGTTGGTGCGCTCCCCGCGCGGCACACCCGCAGCCCGGTCGGCGTTGTGGCTGGCCCATTTGCTCAGCGCGAAATACCCGTCGGCCTGGTCGCCGGTGAAGATGGTGCTGGCTCCGAACTGGTGCGCCGTGGTGTGAATGGCGATGAGCGGCACCAGACACTCAATCTGCACCTTGTGCCAGTACCCCAACTTGATGACCTCGCGGGCACACGCCTCCAGTTGCCCTGCCGTCATCGGGAAGACCGCCGGGTGGAACTCCAGGTCGTGTGCCTCGGCGCAGCTCTTGGCCATCTTGAAGTCCGTGGATTGATGCGTGCTCGGCGTGTAGCTCACGATGATAGGGCGCATCTTGGCGGCTAGCATGGCCGCCAGAATGCTGCACGAGTCCACACCACCGCTCAAGGCCACCGCAACGCGCTCGTGTCGGGAGTACAGGACGTCCTCCAGGAGAACGTTCCTGATGACCTTCGCAATCCGTTGTGCCGCAGTCATCGCACCAATCCAATGGTCCAGGTCCAGCGCAGCCCCGAGGAGGGGGTCCGCTCGCACATGTACTTGCTGCTGCCGATGTACCGCACATCTCCCTCCGCATTGCAACGCTCTCGCTTGTCCGGGCTGGCGCTCGCCACGATCCAGAGGACCAGTGCGGCGACGACCACAGCTCCGAGAACATACTTCACCGAGAAACCCTTTCGTTGAGCACAGCGATGGTGCGGTTGAACGCTTCGTGACTGAGCACGCCCTTGGTCCAGGTGCCGTACCGACCGACGCGGAGGATGGAGGGATTGGCCTGCGGCACGAGATCCGGCTGCCAGCAGTCGCACGTGGTCGCCAGGGGCTTGCTGAACGGCACCACGCCGGTGAACGGCGGACGGGGGCGCAGCCCCGGCCACTCGGCCGTCTTGTACCCGAAGACGTTGGAGACGCGGTACCACCCCGTGTCGGGGTCTCCGTTGCACACGATGGTGTCAGCCGGGCACGGCACCGGCACACTCTGCCCGCGCTCCGGGGCGTCGCCGAGAGCCCAGCAGTCCTGGCTGCGGAAGGCGTGCTCTTCCCGCTGACACAGCACGGGAAGCGGGATGCTGCTGATCGTCAGGTCAGGCTGGAGATGCGTCAGCAGGTCGGGGATCGTGTCGGGATACAGCTCGCAGTCTTCGATGCTGCTTTCGTACCAGTCGTACAGCTGGCGGTACGCCTCCCGCAGGTCCCACGCCGGATGCGTGCCGTGCAACGCGGCGGGGCTGACCTGACCGGCCATGAGGCGGCTCCCGTACACCTTGGTGGCGTAGCCCTCCTCGGTGCCGTTCAGCAGGTAGTGCACGGTCGTGGTCGGCAGGATCAGCCCCGGTATGGGGCCGTGCAGGTACTGACAGCCGAACAACTCGGACGGGCGCTTCTTGCTCACGACCTTGATCTCCACGTCCGGCATGAAGCTGGCCGCGTGGGCTGCGAGGAGGCCAGCGGGGCCGCACCCCAGGATGAGCATCTTCACCAGATAAGTCCTTTCGCACGAACGTGTTCGACGAACGGCGCCGGGATGACGCGCTCGTGGTCCTCCAGGAGATCGCTGTCCTGCTTGCTGACGCTGATGGTGTAGTCGAACGTCTCCGTGTTCTGCGGGAACAGGAACGGCATCTCCATCGGAGTCGTGGGGAAGCGCTGCGCGTAGTGCGTGGGGTTGAGGCGGATGAGCTCACTGCGGTTGCTGGCCAGGAACCAATGCCCACCGATCCAGCGCGGAGCCAGTGGTGCCAGCTTCTTCCCCGCTCGTGCCAGCATGCCCCACGCATAGGCGTACGGGTTGTCGCGATCTTCATCAGACCACGAACCCAGGTCGCGCTTCTGGCACTCCACCTGCATCCGTCGCAGATACAGCAACAAGAACCCCTCGTACCCGCGCCATTGCTTCACGGCCAAGAACCGGGATCGAGGGGCGAACTCGCACAGCACCGCCAGCAGCCCCTGCATGTCGTGGAGCTGTTGCCACAACAGGTCATCGTCGAGTACCGCCACCGATTTCAGATGGTCGGAGTATGGCACGTACACCTTGAACATCAGAAGTCACCGCCCTGCCAACGACTCTCGTCAAAGACGACCTCGGCGCGCTCCAGGCCTGCCTGCCCTTTGATGGCCGTGATGATGCGATCCCACGTCCGGTCCGCGTCTTCCGGGCCCGTGATGCCGTGCACCCGCACGATCCACTCGCCGGTGAACCCGGCGTCCTTGTTGCTCATCAGCCCTCCTGCCGAGTGGCGGGAGCGAGGTAGGGGTTGCACGGCGTGACCCGGGAGGGTGTGGCTTCGGCGGTCCTACCTCGCTCCACTGCACTGGTCGCCCGTCCGCGTTGCCCACCAGGCGACCACCGCAGCACCAGCATGGCGCACGTGACGGCGTGGCGCCACGTCTCTACTCGTCCCACTCCTCCTCCAGCTTCTTCACGATCTCAATCATGCCCGGCTCGGCGCGCATGTAGCCCTTGCTCATCTGACGCACCATCTTGTGGACCTTCAGTACCCGCACCACTTCCTGTGCCTCGAGACGACCGAGCGCGGCGAACTCTTCGAAGTCACGAAGCTTGAACGGGTCACCACCCACGGACTGCAGGACGTCGAACACGTCACTGCGCTGACGCAGGTAGTCCAGGATGAACTCCTTGTTGGCCCGCGCCTTCTCCCGGTCTCGCAGCACGCGGGCGCTGTGGTTCTTGTAGCCCATGCTGGGCATCTTGTAGAAGCGATCCAGCAACTTCACTGCCGCCTCAACATGTTCTGCCTTCACCACCAGGCACTCGCCCGTGGTGTCGCTGCTGAACAGCCGGGCTGCGACGGCCACGGCGAGGCGGGCGATCTTCAACCGCACGTTCTCGACCTGGATCAGCGGCGGCTCCGTGATGTACTGGCTGCCCAACTTCTGGGCCTCGTCCAGCACGCGGCTCTCGACGCCTTCCTGCCAGATGATCTGGTCCACGCTGCGACTCCAGGCCCACGTGACCAGGTCGCTGCACAGCGTCTCCGTGTAGCGGTGTTTCACGGTGGGCGGCTCATCGCTGTTGATGGTGGCGCTGTCCACCTCGCTGCTCGCCACCGCCATCGCGAAGTCGAATCGAGCGACGTCTTCTGGGTTCTTGGCCAACGTCTTGATCGCGTCGATGGCGCCGTTACTGAGCTCGTTGAGGCGTCGGCCATCCGCCGGGTTCGCGATCCAGATCAGTCGGGTCCGCGCCTGGGTCTCCTGCTTCACGATCTTGTTGATCTGCGCCTTGCCACTGCTGCGGACGCTGGACATCTGCTCGATTATGCCCTTCTCCGCAATGCCACCGAACTCGTCCAGGACGACCAACCGCGTGTCGTTCAGCGGGATGGTGCCCCAGCTCACCATCCACGTGTTGGCCAGCTGCTGCGCCCCGCCCACCAGACCGGCAAACGTGGCGCCCTCGCAGGTGGTCAGCACTCCCGCGCGGTAGTGGCGGCACAGCCGATGCGCCGCTTCGCTCTTGCCGGTACGGGTGTCGCCGATCACCAGCAACTCCAGCCAGCCCTTGCCCACGTCGACGCCCTTGAACCGGAAGTTCAACGCGCTGTGCCACACCAGGTCGTACGCGATGTGCAGCTCTTCACGACCAAAGATGCGCGTCACGTTGGCTTCCAGGTCCTGTGCGATCTCCCGCATCTTCTGGATGGGGCGCTGACCCGGCGCCGGGTGGAACACGGACAACCGCTTCTTCATCGCGGCGTCCATCACGAACTCCTCCAGGCTCGTGGTGGTGCGCTCGCTGACCCACGTCTGCAGACTGGACCGGCGGTCGCGCTTGCTGGTGGTATTGACCCCCACGAACTTAATCTTCGTGTTGACCGGCGTGTCGAACTGCCCGACGTTGTACACTCGGCGGTCGACGGGGTTCACGCTGGCCACCTGCTCGTCGGCGGGCGGCACCGTGATGAGCTCCTCCACCGAGTACATCTCCCGCTCTGTGATCTCCACGTCCGGGCACGTGTGAGGGATCCCGCTGTGCCGCAACATGACCGCACGACTTGACTCGGTGTTCTTGTCCACCAACTCCAGGATCAACGGGTCGTGCTCGGGGACGTCTACCTCCAGATGGTTGCGTCCGCTGATGGGGCACCGGCTGCATCGCGCCCCACCACCTTCGTTGCAGTTGAGCTCGATGCGGCGCGGCATCATGTACGCGGGCTGCACCTTGCCTGCGACTTGCGCCGTGAACTCCAGCGGCACCTCGTGGTACCGCGCATCCATGCTGCGCTCCAGCGTCACCTTCTTCGGTTGTTGCGCCCGGATGTGGCCGAGGTGGGCGGCCTTGCTGACGCGATTGCGGGCCTCCTCCATGAGGCCCTTGAAGTCGGCGGCGGTGTGACCCTGGTCCACGAAGTAGTTCGTGAGGTCTGCGCCCTTGTCCTTCAGGGGCAAGGCAATGACGTGCACCTTCTTGGCGTACCGCTGAAGCTGCCCCTCGACCTTACGCGCGCCCCGCCGCCCGGTGTCGTCGCAGTCGTAGCAGATGAAGACGACCTTGTCCTCGAACTCCAAGTTCCAGCGCGCGTCCCACGCCGTGGCGCCCGCCGTGTGGCTCATCGTGGGAAGCCCGTACTGCTGGCCGATGATGGCATCCATCTCACCCTCGACCAACACGATCTCGTCGTGGTGCTCCAGTACGTCTGGAAGGAACAGACGACGGCTACCGGTGCCCCGGCTCCAACTCATCATCTTGTCCTTGGGCTCGGTGGCGTTCGGCTTGTACCGCCGCACGTTCACCAGCTTGCCCTGCGCGTCGCGCACCGGAATGGTGAAGCGTCCTTCGTGGAACCCGATGCCGAACTTCTCGATGGTCTCCAGACTGAGCCCGCGCTTCTCCTTCATCAGCAACATGTTGGCCGCACTGCCCAGCAACCGCTCCGTCGCCTCCTGCAGGAACGCCTCGCTGGGCAACTTCGCTTCCGGCGTGGGGTTCTCGCCGACCGGCGTCTTGCCGCCCCGGCTGCGGCCGGACGGGGAGGGGAGGGTGCCGTCATCGCGCAGCAACTGCGTCAGGTCCTTGATGGACAGACCACCGCAGCCCGCGAAGCACTGGAACAGACCAGACTTGAACTTGAAGCTGGCGGACGGTGACGACGACGTCGTCGGGTCTTCGTGCAGCGGGCAGTACGCGCGGTGCTCGCCGTCGCTGGCCGCGCCCACAAGCCACGGCGCGAACAGCGCTCTGGCGTCAGAGATTGTGCTCATGGTTCTCCGAGATCTATTCTGCCGCAGTGCCGTCGGCGAGCATTCGCCGAGCGATGTCGTTGATGCTTTCGCCTTCCTGATATCCCTCGTGAGCGTGGCCGAGAGGAGTACCCGCCTTACCCGCGTCAAAGTGTAGGTCGTCGTGCATCACGAGACGTTCTTCTACGGTGCCCTGCCCCAAGACGCCGTCGTGGTGGTGATGTAGGTGTTGGTTGATTGCTCGCTTTCCTTCGTACGATGGGCGGTTCTTCCGGGGCTTGCCGGTCACTCCTCGTCCTCGGGCATCATCTGCAGCAGGGCAGCGCGGTCCCGCACGGCTTCCGTCGTGCATGCCTTGGTGCGCTGGCGGATGGCGCGCATCTCCACCGTGAACTTCCGTTCACACAGCTGCTCGATGGTGTACCCCGTCAGCTGCTCCAGGCCAATGGCGAAGATCTGCGAGCACAGGTCCTTGTTGGGGCGCAGGCACATCTTGGCGAGCGTCGTCACCAGCTCGTACGCCTGCGCATCCACCATGACCACGGCGCGCTTGCCGGTTTCATGCCACTTCTTCTCTCGTGCACCACCCCACCCACCATCACTCTGCGAAAGGGCATCATCCGCCATCACCATTCCTCCTCCTTATATGAGAGATGATGTGTTTGTAGTAAGTAACTACTACTACCTACTACTTCGAGTACTACTGCCGCAGGACCCGGAAATCTGAAGTTGTATGAGTGCTGCCGAGGGCCGCCCCCACACCCTGCCCTACCGCAGCCCCAGAAACAAACTCGTAGATGTTTCATGTACGAATCACCGCATTCGTTAACCGTCATCCCTCCCCCCTACCCCCGGGCGGGGTGCGCCCAAAAAAATTCGGGTAGGGGGCTTAACGCGCGCGTACCCCCACCCCCATTTTTTCGGGTACCCCGGTAGTCCTTTTTGGGGCGGAGGGAGAGACGTGTGTAGAAGGCCTGTCGGGCACCACGCGCCGAACAACGTATCTCTGTGGCCCCACGTCGTCGCTGGGCGGGCGCGAGGTGGCATGCGAGACAGGGTAGGGCGACGGCCGTGCAACGCGGGCACCATGAAAACCAGTTGCGAGTGTAGACCGTCGCGTCGAAAGGGCGGACGTCCCGAAGGAAGCCCGCCCTGTTCGCGTGGAGAAGCGGTGGCTCAGAACGAGGGGTTCTGCTCCTCGGCCTTCTCCAGGATGAGGTCGATCAGCTCTTCCTCGTCGAGACCCTTGAGCTCCGCACGCGTCGCGCCGAACTCCTTGGCCTTGGCCGTCAGCTGCTTCAGGTCGAGGTCTTCCAGCTCCTCTTCCAGCGCATCGAGGTCGATGCCGTCACCGGACTCCTCGCCGTCGCCCTCCGGGAACTCCTTGTCCAGAATGAGCTCCACGAGCTCCTCCTCGGACTTGCCCCGGTAGTCCGCCAGCGCCAGCCCGGCTTCCTTGGCCGCCTTCTTCAGCGCCGGGAGCTTGAGATCGCTGAGCTCCTCCTCGCGGGCCTCGCGCGCCTCGTCGTCCGTGGCAGGCTCGTCATCCTCCGGATCGGGATCCGCCTTCTTGCTTCGGCCGGACGTCTTGGCGGCGGGCTTCTTGTCATCGAAGTCCTCGTCGTCCGCGTCGTCCTCGTCGTCCGCGTCAGCAGACTGCTCCGACGGCTTCAGGACGTTCTTCACCTTGGGCCGCAGCTCGTCCTGGTAGTCCTCTGTGATGATCTGCACGCGGCAGTCGCCAGCCTCCTTCATGATCTGGTCGTAGGTCTTGTTGATCTCGGCCTCCGGCTCGATCACACCCAGCGCGACCAGGATCTGTTGCGTCTTCCACTGCGCGTTGTCCATGTCGCTGTAGACCCACCCACGCCACCCCGCGTACTTGCCGGTGGTGATGTCGAAGGTCCACACGATGGCCGTGTCGCCGGTGGTGTGCGCACCCACGCTCGTCAGCTTGGCCGGGTACAGGCCACGCGGCGGAGGGGGGCCGTCATAGCCGCCCCCGGACTCCTTGTACTCCACGCCCTTGAAGCTGCCGGAGATGCCGGTCTCCTGCGTGATGACCTTGCGGGCACCACGGGTTGCTCGTCCTGCCATGTGTCATGCTCCTCTGCGTGACCGACGGGTGCGGGTCGTTGCGCCCGCAGCGTTCTGTCGTGCTTCTTCAGCGAGCTCCAGCAGGAGCGGAATGGTGGGGTTGTCCACGTACTCGCCGAGGCCGACGCGGTTCTTGGCAAAGATGCCCGGGACCGCTTCGGTGTACAACCGGCGCACAGTCGGCGCCTTCTTGGTCTTGCCCTCCTCCTTCTCACCACGAATGACGTCAAGGTGGCCCACCAGCGTCACCTTGCCACACACCTTGCGGCTCAGCTTGCCGTTGTTCTGGCTACCGAGCATCGGCATGGCGGTGGACGTCTCGTTGCCCTCGTCATCCATGCCGTCGAGGTCCATCGTGTGCGCGGTGTAGATCACGTTGATGGGCAAGCGGTTGAACGTGTCAACGATCTTCATCATGCGCATGTCGCGCGTGGCGTAGTCGTCGATGGCCATCCGGTCGAGACTGCGCCGGGGGTTCTTCTTCTTCCCCTCGATCAGGATCTCTTCGATGACCTTGTCCTCGAGCTCGCTGGCGGAGTCGATGGACACCCATTCGAAGTCCTGGCAACCACTTCCGTTCTCGAAGTAGTCCTGCGCCGCCTCGAAGTCCTTGGCGCTGTGCAGGACCCACTGCTCGGCCTGGCTGCCCGCGTACGCAGCGGACTGCGTGCCCTCGGCCTCAATGGTCAAGAACAGCAGCTTCGGCGCGGTACCCGCCAGCACGGTCTTACCGATGCCCGCGTCGCTGTGGATCAGCCAGTTGTGGAACATCACCGAGTCAGTCAGCTTGGTGATGGCGGTCGGGCGCCCGGTACTGCGGCGGCTCGTACGCCGCGTGCGCTCAGCCACGGTAACCCGTGTCCCGCGCGAAACTCGGTCCCTGCTGGCTCATGTACGGCGCCTCGCGAGCGGGCTGGTCTTCGCCGTCACGTGCGTGCTGGAACTCCTTGGTGCGCGCCATCTCCCGGTGGTACACGTC
>Ga0070698_100000164_pt1 | contig 61194 bp, 52 predicted proteins | sample KBSK1502metaG_FD_65477 | JGI IMG/M metagenome (GOLD analysis project Ga0070698, IMG submission 65477) | Corn, switchgrass and miscanthus rhizosphere microbial communities from Kellogg Biological Station, Michigan, USA - KBS K1-50-2 metaG | ecosystem: Host-associated > Plants > Roots >...
GCGCAGCGTCAATCGTCCCATGATCTCCAGCCCGATAGTTCCTGCCAGATAGCCCAGGGGAATGATCGTGCGCAGACGATTGAAGGCCGACAAGTGCATGCGGCCCTGGAGAATGCTGGCTGCGTACTGCGCCGTTAGCGTGATAGGAATCACCAGCAAATACATTCTGGCGATGCTGATCACATTCGCTGTTTGACTACGGAGAAGATACGGCAGCGCCAGGTAACCAACGACCAAAGCGACGGCACTCTGAATTACCGACAGCGCCATGGCGTTGGCAAAGATCGGCTGCGTTTTGTCTGCGCGAGCTGCGGCGAAATATGAAACCGCCGGGATGATTCCCATGCTCACCAGGTAAACCAGCAGCATGGGCCAAAGCATTGCCGCGGCGATTTCCCCGCGCCCGACCGGCCCTAACCAATGGGACAGAAGAATGGAATTAACCAGACCGAGGGCGTTGATTCCGCAATTAACGATCAGGGTTCGGAAAATTAGCGAACGGAGCATTTCACCTTAACAGCTCGATGAGGTCAGTACCGGGAGCGGTAGCGACCGAGTCGCAATGCTCCAAACAAATCGAGTATGGGAGGGCGAGACCCGGTCGCTACCGCTCCCGGTACTGACCTCTCTACGACACGGACTCTTCACTCTCTACATCCTGGCTGTAGTAGTTCTGGTGGTAATAACGCTGGTAGTAATAATAGTAATCGTGCGAGCGCACGCTCACATTGTTCAGCACCACGCCGAAAATCTTCGCGCCGACGTCGAGCAGCAATTGCCTCGAGCGCCGCACGACTCCGCGTGAACTCTTGCCGCCATGCACTACCAGGAGAACACCGTCCACCATCGTGGCGATGAGCACACCGTCAGTAAATGAGCTGATGGGCGGCGAGTCGATTACGATATGCGTGAACTTGCTGCTGAGTACCGAGATCAGTTTGCGCATTTGATCGGAACCGAGCAGTTCAGCAGGGTTCGGTGGGATTGGACCGGCCGTCAGCACGTGCAGGCCTGAAGCCTCATCGCGCGAAATTGTCTGGAGCATTTTTTCCTGGCTCATCTCACTGGAAAGAATTGAACTCAGGCCTTCGCGTTCAGTCAGATCAAAGATCGAGCGCAGCCGCGGTCGCCGCATGTCCGCATCGATGATCACAACGCTGTTGCCTGTCTGCGCCAGGCTGAGCGCGGTATTGACCGCCGTCGTGGTCTTGCCTTCGCCGGGCAGGCTCGAGGTAACCAGCAGCGTCCGCGGCGCGCGTCCCGCGGTTGAAAGCAAGACGGACGTGCGCAGTTGCCGGTAAGACTCAGCCAGGGCCGAGCGACCGGTTACGTTCAAGAGCAATTCAGGATTACCGCCGTTGTTTCCGTTGCGTTTTTGGATCGACGTCGCCGACGAAAGCAGGCGGCGGCGGGTCGGGCCCGCTCCCATCGCGGGGATTACAGCCAGTGCGGGGAGACGCAGAAACTTCTCAACGTCGTCAGTAGAGTGAATCGTGTCGTCGAGGTATTCCAGGAACAACGCCAGCCCGACCCCTAACGCCAGCGCGAGCACAAACGCGAGCATCACCGAACGCATGCGCGCCGGGCCCACTGGATAGTCCGGCACGATCGCGTAATCGACAACCGAAATGTTGTTGGGCCGTCCGGCCAGAACCACATCATTCTCTTTCGAACGCTGCAGCAGATTATCGAGCAGCCCTTTGTTCGTCTCGATCTCCTGTTGCAGGATGCGATAGTTGATCGCGGCTTCGTTCTGCGTCACCGTTTCGCCCCGCTGCTGATTGAACGAAGTGCGCAAAGCCTGTTCGCGGCTCAGTGATTGGCGATACTTCGTTTCCAGATTGGTCAGCAGCGTGCTGGTTTTGCGCGTGCGCGTTTCAGTTAGATGTTTTTCGACCGCGGCAATCTGCTGATCGACTTCCTTAACTTCGGGTGCTTCTTCGGTCGCGTCGACGAGCAACTGCGCGCGCTTCTGTTTCAAATCGGCCAGCCTCTGTTCAGACTCGTTCACATCCTTGGCATCCACTTCGGCCAGGGCGCTGGCGGCGCCCGGAGCCTTGGCAGCGTTGTATTCCGCCTCAGCCATCTTGCGATCGTTTTCGGCCTCGAGTAATTGCTTGTTCAGTCCGGCAAGACGCTCGACGACGGTGTTCTGGCTGGCATCGAGCGAAAGAATCTGGTTGCTCTTCGCATAGTTGACCAGCTTTTCTTCCGCGGATCGGATCTGAGTCTGAAGTTCGGCTACTCGCTTGGAAAGAAACTCGCTGGTGCTGGTGTTGGTTTCGTTTTTCTTTTCCAGATTTGAGCGGACAAAAGTTTCGGCCACCGCATTCGTGATCTTCGCGGCGACCTCCGGGTCGCCGTGCGTGTAACCGATGTCGATCAGGCGAGTCTCTTTGTAATAGCCGGCGCGGCTCTCGCGCACTGGATCGACGTGCAACCCGCCTTGTAGCGCGCTGACGAATGGGGCCAGGCGTTTTGCTTCAGCGAGATCGTCGCTCGAACTCGCCGGGGCCACGGTGGTAGTCAGGGGTAATTCATTCGAAGGCCTGATCGGATCTTTTTTCTCGGGGCTTGTGATGCCCCACATCTGCATTATCGTTCTCCAGGTCGAACGCTGTTGTGAAGACTGCGGGCGAAGAAAAGCCTGGTTATGTTCAAGGTCGAGTGTTTTGACTACGCGACGCAGCAGTCCCGGACTGGTCAGAATTTGGAGTTGCGTGTTGAAGTAGGCCGGATCGTTTACCGGACTGTAAATCATGGGCGCTGTTTTGCCCGCGTACATCGGATTGTTTTCGAGATCAACCTGCACCCGCGAAGAGGCTTCGTAAACGTCAGGTTTGCGGGCGACATAAATCGTGGCCAGCGTGGTAATCAGAGCGGCGACTCCAATCACCAGCCACAGCCGCTTGCGGATCGCCCGCCAGTAGTCGAGCAGTTGGACTTCACCTTCGAGCCCGGACTCGCCATAGCCATACGCGGGTGAACGATAAGGCGCGGGATCTTCGCTGCGCCGATCAATCTCGTCCGGCTCCTCGCGCTTAATCATTTTGGTTGCTTCGTTCATATTTCTACCTTTAGATGAGGTCAGTACCGGGAGCGGTAGCGACCGGGTCTCAACGCTTCGCACAAACCAGATCGCGATCAAAAGACCCAGTCGCTACCGCTCCCGGTACTGACCTCGTAACGTAACTTGCCTTTATGGAATGACCCGCACCGGAAGCTGCCCCACTGAGGGCGCGACTGCGCCAAGCAGGCTGCGAATCAGGCTCTTGCCGCTCGACTCCTGCACCTCGACGATGTCGTTTGGCTGGAGCATAACGTCTTCGGCGTGTTTGCGCGCAATCGCGCTCAGGTTCACGTACATCTCAGACTTTCCGCCGCCCGGCTGCTGCCTGACAATGTGTATCCGATCCGTTTTTGAATCGCGCAGCGGCCCGCCGGCCATCGCAATCGCGCGTGACACTGAGATGGGTTCCTTCAGCGACAGCGCCTTTGGCGTATAGACATTACCGACGACGTAAACCTGTTCGGCTTCCGGAACCGTAATGATGTCGCCGGATAGAATGTAGGGGTTGGCCTTCTCGTCGCCGCGCAGAGTATCGTTCAAGCGCAGGCTGATGAAACCTCCCTCACTCGACTCCGACTCGCCGTTGTTTCCACATATATCTGTCCGCGGTCCGCGCACGATGTTGATAGTTTGTCCGGCTTTGTCTGACGGCCCTTTGGCAAAGCTGAGCAGTTCGAGCAAGCGCAGACGACGCTGCATCTGATACCGGCCCTGCTCGTTCACCGCGCCAATCAGTGCGGCTTCGCGGGCGTGGTACTCCTTGATGAACACATCCACCTGGGCATTCCGGTAATACTTCAAATAGCGTTTTGAGATCTCGTTTGCCAGTTCGCCTTCGCTCTTGCACGCCGCCTGGATCTCGCCTTCGATCAGAGGCATGCGAATCGTTCCGTCGCCCTGGACGCGCACCGCCTCACGCGAGAGCTGCGGCCGATTCAAAATGCGTATGTCCAGCACGTCGCCCGCGCCAATGCGATAGCGCTGAGATTCGGGCGCTGGTTGCGCGTGCGCAATTGCGGCCAGGCCAATCGCGGAAACAATCGCGACGAACGCCGCCCGGCAGATGGATCGAAGATGATAGCTATTGTCTTTCATAATATTCACTTTCCCCCAAGGCCCATGCGACGCGAAAGTAAAGCTTCGCGCATGTGGTTGGGGTGAGCCAGGTTTAGCACTGTGTTGCTGACCAGGACCAGTAGCTCACCATGCTCGCGCATGAATGAGCCGGTAAGCGGACTGTCATCAGTCTTGACGATGACGCCTTCCCTTACCCACTGCCAGAATTGTTTCTGCGTGGTCCAGAATTCTTTGCGATCGCGGCAAATAATGAGCGCCGTTTTTCGCTTCTTCTTTTTCTTTTCTTTTTTCGGCATTGGCATTGAGTTTAGAGTTCAAGCTTTAGCTTGTTCATCATGACAGCCTGAAGGCTGAACTCTGAACCATTGAGTCATTGAACACACTTTTCCCTCAGGCATGCTCTCCGGCAAAAACCAGCAGACACGCAACGACCCCGAAGGGAAACCTCTTTAGCGAGGCAGCTTCAAATTTTCAAAGCAGCACAAAAAATCACAGGCTGAAGTCTGTGCCATTGTCGCGAAACAGACGCGAGACCAATTCAGTGCGTCGCTTAACTCCAAACTTGACGAAGATATTCCGCAAGTGAAATTTTACCGTCTGTTCACTCACCTGCAATCGTGTTCCAATCTCGGCATTCGTTAATCCCTGCGCACAGCACAGCGTCACCTGCGCTTCGCGGCGACTCAAGCTCTCGACATCGATCACACGCTTGATTGCCCGGCCCAACATCGCACTGCCGTGTTCGTTTTCCAGTCCTTTCGGATAAGCGGACAATCCGGCCGCGCGGCGTCGCTCGATGATCTCTTCCGGCGTGAAAACCAGATAGACCAGGAGCGGCTGTTGACCGCCATTGTGCCCCGCGACCCGCTGTCGCTCGATGCTGAGTTTGTTGACCAGACCGGCCACTCCGCGGCGCACGGTACTGTGGCCGTTGATGCCGGTTAGGCTCATCAGCCTACGCGTCGTGATTGAGGCGAGCCGCGTTCCCAGAGTTGCGATTTCAGCCAGCATCGCCGAGTAGAGCTGGTGCTCAACCACGGTGTGACTGAGGGCTACCAGCGCCATCGCCTGCTCGCCGCGAGGGTGTTCCGGATTCTCGCCTAAAGAGTAGGTTGTTGGCGCGGGCGCCGCCGCAGTTGATCCCTTGCCATTCATCGTTGTGTTCTCGGATTCGCGAAGGCCGGAGAGACAAAAGCCGGTACGGATAGCGAACCTGCCGTGTATGTAAAGGCCGCTGATGCATTCAAAACCAACCGCGCATCAGGGTCCCGGTCCATATCCTTCGATTAGGCCCAAGAGACTAGTTGTTTGGTTCTGGACTGTCAAGAACATTAACATTCACTTGTGGTTTGCACTCTCGATATGGAAGTGACCTCTGGGAAAGTGATGGGAGTGTCCGCGGGATGTCGCCTCCGAATGATCGAGCAGGCTTGAAGCGGCCCAAGGTGTTCGCAGAGAGTGAGGCGGGTCTCTAACGAGGGAGTCATACACTCTGGCTTGGCGCTGCGCTGTCCCCGCGAAAAAGAGTTACTGATGCGAAAAGGGAATCCGGCGCTTGGCCAACTTCGCGGCGTTTACAACACGAGCCCGTGGAAACGGTGGCACGACAGACTGCGCTGTCCCACCCTTCCCACAGGCCCTACTGCTCCCACAAGCCAGAAGCGACCTCCTGGCCGACTTGTTCAGAGCAAGGCGGCAATCGAAGCGTCTAATAGCAACCGATCGTGAGCCAGGCGTCTCTCGTCTCTTCACAGCACTCCCCAATGTTGCTGGCGTCTCCCCCGTTGTTTGCCATGCAATTTAAATAAACATCGCGAACGTTCAACGGGACATTAGTGCCCGCCAAACAGTTGTCGTACAGCTGTTGCCCGTTGCAGTTCTCGTTGGGGTCGAGCGGATGAGAGTAGGGAGCTAACCCACAGTCGATCCCCATCTGTTGATGGTCACCGTTGCAATTCATGAGACAGGATAGAACTGCGGTTTGACAGGAAGGGTCACTACCGCACAGGACGTATTGCGTATCACATGCGGAATTACAGCTACTCAGAGTCGATGAGGCGTCAAAACAGTCCCCCGCCCTGACCTGGACAACTGATTGGTCGATAATTAAGAACCCGAGGGCAAACGTCAGGATGCCCAGAATTATGAGTCTTCGTGCTGGTCGTAGAGCTTCCGAATTGAACATGATTTCCTCCTTTGGAGAACTGGTAAGACATGCACAGTCGCATGCGGGTTAAACGTACGCGGTCTCAGTCATTACAATCGCGCTAATACTTCCGACTCCTTGTCGCTGGGAATCTTTCCCACCCATGACGCCACCACCTGCCCCTTGTCATCGACCAGGATCAGGGTCGGTGTACCGCCAACGCTCAGTGCGCTGAGAGGCGACTGTCTGATATCGGCGATTGGCACCGCCAGAGTGCTGAGATACTCGCGACCCTCGGTCGCGGGCTGCGGTAGGACGGCCACCAGCTTGATGCCCTTAGCCGGAGCGATCTGGGCCAGACGTTGATAAAATGGAGCGCTCTCGGCGCAGAAATGGCATCCCTTCTGGAGCGCAACTACCAGGGTTTTGCCGTTCCTGGACCAGTCGACTCCCGCCAGGGACACCTTGCTGCCAACGGCAATTGTGGGTGGTTTTGAATCCTTCTGGAAGAAGTATCGCTGGGCCACAACGGCGCCAAGCAAAATTGCGACCGCGATGATTGCTATGTTTGCAGTCAGTTCGATTCTCTTGGACAGAGTGGTCATTGGTAGGTCCTCAAATCTGGATCAACGATAACGCTTGAGCGTGGACGCAACTTGCCCAAGGTAAATTCGAGAGCGGCAAGACCACCGCAGTATTTGAACGAAACGATCTACTTCCTTAGGCTTCGCGGAGTGATCGAGCAAACACTGTACCTTGCAGAAGAATTTGCTAGCTCGGCTTTCACACGTTCCTATTGGAAGAAGGTTGTGACCAGCACTTGACCCTGCCAAACCCGAATCTACGGCGGGAAGCACGCGAACGACTATCAACAGTTTGATACGGGCGACTTGGAATGTGTGCAGCCGGCTCACCAATCGTTTCGGTTCATTGAGAAAGTCCTACACACTTGGGTTGTGTAACATTTTCCAAAATGCCGGCATCATGTTCCGCAAAGTTCGTGTTGCTCTCCTTGGGCACGAGCGATCCACGAATCCCATGAAATCGCCAACAAAGCGACATGCTCAAAAAGAGTCCCGCAACTATCGCGGTCCTTGCACCTTCCCTGCTTACAATGTAGGCTTCTCCGCTCTCGCAAAACTAAGGAAATAAGATCCGTTTTGATCGCACTTTTCTCGCTGGCATAGGAATGACTGCTGGTAACACCACTCCAATGGTTCGGCAATATCGCGAGCTGAAGGCCCAGCATCCGGGCACGCTGCTCTTCTTTCGCCTCGGCGATTTTTATGAGCTGTTCTTTGAAGACGCAGTGATCGGCGCGCGCGAATTGCAGATTACGCTGACGGCGCGGCACAAAGAGCGCGGCGATCCGATGCCGATGTGCGGTGTGCCGCATCATTCAGCGGCCAACTATATCGCGAAACTTGTGCGCAAGGGTTATCGCGTAGCCATCTGCGAGCAGACAGAAGAAGCTTCCAAAACAAAAAAGCTCGTGCGCCGTGAAGTCGTTCGCGTGGTAACGCCCGGCACACCCATCGATCCGCAATTGCTCGAGGCAAAGGAATCGGTTTACCTCGCGGCGGTGTGTGCCGGCGGAGAGACGGTCGGCGCGGCCTTCCTCGATATCTCTACCGGAGAGTTTCGCGCGACGCAGGCCGGCGGCGCCGATGCCTGGCCGCGCATAGTCGCCGACATTGAATCGTATGCGCCGCGCGAACTTCTCTTCCCTGCTTCACTCGGGCCTTTGGTGCGCGCAGGTTTTGCGAATACTCAACGCACTGCCCCATTGCCTTTGAATGTTCCGGCAAACTCATCTTCGGATCCATCGACAGCGACGAATGAAGTCCAACCCGACATTAGCGCTCCTGATCTCTACGGTGGGGCGACCCTCACTTCAGTGGACGATTGGGTTTGGCAGAGCGACGATAGTGCTTCGTTATTAATCAAACAATTCGGCGTCCGCTCGCTGGACGGCTTTGGCCTCAAGGGCAAGAGCGAAGCAATTCGCGCGGCCGGATCATGCCTGCGATACGCTCAGGAAACTCAACGAGCCGGGGCCGCGCATATCAGCGACATCGTTTATTTCGAACCGCAGGATCATCTGGTCCTGGATCACATCACGGTGCGCAATCTGGAACTGGTCGAAGCGCTCGGCGGATCCGGCGTTGCTCGGTCGCTACTCGACACAGTCGACGAGACGGTTACCGGCATGGGCGCGCGCCTGCTCCGTTCGTGGTTGCTGCGGCCATCGATCAGGCGAGGCGAGATCGAAGCCCGGCACGGTGCGGTCGCGGAGCTGCACGCCTCGCACATGAAACGCGATGCCCTGCGAAATCTTTTGAAAGAAGTCGCGGACGTGGAACGCCTGACCGGCCGTCTCAATCTTGGCTCAGCGACGCCGAGGGATCTGGTCGCGTTGCACCGCTCACTCGATCAAGTTCCCCGCATTCGCGAAATCCTGGCTCAATGCTCGTCGTCATTGATGCACGTACTCAATGATTCCACTGACGAGCTAGCTGATGTGCGCGCGCTGCTGGAATCGGCGCTCACAGACGATCCGCCTGCAAAGATCCTCGACGGCGGAGTGATCCGCAGCGGCTACTCGACCGAACTTGACGAATTGCGTTCGCTCAGCCGGAACGCGAAGCAGACCATCGCGGCGCTGGAAGCGGAAGAACGCGCCCGGACAGGCATTGGTTCTTTGCGCATCCGTTACAACAATGTCTTTGGATACTTCATTGAAGTGTCCAGGGCCAACGCCGCGCGCGTTCCCGAAGACTACGAACGACGGCAGACGCTCGCCAATGCCGAACGGTTCACCACGACGGCTTTGAAGGAATGGGAAAGCAAAGTCCTGGGAGCAGAAGAGCGCATCCTGCAACTCGAGTCGGAAATATTTGGTCTGATCTGCCGCCAGGTCGCTGCCGAAACATCCCGAATTCAATTAACGGCCCGCGCTCTCGCCTGCCTGGACAGCATTGCTTCGCTGGCTGAGACTGCTGTGAGACGCCGTTATATCCTGCCCGTAATGCAGGATGGTGACGAGGTCGAGATCGTGCACGGCCGCCATCCCGTGATCGAAGTTTTCAATGAAGAGCCTTTCGTTCCGAACAGTGTCTATCTCAACAACTCGACCGATCGGTTGCTGATCATTACGGGTCCGAACATGGGCGGTAAAAGCACAGTTCTTCGTCAAACGGCGCTGATCTGTATCCTCGCCCAAATGGGTTCATTCGTTCCGGCGGAGAAAGCGCGCTTGCCTCTGCTGGATCGAGTGTGGACCAGAGTGGGAGCTTCGGATGATCTTTCTCGCGGCCGCTCGACATTCATGGTGGAGATGACAGAGACAGCGGCGATCCTGCACAGCGCCACGCCGCGCTCGCTGGTTCTGCTCGATGAGATTGGCAGAGGCACGGCGACCTTTGACGGTCTCTCGATCGCCTGGGCCGTGGCTGAGTATCTGCACGATTCGCCCGCGCACGCCGCCAAGACTCTGTTCGCAACGCACTATCACGAATTGACAGAACTCGCCGAACGATTGCCGGGCGCGCAGAACTATCAAATCACCGCGACCGAACGCGAAGGCGAAGTCGTCTTCCTGCATCGGCTCGAACGCGGCCGCGCTTCAAAATCATATGGCATCGAAGTCGCACGCCTGGCCGGAATGCCCCCGGCCGCGCTCGCCCGCGCACGCGAAGTCTTACAGCGGTTGGAACGTTATGAGTTGGATGTGTTTTCCGAAGAGGAGACTGCCGCTCATAACGCATCTCAGATTCAGCGCGCTGCCGCTGCGGGAGCTGATGGCGCATCTGTTGTAGAGGATCAAGCGCTCACCAAGGCTGCCAGGCAAGCGAGCCGGCGCCGTCTTGCGGCGCAGTCATCGCTGTTTGATCTGGCTAATCAAAAGGTCGCGGATAAATTGCGCGAAGCGGATCCGGAAAGGTTGACGCCGGAAGAAGCTAAGCAACTGCTGGCCGAGTTACAAAAAGAACTTCTGTGAGCGGGCCGGCCTCCGTAGTTGTGAGCCTTGCGGATCATGAGGTCAGTACCACCTGCGTTAGCGGGTGGGTCCTACCAACCCCGGGAGTAATGAGCGTCTGGCCCACCCGCTAACGCAGGTGGTACTGACCTCATCACCCAAGCTCTGTCCCTCCGGATTACGATGCCTTGGCTGCGTCACGTATCACCAGATCGAATGTGCCGGGAGCGACCTTGCGAAACCGCGTGTTGCGATTCAGTGAGACGGCGATGCTGATTGTGGGATTGTGGCCGGTGAAGCTGAAACCACCTGCCATAAGAATGTTGTAAATCTCGTTGACGTGTAAAGGCCCGCCTGCTTCGCGCAGGATCATGGTCGTGGCCTGTGGGATCGTGCGATCAAAAAACCGATCGCTGGTCGCCTCAATATCACTTCGCACCGGCGGCACGTTATGCCTCTGTGGCGCACTGGGATGAATCTGTTGCGAGAGTTCAGCCTGGGCCAAGCGCCTCTGCAATTCAAGCTCGAGCTCTCCTACCGAAGTTGTACCGACCGCCGTTGACGGACCGCTCATCACATTTGAGAGCAGCCGAAAAATTGCTGCCTCGGTTTGTCCGGCCAACGTGTCCATCTCAGCCAGTTCGCCCCGAATTATTTCGGCTTCCGATTCCAGCTCAGCCAGACGCGCAGCCAGACGCGTGCGCTGTCCTCGCGATTGACGCAAGCTTTGTTCGAGTCTGGCAATGAGTGTCTCGTTAGCCATATGACATCGCCGATTTTAGATTGCTGCCTGAAAATTTACAACCATTTCGTTGTTTGAGGTGTACGAACGTTGCTTTGCTGCAAACACCAAATGTCCTGTCAACCACCTTGAGATTCTTGCTATTGACTCAAATTGGATTTAGCTGTAAAAGTCATTTGTCTCAGCTTCCGCAGAAGATGGCTAACCGCATTCGTCGTCATCCTTCTTAAGTCCCTGTCTCCCTCTTTTAAGTACGACGTGTTCCTCCCTGGCCCCAGGAAAAACTCCACCTGCTTATTCACCAGAGAGGGGAAAATGCCATGAAGTTGAGAGTTATTTCACTCGGGTTGCTTGCGGCGGCTGTTTTGACGCTGATACTGGTCTCGCATAAGAAGTCTACGGCTGCCTGCAGCCTTCCTGCCTGCGATTTAGAAAGAACGTTCTTTTCCGACTCCACCTTCACTGAGGAGGTCGGCGCTTACCACATCACCTGCTATGGGACCAACGTGTGGGGGGTCAGGAGCAACTACTATGATCATATCGAGTACGGCGAGTGCGGCTACGGCTATGGTACTTGCTCCGGCGTCGACTTCACCTGCTCTGACGGTACCATCATATGGGCATCGGTTCCAGGGTATGTCGGGCAGCCCTGCGCCCGGTATGTACAGTGAAGTTGGACTCACCGCCTCGTTCATCACTGTAAGCTGATAAGACCAGATGGTCAGGATGTGCGAAACACAGCGGGCGCGCCCATCTTAAGAGCGGCGCGCCCCACACATCTCCGTTGGAGCCCGCGTCAGAGACCTTCCGAACATCAGGCGGCGACGACGCAATCACTGTGTGTTGCTTGATCTATCGATCGCGTTCGACGATGTAGGCGGGAATAGAAGACAGCACCTGCGCATACGACGACTCGGGCAATCCTTCAACTGACGTCTGCGCAGCCGTCGCATATTCGATGGCGCGGTCGAGGGCCAATTGCAAGGCTCCGGTTCGTTCCAGCGCCGTCAACAAGTCGGCGCGCGAGACGCTTTCGTAACGGGCTTCGCTGATCACGGTCTGAATCGCCGAACGCATTTCCGGCTCTCGTTGGACGAGGAAGATTAGCGGCAGCGAAACCTTGCCTTCCAGAAGGTCGGCGCCGGCCGGCTTCCCCAAAACATCTTCGGTGCTGGTAAAGTCGAGCAAATCATCGATCAACTGAAACGCGATCCCGAGGTTCATTCCATAATCGCGCAACATGTTCTGCATTTCCGGACTGGTCTTGCCGAGCAGTGACCCGATCTCGCAGCAGGCGCTGAAGAGATAGGCCGTCTTCCGCGCGATCACATCAAAGTATTGCTCCTCGGAAACGTCCGTGCGTCCCAACAGAGTCAACTGAAGCAATTCACCTTCAGTCATCTTCCGGGTTACCGCTGTGAGAATGTCCAGGATTTCCAGTGAGCGTTCGGTCAGGCTCGTCTCAAACGCCGACATGTAAAGCCAGTCGCCCATCAGCACTGCGGTTTGATTGCCAAACTCGCTATTGATTGAGGGCCGATTGCGCCGAGTCGCGGCTCGGTCAATCACGTCGTCGTGTACCAGCGTGGCGGTGTGCAGAAACTCCATCACCGTGGCCATGCGAATCGATCCATAGTTCGATCCATCGCCGCCCACTGCGTAGTTAGAAAGAATCGTCAGTGCCGGGCGCACGCGTTTGCCGCCCGACCGGCGCAGGTAATCACCGATGTAAGATATGACCTGAATGTTGGAACGTGCCTGTCGCTCGAATTCTTCTTCAACTAATTCAAGTTCCGGCGAGACCAGGTCAAAAATACGCCGGGCGGACTGGCGAACTTCCTCGAGGACCGAGCTCTGTTGTGCTGCTTGCATTATTTTTCGACAGCGGACGTGTCCGGCCACCCTTGCATAGTGTTTAGACGGCGGACTTGTCCGCCGGAGCTCAAACGCCGGACCAGTCCGGCATCCAAACGGAGCTTAGTTACTCCGGTAGTTGGTGAACTGCATGTTAATGCCAAAGTCCTTCGCCTTCAGCGAAGCGATCACTTGCTGCAAAGTATCGCGGTCCTTGCCGGAGATACGCACCATCTCTCCCTGAATCGAAGCCTGGACCTTGGCTTTCGAGTCCTTGATGAATCGCACAACCTCTTTGGCTTTTTCCTGCGGGATGCCCTGTTGAATCGCCGCTCTTTGCCGCACGGTGCCGCCGGCGGCTGCTTCAGGGTTGCCATAAGAGAGAGCTTTCAAAGGCACGCCGCGCCGCACCAGCTTCTGCTGGAGAATGTCGTTCATGTTTCGCAGTTTGGTCTCGTCTTCGGCGGTCAGCACCAGGTCTTTGTCTTCCGAAGCGACCGCGGCCTTACTGTCTTTGAAGTCAAAGCGCTGACGCACCTCCTTCATGGTCTGGTTGATCGCGTTCATTACTTCAGCGCGATCGACTTCCGAAACGACGTCGAATGAATTCTGTTGGGCCATACGCGTGTCCGCTCTCGATAAAGTGAGGATAACATCAAAACCAGAGCATGTGAAAGTGTTCTCTTGAGGTGGAGTGCGCCGGCAGAGCGCAGCGAGGACGGTGCTTTCCGTTTGGAGTCCCGCCTTCAGGCGGTCTGTCGTTTTGATATCAGAACCGCCTGAAGGCCGAACGATCCAAAGCGGTGTCCCCGGATTCATCGGGATTGCCCCGGCACTCCAAACAGGCTCGCGAAGTTCTCACTTGTGATGCGGCCAATCTCTTCCAACTCCAGGTCATGAAGCGACGCAAGACACCGTGCCGTCTCAACCACCCTGGCCGGCTCGTTGCGTTTTCCACGAAAAGGCACCGGCGTGAGATAGGGACAGTCAGTCTCAATCATTAAGCGTCCGACTGGCAGCTGGCGAGCGACATCGCGCAAGTCTTCGGCCTTCTTGAACGTAAGATTGCCGGCGAATGAAATGAAGAAACCCAGGTCGATTGCCGCCTGCGCCATTTCCAGGCTGCCGCCAAAACAATGCAGGACACCGGCACGAGCATAACCAGTTAACTCTTCGCGCAGGATCGCGATCGTATCTTCGTCGGCCTCGCGCGAATGAATTATGACCGGCAGGTTCTGTTCGCGCGCGAGCCGCAACTGCCGGCGAAAGACTTCGCGCTGGACTTCGCGCGGCGAGTGGTCGTAATGATAATCGAGACCAATCTCGCCCCAGGCGATCACGCGTTTGCTCTCAGCCACCAAACTCAGCAGGAGCTGCTCTGCTTGATCGTCAAACAGCTTTGCATCATGCGGATGCACGCCCACTGAAGCATGGATTTCTGAATGCTGCTCAGCTAATTCGACGGCTCGCTCGAACGCTCCGCTATGTGGATCGCCTGTCCCCACATTCAGCATCGTAGTCACCCCGGCATCGCGCGCGCGCGCGATCACTTCATCGCGATCGGTATCGTATTCAGGGCCGTCGATATGGCAATGCGAATCTATGAAAGTCATCACATTCATTTGCACGGCGCAAGCAAAGCAGGGCGCGCGGCCAGAAAATGTATCAGCGGAGACGACAACGGATCAGCCCACAGCAATCCCTTCTTTTGCCACTGCTGCCGAAGTTTTTGTGCCAGAGCCCGGGATTTGTACCACATGGAAACGATCAGTTGCAGGGTATGATCGCCGCTTCGAATCGCCGAGTCGCCTCGCTCTACTCTTTCAGTCAACAGCGGCACTCCGATCACGATCTCTTTCAGGTAAACGGCGCCGGGCGCCAAAGTCAGAAACACTCTCCCCGGTGAGGGCTGATCGATTGCTTCCACTTCTTCGTCGAAGTATCGTGAGTTAACAACCCAAACCTCATAAGGCCCCAACGGATTCCCCGGCGCGCTGCGAATTTTGGTTTGGTAAAAAAGATCGTGGCCTTTGTAAAGAATTAACTTTTGATTGCCGAGATTTCGGAAGCGAAGTTTCAACTTCAATTCGAGCGAGGCGGAATCCTGATTAGCCGCGCAGTAACTCTGCGAGACAATTTCCGGCCGTTAACTCGATCGGTTGTTTTGACGGTTTGGGTTGCGCGGCAATTGTGGCGATAAGGTTTAAGCAAAAGAACGCTGTAAGGATTGACCGAATCATCGCGCATGCGAATTACGACGAAACCCCGCAGGGAAGTATCAACTAGTATTCAGTGAACTCGCGACGTCTCAGTCCCTCAAGTCCCAAGGTTCCTTCTTTTGGATTGACTGTGATCTCCCAGGCCTCCATCGTAATAGCTCCGATGATCGCATCGAGGTCATGGCCATTAGCTTTGCCAAGCGAATCAACCGGTACCACTGAGGTGTCGAAATCCAGCCCTTCGATTTTCCCGTTGACCAAAGCGCGCTCTCGAATCTTTATGGTTTCGCCACCTAGTGCGACTTCATAGGGTTTCGTAACCTGACGCATAGGGACGCCTTCAAGATACTGCCGAAGGACATACGAGTGGAAAGCACCGGTATCGAACAACGCCTTCACCGGTTGACCTTCGATCTCAATTGTCTTAATCACGCGACTCATTGAGTTGCCTCACGCCCAATCTTACCATTAGTCTGGAATTATTTGTGTGTAACGAATCTTGCTAATGAGACAATAGAGAATATTATGCGGAATCAATCGCGCACGAAAGGAGCCATACTGCAAACTTTGGCGAGCCTAGAGAGTTATATGTTGACGGCAACTATCGGTCTAGCCGGTCCGTCATCGGGGTTGCTTCTCAGTCAGTACTTTCGTAAGCGAAGCCGAATCGAGGCCCACTCACGGGAGGTATCTCGAGAGAGGCTAGTCGTTTCTATTTCAATCTCGCCCCATTCGGCACGTCTTCCGCGAAGGTCGCAATCACGGGCTTACCTTCTTCGCCAACCGACGCAGCGAGCAACATGCCCTGCGATTCATAGCCCCGCAGCTTGCGCGGTTTGAGGTTCGCTACCACAACAATCTTCCGTCCGACCAATTGTTCGGGCTCGTAGTACTGCGCGATCCCGGCGAGAATCTGGCGCGGCTTCTCTTCCCCGATATCCACTGTGAGCAAAAGTAGTTTGTCGGCTTTGGGAATTCGTTCGGCGCTGCGGACTTCACCAGCACGCAGATCGATCCTGGCAAAATCGGTGATTTCGATCAGGCCGTCGCCTGACTTGTTCTGCACGGCGTCCGCCTCAGTCGCGTGCTGGCTGGCGCCCTCCTTGACGGTCGGGCTAATGCCGCGGACTGCGTCGGCCTCAGTCGCGTGCTGGCCCGAGCCGGTTGAGCCCTCCCTTACCGCCTCGGGCTGCGCGCTGGGGGACCCCGGGGTCGGGCTACTGCCCCGTTCGCTTTTAATCTCATCCATAATTTTCGCCTTTTCCAGTCTGGGAAATAATCCCTTCACTTCGCCGATCTGCGTGCCCACCGCCAGCTCGGCCCATTTCAGTTGTCTCGGATTGAGTTTGGACAAATCTTCAGTCAGCCCAAGCTGGGCATAAATCTCTTGCGTAGCATTCGGCATCACTGGATAGAGGAGCACGCTCAGCCAACGCAGCGTCTCAGCCGCGCGATAGAGCACCGCCTGCAGCGTCTGCTGCTGCGCAGAATCCTTAGCCAGGTCCCAGGGCTTTGCTTCAGAAATCATTTTGTCGACGCGCGCGACGATCGCCCAGGCCTCTTCCAGGGCGCGGCTGAATCCAAAGCTGTCGAAGTAGCGGACGAACTCATCGCGTGCGTGCCCCAGGATTCCAGCGATCGAAGCGTCGTCGGTGTCTATGCCTGCCCGCTTTGCCGGCAACATTCCTTCGTCTGAAATATTTCCCGAAGGAATTTTGCCTTCACAGTACCTTTGAATCATGGTTAGCGTGCGGCTGGAAAGATTGCCGAGGCCGCTGGCAAGATCGCTGTTAGTGCGATCGATCAAGTTCTCATAACCGAAGCGCCCGTCCTGCCCAAACACCATTTCGCGCAGGCAGAAATAACGAATCGCAGCAATCGAAAAGTGCCGGTTGAGCACGTCCAACTCGATCGTGTTGCCGAGAGTTTTTGACATCTTGCGGCCCGCGGGATCGACCCACATCCCGTGCGCGACGATAGCTCGGGGGAGCTTAACTCCGGCGGCCATCAGAAACGCGGGCCAATAGACCGCATGGAAACGAAGAATGTCTTTGCCCACCACGTGCAGCGCCGGCCAAAACTTTTCAAACCCGATCGCGCGCTCCTGTCGTTCGTTCCCGAATCCAATCGCGGTAATGTAGTTGGTCAAGGCGTCGAACCACACATACATCGTGTGATCGGGATCATCGGGGACCGGAATACCCCAACTGACCGAAGACTTCATCCGGCTTACTGAAAGATCCTGGAGACCGCTGCGGACGAAACTTCTCACTTCATTTCGCCGCGCCTCGGGCTGGACAAAGTCGGGCCGCGCGTCATACAAGCCAAGCAACGCCTCGTCGTAATCCGAGAGCCGGAAGAAATAGCTCTCTTCAGAAACACGATCCAGCCTTGTCTCGTGAATCAAACACGTTGGCGGGTCATCAGGTACGGCCGGCTTTACGTACTCGTCTTCGGTCTTGTAGGCGGCGCAGGGCGCGCAAAACCAACCCTCGTAATGCCCTTTATAAATCGCTTCACGCCCCTTTGGTGTTTTGGCCCTGGCGGCCCGCCGCCACAGTTCGCTGACGCCCTCGTAATGAAACGGCTCAGTCGTGCGCATGAAGATGTCATAGCCACCGTGCGCGGTATCGAGACCGAAAGCCGCGGTCATCTTCTTGAAATAACTGACCACGTAATCAGCCTGTTCCTGCGGTGTGCGATTGTTTAGCTTGGCCGCGCGCTCGATGTTTATGCCATGCTCGTCGGTCCCGGTGAGAAAAAAAGTTTCGATTCCCTGTTGGCGTTTGTGACGCGCGATCGCATCAGCCACAATCATCGTGTACAGGTGTCCCAGATGAGGGAGACTGTTGGCGTAATAGATGGGCGTGGTGACGTAGAAGGTGGTCATCGAACGTTCTGGTTTTCCAGCGCTGACTAATTCAGTTATGCGGCGCCCCGGTTCAACTCGTGGCTAAGTATTTGGAAGAGCTGGTTCTAGTATCGTACACTCGTCTCAGAAGGAGCAACTGCATGCTTAAGGAAAAGGAAATCGTTGAGACTGCTTCGGTGATGTCCATTGCGGAAAGGCTTGCGTTTATGGAGCTACCGCTGGAAACGCGAAGAAAAATTTTAGTTAAGCAAGCGGAACAGGCTGCACGGTTCTATGAAGAGGAACAAGCGACAAGGGAACGTGAGCTCTGGCAGGGGGGCGATATTGTCGAGTCCTAAGCTTCAGGCGCCTAAACGAGGCGAGATATGGCTGGTCGGTTTTGATCCGACGATTGGAAGCGAAATCAGAAAAACCAGACCCGCAATTGTAGTCAGCAGCGACGCAGTGGGTCGACTGCCAATAAAACTGGTTGTGCCGGTCACTGACTGGAAGGATCACTACGCAGCGAATATCTGGCACGTTCGGATCGATCCAACTCCGACAAATGGATTGGCTAAGACTTCAGCCGCAGACGCGCTTCAATTGCGTGGAGTGGATCGTCTTAGATTCATCAAAAGGCTCGGCGACGCTTCTCCTCTGATTCTTCGACAACTCGTGGTGGCCGTGACCGCAATCATCGAATACTCCTAAACCGCTTCACCGTTTACTATTCTTCGCGAACTCATCATCCGGATTGAACTTTGGCATCGTGTTCATATCCGCCACCCGGCGCCCGATCGCCAACGCGAAGTCGGCTTCCTGAATCATCCCCTGAAAATTCCAGTCATCATGAAACTCGTCGGAGGGCTGGTGATAGTGGGCGTCATTGTATTCTTTGAACTTCTTTTCGCCCCAACCTTTTGGCCGGCCGACGTAGTCGTCGCCTTCCTTCAAACTAATCGATGGTACGCCGACCTTTGCGAAAGGAAAATGATCTGAGCGATAGAAAGAACCCTGTTCCGGTCGCGGGTCTGGTGAAATTCTCAAGCCGCGTTCGCGCGCGATCGCCTCGACTACAACCTTGAGCGTCGAACGTTCCGCGCCCAGCGGCACAAAGTCCCGCGTCGGTCCCAGGATGTTCATTGAATCAAGATTAATGTCCGCGGCGGTTTTCTCGACCGGCACAAGGGGATGACGCGAATACCATTCGGACCCGAGCAACCCCTGCTCTTCAGCGGTGGTGATCAGAAACAAGACCGATCGCCGCGGTCTCTCGGCCGGTGGCAGACTAGACAGGGCGTGCGCGATCTCGATAACTGAGGCTACGCCGGTAGCATTGTCCAGCGCGCCGTTATAAATCGTGTCGCCAGTCTTGTCGGGCGCGCCGATCCCGAAGTGGTCCCAATGCGCCGAATAGACCACGTACTCATCTTTTAATTTCGGATCGCGGCCGGGCAAAATTGCCGCCACATTCGGCGCTTCGACTCGCTTGACTTCGCTATTCAAATCAAGCGAAGCCGTCAAGTTCAGCTTCACTGGTTTGAAGTCTCGCGTCGCGGCTTGCTTGCGCAGGTCGCCGAGATTCAATCCGGCTAGCTGCATCATTCGTTGGGCCGCGTCATCGGTCATCCACGAACGAACTTTAAGAAAAGGCGTCTTGTCGCTCGAGGTACGTGCAATATCAAATCGCCACGAACCGTTCGAGGTGCGCACCACGCTCCAGGGATAACCGGCCGATTCGTTTGTGTGCAGCAGGAGCGCGCCGACCGCCCCGCGCCGCGCGGCTTCCTCGAATTTGTAGGTCCAGCGGCCATAGTAAGTAAGACGGCGGCCACCAAAAAGATCCGGCTCCGCGGGAGTGGCGGGCGGATCGTTAACCAGCATCACCAGAATCTTGCCGCGATAATCATCGGCCGGGCCCTTGTAGTCGTTCCACTTCTGTTCCCGGGCGTCGATGCCATAACCGACAAAGACAAGTTCTGTGTTGACCGAGATGCGCTCAGTTTGCGCGCCCGTGAAAGCGACAAAGTCGTCGGCGAACTTGAAGGCTTCCGCTTTGTCGGGGCCGTTAATGCGCAGCTCAGTTTTCGGATCGGCCTTGACGCCGACAAGCGAAACCGGTTGCCAGAAACTTCCTTTGGCGCCCGCCCCTTTTAATCCCATCGCCTCGAACTGCTCGGCTACATAGAGGGCAGCGGTTTCGCCACCCTTCGCGCCAGTGCCGCGGCCTTCCAGACGATCGTCCGAAAGAAACTTGATGTGCGCGCGCAAGGCGTTTTCACTTATGCGACTGGGTAGTAGTTTGTTTTGCTGGGCAACGGACAAGATCGCGATTGCGATGACCATAAGAGTAGCTGTGAGTTGAATTCTCATGTTATTTCGAAAATTACTCCTGTTATGCAAAATTGATATTCTCGCGGATTCCTTGCTCTCCCGCTCTATCCAAGAGGCGCAACAAAGCAACCCGTTCGCGAACGCGTGCACTACGACGAATCAATATTATGAGGCCGGCATGAGAAATCTCCTGGGCAGCGGCCAGAAAATCATCCCGGTTGCAAGTGATCAGCACGTAGCTGTTTTTGGCAGCGAAGAGCAGAACCTCCTCATCGGGTGTTTCTGGATGAACCAACTCCCGCAGCTTGAAAACTTCGTGGCCCAGAGCCGTAAGGCCATAGGTCATATCATCCGGCACATCATGATCGAGAAGGAATTTCACACTGGTTCGCCAGGAGCCATTTGGCGAGCCACAAGCACGTCAATTTCGCCGCGATGATCCTCATAGTAGGCCAGGCACTCGTAGACTTGTGCACGCGTTAAGTGCGGAAAACATTGCGTAACCAGACTATCAACAGTTTCGCCGTTTTGAAGCAAACCAACTACGTCATGCACCCCGATCCGAGTCCCGACTACGATCGGATTTCCACCTCTGACGGCGCTCTGCCTGGTGATATAAACGTACTCTGTGATCACCCGCGAACCTGCATCAGCTTCATTCGTTCCTATCTGCTCCATAAGATCTTCAGTTTATCGAGATCGCCGGCATAAAGCCACACAAAGGCTTTCGCGAGGATGCCGAGTCTACTTACCAGTAATCAACGCCATCGCCTCGGCGCGGGTGCGCGGGTCTTTACGAAAGCCACCAAGCACCGCCGAGGTCACGGTCATCGCTCCCGGTTTCTTTACCCCGCGCAAGGTCATGCAGGTATGTTCAGCTTCGATTACCACCATTACACCGAGCGGCTGCAACTGATCAAAGAGGGTATTCGCAATTTCTGAAGTCAGGCGCTCCTGCAATTGCAGGCGGCGGGCGAACGTTTCCGCGAGGCGGGCGAGTTTCGAAACACCGAGGATGTTGCCGTTCCTGGGAATGTAAGCGATGTGACACTTGCCGACGAAAGGCGCCAGGTGATGTTCACACAACGATGCGATGCTGATGTCTTTGACGATTACCATCTCGTCGTGTTTGTTGCCGGACAAGGCCACGACATGCGCGCTGGGATCTTCGCGCATCCCGGCAGTCAGTTCAGCGTACATCTCAGCGACGCGCCGCGGAGTTTCACGTAGGCCCTCGCGATCAGGATCTTCGCCGATGCCTTCGAGAATCAAGCGAACCCCGCGCGCGAGCCGATCGAGATCGACCTCAGGAAGCTTCTTGCGCTCTTCGATGTCCGTTACTTTTGCGCTCATTCCATAATTAACCATCCGCTACCGCAGGTGGTTCTGACAAAACCTTTTGCCGGTAAGCTGCACACGCTGCTTCCTGCACTTCACGCAATGGTACGGCGGCTTTCTTTGCTGCCGCGCGGCACTGCTCAAACTCGGGCATTACGTTTAACGCATTCTTACCGTCATTTGGATAGGCAACTTTAACATCAATTGGCCCAAATTGCGTGTCGACCCTAACGGTTTCTCGGGCCAGGGCGCGGCGCATGACTTCATAACTGCGCGCTCCAATCGTCGTCGTTTCGGCAAAGATCATTTGCAGGAACGTTTCGCGTTCATCGGGCCGGCATAAAATTGAAAGGAGCAGTCCAGGCCGGTTCTTCTTCATCTGCGTGTGGGTGAGATAGCAGTCCAGCGCCCCCAATTCAAATGCTCGATCCATCACATAGCCCACCACCTGAGGCGAAATATCATCTATGTTCGTCTCAATCATCAGCAGGGCTTCATCGCCCGACGCAGCCCGGCCGGCCGTCTCACCGACGAAGACCCGCAGCGCGTTCGGAAACTTCTCGTGATTACGAGAGCCGGCGCCATACCCCGTCGCCGCAATCTTCATCGCCGGTACTGGTTCAAAGCTTTCGCACACAGCAACGATGATCGCCGCGCCCGTAGGAGTGACGAACTCACCCTCGATCTCACCGGCATAGATTGGTTTTCCTTGCAGCAACTCAGCAACGGCAGGTGCGGGAATCGGAAAGCGGCCGTGCGCCATTTCAACCACTCCGCTACCAACCCGCAACGGCGAAGAGATGAATCGCTGAATGCCAAGCAACTCGAAGCCAATCGCAGCGCCGCACACGTCGATAATCGCATCGAGGGCGCCCACTTCATGAAAATGAATCTTGTCGATCGGTTGGTTGTGTACCCGGGCTTCGGCTTCCGCCAAAAGCGAAAATATCCGGGCCGCACGATCTTTGACCTCAGCAGTCAAGCCAGAGGCGTAAATGATCTTGAGGATGTCACTAAGATGGCGATGCGCGTGTTCGTGCGCTGTGTGTACGCGCGCATAGGTGGCACTGATTCCGGACCGATCTACTCTTTCAAAATCAACTTCCCAACCGCTGACTCCCAGCAGTTGCAACTGATCAATTAACGCCCGCGGGTCAACTCCGGCGCTGACCAGCGCGCCCAGAATCATGTCGCCGCTGGCGCCCGCAAAACAGTCAAAATAGAGAGTTTTCATCGAGTAATCGTCAGAAGCCCGCGCGTAAGCAAGGGCGCGTTTTATTTGCCGAAATTTGCACGACGCGCGGTGCCCTGCCTAACGGTCGAGCTTCTGACACAATTGTGGCAGAATCTCGCCCGCCTTGCCGGTGAGCACTTCATCGCAAAAATCAGAAACCTGCGTGCGCTCCGGATTTACTTCCACCACATAAGCGCCCGCGGCGCGCGCAATCTCAGGAATCGAAGCGGCTGGATATACAGCAGCCGAGGTTCCTGCCACAAAACATAGTTCACAGGAATCCGCTTTCATAGCTGCCGCCTCGAACGCGCCAGCAGGCAACATCTCGCCGAACAAAACTACATCAGGCCTGAGATTGCCGCCGCAATCGAAACACACTGGGACGCTATCGGCAAACTTCAAGTCGCGCACATCATGACGCGATCCGCATTCAACACAACGCGCCCGCCAGATGTTGCCGTGCAATTCGATGACATTGCGAGAGCCGGCCGCCTGATGCAAGCCGTCAACATTTTGCGTGACGAGTGTTAGATCCTCGAAACGCTTCTGCCAAAGGGCGATCGCTTCATGGGCCGGATTGGGCTTCAGCGTGCGGAGCAGTCCGCGCCGGCCGTCGAACCACCACCAAACCGCGCGCAGATCACGAGCGAGCATCTCGCCCGAGGAACTAATTTCCAGGGGCATTCCCTTCCAAATCGCCGCATTACCTTCGTCGCGGAAAGTCGGCACGCCCGATTCAGCAGAAACGCCCGCTCCCGTCAGCACCAGGACGTTGTTCGCTTGCGCAAACCTCTCCCGCAGTTCGTCAGAAATCATTGTGTCTCGGTGAAGCTCATTGCCGTTTTCAAATCGTAGCATCAGGATGAGGTCAGTACCACCTGCGTGAGCGGGCGGGACATGAAGGCATTCTGGTTCAGCTGAGTGCCTGTCCCACCCGCTTACGCAGGTGGTACTGACCTCATCATGGCAACAGACACTTGCTTGCTGTTACTGGCAGCTTTCAGAAAAACTCCCGAAGCGGTTAAGGTATTGTGCTCTCGTATATCTCGGATTAAAGTTTAGGCGACAAAGAACCTGTGCACCTGATTGAACTTCAAAACAAAATTAAGGCCGCGCTGGGCGCCGCGGCCAGCGAACTCTTCCAAATAGAGCTCGAGCAACTGGTCGTGGAAGTACCGCCGCGCACCGAGCTCGGCGATCTGGCCTTTCCGATCGCTTTTGAACTCGCCAGGCGAATCAAGCAGAAGACCGGAGAAAAACGCGCGCCGCGGACAATTGCCGAAGCGTTGAAGTCGACTCTGGACACAATAGAAGAAGTCTCCCTCGTTGAAGTCGCCGGCGCAGGTTACCTAAACGTCTTCTTCGATCGCGCCAAGCTAATCGCTGAACTTTCAACGCAGCCGGCGACAGCGGACGAGCCTACGCCTGGCGCGCCCAAGCTGATGGTCGAGCATACCAGCATCAATCCGAACAAAGCTGCGCACATCGGTCACGTGCGCAACGCTGTGCTTGGCGACACGTTTGTGCGCATCCTCCAGGCAGCCGGAAATCGCGTCGAAGTGCAGAATTACATCGACAACACCGGTGTCCAGGTCGCGGATGTCGTGGTTGGCTTTATGTATATCGAGCAGATGAGTCTCGAAGACATCAAGGCGCTTGACCATTCCCTGGGCGCTGTGACGTTTGATTACTACTGCTGGGATCTCTACACGCGGGTAGGCGCCTTCTATCTTGAAGGTGGCGTGGAAGGTCAGCCAAACCCTGATCGTTTGAAGCAGCGTATCGAAGTGCTGCACGCTATCGAAGCCGGAGACAACGCCACGGCTGAGTTGGCAGACTATGTAGCGACGCGTAACGTCGAGCAGATCCTCGACACAATGCAACGTCTGGGTATTCGCTATGATTTGCTTGCGCGCGAATCGGAAATCCTGCACTTGCATTTTTGGGAACGCGCGTTCGAGTTAATGAAAGAGCGCGGTGTGATTCACTTTGAATCCGAAGGAAGAAATCGTGGTTGCTGGGTGATGCCCTGGGAGTCGCACACGGGCACCGACGAACATGAGTCCGATAAGATCATTGTCCGCTCGAACGGCTCTGTTACCTACACCGGCAAAGACATCGCTTATCAACTTTGGAAACTTGGCCGGCTGGGGTTGGACTTCAACTACAAACCTTTTCGCGCTTATGCGGACGGTCATGCGACATGGGTAACCACGACTGAGCCCAACGCAGCAAATCAACCGGAAGTGCCGCGGCTTGGTTTCGGTGGCGGCGAGATTGTCTATAACGTGATCGACTCGCGCCAATCATACCCGCAGGAAATAGTCAGGAAGGGTGTTGCGGCCGTTGTGCCTGAACTGGGCGAAGGAGCAAGCGTCCACCTTTCTTACGAGATGGTGGCTCTCTCGCCCAAGGCTTGCGAAGAACTCGGCATCGAACTCTCTGACGAAGATCGAAAGCGTCCTTACATCGAGATGAGTGGTCGAAAGGGCCTGGGCGTGAAGGCCGATGATCTAATTGACCGGCTGGAGGCTGACGCTCTAGAGGAAGTCAAAACTCGTCACCCGGAATTGTCTGAAAAGGAGATGCAAGAGACAGCGCACGAGATTGCAACCGGGGCGTTGAGGTATTTCCTGCTTAAGTTCACGCGAAATTCCGTTATTGCTTTCGATTTCAAAGAGGCCCTCTCGTTTGAAGGCGAGACAGGTCCATACTGCCAGTACGCTGCCGTCCGGGCGAATTCCATCTTTCGCAAACTGGATGGAGACGGATACAGAACCGGGAGCGGTAGCGACCGGGTGCTTCCAAGCTCCCTGACCGAAGCCGAGGGTTTGATCGCGGCTCGCAAGCAGTACGTAGCTAACGTTCTCAGCGGCGAATCTGGAAACGAAATCTGGTCCCTGTTGATGCTCGCCGGACGTCTTGATGAAGCGAATGCCCAGGCAGCAGCCAGCGCCGAGCCGGCGTTCCTGGCAAAATACACTTTCAACTTAGCGCGCGCCTTTAATCTCTTCTATCACCGACACCGGATCATCGCGGAAGAAGATGCATTGAAGCGCGCCGTGTTGATTGCCGTCGCAGATTACACTCGACAACAGTTGACCTCGGCGCTGGCCCGACTGGGAATTGCGGTACCGGAGCGAATGTAGGCGCTGAGTTTAGAGTGCCAACTTTAGTTGGGCTTTTAAGCGATTAGATAAAGATCCGACTAAAGTCGGTACTATGAACACGGCTTCACGATTTAACATTTACCGTTTACTATTAGATCACCATGCTAATCGTTATGAAAGCCGACGCCACCGATGCGCAAATAGCGCATGTCTGTGACGTCATCACCGAACTCGGATTGAAGCCGCACTCGATGCCGGGGGCGACGCGCACGGCGATCGGTATCACCGGCAACCAGGGCGCAGTTGACCCGACGCGTTTTGAAAACCTGCCGGGAGTGGCCGATGCCATTCGCGTCAGTAAACCTTACAAACTAATTTCGCTGGACCTGCGGCCCGAGAAAACCATCGTGCGGGTCGGCGACGCCACTATTGGTGGAGACGAGTTAGCGATCATCGCCGGACCGTGCGCTGTCGAAAGCCATGCGCAGGCGTTTGCCGTCGCCGAAGCCGTGCGACGCAGCGGCGCGAGGTTCTTTCGCGGCGGAGCTTTCAAACCGCGGACTTCGCCGTATGCCTTCCAGGGCCTGGGAGAAGAAGGCCTGAAGATTCTCGCCGAGGTGCGTGAGGCCTACGGCCTGAAGATTGTCACTGAAGCACTTGACGAGACTAGTGTGGATCTTGTCGAACGCTACGGCGATATGATTCAAATTGGCGCCCGCAACATGCAAAATTTTTCGCTGCTGCGACGCGTGGGCAAATCGCATCTGCCGGTCCTGCTCAAGCGCGGATTGTCCGCGACTTTGGACGAGTGGCTCCTGGCAGCCGAGTACATTATGTCCGAGGGCAACTATAACGTTGTCCTTTGCGAACGTGGTGTGCGCACGTTCGCCCAGCACACGCGCAACACGCTGGACCTGGCGTCGATCCCGGCAGTGCGTCGCATCTCGCACCTCCCGGTCGTCGTCGACCCTTCGCACGGGACGGGCAAGAACTATATGGTGATACCGTTGGCATGCGCGGGCGTCGCGGTCGGCGCTGACGGATTAATCGTGGAAGTTCACGATCAACCTGACAAGGCTTTGTCGGATGGGGCGCAGGCACTGACCCTCAAACAATACGATCAGTTGATTCAGGAGGTGCGGCCGATTCACGAGGTCGTCGCGCCACAGCCCGTCGGCTAAACAGTCATTTAGTTCCCGTCAGAATCTCGCCGAGATATTTCGTGAAAGCTGAACGCGGCATCACTCGATCAAAGCCGGCTGCTTCAGCTTGCCGCTGCAGTTCGGTTTGCACGTGCGAAAAGAAACCCAGTAGCGGAATCGAGCGCAGTTGTTCGTCTGCTTTCAACTGCCTCGCTAGATCCATCGGATCAATTTTCTGCGCGTGCAGATCGCAAATAATGAGCGCAGGCTTATGGCGGCGCGCTGCCTCAATCATCGCGTCCACACTGTGCGCGAACGTGGCAGTCAAGTCTAGTTCTTCCGCCGTACCTCGAATCTTCGAGGCGAAGAAGAGATCATCAACGATGGCAATAACGTTTCGTGGCATGTCCTAGTCTTGACCAGGCTTTCCAACAGGATCGTTCGTGTCAGAAGCGCGACCGTCGGGGAGGGCCTCATCACTATCAAGCCCTTGCTGACGCGCGGGCTTCTGACACTGACCTTTTTGCAAATCGAACGGGTTTCGCGTAATCATTCCCGCGTGGCCATCTCCGCACCGTTCCCCGACGTTACAACCCAGCCCGATAAAGGCATCGAGATCAAAGACCGGGAAAATCTGCCAGGCAATACCGATCAGTCGAGCTTAGTCCTCGCTTCATACAACATCCGTTACGGAGTCGGAAACCGTCTGATATCGTCAGGCCTGTGGCGCAAGATCGGAATTAACGTGCCGCGTCCTCGCGCCGAAGCTGTCGCTAGAAATTTAAAGACCGCCGCCCGAGCATTTTCTGCCGGAGCACTGCTGCCGCAGCCCGATATTCTAGCATTGCAGGAAGCGGACAAAGCGACTGGCCGTGCCGGTGGACAGCACGTGGCAGCCAGTCTTGCTGCTGAGTTGGACGCATCTTATGTTCACGTCGGCGCGGGAATTCCGCGCGGCGTCCAACCCATGCAACGCGAGTGGTGGCTGAACTTCGAAGAGCAGATCGCGCTTCACGATTCAGGCGATACCGGAGTCGCTTTGTTAAGCCGAACACTGCTGAAAGACATCGAAAGAATCGATCTGCCCTGGCACGAATGTGCCTGGCGGCCACGGCTGGCGATGGGAGCCACAGTCGAGTTGGCGGGTCAACCGGTTCGGCTAATAAATGTTCACGTCGATCCTCACGGGCCTCTCGACAATCAGCATCAACAGGTAGAAGCTTTGTTGGAACGCGCCGAGCATCATCGCTTACCGCGTGTGATCATGGGTGACTTCAACACACTCTCAAAACAGAAAGCCGTGGAGATTAGAAAACTGATGGAATCCCACGACTACCTAACACCGTTTCCCACCGGCACGCCGACTTGGAGAGGAGCGGGCCTGCGCTTTCATGCCGATTGGATTTTCGTGAAAGGCCTGGAAGTAAAGCGGTGGGGCGTGGTGAGGCCTTTGAATGTTTCCGATCATTGGCCGATCTGGGCAGAGGTGGCCTTGCCGATTGCCGGCTGCCAATTACCAATTTAGGGTTTGGTCCGGAGAACTCGTTCTTTTTGCGGAATGGCCAATCGGCAATTGGCAATCGAAAATTGGAAATGAAAATAACCAGTCGCGACAATTCCCTGCTCCGTCATGCGCGCGACGTGCGCGAAGGCAAGGTCGACAATTTGATCTTTGTCGAAGGTTTGCGGCTTTGTGAGGAAGCATTCACCTCGGGACTTGTGATAGATGCGGTCATCTACTCAGAAGAGATCACGCGCAAAGAGAGGGCGGCACTACTGATTGAAGCATTTCGAACGGAGAGTCAAAAGGTCGCCTCAGTCAGCGAGAAACTGCTGGAGTCGATCTCTTACACCAGGACTCCGCAAGGCATCGTAGTGCTGGCCGCGCGGCCCGCGCACGACGAAGCCAGTTTCAAACAGAATCAACCGTCGGCTCCGTTCCTGGTGATCATGCATGGCATTAACAATCCCGTGAACGTCGGCGCCATCCTGCGCACCGCGGAGGCTGCGGGCGTGACCGGTGTCATTACCACGGCCCACACTTCCGATGCGTTTTCGCCGAAGGCCCTGCGCGGCGCAATGGGATCGGCGTTTCGTCTGCCGATTTGGAGTGGAGCTGAATACTCTGAAGTGATCGACTGGTGTAGAGAGCGCCGCATTCGCACGGTCTGTGGAGTTGCACGAGGTGAAAAGACTTACACTGAAATCGATTGGCGCCGCACGTCCGCTGTGATTGTCGGACCTGAATCGACCGGACTCTTACAGGAAGAGATCGCCTTAGCTGACGAAGCCGTGCGGATTCCGATGCAGGGATTGGTTGAAAGTCTGAATGTGGCGGTGGCGACGGGGATAATTCTTTATGAGGCAAACAAGCAACGAGTTTAGAGGATTACGCGGGCTTGGATTCCAGTGCGTCCATGCGGGCGTTCAAGCCACGTTGATCGCCGCGTAGTTGCATCATATCGAGGGTCAGAACGTCCAACTTTCGCTCAATGCTTAGCACGCGCTCCTTAACCGCGAGAATTTCCGCCAATGCCCTTTCCCAGATTGGCTTCGTGTCGAGTGCCTTAGCTTCCAAAGCCTGCACGCGGGAATCAAGATTCTCGAGGCGCTTATCTATCGCATTGAAACGCGCGTCAAACCGGGCCTCCATTGCGTTGAACCGCGCGTCTATTGCCTCAAACCGCGCTTCCATCGCATCGAAGCGCGCGAATACGCGCTCTTCAAAAGAGCGGTTATCCGGAAGATCTCGCGTGCGTTCCTCGCTCATCAAGCCGCATTATGAACCTTCACTCAAATCTGTCAAGTAAAGGAATTTATCAAGCAAACACCGCGTCCCAGGCTCATCTGCATTCCTATTAACCGCGTCTTCTCTTACGGTTATGACTCGGTTTCAGCTAGAATAACGTTCATAGGTTTTCGCGCCCTAATTAAGTTTCAAAGAGTCTTATTTGAACTTGGATAGAATCAGGCTCGTACTTTAACTCATGGCTGACGAACAGAATCCAACTCCCAAGCGAAGGCGCGATACCATCCTGCCTGAGCGACTGATGCGCCGCGTCCTGGAAGGCGTGGGCGATGTGGTCGATCGCAAGTTGGGTCGCACTGTCGATCCCAGGACGGGCCTTACCACAGACCAACTGATTTCTCGGATGAACCGAATGATCGACGAGCGCGTCCGGGAGGAAAAAGGCCAGGGTCGAATCGCGCCGCATCACTTAAAACTAAGAATGGAGTGGGGCACGCACTCTGAAACGCCGCCGGAAGTTACCCAACGGCTGGAAACTGAAATCCTGGCTGCGGCCATCGACCACATCAATGACAACCGTTACCGCACGTTGGGGCCGGTGAAGATTGAAACCGACGTGGACATCTTTACCAAAGGGATGTCAGTCGAGCCTACGTTCGGGGAATTTGAAGAAGAACTACGGCAGCAGGATCTGGAACGTAAGTTGGGAGAGCCGCTGCACGCGCCGCGACAGGAAAAGATCGAAGTCCACTTCAGCGCCCGCGTTACGCTGCACGAAGGATCACGGGAAATCCCACTGACATTTGTGGCCGGCGGGCGACGGCTGAATGTCGGGCGCGGAACCGACAATGATTTATACTTTAATCATTCCAGCGTTTCGAAAGTTCATGCCGCGGTGAGAATGGATCTCGGCGGCACTCTCCTGGTTGCCGACACCGGTTCGACCAACGGCACCCACATCAATGGCGTGCGGATCCCTTATGGTGAAGCGCGCCCCATCGCAGAAGGCGACGTCGTGGCGTTCGGCGAGGTCGAGGTTCGATTTCGCAAACTAGATTCGTAACATGGCGCTCGCACTGCTTCTCTTTCAAACTGCCACTCCTTTACCCGCGAGCACGCCGGAGAAATTACCGGCGTGGCTCACTCTAATCTATCTTTCGGGGCTGGCCCTGGTCGGTCTGCTGCTGCTCTTATCGTTAGTTCGTAATTGGCTGCGGCGATCGCCTATCCCACTGACTGCCCCGGCGAATCTGCCAAAAGAATTACGGAAACGTCTGGGCGCGACGACGACGAATCGTGGGCTCCGTGCGTGGCGATGGATATTCGCTTTGATGGCGATTGCCGTGTTTGGATTTCATGTTTACTGGGCGCGGTATGCGCCGGTTCAAAATGAGAAGTTTCAGGAGCTGAGTTACAAAGACCTGCGCAATCGCCGCCTTTCTGAATCGTCGCTCCGGGGATGGATCTACGATCGCAAGGGCCGGCCGCTGGCTTATTACAAAAAGGAATCCGACGGCAACATCGTGCGGGAGTATCCGATGGATGCCGCGCTGGCCCACCTGTTCGGATCGGACCGGGGCGACGCGGGCCTTGAGCGCGCGATGTTCGGATCCGAAAGCGGCGCAGTTCCTGAAGTTTGGCAAATCATCAAGGGCCAAACCGTCGAACAGAAACTAAACAAGGATTACACGCTAACGATCGATCGCGATCTACAGCAAACTGTCGTCGATCAACTCAAGGGGAACCATGGCGCGGTTGTAATTTTTAATCCGCAGACCGGCGACGTCCTCGCGATGTACAGCAATCCGTCTTACAGCTTGAAGCAGGTCCAGGATCAGGTGGAATGGATCAAGTTGGACAATGACCGGACCGAGAAGCCGCTCTTGAATCGCGCGACGAGCGAATACTACGTGCCCGGTTCGACCTTCAAGACAGTGATGATGTACACCGCGTTTCGTAACGGGATGCAGGGTACGCGTTTCACTACCAACGGTGGTTTTTCGCCGCCAGGCTGCGGCCGAACTATTACGGATGACAATGGCAGTTGCGAAGCGTGTGGCAACATCGGCATTGATTCCGCTTATCAGCACTCGAGCAACATTTATTTTTCTTACCTGGGAACACAATTGGGTGGAGTGAAGATTCAGGAGACGGCTAAGCTGCTCGGCCTGGGTGCTTATGACAGTCTCAGCGGCGAAGGCCAGGGACGCCGCGAACCTGAGATTTGGAATGCGAGTACGAACGCTATCAAAAACGCGATTGCCCCTACTGAGTCATGGCTGAAAGCCGGCCCCCACTCGACCCGTTGCGAACTGATGTATGAAGGCTATGGCCAGGGTTATGCCTCGCAGATGACGCCCTTTCAAATGGCTATGATCATCTCCGTCGCTGCAAACCTTGAAGGCAAATTGATGAAGCCGAAGATTGAAGCTGACCGCGCCCCCGAGATGTTCAGCCAGGTGCTGACTCGTGAGCAAGCGAGCACGATTCGCGGCATCATGAACATGGTTACTGAAGGAGGCACAGCAACCGGGGCGATGGCGCCAGTCAAAGCCGCGGGCATTCGTAGTGGTGGCAAGACCGGCACGGCCCAGAAAGCCGTGCCCGTCATAGATCCGAGGACGGGTCAGCCAAGAAGGCGCGTGGTCATTGAGAAAGATCCGAAAGGAAAAATCATCGGACAGCACGAGGAGATAGTCATGGCAGATAAGCTGCGAAGCGATGCCTGGTACCTTAGTTTCGCGCCTTTGGACAAGCCCGTGATGGCGATGGCGGTCCTGCTGGAAGGCCCTGGACCGGGAATTAGTTTTTACGGCGGCAAAAACGCAGGGCCCATCGCAGCTCAGCTTATCCTGAAAGCAAAGGCGCTCGGATATTTTGGCGCGGCGGGGAATCTGCCGAGCGCACAACCTACTCCGCCAAGGCGAAACCGATGATTCAAGAGTTCAGAGTTCAGCCTTCAGGCTGCCGACTCGAAAGCAAACTAAAGTTTGAACTCTAAACGAAACTGAAAACGAGTAATGAAGAATCGCCTGTCATCACATCTATTACTACTCCTCGCGTTGATCGCGATCGAGGTGATTGGCTATTTCGCGATTCACCGCGCGGCCTTGATTCGCGGTTATGAAACTTCCTTGATCGGAGCAGGCCGCGATCTCCTGATCTACCTTCCGATAATCGTGGGCGCGTTCTGGCTGACCCGCGCCAAAAAGTTTAAGGGCAACTGGACGCTCTACACTACCGCGATCGTGCTCTTCTCGATCGGCATGCTGGTGCAGTATCGCCTCTACAGCGATCCCGAATACAACGCCCGCAACAAGGCGGCTGCGCGTCAGGAGAAGACCGATACGCTGCGCCTGCGTTACGTCAATCAAAACTACGACGCCAACAAAAGGCAGCTAATGGGATTGCCGGCGACGCCGCCTCCGGCCGACGTGGAAGCGCCCGCGAAAGAGTCCAGTTACACAGTTGGCAACGCCCTCACTTCGAGCTACACGTGGATTCCCGTGTTCTCACTGATCGCTTTTGCAGTCGCATTTTCTTTCTGTGTCAGCGATCGATTTCTGATGTGGATCCAGCGCAACAGTTTCATCATTGTGCTATTGACACTAGTTCCACTCGCCGTGGCCATAGTGAGTTCGAGCGCCGGCAAGGCCGCGGGAAACACGACTCCATGGGAACCCGCCAAGGTTCCCTTCCTCCTCGGCTTCGCTGGAATTCTGACCGCCCGCTACAAGGATTTGGCGCGCACCTACTGGGGTATTCCGCGAGCGCGCGACATCGTGCCCCTCGTGGTCATGGCGATGATCCCGTTCATTCCCTTCTTTGCGCTCAAAGATTTTGGCCAGATGCTGATCTTCAGCGGAGCTTACGCGACTCTATATCTCGTCGCGGTGCGCCGCTGGCCGCAGTTGTTGGTGTTCGTGGGTTCGGTGATGCTCGTGATCTCGATCCTCGTGGTGGGCGCGTTGCCGCGCAATATCCAGGAGAAAGTTCCGCTGCTGCCGACGCTGGCCCGTCCGATCCAGCATGCTCTGCCGGCGCGCATCCAGCAACGATTTCATTTGTGGCTCGACGGGTTCGATCCGCCTTCGCCGGAAGAGTCCTGGTGGAAGAAGGACTATGAAGAGGCATTGGCGAAAGACCCGCGCATGAAGGAACTCGCCGACCAAAGCGAAGCGATGAAGAAGAGTGTCAACACCGACATCTGGTTCGACAAGCTGGCCTTTCAACCTGCGCAGGCAATCTTTGGCATTGCCTCGGGCAAGACCACCGGGCGTGGATTGGGGTTGGGCTTTCCGGAAGTCATTCCGATCGCCGACTCGGATTATGTTTATGCGGCAATCGCCGAAGAGATGGGACTCTTTGGCGGCGCGCTGGTGGTGCTGGCCATCCTGATTTTTGTGATCGCCGGAATTCGCACTTCAATCGAAGCGCGTGATATGTTTACCAAGCTTTGCGCGGCTGGACTGACGGCGTTCATAGGTATTCAGGCGTTGGTAAATATCGGAGGAATCACACGGGCGTTGCCAATGACCGGAATCACTCTGCCGTTTGTCAGCCATGGCGGTTTTAGCTTGATCACGAGCTTTGCCATGCTCGGAATGTTGATGGCTTTTTCGCATCGTAATGCTCAGGACGCGAAGGCAGTTGCGCGCGTCAAACGTGAACCTGAAAGCGACATCGCCCTGGAGGCGGTCCAATGAGCGGATCGACACCTGCTGAAAAACTTAGCGTTGCTTCGATCACAGATCGCGGTCTGAGCGAGAAGCGGCCGATGAACGAGGACTCTTTCCTGGCCGATGCCGGGCGTGGGATTTTCGTGGTCGCCGATGGAGTCGGCGGCGCGGACGCCGGCGAAGTTGCTTCTCAGAAAGCCATCGATGTACTGAACGATGCCTTCCATGACAAGGTCACCGAGGGAGAAGACGTCGAAGATCGAATGGAGCTCGCCATCCAGCGCGCCAACAGCGCAATTCATCAGATGGCTGCTGAGCATCCGCGCTTTTCAATGATGGCCACGACCGTGGTCGCCCTGCACCTCGACGGCTCCCGAGCAACCATCGGCCACGTCGGCGACTCGAGACTTTATCGCCTCAACCCCGACGGCCAACTGTTGCGCGAAACCGACGATCATTCGATTGTCGAAGAGGAAGTGCGCGCGGGGCGAATGACGCCGGAGCAGGCAGCCAATCATCCCAGCAAGAACGTGATCAGCCGCGCCCTCGGCGCCGAAGAGTCAGTTGAGGCCGACATGAAAACGATCGAGATCGACGAGGGTAATTCTTTTCTGCTCTGCACCGACGGCATTACCCGGCACATTCCCGACAATGAGATTCGCGAGTTATTGCTGAGTGGCCGAAGTGTCGAAGCAATTTGCGCGGAGATGAAAGAGCGTTGCTATCAGCGAGGCGCGGAAGACAATCTGACTGCCATCATTGTCCAGGTGGGTACTCCGCCCGCGGTCACGATTGACGACGAACGCACAGTGTCGGGCGAAAAATACGAACCTGCGAATGCCGCTTCCGCATCTCCTCTCACGGCGACTGAAACGCGTCTGACGCCGCCATCGCGCATCGCTTTTCCGGGTCCTGTCACCGAGCAGCAGGTTCAACCGGCAAATCGAGCCGCTGCGAATAGTCGATCCGGAGGTGGTCGTGGCGGGCTTCGTTTCTTTGTCTTCCTTTTGTTTCTGGGTTTCGCCGCGGGAGGTTTCTATGCGGGCATGCGATATCAACAGGGGCGGCTCTTCCCGTCGCAATTCGTTCAATCTCAACCGAGTCCAACGCCGGCGCCGGATAGCGCGGCGGCGTTCGAACAGAAACGTATGGCGGTCGACAGCGACCCTAAGAAATGGCTGGCCGAGGTGAAACTCCCCAAGGCGACGGATTCGAGAGACCCTGAATTCCTTTATCTCTACGGCCGCGCGTTGATGCTCACCGGCAACCATAGAGATGCGGTGGAAGCCTTTAAACTTGCAGTCGACAATCTTCGTACAGAAAGCAGTACGCGCTTGCCGTTCAACGCCGAAGTAAAACTGGCTGAGGCAGCCGCTGCTTTGAAGTTAAAGAACCAGCCTTCCGGTGGAGGATCGCAGGAAGGATTGATGGCCGAGCAGAAGGCGGCGCAAGCGTTGGATGAAGTGCTTGGACTAAAGAGCGAAGCCGCTCCGCGATGACCGCGGTGAAGTTTGTGGCACAGACTTCAGTCTGTGGATCGTCTACCGAAATCACAGACTGAAGTCTGTGCCACCCATCAATGACTGAACTAAAGCTTTTACAGTGCAGGGTTGACGGCCGTTACGACATCGAAGATTGTCTGGGTCGCGGCAGTTACGCAGAAATTTACATGGCCCGCGATCTGGCCGCCACCGACGAGCATTTTCGCAAGGTAGTCATCAAGGCGCTTAACGTCCTGCTTCAGGGTTACCAGGATCCTGAACTCGAGCGCACTCTCATTCAAAACTTTCAGAACGAAGCGGTTGCGCTGGATCGAGTGCGGCATCCGAATATCATCAGCCGGCTGGGCCATGGGACGGCGATCGATCTGACGGGCACAGCTTTCCATTACATCGTGCTGGAATATCTGGGCGGTGGTGACCTGGCGCTGTTGTGCCGCAAAGAACCTCTCAAACTGGATCGCGCGCTCTTTTTCTTGCAGCAGATTTGCGCGGGACTGGCGCACGCGCACGCGTGTGGAGTAATTCATCGCGACATCAAACCACAGAACCTGCTGCTCACGACCGATCACGAGATTTTGAAGATCGCGGACTTTGGCGTCGCCAAGATCGAAGCCGCCGAAGGCGCAATCACTCGCGTAGGTACGAATATCTACGCGGCCCCTGAACATAACCCGCTGGTGCAAACGGCCGCGCTGGATACCGGATCGCTGCAAGGTGTGCAGATTCAATTGACGCCGGCGGCCGATATTTATTCGCTGGCCAAGACCGCTTACACGATGATTTGCGGAGTGCCGCCGCGCGCCTTTGCTCATCATCCGATCACAACTCTGCCGGCTCCTATGTCCGCGGAGCCCTGGGCGCCGTCGCTGCTGCGAGTCCTGGAACGGGCGACCCAAACGCGTCCCGGAGATCGCTATCAAACGGTTCAGGAATTCTGGGATGAACTCAGCGACACTTCCCTGCCCGTCACTCGGTCTTTGAACCTGGAACCAGGGCGCCGTCAGATCAGTTCTGATCTTAGCCTCGAAGCGGAAGTAACTGTGGCCGCGCCGCCAAAGCCCCGCTTCGAAACTTCGCGCGAGCTGCAACAGCAGCAGCAGGCTGCCGGTAACGGCGCCACGCGACCAAAAATCGTCGTGCCCGTCGCCGGCCAAACAGCGGTTCGCACCCAACCCACGATTGGCCCGGCGCAGGGTTTCGCGGCGCCTCAACAAACAGGCCGCGTGAACGTGCCGGTCGCCCGCAACGCTAAGGTGGCCCGCGCTCCTGAGACCAGGGCGGCGGTCCAAGAACGAAAACGCAGCCGCGACTTCGTCGTGGGACTGATTCTCGTGTTATGTTTCGCGGGGTTGTTGATCGCAACGGGAGCTTATGTGCGCTCCTGGATCAAGCCGCGAACGACTCCGCCCACGATTGGTACGACAACCAGCATTGTCGGAAGTCAAGCTGTGACGAAGACTGATGTAAACCTGCGCGCCGCGCCCAACGGAAAGAGCGACAAAGTTGGGTTAGCGGAGTCAGGTTCTCACGTGAAGGTGCTGAATGTCAGCAACAATAACAACTGGTGCGAAGTCGAGATCATCGAACACTCGCGGCCCAAGGACGATCCCAGCTCAAGCGACCATGGTTGGGTCAACCGGGAGAACTTGAAGTTTGATTAGACAATGGAGTGCGGTATCTTATCATCGCTTCCTGACGGCGCCCCGGCGCATTCCAAAATATGGGACTAATAGAATCTATTCGACGATGGATCGACGGTGAAACAACCGACGACATTCTTGAAGAAGCTGACGAGCATGCAAAGCCGCGGCGCGTTTGGGAAGAGTTCCTGGTAAAAATCGCGCGCGAAGTTGAAGCCTGCATGCAGCGCGAGATGTTTACGCCGCCCGGCGGCCCCACCTACATTCCGCGCGAGTACATCGTCTATCTCAGCAACGAAGACGACAAGGATTGGCAGGGGGACAAACGGCGCGGGTTGGAGCAGGGACTCTTTCATGTTTTGTCCGAACGCGCGCGCGAACTGGCCGGCTCAGTCCAGTTGCAAGCCAAGTCTTTCACCATTGAGTTGCGTGTCGACGGTACGCTGAACAAAGGCGAGTTTCGTGTCCAGCCGGTGTGGGACGAAACCGAAGCCGGCCACACGATGGTCACCGTCCGCCCGGCCACCACCAATGTGGGTGCAGCGCCCGCCGTCCCGGAAGAAGCGGTCGCCGATGATGGCGATACCGGCGCGCTCGGAGACACCGCCGGCGACGTCACGGTCGTGCGCGCGCGCGTGGTCGATCTTTACTCGATTGAGCTTTGGCGCGAGGGCGTGCGGCAGTCGGTCATGAAAATCACCAAACCTGAGATCACAATAGGCCGCGGATCAAGATCGGTTGCAGTCGATGTGCCCTTGAAAGGCGATCCGGAAATCAGTCGCGTGCACGCCACGTTGACCTTCGACGATCAGGGCCGCTTCTGGCTTACTTCCAGAGGCCGAAACCCGACGCTCGTTTCCGGCAAAGAACTGCCGCGTGAAGAACGCACCATGGTCCAGCCGGATGAGAAGATTGGGATTTGTAGCTTTACGCTGAGAATTCAACCGAAGTAAGCATCCCTGTCGACGCGGGGCACTAGCCCGACCGTCAGGGAGGGCTCATGTATTGGCCGTCTCCCATGAGAGACTTCGACGACAATGAGTTTCCGTTAGCTTACCTGATTACGTTTCGATGCTACGGCACCTGGTTGCACGGAGATGAGCGCGGATCATATCGGCGCAGTCATGGCCTCATCGAGGGTGTGGCGGCCGTCACGCCAAGGCCCGGACTCAAGCGAGCAGAGATTCAGCAACTTACACACGCCCCCGTTACGCTCAATGCGCAGCAACGACTAGTCGTTGAGAAGTCCGTGCGCGAAGTTTGTTTTCATCGCAAGTACCATCTACGAGCGATAAATGTCCGAACCAATCATGCACACGTGGTCGTTTCCGCGCAGCTCGAACCGGAGCCCATACTTGATGCTTTCAAATCTTATGCGACAAGAGCGTTAAGACGGGCGGGGCTCTTGTCTCCTCGTATCAAGCCTTGGGCTCGACATGGCAGCACGATCTATTTGTGGAAAGAAAGAGATGTGGAGAAGGCAGTCGAGTATGTGTTGCTGGATCAAGGAGATCCGCCGGTGTTCGAATAGCTGAGCCCTCCCTGACGGTCGGGCTAGTGCCCCGCTTTTCTACTGTAAGGTCAAGCAGATGCGCGACCGTCAATGCCCCGCGGCACTCGCCGCCCGCATGTCACCATCACCGTCGAGGTCTGAGATCAGTTGAGTGAGAATCGGACTCACGCTCTCTACGTTGTCGTAGTTTTTTCCCAACAGCTTCATCAAGCGCTTCTCTTTTGAAGTGCCTTCGATCTCTTTCAGAAAAGCGCGGCAGAAGGCGCAGACTACTGCCGGCTCGAATTGAGTTCCGGTATTAACGCGAAAGTCTTCCAGCACATCGGCGAGCGGGAGACGATTGCGATAAGGACGATCGGTAGTCATCGCATCGAATGAATCGGCGAGTGTAACTATCTTCGCGCCCGGCGGAATCTCGTCGCCCTTCAACCCATCGGGATAACCATTTCCATCCAGGCGTTCGTGGTGATAGCGGGCCATCAGGGGAATGTCCGCGTAAGGATGACTAATCGGCGAGAGGATTTCGTAGCCGGCGGTTGGATGCCGGCTCATTTCTTTCGATTCCTTTGCATTGAAGCGTCCCGGAGAGTTGAGCACATTCAAATCGACGATCAGCTTACCGATGTCGTGCAGGTAACCTGCGATGGCAATGCCTTCGACGGCGTCATCGGTCCAGCCCATTTCGCGCGCGATGATTTCGCTGTACTTGCCCACGCGCACTGAATGTCCCTGAGTGTATCTATCCTTGATGTCGATCGCCGCCGCGAAGGCGTGCACTGTCTCTTTGTAGATCGTCCGCAAGCCGTCGTAGAGCCGCCGGTTCTCGTCGGCTTTGTGCTCGACTTCTTCGAGCAGGCGATGGCTGTGAATACCGACACCGATGTGCCGGGCCAGCGCCTTTACGATTTCCACGTCCTCTTCAGTGAACGCTTCTCCGGTTGCCTTCTCGCCCAGCAGGACCACGCCAATCAAGCGCTCGCGCACGACCAGCGGCACCAGCAGATCAATTTCGACCGCCGGAAACGTCCGTTGATGGTCCACGAGAAATCGCGCGGCTTCTTTTTTCGATGCAGCAAGCGACAGGGCCGAACCCAAACTCTCCAGATGGCGCGCGTGTTCGGTTGATAACGGCAGCTCGAGTTCCAGAACATCGCCCAGGCCGCGCGCTGCGGCCAACGTTAGAGTTTTCCCGACATGATTGTATTCGCCTACCGCGCCGCGCCTGATTGCCAGTGAACCCAACAACAAATGAAACGAGGCACGCAGCATCTCTTCAAAATCGCCGGTGTCTGCTATCTCCTGGCCCAAATCCGCCAGCGCGGCGAAGGTGTGTAGTAATCGTTGAGTGTTTGTTTCCATACGATAATTCCGTGTCAGAAGCCCGCACGTCAGCAAGGGCTTGAGCCGCAAGGGGCCCTCCCTCACGGTCGCGCTTCTGACACGCTTAGCTCGTCGTTGATCCAGCCCTATTCGCTTGCGGTGTGATTAACGCTAAGGCCTCAGTCTCGTCTTTCGCGACACTGACATGCCTGGTTAGTCCGAGCATCTCAAACAAGTCCGCGGTCTGTCCGTTGACGTCTGAAAAAATGACCTGCGCGTGGTTCTTTTCCGAAGCGTCGATCACGCCCATAAGAATCGAGACCCCAATGCTGTTCACCAGTTCGGTGTCTCGGAAATTGATCACCAGCGCCCGGCAACCCGATTCAAGTTGGCGCTTGCATTCGCGCTCGATGCGCTCGCCGCTCAGCTTGTTCAAGTAATCGCTGGCGTAGATGATTGCTGTGTCCCCAATGCAACGCGCCTGCACCGGGGTCCCGCTTGTCGTATCCGCCACCTTGTTTGCAGCCTCCAGTCCTGGCCCAGTTTAGCACACGCAAGCTAACTATTTGCGTTAAGTATTTCTCAGAACCATGATTCCGACGGCATTGTCATCTACTGTCGCTTAGACTTTCTCTTTCAAGGAGCACTATACTGACCGACTTTCAGCATGTCGCCATCCATGAGAACCAATTCCAGATTAATTCAGTCGTTAGTTTTCTCGCTGACTCTCCTGCCGCCTTGTCTTGTCGCCATACTGATCTTCAAGTACGGCGTCGATCTTCCGCAATGGGATCAATGGAGCTATGTTAAGTTTTTTGAAAAATTCTCGCACGGCTCTTTAACTCTGGGCGACTTATTTCATCAGGTAAACGAGTACCGTCAATTCTTTCCCAACGTGGTGTTCGTCGCTCTCGGCTGGCTAACGCATTGGGATGTCAGATACGAAATGTTTCTTACGCTTCTGGTTGCCTGCTTTATCTCGCTCAACGTCTACCGGCTTGCCGAACGAACGATCGGCGGCACGCGCTTATCAAGATTGTTTCTGTTCCTGCTCGCAAATCTAATAATCTTCTCTCCTGCTCAATACGAGAATTGGCTTCAGGGTCAGCAGTTGGTTTATTTTGTGCCCATCGCCTGCGTCACCACTTGCCTGCTGGTCGTAGGCTCGCGTCTGACAATTACTACCAAGTCTGTGATTTGCGCCGGCCTTTCGGCTGTCAGTACTTTCTCTTCCGCCAATGGGATCGTGTGCTGGATAGTAGTACTGCCGGCTCTTTTTTTGATCGAGACATCGAAAGGTTCCAGGGCCCGGACACGACTGGTATGCGGATGGACGATAGGGTTCTTCTTGAGCGTTTGCTTGTATTTCTATCACTATCGCAAACCCGGTTGGTCTCCTAGTCTGTTTACGGCGGTGTTTCGGCCGCTTCAGGCTCTGACTTACTTTTTAGGTTTTGTCGGCGCGCCGCTCGCACTGGAGAGAGCAATACTTGCCATTGCTATCGGCAGTGTCGTAATTACGGTTTTCGGAATCTCGTGCGTTTATTTTTTCAGAGGCCGGGCCGATCGGGCCCTGTTGAATCGGATGACCATCTGGCTGATGATCGGGGCGTACTCAGTCCTCACGGGCGTGTTGACGACTATCGGTCGCCTCGGATTTGGCGTCGGACAATCCCAGGCTACTCGTTATCAGGGTTACTCGGCCTATCTTCTGGTGTCTCTGGTTTACCTTATTACGATCATGACTCGAGACTTCTCAAGCAGGCCTGATTCCGGGAGGCAAGCGCTCTTGATCCGGCGGTTGGCTCTGTTGGCTGCCGCATTGCTGATTTCAGCTCAGCCATTAATTTTTATTCTGTCGATTAACAGAATGGACGAGATGAGAACGTTGCTATTGCAGGCCAAGGCGAGCATCCTATTTATCAATTTCAAGCCGGACACACTGCTGATTACTACCTTGTATCCAGACCTGGACAGGTTGACCCGGGAAGCCAACGTGTTGGATAGTCTTGGTTTTCTGAGGCCGAAGCTGATTAAGACTCTCAGGGTTCAGGAATTTGCCGCTCCCGGCGGATCGAATCCCGCCGCTTATGGCTCCTGGAATCAATTCACCAGGTCCGAGGACAATCGCTACGTTGCTTCGGGCTGGGCGATCCTGCCCGATCGAGGTACAACGCCGGATGCGATCATTCTCGCTTATCAAACCACGGGCGGAGAGACGTTAATGTTTCACACCACTCGTCCCCAGGATAAACCTGCGGAGGTTTGGTACCGAAGGCGGAACCACTCAACCGCCTGGAAAGTTTCGTTTTCGACGGATGAGCTGCCGCCGGCTCCCGCCACGTTGAGCGCCTGGGGTTTTGATGCCAACACTGGGAAGGCCTTTAGGTTAGACGGGTCGTTTGAAATCCCGACAGGAGCCTTTGGCAAGTGACCAGCTCGGCGCTAGATTGTGAGCGTGGCAGGCGAGCAGGATAATTGGACTTTTATGCCTCAAGACCGCGACAGCATTAGCGTCTTTTTCCCTGCTCTAAATGACGAAGCGACGATCGGAAAATTGGTTGTCGATGCTTTGACTTTGCTAAAGTCAGTCACCAGCGACTATGAAGTGATAGTAGTAAATGATGGCAGCACCGACTCGACTGGCGCCATCCTTGATGAACTGGCCTGTAGGTTTCCGAACTTCAGAGTAGTTCATCATCAGACCAATCGTGGGTATGGCGGGGCGCTACAAACCGGCTTTCAAACTGCCGGCAAGAATCTGATTTTTTACACTGACGGAGACGGGCAGTATGACGTAAACGAATTGGCTCTGTTGCTGCCGTCGATGACGGATGAAGTCGATGTGGTAAACGGCTACAAGATAAAGCGCCATGACAGTCGCGGGCGCATCGTCCCCGGCGCAATCTATAACATGATTTCGCGATTGGTTTTTCGCTTGCCGGTTCGGGACGTGGATTGCGATTTTCGATTAATCCGGCGCGCGGCAATCCAAAGAATTTCACTCGCTGCTTCCAGTGGAGCAATTTGTGTTGAGCTAGTGTATAAACTCAAGTTAGCCGGGTGCCTGTTCAGGGAAGTTGCCGTACATCACTATCCGCGTCTTCATGGAAAGTCACAGTTCCTTACAGTGCGTCGTGTCACGCGAACTCTTTTCGACTTCATTGTTCTTTGGTGGAGTCTGGTAATTTCACGGCATCTTGCCTTCAGCAAACCTCGACCTGCCGAACGTTTTTAGTTGTGTCGCATTGAGGGATGCCATGCAACAGCGTTGTTGGTTGAATCGTCATGTCCAGATCACTTAGTGAATACAAAGGCCGCTCCGTGCTGATTACCGGCGGGGCGGGATTCATAGGTAGTAACCTGGCCCGCAAACTCGTCGAGGTTGATGATATCGAAGTCACCATTCTCGACGCTTTTGTGCCAGGACAGGGCGGCAATGCTCACAACATCGATGACATTCGCGGTCGGGTGAAACTGATCAAAGGGGACATGGGGAACGAGGGCGTGATCAATCACCTGGTCGGCGGGATGGACTTCATCTTCAACCTGGCCGGGAGCGTTAGCCATCTTGACTCGATGATTAATCCGCACATGGATATGGAGTTGAATTGCGCGGCGCAGCTCAAGCTGCTGGAAGCCTGTCGCAACTTTAGCCCCCATGCCAGGATTGTCTTTACCAGCACGCGGCAGGTGTATGGCGAACCAGTCTATCTGCCGGTTGACGAACTGCATCGGATCGCGCCCTTGGACATCAACGGGATACATAAGCTGGCGGCGGAACTCTATCACCTGCTTTATCACCGGATCTATGGCATGCGTGTCGTCTGTCTGCGCCTGACAAATACTTATGGACCGCGCCAGCTTTTGCATCATAACCGCCAGGGATTCATTGCGTGGTTCGTGCGTCAGGCCATTGATGGAGGCGTGATCGAACTATTTGGCGACGGCAAACAAAAACGCGATCTGGTTTATGTTGACGACGCCGTCGAAGCGCTTTTGCTGGCCGGGGCAACCGAGGCGGCAGAGGGAGATATCTTTAACCTCGGCGCCGAACAACCGGTCAGTCTTGCTGAGCTGGCTCAGGAACTGATTGATATCACCGGATGCGGCAGGGTGGAAGCGAGACCGTTTCCACCAGAACGTCGATTGATCGATATTGGAAACTTTTACGCAAGTTGGCAAAAAGCTGAAACAGTGCTCGGCTGGAGGCCAACTACGTCGTTGCGTCGGGGGTTGATGCAGACTATAGATTTCTACAAAAAGAACCGCGAGTATTATTGGGAAGCGCCAACGGAGGATCTTAGTCTGTGTCTGGAGACGGTGCTGCGAGATTAAAGAAGGAAGTCAGCGCTCCCCGGGCAATCCAATGAAGGCCTCTGCTAAGGCTTCCGCGCCACGCAAATCGCCGAAAGCCCAAAACTCAACTTTGCACGGCCACGCCTTAGCCAGAACGCTTCAGTCCGCAGCGCGGCCGTCAAGGGCCGATTGGCCCAACCTAACCCCGCCGGCAATGGTTTCACGTCAGAGCCAGCCGCGGCGGCCCCTATCGGCTTAAGCACCAGCCGTCTAAACAAAGCCAGAGGCAATAAGAAAGTGTTGGCGTAGGTGGCGCGCAAAACCCCGAAGCCCGCATGCTCCATCTTCCTTTCGAGTTCGGGAACCGAATATCTGTGCTGTGTCCCGAGCGCACGATCATGATCGCTCTTCATCCATTCGTAAGCGGGGACGCGAATAAAAGCAATGCCGCCCGGTTTCAGCACCCGCCCCATTTCACTGATCGCGGATTCATCTGAGCCTGGGCCGGGTAGTTGCGCCAGGACATCAAAGCTCGTAACGAGATCGAACGTGGCATCGGGAAAGGGTAAGTCCGTTACTGATGCTCGCGCCAGCAATTCCTGGCCACGTTCGCGGCAAAAACTCAGGGCCGTAGCGGTCACGTCTATTCCTGAGATATTTTCTGGCCGGGCATACCGCTGTAACCATGCCATCATGCCGCCCGTTCCGCATCCGGCATCCAGGACTTGTCGATCCGGCATCGGGGCGCAAACCGGATCGAGCATGGCCGCGGTAATTTCGCGCATGCCCGCGAACCACCAAAATTCTTCTTCCAGATTGTAGAGGTGCGCAAAATCGCCGGGCTGCATGAAGTTCCTGAGTTCTGAAGAGAGTTTCGAGCAGCTAACGAACGCCGGGCGATCGTCCGGTTTGAGTAAGCTCGCGACTTGTTCGCGGTGAATCGATTAGTTCGTTTCGAACTACTTACGAAGATACTTTGTCATTCGCAGTTGCGTTCCGTCATCAACCCGCTCGAATTCAACTTCATCCATGAGCGTTTGAATCAGCTTTAGTCCCCAACCACGCCGAGTGTCTTGATCTCTGACGTCGCCCTGCCGCCCATTCTGGTCCGCAAGATTTGCCGGCACCACGCCGCGACTCGCCACAGTGACGACTAATCTATCATTTTCCACGCGAAATCGCTGGTAAATCTTGCGGTCGGGACTAAGGCTGTGTTCCGCGGCATTGATGCAAGCTTCGATCAGCGCCGTTTTGATCTGGTTAATCGCCTCGGGCCCGAAGTTCACGCGGCGCGCGATCTGTTCGACCGTGTGCGCCGCGATCAGTTCAGTATCCGCGCCCATGGGGATGACCATTTCATATTCGTTGGGGCGGCTCTCTTCTGCTTCTTTCGCTGCCGACTTGATGCGCGCAGTCAGTAATTCGACCTGCTGACGGCTGGAGCCGTAAGCCTCGCGCTGCTTCAGCAACTCGCATGCTTCTGGTGAAAACCCTTCGGGCGCAACCAACCAAAGCTGGACTCGTTGAAAGTCACATTCACGCGCCAGGCTCGCCAGACGATCACACCACTCAACGGTCAATTCCCTGCTCGCCTCGAGCTTGGAGTCGATCTCAGCAGCCAGCCACACGACTTCGTTTTCGTCCACATAGTCAGCGGCTTCAAAACCATGCGCCACGGCACAACGCTCACTGTCACAGGCAATCGACGTCGCGTAAGCGTTACAGCCCGCAGCATGAACGATCTGCGGTAGTCTGATCAGATCGGATTCAGCCTCAAGGGCCGCATCGATCGTATCGGGGTCCTCTCCCTTATGAACCTGAGCAAAGCGATCGTAATGGAACAAACTTGCCGGCACTCTCTGGCAATTGAAATCCGAGATCAAATCGCGCAGGCCCAGCGCGGCTTCGCGGCGATATTTTCGCGCCATAGCCTGGGGCGCGCGCTTCAAAGTTTCAAGCAGCGTCATCGCCACAACCAAGGCCCGTCCCTCACCGGCGACCTCGACGCGGTAATGTGCCTTCAGGTAATCCATCCAGACATCGGAATCGCCGTTTACCTCAATCGACGACGCGCTCGAATTTGCCAATTCGTGGACGTGCAAAGCGTCTACGATGCGCTCAAACTCAGCGGCATCTACACCCAGGCGCTTCTTCCATGCCCACAGCGAGGCTTTGTGGGTATCGCTGGAAGACGACTCAAAAAGGACGCGCAGCAGAGTCTTTTTCGTCTGCGGATTCGGAGCGACAGAATCCACGATCCTGGAGAAGTGACGGTGAATGTGTCCACCCATCAGCTCGTCGACGTAAAGACGCTGACAATTCAGAAAGCTCGTCAACGGTGTCTTTGATTCTCGCGCTGCCTGAATCAAACCGTAGATGAAGAAAGGACTCGCATTCGTCTGTTGGACGATTAGATCGCGCGTTGGCTCATTCGTTTCAATCTGGTACCGCCGGGCAGCGAGCTCGACAAGTTTGCGGGCATAATCGTCGTTCAGTCTTCCAAGGTGGATCAATTCACTGGCATCATGCGCACCATCGTCGCCGTGAATCAGATCGACGACCTGCCGGCGCAGGCCGGCGATGGCAAAAGGACCGTTCCGTCGATTGACAGCGGATGTGAGCTCCTGCGCCAGGGTAGTCTCGTCTTTCGTGGGCGTGGCGAGTTGGGTACAGTCAATCAGGTTAAAGATTCTCCGGCCGGCAGCAGAAAAGCGCTGCGGAGCATTGAAACAAAACCTCAGGAACTCGCGTTGATCGCCTCCACTGCGCTCGCGCTCAAATCCTTCGATAAAATCGCTTACTAATTCGTAGTCCCCCGGCGAGGCCAGCTCCAGCAATTCGTGGAAACTCAATTGCGCTTTACTTAGCGACGGATCGACTCGGCGGTAGGCGACATACTGCTGGAGGAGATTTTGAAAGAAGCGTCGCGCGGCGTCGACCGCAGTCTCTTCAGTTCGTTTGAATGCGAAGTGGATCGGGACCGGAGCGCCGCGACGCACGAATAACTGATCGTATGCCTGGCGCAGCAGTTCCGCCGCGCCCACTCCGGGAGCGGCCAGTACTACCAGTCCCCGGCCGTCGACCAGGCTGGACGCTTGCCGCACGATCTCCTGTAGCTCCGCGTCGCGGCCCACAAACTCGTCTCGGCTGACGTTCCCAAGTATACGCTGATGGATCATTGATTAGCGTGGCGGCGTCGCGGGGGATCGATTGGCGCCCTGGTTACCCTGATAAGCGTACGCGCGATTCTTACCGTGATGCTTCGCGTGATAGAGAGCCCGGTCCGCGGCGCGCACGACTGCTTCGGCGGAATCGAGCGCCGGAGAAAATGCCGAAAGACCGATGCTCACAGTCACAGCTCCCAATGGTTGCGATTTGCCGTGCTCAAACACGGTAGTATTAATCTTGCGCCGAATGCGATCCGCGATCACCCCCGCTTCCTGCAAATTCGTTTGCGGCAGCAGGATTGAGAACTCCTCGCCACCATAACGCGAAGCGACATCAACCTTGCGCAACGCCGATCGTAAACACTGCGCAGTAATCTCGAGGGCACGATCGCCGGCCTGGTGACCGTTCTGATCGTTGTAGAGCTTGAAGTCGTCAATATCGATCATCATAAAACTGAGCGGATAGTCGTAGCGTTTCGAGCGGCTTAGTTCTTCAGCCAGTCTGGCCTCGAGGTAGCGCCGGTTATGCAGGCCCGTCAGCGGATCCGTGATCGACATTACCTGAAACTGGTTGGCCCGCTGTTGCCAGGCAGCGCGTTCAATGGCCAGCGCAATTTGCGGTGCAACCAGTTCAATCACGCTTAAGTCGTTTGCATCGTACGAGCCGCCGCCGATCTTGTCGGCCAAATTGAGCACGCCAAATCGGCGGCTGCCGATCGAAATCGGATAGCTAATGAAGTACTTTGTTTTGTAACCGCGCTCCGGCGAAGTTGTCCGTCCCAGGTCGTCAATGTTCGCAACCATGGGCCGCCCTTCGCTCAAAACTGATCCAGCGATTCCCTCGCCCATTGCGATGGTGCCGACTTCGGCCATCGAAGCCCGGATTCCGCGTGACGCCGTCATGGTCATTAGATTCGCGCCTTCATCGAAGAGCAGCAGCGACCCGCGCTCTGCATTTACCAGATCGGCCGCCTGCGTCAGAATCGAGGCGTAGGTCTGCGCCGGTTCGCTGGCGTCGATCTGTTCGGTAAATCTGCGAATGGAATCCGCGAATGGCGCGCGCCGATCGAGGCCGCGACGGATGCTGGCTTCACTACGTCTATCTTCAACATGTGACTCAGGCGCATCGACACCCCCGTCTTCGACCTCGGGATGAGATGCGAACGCTTCTTCCGGCTGTGTCTCGGTGAACTCCTTTGCCGCTCGGGCCACGCGCAGGGCAGCGTGATCGAGGTCAGCTTCATCCGCGAAGATCACATTGCGAAAAAGATTTTCCGAACTCAAGTCTTTGAGATCGCCCGAACGAAATCGTTCCGCCAGTTCGCGGTAATCGGAACTGCTGACAAAGGCGCGGCCTCCGATAACTGCCAACTGACGTTCGTTTTCGATCTCAACCGGCATGGCGAAGCACTGCAACCCCGCATGACAGCGATAATGAGTGATACTGTTGGCGCCCGTCGCCCGTTCATGGGCAACGCCGCAGAACGGATCGCAGAGTCCGACGTGGGCAGGGGACGATTGCAGAGCTTCACAAATCGAATTGTTGTTGGCGATCGACAATGCTGGTGGTTGATGACCCTCGACCAGTAACAGAGAGATTCCCGAAGACCCGGCGATGGACTTCTGGATTTCAGACCAGCCCAGCGGCGCGCGTTCCGGTACTTCCTGAGGAATCACCGCCACTTGCCGGGAGCGCTCAGCCTTCTTTGATTTGCTCTGTCGCAATTCTGCGCTAGACCGCTTCATCTGTTTCCTAATAGGTTCTCAGGGCAGAGAACGACAACCTCGGGGCGCTCAGGCAGCGAATCATTTCTGGTTGATGATTGGTCGCGCAAGCAAACGCTGGTACTCTAAACGGCGTCAGTATAGGTTTCCCTCAACCTCACCACAAGAATGATCCTTGCGGAGCATGACCTTCCAGGGTGTTCGAAAACACCTCAAACTTGAACTCACAGGTATCGTAAATGACTAATAAGGCTTGTTTTTCACGCCCTTCGCGAACTCGCGTCGCGCCTGAGGCCCGGCGCCGCTCCCGGCGCAACTCGTTCAATCTCAGGTTCTTCCGCGCTAATCCGGATGCAGGCCGCGAAATGGTCAGGCTTAATTTGGACGAGTTGAGGCTCGATCTCACTACAGACGTCAATGGCATACGGGCAACGGGTGTGGAAGCGACAGCCCGTCGGAGGGTTTATCGGCGAAGGAACATCGCCTTCCAAAACGATGCGGCGCCGTTTCGCTTCAATCTTCGGATCGGGTACCGGCACGGCCGAGATCAAGGCTTTCGTGTAAGGCATGAGCGGACTCTTGTACACCGTCTTCCCTTCGGCCAATTCGACGATTCTGCCGAGATACATGACGGCCACGCGATCAGAAACGTGTCGAATTGCCCGCAGGTCATGGGAAATGAATAGGTAGGTCAGGTTCTTCTGCCGCCGCAACTGATCCAGCAGATTCATTATCTGTGCCTGGATGGAAACATCGAGCGCCGAGATTGGTTCGTCCGCAACTATGAAGGAAGGATCGACCGCGAGCGCTCGCGCAATGCCGATGCGTTGCCGCTGGCCGCCCGAAAATTCGTGCGGATAGCGCTTGAGAAAGCGAGCACTCAAACCAACCATCTCCATCAACTCCTGCACGCGTTCTTTCTTTGCCTGACCTCGAGCCAGTCGAAAAGTCTCCAGGGGTTCGCCGATGATCTGGCTGACGGTCATACGCGGATTCAGTGAAGCGTAAGGGTCCTGAAAAATTATCTGAAGGTGCCGGCGCTGCTCGCGCATAGCCGAGTTTGACAGGTGGGCCAGATCGTTGCCGTGAAAAAGAATCTGACCTGAAGTCGGCTCAATCAAACGCAGGACAGCGCGTCCCAGAGTTGACTTGCCGCAACCTGACTCTCCCACAAGGCCTAAAGTTTCGCCCGGATAGATATCAAGGCTGACGCCGTCGACCGCCTTAACCACTTGCCGCGAGCGACGGAATAACGATCCGCTCGCCAGGGGAAAATGAACTTTCAGATCCTTGATCGAGATCAATGGTTGCGAATCATTCTTCATCACACTTGATCGGCGGACTCTGCAAACACCTCATCAGCAAAATGACAGAGCGAGAAGTGACCCGGCGTTAATTCAACGTAAGGAGGAAATTCGCGATGGCAAAGCTCCTGCGCGCGTTCACATCGCGGTGCGAAGGGACAGCCCGGCGGCAAGTGCGCCAGGTCCGGCGGCAGACCCGGAATCTGATAAAGCTTGCCCTGCTCGTCCGTTGGATCTGGAACTGAACGCAAGAGACCGCGCGTGTAGGGATTGCCTGGTCGTTCAAAGAGTTCGGCTGTCGTGGCTTGTTCGAAAACCTTGCCGGCGTACATCACGATGATGTGATCGGTCATACCGGCGACTATGCCTAGGTCGTGTGTGATCAGAATTATGCTGGCTCCCGTTTCGGCTTTCAGACGCTTTATAATTTCCAGAATCTGGGCCTGAATCGTCACGTCCAAAGCCGTCGTAGGTTCGTCGGCAATCAAAAGTTCAGGCTGGCAGGAGAGGGCCATCGCGATCATCACACGCTGGCGCATTCCTCCCGAAAACTCGTGCGGATAGCTGTCGGCCCGTTCGCGCGCGTCAGGAATGCCGACATGCTCGAGCATCTTGACCGCGTGTGCGCGCGCTTGTTCCTTTGTATGACCCAGATGAAGTTGGGTCACCTCCATCAACTGCTTTGAGACGCGCATGAAGGGATTCAGCGAAGTCATCGGATCCTGAAAGATCATAGCGATGCGTTTGCCGCGCAGATCGCGAACTTCACGCTGAGAAAGCTTGAGGATGTCACGGCCGTCAAACATGATCGAGCCGGAAATGATCTTGCCGGGAGGATCGGGAATCAAGCGCATGAGTGAGAGATTCGCGACCGACTTGCCTGAGCCCGACTCTCCCACAATGCCCAGCGTCTCGCCTTGCTTGAGTTCAAAGCTGACACCGTCGACAGCCTTGACCGTGCCGTCTTCCGTTTGAAAGTACGTGCGCAGGTCTTTGACGCTGAGAAGACTTCCGTTGCTAGCAGTCATAGTTGGATAAGTAAAGCACCGTTACTTCCAGGGAAAGTAGTACGACAGCACCCCAGCGCAAAGACCGGCAGCCGCGCCAGTCAGTAGCGCAGCGAGCCAGCCAGGTATACCCCAGTTTGTCGGCGACCTTCTCGCAAAAATTAAACCGACGAAAAACCATGTCACAAAGAACGCGAAGCCTACCGCCAGGTAAAACCGAAACCATCGACCGAGGATCAGGCTTAGCAGAGGACCGCACACTCCTCCCACGAAGGCCGGCCAAACAGTCGACCACGAACCCTTGCGCAGCACCCCCAATTCAACCGTCATCTCAATCTCCTTCGCACGCTTTCACACAAGGGATCAATCCTTCCGCATCTGCGGGTCGAGCGCGTCACGCAAACCGTCACCAAGAAAGTTCAGAGAAAACAGCATCAACGCCATCGTCACGCCGGGGAAAATAAGTTGCCAGGGATAGATCGCCAGGGTCTGTGTGCCATCCGCGGCCAGGCTGCCCCAGGAAACACGCGGCGGCCGCACACCGAGGCCGAGGAACGAAAGGAATGCTTCACTCAACATGACCGTTGGCACTGTTAGCGTCGCATACACGATCACCGGACCTAGCGTGTTAGGAACCAAATGACGAAAAATAATCCTGGTCGTTGACACTCCGGTTGCGCGGGCCGCGAGAATGAATTCCTGGTTCTTGAGCGACATCACCTGACCGCGGACGATGCGCGCCATCGTCAACCACGATACCGCGCCGAGCGCGAGAAACAATTGTGCCAACTGCCCGGTCGGGGTTTTCGCCGGCAGCAGCGCCAGCAAAACAATCACGATAATCACGTACGGCAGCGAGTAGAGCACATCGACCACTCGCATCATCAAGTCATCAATACGGCCCCCAAGGTACCCCGCCGTAGCCCCGTATGAAACTCCGATAAGCAACGATACGAGGGTAGCAATCAACGCTACCATCAGCGATATCTGTCCGCCCGACAGTACCCTAGCCAGAATGTCGCGACCCGCGATGTCGGTGCCCATCGGATGCGTCCAGGCGAACTTGCCGCCGGGTCCGCGAAACGGTGGAAACGATTTTGTCAGTGAAGGATCCTTGGGAATCGAGTCATAAGCGTAACCCGTTGTGTATTTGATTATCGCCGGCCCAATCAAAGCGGCGATTACGATCGCAATCACAATGATCATGCCCAGCACGGCCAGCTTGTTCTTGAGGAGCCTCCGCCAGGCATCCCGCCACAAAGAAGTACCGGCGATGACCTCTCCGCTAATCACCTCGCGCACATCCTTTTCTGCAAATGCGTACTCCGGCCCGATGTGTAGATCCGGCGGCTCTACTGGCTTTGTTGATGGCGGCTTATTGTCTTCCATCTGTTTCAGTTTGCAAGCTAACCACCTGCGCTACATCTCAATACCTGATGCGCGGATCGATGATGCCATACGAAATATCGACCAGAAGATTAAAAACCAGGACTGCCATCGCGATAAAAGCGACGATGCCGATGATTAGCGGCTCATCGCGATTGAAACAAGCGTTGATGAAATAGTTTCCCAGGCCCGGCAATGAAAACACTCTCTCGACGACTACGGTTCCGGTTATGAGAAAAGCCAGCGCCGGACCGGAAAACGAAACGACCGGCAAAAGCCCGCCACGCAGTGCATGGCGAAAGACGACCTGACTCTCGCTCAGACCCTTGGCGCGCGCGGTCCGAATGTAATCTGAGCGCATCACCTCCAGCATTCCCGAACGCGTCAGGCGCGCGATGTAAGCAATGTACAGTGCCGACAGAGTCAGCGCCGGCAGCACCATACTTCGACTGGGAAAACCCTCCCACAAAGCCGGCGGCAACCAGAACAAAGTCAGCGCGAAAACCAGGGCCAGTAGCGGACCCAGAACAAAATTCGGTATCGAGATGCCCAGCATGGCGAGCGCCATAGTCGCATAGTCGATCCATGAGTTTTGTCTGAGCGCCGCCAGAGTTCCGGTCGTGATGCCGATGGCCAGCGCAAAGAGATAAGCGGACAATCCGAGGGCAGCCGAGACCGGCAAAGCCTTGAGCAAAATCTGATTTACCGATTGACCTTCGTACCTCAGCGAGTTTCCGAAGTCGAATCGCACCATGTTCCAAAGCACCTTGCGATACTGAACATGCCAGGGCTTGTTTAGTCCATACTTTTCGCGCAGGTTCTGCTCGATGGCGGGCGCCAACTTCTTTTCCTGGGTGTAGAAATTTCCGGGAGCCAGGCGGATCAATCCCCAGGTGATCGACAAAATGATGAACAGCATGGGAACGATTACAACAACCCGGCGGATGATGAAACGAAGCATAGGTTATGTCCGAACCGCCTGCGGTAGCGGGCGGTTGGTCGAATCAAGACGAGCCTCAATGGAGAGGATCAACACCCGCTACCGCAGGCGGTACTGACTCGGCCATACTCGGAACTCCATAGTCCCACTTTGCTTGATCGCGCTCGATGTAGACAAACTTCCAGGGAAACAAAGATCCGGCGTTCGGGTACATGCCTTTGATATAAGGCTTCTTCATCCAGCGAGCACTCGCCGTCATGAGCGGCATTATTGGCTGCGCATCCAGAGCGAGGGCTTCAGCTTTGGCGAGTAACTCGAAACGCTTCTGCCGATCGCCGGTTGAATTCGCTTCATCAAGCAGCGCCACGTATTTCGGGTCCGACCATCCGGTTCCGTTATTACTGCTTGATGTGTAGTACAGGCCGAGAAACGTGAAGGGGTCCATGTAGTCGGCGCCCCAACCCGTCCTGAATATTCCCTTGTATTCAAGCTTCGCGCGCGCCACGAGCGCCGTCTTTTGCTCCATGACTTTGATCGGAATTGTGACGCCCAGGTTCTGCTTCCACTGGGCTTGTATGAACTCGGCCAGCGGAATGTTGCCGCCATCCGGATTTATGGTGATCTCGATTTGATCGACGGGAAATTTCTTTGGATCGAACTTCCCTGCGCCGTCTCGATATCCTGCGTCCGCCAGAAGACTCTTCGCCTTTTCAGGATCGAACTGATCTCCTTTCGGTTGGGGATAGCCAGGGAACATTCCTTCCGGAGTAATCGCGGTCAAAGGCTTCTGATGTCGCCAGTCGCCGATGGCTTTCTTGTCGACGCTCATATTCAGTGCTTTGCGCACCCGAACGTCGTTTGTTGGTGGTCGCGTACAGTTGAAGAGGTAGTATTCAGTGGTGGCCTCAGGAGCGTCCATGTAATCTTTGTAAGGCGCAATCATGTCCAGCCACGGCGCCTGGACATTATGATTGAGCATCGCGTCGATCTCACCGGCCTTGTAAAGATTCATGATAGTTGCGTTCTCGACCACCGCGTAAAAAATTATCCGGTCGAGCTTCACACTTGCGGTGTCCCAATAGTTGGAATCGCGCTTGACGATGACCCGGTCGTAATGCTTCCACGCTTCCAACGTGAACGGCCCACTGGTAACGATGTTCTGTGGAAGAGTCCAGGCGTCACCGAACTTCTCAATAGCATTGTGATTTACCACCCGAAAGAATTGATGCGGCATCATGCTGAGAAAAAACGGCGCCGGCTGAGCGAGTGAAATACGCAGCGTGTAATCGTCCACGGCTTCCACGCCGATGTCTTTGCCTTCCACCGGTACGAACTGTTTGCCGGCCAGCGCGGCCTTCAGCTTTGGATTTGCATCGACGACTTTCGCGCGCTTCTTTTCGTCTGCAGGTAACACAACTCTATCCGGCGAATGCATGATTTGATGAAACGCGGTGTCTGCGTCGGGTGTCTTGTCTTCGGGGATCGGCGGATATTCCTCAGCCACGGATTGCACCGGCTCAGAGCTCAGGGGCGCGCGAGGTTTTGTCGGCTGTGCCTGGGCTTTCGCATCCGCCGCCGCCTTCACCGGCTCTTTGTCTGCTTCAAAATCCCTAACCAGGAGAAACTGTTTCGTCGCAGGATCCTGCACGAAGACGGCGCCTTCGTTATACGGCTGGGCGTACTTAATATAGTAAGCCATCGCCGCCGTCCGCGAAGCTAACTTCGGCGACAACCCGCGCCGGATCGTGTAAACAAAATCGTGCGCGGTGATCCGTTCCCCATTTGAAAAGCGTCCGTTGTGACGCAGATGAAAGGTGAGTTCAGAGGAATCTTTGTTGACCTCCCAACGTTCCGCCAGAGCCGGAATGGGAGCGGTCGTCCTGGGATCGTATTCGACCAGGCCTTCGTAGAGGGCCATATAAATGCGCGCTTCAGGTTGCCCGTCTGAGATTGCCGGATCGAGGGTCTCCGGTTCCGACCCGGAGACATAGCGCATAACGTTGTCGCGCGGCGGTTCGGTCTTGCCAAAGAAGAGACGATTATTCGCGGAGGCAGCACAACCCGCACAGATTAAGCTCAAGCCGAGGATCATCGCGGCGGCAAGCCGTGTTGGATTCGCTGCCCTCAATTTGATCTCCTGGTATGAATGATTCACGGCATTTCAAAGTAGCACGCGTCCGCTGCGCGGGCAATGGGTTTGTAGCATAGTCTTTAGTCTGTGAAGTGTTCTCTCCTAAAGACCCGGCAACGTAACTGGAATCACAGACCAAACGATCTATGCTGCTCGATCGGACAACGCCTTTAATTGTCGAAAGACTGACTCCGTTTGACGGCGAGCGCTTTCGAAACCATCTGAAGTATCGATCAGGAAATCAGCGTGCTTGATCTTATCTTCCTGGGACATCTGGGTCGCTATTCGCCGCTCGGCCTCCTGCGGCGAAAGACCATCGCGCGCCATCAGCCGATCGAGCTGCACTTCGGGCCGGCAGTGAACCACGATGAGCTTATCAAACCGGCGGTAACCGCCAGACTCGATCATCAGGGCAGCATCAATGACGGCTATGCCTTCAGGCGTTTCATTCTGCCAACTCTTAAGCTGGTGGTCCTGCGCTGCGATGATGAATGGATGCAGGATCGAATTCAGCAGGCGGCGCCTGGCTTCGTCAGAAAAAACAATCGCTCCTAACCGCGTTCGATCGAGCGTCCCGTCCGCGCGAACGATCTCGTTTCCGAAGGCTGCCACCACTGCATTAAGGCCGGGCGAAGCCGGAGCAACCACTTCGCGCGCGGTGATGTCGGCGTCCAGAACGCGGCAGCCGAGCTCAGCTAAAACGCCGCGCACGAAAGATTTTCCCACGGCAATCGATCCGGTCAGGCCAACCTTCAACATAGTTCAGAGTTCAAGCTTCAGCTTGCCGAAGAACAATCTAAAGATTGAACTCTAAACATTCCGGCGCCACTTTGCCGCTTGCAGCGTGTTTTTCATCAACATCGCGACGGTGAGCAGACCCACGCCGCCGGGCACCGGAGTGCGCCAGCCGGCGACTGTGTCTGCTTCCGCCGGGTGAACGTCGCCAATCAGTGTGTAGCCGCGCTTTTCTATCGTCTCAATTCTCTTCCCGGCTTTGTCGCCAAAAAGCGCCCGAGCTTCACTCGCGTCTGTGATCCTATTTACACCGACGTCGATCACTACTGCTCCCGGTTTAATGTAATTCCCGCGAATGAAAGCCGGACGGCCAATCGCAGCCACCAGGATGTCCGCCTGTCGCGTTACTGAGGGCAAGTTCCGCGTTCTTGAATGACAGATCGTAACGGTGGCATGTCTCTGCAACAACAAACTGGCTACGGGCCGCCCCACGATCTGGCTGCGGCCAACCACGCAGGCGTTACTTCCCGCAATCTCGATCCGGTTGCGGTCCAGCAGCTCAATGATTCCGGCGGGCGTGCAAGGGATAAACCGTGGATGGCCCATCGACAGAAGCCCTACGTTCGTGGGATGAAAGCCATCAACATCCTTCGACGGACTCACCGCTTCCAGAATCATCGCTTCGTTAATCTGCTCGGGCAGAGGTATTTGAATCAGAATCCCGTCAACATCCACGCTTTGATTCAGTTCCTGGATTAGAACGAGCAATTCCTCAGTCGTGGTGGTCGCCGGCAAACGTCTCTGGTCCGACTCAATTCCTACGGCCGCGCAAGCTTGTATCTTGTTGCGCACGTAAACTTCCGAAGCGGCATCATCACCAACCAGGACGGCGGCCAGCCGCGGATGTACGTGATGCTCGGCCGCCAGCCGCGCCACTTCCGCGGCTACCTCCTTCTTGATTTGATCAGATGTAACGCGTCCGTCGAGAATCTGCGCACGTGTTTTCTCTGCGGTAACCATGCGAGTTAATCGTAACACGTAACGCAAGCGGTTTCGCTACTCCTGATACATGCCGCGGACCGTCGAGCTGGACGCACAGCGCTAACATTATGAGGTCAGCACCTGCGTGAGCGGGTGGAACCAGCGATCAACTCGCGGCTTGACCAATGAACCCACCCGCTCACGAGGATGATGGTGATCTCATGATGCGAGCCGAGGTTCCCGTCGCGAAAAGAGAGTTGCCGAAAGTAGCTGAACTTGAGATGCTCAACCTGAGGGTTTACTCTAGTCTGTCATTCCAAATTAAGCATCAGTCTGTTGGTATTTTCCAACCATGAAAGAAGTCAGGTCGTCGCGCGCGTTTTCATTTCTGCTCTTATTCTCAATGGCGCTAAACTTTTCTGCCTGCGGCCCGCGTCGCTCGGCTAACGAGAAGCGTTACCCATTAAAAGGCAAAGTGGTCGCGGTGGACGTTGCTAATCACAGCGTAACGCTCGCCCATGAAGATATCGTCGGATACATGCCGGCGATGACCATGCCTTTCAAGATTAAAGACGATGCCAATCTGGCGATGGTAAAACCAGGCGATCAGATAACCGGGACGCTCGTTGTTGATGACTTGTCCTCCTGGGTTGAGATTACTGCAATTATCGAGGGGGTGCCTCCAGATTCACAGAACATAGACGTACCTGGCGAACCAAAACCCGGCACAGAGGTCCCCGACTTTGGCCTGGTCAATCAGGATGGAAAACGAATTCACCTGACGCAATATCGTGGCAAGACGCTCGTGCTAACATTCATCTACACTCGCTGCCCGCTACCGGATCAGTGCACATTGATGAGCAACAACTTTGCCGCCATCGAGCAGGCTTTGCAGAAGGATCCCGCCACGTACGATAAGACGCATCTCCTTACCATCAGCTTCGATCCGGATTACGACACGCCGAAGGTACTCCGCAGTTACGGCGCATCCCATACAGGCCGCTATTCAAACGAAACCTTTCAGCACTGGGAGTTTGCTTCCGGTACTAAGGACGAAGTGAAAGGTATCGCGCAGTTTTTTGGGCTGCGTTACTTTCACGACACAGAGTCCGATGAAGAACAAGTCATCCATTCATTGCGCACGGCTATTATTGGACCCGACGGGAAAGTTATTAAGTTGTATCGTGGAAATGAGTGGAAGCCTGAGGAAATCCTTGGCGAGTTGAAAACGGTGGTCGCTGCGAAGTAGATGTTTAGAGTACCAACTTTAGTTGGGTTCTTTCTTAGAAAAGACCCGGCTAAAGTCGGTACTCTAAACGCTTGACCCTACCAAATCTGACAACGCTTATCGGGCGGCCGGACCATCGCATCGCCTTCCTTGCATTGGAAAGCTTGCGCAAAGCTCGTCATGTTTGAGAGAGGCCCGTTAACGCGGAACTTGCCCAATGGGTGAGGATCCGTCGCGGTCCTCAGCCTCGCCGCCTCAGGCCGAATATTTTGTGCCCAGACCTGCGCCCAGCCCAGAAAGAAACGCTGTTCAGGAGTAAATCCGTTGATGTCCTTTGGCCGCCGTTTACCTTGTAACGATTTCTGATAGGCCGCGTAAGCCACGGTCAAACCGCCAAGGTCGGCTACCGATTCGCCTACAACCAAAGCTCCTTTTTGATGCAGTCCCGGCTCGACCTCATAAGAGTCAAACTGTTGGACCACACAATTCGTGCGATCGGTAAATTTCTTATAGTCCTCGGGCGTCCACCACATAACGAGGTTGCCGTTGGCGTCGAACCGCGCGCCGGAATCGTCAAAGCCGTGCGTCATCTCATGACCAATCACGGCGCCAATCCCACCGTAGTTGAAAGCATCGTCAGCTTTCGGATCATAGAAGGGCGGTTGGAGGATGCCCGCGGGGAAAACGATCTCGTTGAATTGCGGATTGTAGTAGGCATTCACCGTCGGCGGTGACATTCCCCACTCGGTGCGATCGACCGGCTTGCCGATCTTAACGAGGTTTCGTTTGAAATCGAACTCGCCGGCAGAGACTGCGTTGTTGTAGTAAGGGCCGCGACCGACTTGCAGCGCTTCATAGTCACGCCACTTGTCGGGATAGCCGATCTTTCTTACATAGGCTTCGAGTTTTCCGATCGCCTTTTGACGTGTCTCGGCGCTCATCCAACTGAGTGTCGTCAGGTCCTCACGCAGGGCGGCGATCAAATTCGCCACCATCATGCGGGCGCGTTCCTTGGCTTGCGGCGTAAACGTTTTTGCAACGTAAAGCTGTCCCAATGCTTCACCGAGGGCTCGGTCGGTGCTGGCGATGCATCGCTTCCAACGCGGCAACATCTCGGTGGTACCTTGCAGAAATTTTCCGTTGAAGTTGAAACTCTCCTGAACGAACTTTGAAGAGAGAGTATTTGAAGCAGCGTTAACCAGGTGCCAGCGCAGATATATCTTCCAGTCGTCGATCGACGTGTTGGTAAGAAGTTTGTCGGCGGCCTTGAAGAAATCCGGTTGGCCCACGTTGACCTTGCCAATCTCGGGCATGCCGATGCCACGAAAGTAACGACTCCAGTCAAAGTCCGGGGTCATCTCAATTAATTGGGTCTTGATCATTGGATGGTAACTCGCCTCGGGATTGCGCCGCTGCACCCGAGTCATGGACTTCTCGGCGAGTTTCGTCTCAATGTTCAGTACCGTTTTCGCTTCAGAGACCGCGCGGTCCGGCGAGTCGCCCATCAACTCGAACGTGCGCCCGACATGTTTTGCGTATTCTTCGCGCGTGGCTTTTAACTTTGCGTCATCGCTCGTGTAGTAATCTCGATCGGGTAATCCCAGCCCGCCCTGAGCGACCTGCGCAATGACCTGCGTCGAGTCCTTGAAGTCCTGCCCGGCGCCGAAGCCGAAAACCGCCGGGATGCGATGAGCGTGAAAGCGGGCAATCTCATCTTCGAGGCTGAGCAGGTCGGTAATCTGCGAAATGCGCTGGAGTTCGGCCTCGAGCGGTTTGATTCCTTCGGCTTCGA